>Ga0247825_10000381_pt1 | contig 27980 bp, 23 predicted proteins | sample 13C_Vanillin_Day_FD_194413 | JGI IMG/M metagenome (GOLD analysis project Ga0247825, IMG submission 194413) | Soil microbial communities from agricultural site in Penn Yan, New York, United States - 13C_Vanillin_Day48 | ecosystem: Environmental > Terrestrial > Soil > Agricultural land | place... | reverse complement strand
GCCAGCGCCCGCAGATCCCGCTGGCCCAGGGCCTCGCGCGACTTCGCGAGGTACTCGCGCGCCAGCTCATCGCCCTTCTTGCTGATCGCCGGCGCACCGGTCCCGGCCCCCGGGAAGTCATCCCAGGTCCGGATCCCCTGCGACCACAGATCCTTCTCCCGATATGGCCCCACGCCGGGGATCTGCTGGAACGTCCGCTGCAACATCACCGCGGCAGCTCCATCCGGCCCGCTACCAGATCGTCCAGCAGCGGCACGTCCGCCTCGCAGAACGGCAGCGCCGTCATCTCCGCGGGCGTCAGGAACCGCAGCGCATGCGCCCCCAACGGCTTGGGCTCACCCGACACCAGCCGGGCCAGGTACAGCACCAGCTCCACCGTGAGATCCGGATACGTGTGCCGGCCATCCCAGAGCCGCCGGCCCACCTCGAGCACCACGTCCAGCTCCTCGCGGCACTCGCGGGCGAGCGCGGCCTCGTCCGACTCCCCGGCCTCCACCTTGCCGCCTGGGAACTCCCAGAGCAGAGCCCTGCTGCCGCCCGGGAGCCGCTGCTGCACCAGGAACCGGGAGCCATCGCCGGGCTGCGGAATCAAGGCCGCCACCACCCGGACCGTCCTCGGCGCACCACCCGTCAACCGCCGCCCCCTCGCAGGTGCAGGGCATACAGGAAGCCATTGTTCGACAGCACGTACGCGGTGGAGCCGTCCACGCCCGGCGCGGCGCTGATGCCCTCACCCGGATCCCACGCCAGCCGGGACTGTCCCGTCCGGGGATCCATGAAGAGCAACGAGCGCTGGTTGGGGACGAGCAACATGCCCCGAGCCAACACCGGAGCCCTGCCTGCTCGTTCCCCCAGACTGTGCGACCAGAGGAGCCGCCCCGTCTCTGCCAGGTAGGCATCCACCCGGCCATCGCCCACGGCGAAGACGATCTCCCCCCGCCCTATCAGCGAGGTGAGCCCCGCCACCGCGGAGCTCCACTCCATGTCCCCGGTCTCGGCGCTCAGGGCGTACAACCCACCCTGGTACGAGGCCACGTACAGCCGGCCCGCGTCATCCACCACGGGAGGCGTGTCCACATCAAGGAACTCGGTGGCCCCACCCGCCAGGGACTTCTCCCACTTCGCGGTGCCGCCCTGGGCATCCAGCGCCACCACGAACCCGTCCGCGAAGCCGATGTACACGGTGCCGTCCTTCACCGTCGGCGTCGAGACACCGTGGATGGTGAAGCCGCTGGGCGGATCCCTGCGGTACTGCCAGACCCACTTGCCCGCCTGGATGTCCACCGCGAACAGGGTGTCGCTCTCCGAGGCCACCAGCATCAGCTCTCCGGCCACCACCGGGGTCGTCGCGAGCGGCTCACCGGCCTCGTACTTCCACTTCAGCTCGCCCGTGCGAGCGTCCAGCGCGTACAGGAAGCCATCTCCGCCCGGCACATAGGCGATGCCCTCATGCACCAGGGCCCCCGCCGAGAAGCGGTTCCCCGTCTTGAAGGTCCACGCCACCTTGCCACCGCGCGCCACGGCCCGGACGAAGCTGTCCCGGGTGAGCGCGATGACATTGCCGGAGTCCGGGTCCACCGCCGGAGCGGCGAACTCGCGGGGGGCATACTCCCAGGCCACCGGCTCGACGAGCGGCGTCCACCAGTCCACCTCGAAGAAGTTGGCTGGTGGCTGCCGGAGATCGGAGGTGACAGGATTGCCATGGAGCGGCACCGAGCTGCACGCGCTGAGCAGCCCCGCGGCCCCTACCCCGACCACCCACTGCTTCCACGCGTGACGCTTCATGTCCCTCCGTCTTTCCCTGCCTCGGCAGGCTTCGGCGCCTCGGGGATCTTCACACCCTCGGCCGCCAGCAACGCCGTCCGCTCGGCGGCGAGCCGGGACGCCGCGCTGTTCGGGTGATCCACCGGAATCTTCACGAGCACGGCGGCCGCATCATCCTTCTTCCCCTGGAGGATAAGGATGCGGGCGCGGTGGTACTGGCCCATGCCCTCCAGGAAGCCGCCCGCGTCCACCTTGGACATCTCGTCGAAGGAGGCGAGCGCCTGGTCGTACTTCTGCTGGGCCTCGTAGGCATAGCCCTGGCCTTCGAGCGCCGAGGCGCGCAGGGGATCGTTCTGCGAGGCGCCCTTGAGGTAATCGCCGAAGGCGGCCAGCGCACCGTCATGGTTGCCCAGCCGGAACTCGGCCTTGCCCAGCGGCAGGGCCGCCGTCGTCGCGGCCGAGGTGCCCTTGTTGGAGGCGCGGAAGTCCGTCAGCGCCTTCACCAGCGCCTGGTCCTGCTCCTGGGTGGACTTGAACGGGGAGTTCTCACCCGCGACCGGGGCGAGCTGCGAGCCCTCGGGGGTGGGCACCACCGGGCGCTCGAGGATCTCCAGCGCCGCGCCCAGATCCTTGGCGGCCCTGGCTTCGCCACGGGAGGAGAAGTAGCTGAACATCGCCACGAGCAGGCCACCTACCAGCACCACGCCCACTGCAAGGAGCACGAGCGTCTGGCGCTCGACAAACCAGTCCCGAGCTTCGGCGCCGGCGCGCTGGAAGGCGTCGGGCTGCTTGAGTTCCCGCTGGGTCATCTTCTCGGACTTGGCCACGTCGCTGAACCTCTTCTTCTTCTGCTAAGGGTGCAAAAGGCGGCGCAATCTACGGAGCGCACACCGGGGGTGTCAACGCGAACACGCTTCAGTGTTTGCCCTGCTTCCTCAGGTGGGGACGCTTCCGGGCCTCCCGCTTGGCCTGGCCGGGCCGCTCCTTGAAGAGCAGCCGGAGGGGCACCCGAAGATCGAAGGTCTTCCGGAGCTGGTTGGAGATGTAGCGCTTGTACATCTCCGGCACGCGCTCCGGGTAGTTGCACGTGAGCGCGAAGGTAGGGGGCGCCGTGCCCACCTGGGCGATGTAGTACAGGCGCAGGGCCTTGCCGCTGACGATGGGGGCCGGGTTCGAATCCACCATGTGCTCAAGCAGCCGATTGAGCTGGGGCGTGGGCGCCCGGTAGCGGAACTGCTCGGCCAGCTCCACGGCGATGTCCACCACCTTCTCCACCTTGGAGCCGGTGAGCGCCGAGGTGAAGACGATGGGCGCGTACCCCACGAACTTCAGTGAGTGCTTGAGGGCCTCGCGGTAGGCCTCCTGGCGGCGCTGGTCCGAGCCGACGAGATCCCACTTGTTGACGACGATCACCAGGGCACGGCCTTTGTCCTCGGCGAGGCTGGCCAGCTTGGCGTCCTGGTCCACGGCCGGCTCGGTGGCGTCCATGAGGAGCACGGCCACATCGCTGCGCTCCAGCACCTTGAGGGCGGCCACCACGGAGTACTTCTCCACCCGGTGGGCGATGGAGCGCTTGCGACGGATGCCCGCGGTGTCCGTGAGGACGAGCTTCTTGTCCTTGTAGGTGAGCATCGAGTCGATGGGATCGCGCGTGGTGCCGGGCACCTCACTGGCCACGACACGCTTCTCCTTGAGGATCGCGTTCACCAGGGTGCTCTTGCCCACGTTGGGCCGGCCGATGATGGCCAGGCGGATGGTGCCGTCATCGGGGAGCTGCTCGCTGTCCTCGCCCTCCTGCTTGGGAGGGAGCTTGTCCAGCAGCGCCTCCACGAGCTGGGGCACGCCCAGGCCGTGCTCGGCTGACACCGGGAACACGTCCCCCAGCCCCAGCCGGAAGAACTCGCCGGAGAGCGCCTGCATGGAGCCGGAGGGGCTGTCCAGCTTGTTGGCGGCCACCAGCACGGGCTTGCCGCTCTTGCGCAGCAGCCGCGCCACGGCGTCATCCGCGGCGGTGAGCCCGGTGCGCCCGTCCGTGACGAAGATGATGACGTCACTCTCCTCCACGGCGAGCTGGGCCTGCTCTCGTACTTCCTGGAGGAGGACGTCCTTGTCGCCTGGGACGAACCCGCCCGTGTCGATCACGGTGAAGGATCGGTAGCCCCAGTTGGCGTCCGCGTAGTGGCGATCCCGGGTGACGCCGGGCACGTCCTCCACCAGCGCGGCGCGGCGCTGGATGAGGCGGTTGAACAGGGTGGACTTGCCCACGTTGGGGCGTCCGACAATGGCGACCAGCGGTTTCATTACTCGTATCCCAGCTTCCGGAGACCCTCGGGGCGCTCGCTCCAGCGCGGCTCCACGCGGACCCTCAGTGAGAGGTACACATGCGTCCCCAGCAGCCGCTGGATGGACTTGCGCGCGTCCGTCCCGATGGTCTTCAACATCTGTCCCTGCTTGCCAATGACAATGGCCTTCTGGCTCTCGCGCTCGACATAGATGGAGGCGGCGATGCGGATGAGGCCCGCCAGCGCCCCCTTCGGCGCTCCCGGCAGGGGCTCGCGCTCGGACTCGTCGAACACGTCCACCATCACCGCGGTGGCGTAAGGGATCTCCTGCCGGCAGTGGCGCAGCACCTGCTCGCGGATGTACTCGGCCACCAGCGTGCGCTCCTGCTGATCGGTGAGCATGTCCTCGTCGAAGATCGGCTCCCCTTCCGGCAGGTGCTCGAGCACCACGCCAAAGAGCCGCTCCACGCCGTCCCCCTCGCGCGCGGAGATGGGCACCACCTCCGCGAAGGGAAACTCGTGGCGGTACAGCTCGATCAGCGGCAGCAGCTGGGCCTTGGGAATGGCGTCGACCTTGTTGATGACGAGGAAGGTGGGCTTGCCGATCCGCTGCAGCCGCTCGAGGATCATCCGGTTGCCAGGGCTGACCTCGAACTTCTCCCCGCCCGGCGGCTCGATGAGGAAGAGGACCAGATCCACCTCCTCGGCCGCCTGGAGGGCCGTCTCCACCATGTAGCGGTTGAGCTCGCCCTTGGCCTGATGGATGCCGGGCGTATCGATGAAGGCCACCTGACCCTCGGGCCGTGTCACCACTCCCAGGATGCGGTTGCGGGTCGTCTGCGGCTTGGGCGAGACGATGGCGATCTTCTCGCCCGTGAGCTGGTTGAGCAGCGTGCTCTTGCCCACGTTGGGCCGGCCAATGAGCGCGGCGAAGCCGCTGCGGTAGTTCTTCGAGGCCATCGTTGAGAAGGTGATCTGGGGCCCCCCTCCAGAGGGAGGCCCGTGGGACTGCACGGCCTGCCGGTACTCCCCTGCCCGCTTTGAAGGCGGGCAAGCGGGCTACGGCGCGGTCGTCGAGATGGTCAGCTTGTTGATACGGACCTCCGTCGTGGGACGGTCATTCCGGTCCTTGGTGATCTTGTTGGCGATGGTGTCCACTACTTCATAGCCCTGGACCACCTCGCCGAAGATGGTGTGGCGGTTGTTGAGGTGCGGGGTGGGCACCACGGTGATGAAGAACTGACTGCCGTTGGTGTTCGGCCCTGAGTTGGCCATGGCCAGCAGGCCCGGCTTGTCAAAACGCTTGCCACTCTTGAACTCATCCTCGAAGCGGTAGCCCGGGCCGCCCGTCCCCCTGCCGAGCGGATCGCCGCCCTGGATCATGAAGTCGCCAATGCAGCGGTGGAAGATCGTCCCGTCGTAGAGCGGGGTGCCTGCCATCTTTTCGGACGTCTGCGGGTGCGTCCACTCCTTCTCACCCGTGGCCAGCCCCACGAAGTTCTCCACCGTCTTCGGAGCGTCCTTCGGGAACAGCTTCACGACGACCTTTCCCTGCGTGGTGTCGAAGGTGGCGTACAGATCATTTCCAGCGCGCGCCTCGTCCATCATGCCCATGTGCGTCTCCCGCTATGGTTTGGGCTGGGGACCTTATTCGGCACCCTCCCCTCGTCCAAGGGGTTTCACTCCGAGGTGTCATCCTTCCGAAGCATGTCCAGGGTGGCGCGGGCGGCGGCCTGCTCCGCCTCCTTCTTGCTGCGGCCGGTGGCGCGCGCGTACAGCTCCGAGCCGATGGACACCTCCACCTCGAATGTCTTCTCGTGGGCAGGCCCGACCTCGGCCACCACCCGGTAGCGCGGCGACACCTTGAGCCGGTTCTGGATGTCCTCCTGGAGCTTCGTCTTGTAGTCCAGGCCGCTGCGGCCCTCTGCCACACCCTCCAGGGCGTCCGCGAAGTGCCGGTCCACCAGGGCCATGACCGTCTCCATGCCCGAGCCCAGGTACACCGCGCCGATGACAGCCTCCATGGCATCCGCGAGCACGGAGCTCTTCTCGTGCCCGCCCGTCAGCTCCTCGCCGCGGCCCAGCAGCAGCAGCTCGCCCAGGCCGAGCGCGCGGGCGATGCGTGCCAGCCCCTCCTCGTTGACGATGAGGGCGCGCAGCTTGGACAGCTCGCCCTCGGAGGCGTTGGGGAAGCGCTCCATCAACCGGTGGCCGATGGCCAGGTCCACCACCGCGTCCCCCAGGAACTCCAGCCGCTCGTTGTCCTGGAGCACCGAGTCGCGGTGCTCGTTGAAGTAGCTCTTGTGGGTAAGCGCCGCCAAGCCCAGATCCCTGCGGACCACGGGCACCCCCAGCCTCGTCTCCAGCGCTTGGACGCGCTCTTGAAGGCTCTGCTTCTCCACGCGTTCACTCCGAGAGCTGGCTCGCCAACTCCTCGGCGAGCGCGTACGGATCAGCCTGCCGCTCGGCGATGCGGCCCGCCACCTCATCCAGCCGGCCGCGCTCGCGCTCGAGCCGGGCCAGCGCGCCGCGCAGCAGCCGCTCGCGCAGCAGGGCCACGAACTGCGTGGCGGCTCGGGTGCGCTCCTTCTCCTTGCGCAGCCCCGTCTCATCCAGGAAGGCGCGGTGCTGCTCCACGGCCTCCACCAGCTCGCTCACGCCCTGATCCTTGGCGGCCACCACCTTGAGGATGGGCGGCTCCCACTCGCGCGGTGGCTCGGCCTCCTCCACGTGGCGCCCCTCGGCCTTGGCGCGGACCATGCGGTGGTGCGCGTCGTGATCCATGGCGGGCGCCTTCACCGCGTGGCGCAGCTCCAGCATCATCCGCAGCTCGCGCACCATGCGGTCCGCGCCGTCCAGATCAGACTTGTTCACCGCGAAGATGTCCGCCACCTCGAGGATGCCGGCCTTGATGGCCTGCACGTCGTCGCCCATGCCGGGCACCGTCACCACCACGGTGGTGTGCGCCATCTGGGCGATGTCGATCTCGTCCTGCCCCACGCCCACCGTCTCCACGAGGACAATGTCCTGCCCCATGGCGTCCATCACACGGATGCAGTCGCCGGTCGCGCGCGACAGGCCGCCCAGGTTGCCACGGGTGGCCAGCGAGCGGATGAAGACGCCCGGATCCGTGGCGTGCTCCTGCATGCGGATGCGATCGCCCAGGATGGCGCCGCCGGTGAAGGGGCTCGTGGGATCCACCGCGATCACGCCCACCCGCTTACCCTGCTTGCGGAACTTCGCGATCAGCCGGTCGGTCAGCGTGGACTTGCCCGCGCCAGGCGAGCCAGTGATGCCGATGATGTAGGCCCGCCCCGTCCTGGGGAACAGGGCCCGCAGGTCCGCGGTGGCGCTCTCCAGGCCGTCATCGATGTTGCGCATCAAGCGCGACGCGGCCCGCACGTCGCCCTCGAGCACTCGCTGCGAGAGTTGTGTCGCCATTGCCAAGACTCACTCCTGTGGCGCATCCGGGCCGACGCACTGCACGGCCTCGGGAGAGACCTTCAGCAGGTCCGCCACCAGCTGGACAATGCCCGGGAAGCCATCCAGCTCGAAGCGATCCGCCCACACCTTGCCCGTCGCGCTGGCCAGCAGGCCACGGAACGTGCGCCCCATCACCCGGGCCGCGGCGAAGCGGTAGGGCGCTCCGTTCACGCGCAGGTGCACGAGCACCTCCAGGGAGCTTCGCGGCGGGATCACGGCCTCCGGGCCGAAGGCCTGCGCGACCTCGTCGTAGCGCACCCGGGCGCCCTGCCCCGAGGCCACAGGAGGCCGGGCCAGCCGCTCCTCGATAAGCGCGCTCAGGTAACTGGCGAGCGAGTTCTGATCCCGGAACTCGAACAGCTCGAAGCGGAACGGCGGCAGGCCGGACAGTGTGCGCCCGTCGCGCTGGATCCGGCTCACCTGGAAATGGCCGTGCCGGTCCGCCTCCAGCGTGAGGGAGAACGGCCCGGACTCCAGCTCGGTGGTCAGAATCAGCGACTCTGGATCCAGCTTGGGGTGGAGCCCCATGCTGTGCAGCTGCGCGGAGCGGCGCTCGATGTGGAAGAGGTATTCGTCAAACGCGCCGGAGACGAGCGAGGAGATGTCCTCTCGGGACGCCACGGAGCTGAGGAGGACAGGCGTCAGCCCCACCACCGCGGGTGGCGCGCTGGGAATCAAGCGATCCCACTCGGCCCGAAAGGTGACGGTGGGGATGGTCTGCTGGGTGGCGGGGTTCGTCAGCGCAACACCCCTCAGCTCCAGGGTTGCGAGGACGCCGTCAGGACTTTGCTCGACGTGCAGGCCGAGCTCCTCGATGCGGGCGGTATCCATCTGTCAGCCCTTGAAGATCTCGCGGGCGATGATCGAGCGCTGGATCTCGCTCGTGCCCTCGCCGATTTCGCACAGCTTGGCGTCGCGCAGGTAGCGCTCCACGGGGAACTCGCGCGTGTAGCCGTAGCCACCGTGGATCTGCACGGCCTTGTTGCAGGCGCGCATGGCGGCCTCCGAGGCGAACAGCTTGGCCTGGGAGGCGGCCTGCGTGTACGGCTTGCCGGCGTCCGCCATCCACGCGGCCCGGTGCACGAGCAGGCGCGCCGCGTCGATCTCCGTCTTCATGTCCGCGAACATCCAGCGCAGGCCCTGGAACTCGGCAATGGGCTGGCCAAAGGCGGTGCGCTCGCGGGCGTAGCGCAAGGACTCCTCGATCGCGCCCCGGCCCAGGCCCACGGCCAGCGCGCCGATGGTGATGCGGCCCTTGTCCAGGATCTGCAGCGTGTCGATGAAGCCGTGGTCCACCTCGCCCAGCCGCTGCGAGTCCGGCAACTCCACTCCCTCGAGGATGAGCTCCGCAGTGTCCGAGGAGCGCATGCCGAGCTTGCCGTGGATGGGGCGCTGGCTGAAGCCGGGCGTGCCCTTCTCGAGGATGAAGGCGGTGATGCCCTTCTGCCGCTTCTCGGGGGTGGTGAGCGCCAGGATCACGAAGACGTGCCCCACAGTGCCCTGGGTGATGAACATCTTCGCGCCGTTGAGGACCCACTTGTCGCCCTTGCGGACGGCGGTGGTCTTCAAGCCGGAGGCGTCCGAACCGGAGCCGGGCTCGGTGAGGCCCCAGGCGCCCAGGTACTCACCGCTGGCGAGCTTGGGCAGGTACTTGCGCTTCTGGGCGTCGTTGCCGAACACGCGGATGTGGCTGGTGCCCAGGCCGTTGTGCGAGGCCACCGTGAGAGCGAGCGAGCCGTCGTAGCGGGCGATCTCCTCCACGGCCACGGCCACGGCCATGCTGTCCATGGCTGCCCCGCCATACTCCTCGGCGACCAGCATGCCCATGACGCCGAGCTGGCCCAGCTCGCGCACGACGTCCATGGGGAACTTTTCCTCTTTGTCCCACTCGCGCGCCTGGCTCTTGACCTTACGCTCACAGAAGTCCTTGAGAGAGGCCTTGAGGGCCCGGTGGCTTTCGGGAAGTTCGAAGTCCATGGTGGTTGAAATATCTAATCCAGAGGGGGGGCCGCGGGTAGCCTGGTCAAAAGGAATCGTAAAGGTCCGTCGGTAGACGCCCGGCCGGACTCAGACCGGGAGCACTCCATGCTTCTTCTCGGCCCGAGGCTGATAGCGGCGCGAGTAGACCTCGAAGCGCTGGGCCAGCTCATGACGCAGCCGGTCACCGGAGATGATCTCATCCACCACCAGCTCGCTGGCCAGCTTGTAGATGTCGACATCCGCCTTGTACTCGTCGCGCAGCTGCTGGACGTAGGCGGCGCGCTCGGCCTCGGGCTTCTCCTGGATCTTGTTGAAGTAGACGGCGTTGACGGCGGCCTCGGGGCCCATGACGGCGATCATGGCCTGGGGCAGCACCAAGGTGGCGTCCGGTGCGAAGCCGGGGCCTGACATGGCGTAGAGGCCGGCGCCATAGGCCTTGCGGACCACCACACAGATCTTGGGCACGCTGGCCTCGGAGACGGCGGAGATCATCTTCGCGCCCGCACGGATGATGCCCGCGCGCTCCACCTTGGTGCCGATCATGAAGCCCGGCACGTCCGCGAGGTAGAGCAGCGGAATGTTGAAGGCGTCACACAGCCAGATGAAGCGCGCCGCCTTGTCCGCCGAGTCCACGAAGAGCACGCCGCCCTTGTACTTGGGCTGGTTCGCGATGATGCCCACCGGCCGGCCGTTGATGCGCCCCAGTCCGGTGATGATCTCCTGGGCGAAGAGCTTCTTCACGTCGAACCAGCTCCCCTCGTCGATCAGCTCGTTGATGAGGGCGTACATGTCGAACGGCTTGTTCTGGTCCGCGGGGATGATCTCCTCCACGCGCTTGCCGCTGGCCTTGGGGGGCTTGGGCGCAACCATGGGAGGCTGCTGGCCGAAGTTCTCCGGGAAGTAGCTGATGTACTGCTTGGCGGCCTCGATGGCCTCCTGCTCCGTCTTCACCAGCACGTCACCGCAGCCGGACACGGAGCAGTGCATCTTCGCGCCGCCCATCTCCTCGAGCGTCACCTTCTCGCCAATCACCATCTCCGCCATGCGCGGGCTGCCCAGGTACATGGAGGCGTTGCCGTCCACCATGATGACCAGATCACAGAAGGCGGGGATGTACGCGCCGCCGGCCGCGGAGGGCCCAAAGAGCAGGCACACCTGCGGCACGAAGCCGGACATGTGCACCTCGTTGTAGAAGATGCGGCCCGCGCCCCGTCGGCCGGGGAACATCTCCACCTGGTCGGTGATCCGGGCGCCCGCGGAGTCCACCAGATAGAACAGGGGGCAGCGCAAGGTGCGTGCCGTCTCCTGGATCCGGAGGATCTTCTCCACGGTCCGGGCGCCCCAGCTGCCGGCCTTCACCGTCGAGTCGTTCGCCATGATGGCGATGGTGCGGCCAGCCACCTTGCCCAGGCCAATGACGACACCGTCCGAGGGCAGCTCAGGCTCCGCGTTGTTGGCCAGCTTGGCGTCCTCGATGAAGGAGTCCGGGTCCACGAGCAGGCGGATGCGCTCACGTGCGAAGAGCTTGCCCGCCTCCTTGTTCTTCACGTGGTACTTCTCGGCGCCCCCCTTCTCTACCTCAGCGATCTTCTGCAGCAGCTTCTGGTCGTAGGACATGGCCCGGGCCACATACCAGAAAGGCGCTCGGCTGGCTGCTCTCTGTCACTCCTCGGGCGAGCGAGCCATCGGCCGGAGGACCGACCGACCGACCGGTGGGTGTGTGGGAAAGAGTTTTCACAGGGATGCCGCGTGAAGCCTCCCTGCCTACCTTGAGGGCTCAACGGGGGAGAGACACCGTTGGGGCGCGGTGCTCCCGGAACCATCGGCCCAGGAGGGAACCATGTTTGCAACGAAGGCAAAGTGGGCGGCGAAGAGCGGCCTGTATCGGAAGTGGCTGGCGCAGAAGTTCTTGAACGACATCCCGCGGTTCGCCAAGGACAAGTGGGAGGACTTCGATCCTGATGACGTGCTGCACATGGTGGGGCTCACGACCTACAAGCCGGTGAAGTCCGGCATCGGCAGCCTGGGCGTGTTCGTGATCGGCGCGGCCGTGGGCAGCGTGGTGGCGCTGCTGCTGGCCCCCACGCCGGGCACCGAGCTGCGCACCACGGTGAAGGACAAGGCCATGGGCTACCTGAACAAGCAGAACCTGGGCGTCGGCCAGCAGGACAAGACCGCGCACGCCTAGTCTGAGTGCTCGCTGTAGCGACGGAGCCGTCGGGGGAGACCTCGGCGGCTCTCGCCGTTTCGAGGCTCACCGCCCCTTGTAGACGGGCGGGCGCTTCTCCGCGAAGGCGCGCAGGCCCTCGAGCCGATCCTCTGTCTTGAGGACCTCCTCGTACTTGCGCAGCTCCAGCGCCAGCGCGGCGTCCAGCTCCAGGCCCATCCCCTCGTTGATGGCATGCTTGGCGGTGGACACGGCGATGGGCGCGTTCTCGACGATCGCCTCCGCCAGCGAGAAGGCCGTCTCCAGCAGGTGTCCCTCGGGCGCGAGCCGATTCACCAGCCCGACGCTGAACGCCTCGGCCGCGTTGATGCGCCGGCCAGTGAGGATCAGATCCTTGGCCCGTCCCGGGCCGATCAACCGGCTGAGCCGCTGGGTGCCGCCGCCACCGGGAATGATGCCGAGCTTCACCTCCGTGAGACCCAGCTCCGCCGCCGGCGCCGCGACCCGGAGATCACACGCGAGCGCCAACTCCGTCCCGCCTCCAAAGGCCGCCCCGTTGATGGCGGCGATGAAGGTGCAGTCGCCCTTCTCGATGGCGCGGAACGTCTGCCGCAGCCCATCGAGGAAGGCACGCACCTCCGCCTCGCTCATGGTGGCACGCTCCTTGAGATCCGCGCCCGCGCAGAAGGCCTTGTCCCCGGCCCCGGTGATGATGACGGCCCGGACCTGCCGTCCGGTGGAGACCCGTCCCACCATCTCTCCCAGCTCCCGGAGCATGACCCGGCTGATCGCGTTGCGGCGATCCGCCCCGTCGATGGTCCAGATCTCGATAGCTCCCCGGGCGTCGACCTTGAATTCCGGCATGTGCGCTCCCCTTCCCGGCCCTAAGGCGGGCCGCCGCTGATTGGGGGAGCCTGCGGTGTTGAGGCCCACCTGGCAAGGTCGAAGCGGTTACAGTGAATGGGTATGTGCACTGCGTGGAGACGCCTCGTCCGACTGGCCCCCTGGCTGCTGGCCCTGGTGGCCCTGGTTCCGCTGGTAGCCCTGGCCCGAGGCGGCGGTGGAGAGCACTACAGCCGGGGGAATGATGGCTCCGGAGGAGATGGCGATGGCCTCCTCTACTTCCTCTTCCGGCTCATCGAGCTGGCCTTCTACTACCCGAAGATCGGTGTGCCGCTCATCATCGGCTTCTGCATCTTCTATTACTTCTACAAGCGCAACCTGCACCCCACCGGCGCTACGCAGCGAGCCATCGAGCGCCGCGAGGCCGAGCAGCGCACCCATGTCTCCGAGCAGGACGTTCAGGCCTGGGTCCAGGCCCTGAAGGGCAAGGATCCGCAGTTCGAGCTCCAGACGGTGCTCGACAAGGTGCGCAAGCTCTTCCCCGCGCTGCAGGAGGCCTGGTTCAAGCGGGATCTCACGCCCATCCGCCCGTTCCTCTCGGACGCCACGTACCAGCGCTTCCACGTGCAGCTACAGCTCATGTCCTCGCAGGGCGTGCGAGACGCGATCGCCGACGTGCGGCTGCTGGGCTTGCAGCTCATCGGGGTGGAGCAGAGCCCGTGGTTCGACAGCATCCATGTGCGCGTGCGCGCGGAGATGCGTGACACGGATGTGCCCGCGAGCGCCTCGGAGGCGCAGGCCCTCGCCGCGGCGAAGAAGGTCTCCCCCGAGGCCTTCACGGAGGTGTGGACCTTCGTGCGCAAGCCTGGGGCGCAGACGCGGATCGGCCAGGATCTGTACCAGGGCAAGTGCCCCAACTGCGGCGCGCCCTATCAAGGAGGCGCCACGAACGTCTGCGAGTACTGCAACGCGGTGGTCAACTCCGGCAACTACGACTGGACGCTCTCGGAGATCACCCAGGGCGTCGAGTTCAACCGCCACCCGGCCGACGTGCGCGGGCTGCGCGACGCTCGCGAGGGGGATCCGGCCCTCAACCTGGAGATCCTCGAGGACCGAGTCTCGCTCCTGTTCTGGAAGTGGATCGACGCCCAGAGCCGCGGAGACGCGAGCCGGCTGGCCCAGGTGGCCACCACGGACATGGTCTCTCAGCTCAGCGGAGAGCTGGAGACGCTCGGCAAGCAGGGCCAGCGGCGCGTCGTCCTGGAGTGCGCCGTAGGCGCCGTCACCACCAGGGCCTTCGAGGTCCACCCGGACGGCCACGATCTGGCCCACGTGGAGATCCGCTGGAGCGCCCGGATGGGTGTAGGCCCCGCCGAGCAGCGGCCCCCGCGGCTCCCGACCGTGCCCCAGCGCTGGGTGTTCACGCTGACACGCAAGCACGGCGCGAAGACGAACACCTCGAACGGCATGTCCACCGATCGGTGCCCGCAGTGCAACGCGCCGCTGACGGGCAGCGGCTCCAGCACCTGCGACTACTGCGGGGCCCGGCTGGGCACCGGCGAGCAGGACTGGGTGCTGGCGTTCACCTTCCTCTCCGAGACGTGGGAGGTCCGCGAGCGCCAGCGGCGGGTGTCCGGCGCTGCGCTCCCCTCCCCTGCCAGGCCGGTGAGTCCCGAGCCCGTGCCGGCCGCTGCCGCAGCCAGCTCTGGCACCGACGGCGTCATGGATGTGCAGGAGCGTGAGCGGCTCCTCTATATGATGGCGGCCATTGCCGCGGCGGACGGGGCGGTGGATGCCTCGGAGCGCAAGCTCCTCAAGCTGTGTGCCACACGCTGGGGTATCCCCTGGAAGAACGTGGAGATGGCGCTCAACTCAGGCTCCCCGCTCTTCAGCAAGCTCATCCCGCGAGGCAGCCCCGAGGCCTCCGTCTTCCTGCGAAACCTCATCCAGATGGCGCTCGTGGATGGCCGGGTGGACCGCAAGGAGCGCCGGATGCTGGAGGCCGCAGCCGCTCACCTGGATCTCATGCCGCAGCTCCAGTCCATGCTCCCAGGCTGAGGGCATGAGTCATCCACTCGACAGATCCTGGGAAAAATGGAATTACCCGCTGCGGCACACCCGCAATCACGCCCTGCTGCGCGCCATCATCGACAACATCTCCGAGGGCATCTCCATCGCGGATGCATCGGGGAACTTCATCTACTCCAGCGCCTTCGCCAACCAGATCTACAGCATCGGGCCGATGGACGGCATTCCCCCAGAAGAGTGGAGCACCCACGTCGGCATCTTCCGCCCGGATGAGAAGACGCGCATCCAACGAGCTCCCCTCACGGCCTGGCCTTGCGTAGTTCACGCCCAGTCCTGTTTTGGACGCGGGAGTGATCCAACCAGGAGCGCTGGGCTCAATACTTCCTGTGGGACAGAAATATTGAAACAGGCACGGGGAGCGGCCCGGGCCTGGATGCCCTCTACCGCTCTTCAGGGCCAAGACCATAGCCATGAGTACGACTCCTCTCCGCCTGCTGCTCATCGAGGACTCCGAGGACGATGCCCTGATCCTGCTGCGAGAGCTGCGGCGTGGCGGCTTCTCGGTGGATGCGACGCGCGTCGAGACGTCCGAGGAGCTGGAGCGTGCGCTGGATGCAGGGCCGTGGGACGTGGTCATCGCGGACTACGCCCTGCCCCACTTCGATGGGCTGAGCGCATTCTCCCAGGTGCAGCGCCGGGGGTTGGATGTGCCCTTCCTCATCGTGTCCGGCTCCATTGGCGAGGACACGGCCGTGGCCGCGATGAAGGCGGGCGTCCATGACTTCCTGCTCAAGGATCGGCTGGCGCGCCTGGCTCCGGCGGTGACACGCGAGCTGCGCGAGGCTCGGGTTCGCGCCGAGCGGCGCAAGATGCAGGAGCAGCTGATGCTCTCGGAGCGGCTCTCCTCGCTGGGCATGCTGGCCGCCAGCGTGGCTCATGAGATCAACAATCCCATGGCCTCGCTGATCATGAACCTGCGCTTCGTGGTGGATGGGATGCCGGAGCAGTCCGTCGCCGAGGATGGGATGCTGGCGCTGCAAGAAGCCATCGAGTGCTCGGAGCGCATTCGGGACATTCTCCAGGACATCAAGGTCTTCTCCCGGCCAGACGAGCAGTCCCTGGGCCCCACCGATCTGCACCGCGTGCTGGACTCGTCGCTGCGCATGGCCAGGAACCACATCTTCCACCGCGCACATCTCATCAAGGACTACCGGGAGGTGCCCCGGGTTCATGGCAGCGATGCCCGTCTGGGGCAGATCTTCCTCAACCTCATCATCAACGCCGCCCAGGCCATCCCCGAGGGGCATCGCGACGAGCATGAGCTCCGCGTGACGACCTGCCGCGAGGTAGGCGGAGGCATCCGGGTGGAGATCCGCGACACGGGAGCGGGAATCCCGCCCGAGCAGCATGAGCGCATCTTCGAGCCGTTCTTCACCACCAAGCCACAGGGGGTGGGGACTGGCCTGGGCCTGTCCATCTGCCGCCGACTCATCACCGAGATGGGAGGCAGCATCGGTGTGGAGAGCGCTCCGGGCCAGGGCAGCGCCTTCTGGGTCCGCCTGCGCGAGGCCGGGCTGCAAGTCCCTGCGCCTGCGGGCAAGCCGGAGCACCTGAGGAGCGGCCTGCGCGTGCTCGTCGTGGATGATGAGGTGCAGGTGGGCAATGCGCTCAAGCGCAGCCTGGGCCGCAGGTACGACGTGATCGCGCTGGATCGAGCGCGGGAGGCGCTGGAGCTGATCGCGGCTGGCCGGCGCTTCGATGCCATCCTGTGTGACTTGATGATGCCGGAGATGACCGGTCCTCAGTTCCACGAGGCGCTGTCCCGCCTGGTCCCGGAGCAGGCCCAGCGTGTCACCTTCATGACGGGAGGCGCCTTTACCTCCGAGGCGCGTGCATTCCTGGCCTCCACCCAGAATCGCTGTGTGGACAAGCCCCTGGACATGAAGCGGCTGGTCCCCCTCCTGGAGGCAGCGCCTGACAGTAGCGCTTCAGACCTTGTCCCGGCGTGAGGCGCGCTTCTCGCGCTCGCCCAGGGCGGCCTGCAGGAACTTGCCCGCCAGCTTGCGGCCGATGAGCTGCTGAGCCAGCTCTCCAGCCTCCACGAGCTTGTGAAGACGGCGTCTTCGGTCGCGAGGTTGCCCGCCGCGCCGGGAGCGTAGGGACACCCTCCCAGCCCGCCGATGCTGGCGTCGAACGTCGTCACCCCCGCCGACAGCCCCACCAGCGCGTTGGCCAGCGCCGTGCCGCGCGTGTCGTGCATGTGCAGCGCCAGCTTCTCCACGGGGATGTACTTCATCAGCGCCTCGAGGATCTCCTCCGTCTGGCGAGGCGTGCCCACGCCGATCGTGTCCCCCAGGCTGAGCTGGTACAGGCCCATGTCCACCAGCTTGCGGCAGATGTCGACCACCCGATCCACCGGTACATGCCCCTCGTAAGGGCAGCCCCACACGGTGGATAGGTAGCCACGCACGCGCATCCCTGCCTGAGTGGCTGCAGCAGTCACTTCGCGTGAGGTCTCCAGTGCCTCGGCGATCGTCTTGTTGATGTTCTTCTTCGAGTGGGCCTCGGAGGCCGAGATGAAGACTGCAGCCTCCTCGAGCCCTGCCTCGCGCGCCCGGACCAGGCCCTTGAGGTTGGGCACCAGCGCGGAGAAGGTGACGCCCGGCTTGCGGCCCACCAGGCGCAGCACCTCCTCGGCGTCCGCGAGCTGGGGAATCCACTTCGGTGACACGAACGACGTCACCTCGATCCGCTTCTCACCGGCGGCGACCAACGCCTCGATGAGGCGGGCCTTGTCCTTGGTCGGCAGTGTCCGCAGCTCGTTCTGCAGGCCGTCCCGGGGACCGACCTCGTAGACGTCGACCCGCCTAGGGAGCTTGTCGAGCCAGCCGGCTACACGCGTGTGGGAATGTTCGTTCGAATCCACTGGACGATGTCCTGCGTCGAGCTCCCGGGAGTGAAGATCTCCGTCACGCCCAAGCCCTTGAGCTTGGGAATGTCGTCATCCGGGATGATGCCGCCTCCGAAGACTCGGATGTCCTCGGCCTTGCTCTGTTTCAGCAGGTCGATGACGGCGGGAAAGAGGGTCATGTGCGCGCCCGACATGATGGACATGCCGATCGCGTCGACGTCTTCCTGGATGGCGGCGTTGACGATCATCTCGGGCGTCTGATGCAGCCCTGTGTAGATGACCTCCATGCCCGCGTCGCGCAAGGCCCGTGCGATGATCTTCGCACCGCGGTCGTGCCCATCCAGGCCCGGCTTGGCTACCAGAATTCGAAGCTTGCTCTCAGCCATGTCGCAGCTCAGCTCCCACGATGAGGTCGGTCGAGGTGGAGGACAACGGCTCACCCTGCAGGCTGCCGTGCACCCACTTCGTCGAAAGGCCTGTGGATTCCAACAGTTGGGTCAGATCCGCAAGCGGATAGTAACGAATGGTGTAAGTGCCTGAAAGGACTCGGCCATCTGGGAGGGTGAGGCGTCTGTGCCCCTGATCCACGCCGGTCCTGGGATCGAAGTGGCTCTGCTCATCGAGCACGCTGCCGTCCGGCAGGGTGTGCTGGAAGGTGGCGCTTGGCTGGCTGCTGAGGCGCTCGTAGGGCACCGTCTGGAAGACCAGGAGCGCCCCTGGGCGCAGACACCGAGCGACCTCCTGGAGGATGACGCGGTTCTCTGTGTCCGAGAAAGCGAACAGAGTGGAGTACCAGGCGTAGGCGCCTGCCAGGGAGCGTGGCTGGAACGGGAGGGCCCGCAGATCTCCGCGCACAGCGGGGAAGCCAGGGAGGCGGTGGGACAGGGAGTAGGGGTCCAAGTCCAAGCCGATGATCCTGTCCGCTAGCGGTCCGGAGGTGTTGAGGGGGGCAGCATGCCGTCCGTGACCACAGCCCAGATCGATGATGGGGCCGGGCAGAGCGAGCCCAGTGAAGCAACGCTGGAGGTAAGCCACCTCCCGCGCCGTGATCTCGGGCGACAGGAGGGGCCGCGTGCTGAGCAGGTACAGCTCGCCAAAGAAGCTCACGGAGGTCCGAGGATGCTTCTAGCAGCCCAGGGGGGCGCGCTCCACTCTGGTTCAGAGCCTGTGCGGGGTTTCCAGCTTTAGAAAGACTTGCATTGATCAGGCAGAAATCCGCTCAGGAATTTCAGTTTTGGAAAGACTTGCATTGATCAGGAGGGAAGCCAGACATCGGTTTCCATGCCAATTCGTAGCTAGATTATTTACATGAGAGGCGAAGATGTGCTTGGGTACGCATCGCTTCGATGGAGTCGAGCACCGCGAATCGCAGCAGCCATGATCTGACGTCCCATCGAAACAAATCAGGCACAAACGAGGGACAGCATCATGGCGCACGCCCCGCAGTCTTCTCCTGAGCTCCGGACGCAGTCGCACGTTGAGATGGCGACGCAGGAGGATCCCCTCTCCGGCCTGGCGTCGGCCTTCCTCCTGGAGGGGCCGCAGGTCGCGGAGACGCTCCGAGCGTTGGTGGTCGAAGGGGATGATGAGACGACGGCACCGCGTGCGGAAGGGGCGTGCCTGTTCGATCTGTCTCCGGCGGAGTGGCGTTTCGTACGCAATGCGCCGCTGGTGGGCTTCCTGATGGTGGCGGGTGCGGATGGCAAGGTGATGCCATGGGAGCTGGCGGGGCTGGCGAGGGCGCTGAAGCGGGGCAAGCACGCCACCTGCGAGCTCTTCCAGGCGGTGTGCCGCGAGCTCTATCGCCAGCGCGGCACGCTCTTGCAAACCTTCGCTGCCGACACGTTCGAGCGGGCTCAGCTGTCAGAGGCGTACCGGCTCGTGAGCGACAAGCTGGGGCCGGACGAGGCCGAGCGTTTCAAGGAGTGCCTGATGAAGTTGGGCCGAGAGGTGGCCAAGGCCTCTGGGAGTTGGCTTGCAGCATGCGGCTGGGTGCGAGGCGTGGAGCGGCGGGCGCTGGCCGAGCTATCCCAGGCCTTTGGCACCGATCGCTAAACGCTGAAAGTGGAGAGCGGGACGCCGGGGCGGGCGGACCCATCAGCCGATGGGGGGACCCGCCCCGCAGCGAGGGACCCGCGACCTGTGTTCCTCGGGGCTGTGCTCAGAACGCTCCACCCTCGCGGTACTGTCCCCAGACCTTGCGGAACACGTCACAGATCTCGCCCAGGGTAGCGTAGGCCTTCACGGCCTCGAGCACGGGCGGCATCATGTTGTCCGTGCCGCGTGCAGCCGCCTCGATCTTGGCGAGAGCCGCCTGGACTGCCTCGTTGTTGCGCTCGGACTTCACCTGAGCCAGCCGGGCCTTCTGCTCCTCCGCCACCTTCTCGTCGATGTGGAGGAGCTCGATGGGCGCGGCCTTCTCTGCCTTGAAAGCGTTCACGCCGACGATCAGGCGATCACCCTGCTCCACCTCACGCTGGAAGCGGTAGGCGCTCTCGCCGATCTCCTTCTGGGGGTACTGCTCCTCCACGGCGCGGATGATGCCGCCCATCTCGTCGATGCGGCGGATGTACTCCATCGCCCGCTTCTCCATCTCGTCCGTGAGGTACTCCACGTAGTAGCTGCCCGCGAGCGGATCCACGACCCGGTCCACCCCGGACTCGTGCGCGATGAGCTGCTGCGTGCGCAGCGCGATCGTCACCGACTCCTCCGTGGGCAGCGCGTACGTCTCGTCCAGTGAGTTGGTGTGCAGCGACTGCGTCCCACCGATCACTGCCGCCAGCGCCTGCAGTGCCGTGCGCACCACGTTGTTGTACGGCTGCTGCGCCGTCAGCGACACGCCGGCCGTCTGCGCGTGCGTCTTCAGCTGCCACGAGCGCGGGTTCTTCGCACCAAACCGGTAGCGCATCACATTCGACCAGATGCGGCGCGCCGCGCGGAACTTGGCGATCTCCTCGAAGAAGTCGTTGTGCACGTCCCAGAAGAAGCTCAGCTGCGGCGCGAACGCGTCCACGTCCAGCCCGCGCTTCACGCACTCCTCCACGTAGCCGATGCCGTCCGCCAACGTGAAGGCCAGCTCCTGCACCGCCGTCGCTCCCGCCTCACGGATGTGGTAGCCGCTGATCGACACCGGGTACCACTTGGGCATGTTCTTCGTGCAGAACTCGATCATGTCCGTGACGATGCGCACGGCCGGACGAGGCGCGACGATCCACTCTTTCTGCGCGATGTATTCCTTCAGCATGTCGTTCTGGATGGTGCCCGCAAGCTTCGCCATCGGAACGCCCTGCTTCTCGCCCACCGCGATGTACATGCAGAGCGCCACGATCGCGCTCGCGTTGATCGTCATCGACGTGGTGACCTTGTCCAGCTCGATCCCGTCGAAGAGGATCTCGAAGTCGCGCAGCGTGGAGATCGCCACGCCCTCCTTGCCCACCTCGCCCCGGCTCATGGAGTGGTCCGCGTCATAGCCCATCAGCGCCGGCATATCGAACGCGGTGGACAGGCCCGTCATGCCGTGGCTGATGAGGTACTTGAACCGCTTGTTCGTGTCCGCCGGCGTGCCGAAACCCGCGAACTGGCGCATCGTCCACAGCCGGCCGCGGTACATGGTGGGCTGCACGCCCCGGGTGAACGGGAACTGCCCTGGCAGTCCGATCTTCTCCGGCTGCTCGTCCTTGCGAGCTGCCAGCGTCGTCACGTCCGGGATGGGGATGCCCGAGTCCGTGGCAAACTGCTTTCGCCGCAGCGGCATCTTTGACGTCACCTGGGCGAGCTCCTCCCCCGCCCACCGCTCCGCCTGCTTCGCCACGGCCTTCACCGCCGCCATGTCGTAGCTCTTCAACGCGGCAGGCTTCTTCTTCGGTACGGCCTTTTTCACCGCAGCCTTCCCGGCCTTCGCGACCTTGGCCACCTTCTGGGCGGCCTTGGCCAACTTCGAGGGCTTGCCGGCCTTGGGGCCATGAACCGCCTTCTTGGGAGACTGCGAGGAGGAGCGAGCAACGGTCTTCGGAGCAGTTCGCGCAGGCATGGCGCGGGATGTAGCACCCGCATCCAGGGGTCGCAAGCCGAGCGAGAGCCCTCTGTCAGCGGTGCTTCGCGAGCCCCTCACGCAGGCGGCGAGCCCCCTCCTCCAACACTGCGTCCGTCTTGCAGAAGGCGAAGCGCGCGAAGCCCTGCCCCAGGTGCTTGTGCTCCGGGGAATAGAAGACGCTGGGGGGAATGCCCGCCACGCCCACCTGCGTCACCAGATGCCGACAGAAGGCCACGTCGTCCGGGAAGCCCAGGTGAGTAATGTCCGCCAGGATGAAGTAGCTCCCCTCGGGAGCGTGCGCGGGCAGCCCTGCCTCCCTCACGCCACGCAGCAACTTCTCCCGCCGTGCCAGGTAGCTCGCCGACAGCTCCTGGAAGTAGCTGTCCGGCAACCGGAGCGCCGTGGCGGTGGCCGCCTGCAGCGGCGAGGCGGTGGCGAACGTCACGAACTGGTGGGCACGCTGCACTGCGTCACGCAGTGGCGGTGGCGCGATCACCCAGCCGATCTTCCACCCCGTCAGGCTAAACGTCTTCCCCATGCTGCTCACGGTGACAGTCCTGTCCGCCAGCGCGGGGATTGTGGCCGGGCGCACGTGCCGGGCCGGCGCGAAGACGATGTGCTCATAGACTTCGTCCGACAGCACCCTGACATCGTGCCTCACACACAGCTCGCCGATGCGCTCCAGTTCCTCGCGGGTGAACACCTTGCCCGTGGGATTCTGCGGGCTGTTGAGGATCAGCAGCCGGGTGCGAGGGCTGAAGGCCGCCTCCAACTCCGCCCAGTCGAGCCACCACTGGGGGTGCTGCGCATCCGGAGGACGCAGCGGCACGTAGCGCGCCTTGGCGCCCACGAAGGTGATGTTCGCGTCATACGAGTCGTAGAAGGGCTCGAACGCCACCACCTCATCCCCCGGATCCACCAGCCCCAGGATGACGTCCAGGATGGCCTCGGTGGCACCGCTGGTGACGGTGACCATGGTGTCCGGGTTCACCTGCTGGCCGTAGAAGCGGGCCGCATGCTCGGCGATGGCCTGGCGCAGCTCCTTGGCCCCCATGCCCATGGCGTACTGGTTGACGCCGTCGCGGATGGCCCGCTGCGCTGCCTCCTTCACTGCCTCTGGCCCATCGAAGTCCGGGAACCCCTGCCCCAGGTTCACTGCGGAGTGCTTCTGGGCGAGCGCGCTGAACTCGGAGAACACCGTCGTGCCGAAGCGAGAGACGCGTTCCGCGGCTTGTGGCCGGCTCATCGTGAGGCTCCTGTGGCGGCCGGCGGTTCGAAGAGGATCGGCGCGCTAGGGACGCACGATAGCGTCCACGGGGACGGAACGCTCGGGTGCAAAGCCCCCTCGGCGGCTGGACGCCCGGGAGTAGGCCATGGCGCACCCCGCCACCAACACCACCAGGGGCAACACCGCCACCAGATCCACGGCGTAGTGGAAGCGCCCCGACAGCGTCGCGATGATGAGGCCCAGACCCGGCAGCAGCACAATCCAGAATGTCCGCCGCGAGAACCGGAACGCGTAGAAGAGGACCAGGAGCGTCACCCCAGTGTGCCCCGACGGGAAGCAGTCCCGGATGAAGCGCGGGGTGAGCATCAATGACTCCAGGAACGGTGTCACGATGACCCCTTGGAGCGCCCCCGGGAATGCGCTGGCAAGGAAGAGCCGCGGCCCGACCGCGGGCACCAGGATGTAGGACGTGTAGCCGATGGCGAAGATGAGGCCGAGCGCCAGCAAGAACTCATCGAACGCCGCGGTGCGCTTGTGAGCGTACAGCACCACGCTGAGCACCAGCGCCCAGATGAAGTGTCCGTAGTAGCAGACCATCAGCACGTCCTGGAGCGCCGGCGGCACTGCATTCGAGACCCACACTGACACCTGGAGACCGAACATCCGCTCTTCGAGAAGTGCGAGCCGCGCGTCCTGGAGGACAGGGTGGAACGCGTCCACGAGCGGGTTGAGAAGCTCGTGCCCCACAATCACCACGGGCAGCAGCCAGAAGTCGGCCGCCCACCGCAGCAGCCTTCTCCGAGGCCATTGGGCCTCGAGCGTCCGAAGCACCAGCGGCCCCAGCGCGAACAGGGCGAAGCCCGTAGCGGAGGGAAGAGCCTCGGGCGCCCAGCGAGCCGGCCCCACGAGCGTCAGCGTGGCAAGCGAGCAAGCAGCAAAGATGACGATGTCCACGCCCTTCAGGCGCACCGTTCGCCGCCTATCGAGCATCCTCAGGCTGTCGAAGGACCAGGGTCTCATGCCGACTTCTGCTCCTTGGATTGAGCGGCGGGCTCGTCCGCCGTGACAATCTCCAGGCTCTGGACCACCGCTCCCTCCCCTGCCCCCTTGCCGTGGCGCAGCTTCCAGCGCTCGAGCAGCGCCAACAGCGCCGGGAAGAACACTGTTGTTCCCAGGAAAGTGCTCACGACTCCGAGGAGCGCAATCTGTCCAATCGAGCGCAGTCCCTGGTGGCTCGCGATCAGCAGCGCCCCGTAGCCGGCGGCATTGGAGAGCGTGGCGGCCACCGCCGCGAACCCCGTGTGCCTCACCACATGGCCCAGCGAGCCAGGACCCTCCTCCTCATAGCGATGGAAGAGGTGCACGGAGTTGTCCACCGCGATTGCCAGCAGGTTGGGCAGCACCACCGCGTTGATGAAGTTCAGCTGCACGTCGAACAGGTACATGCCCCCGGCCAGGCACACCATGCCGAGGAACAGCGGCCCCGCGACGAGCAGCGCGCGCTTCAGGCTGCGCAGACTGGCGAAGATGGCCAGAAACACCACCACCGCCGCCGCGCCCAGAATCAACGGCCCGTCCCCGCGCACCAGCGCGAAGATGCGTGAGGCAATGCGGTTGCTGTCCAGCACCGACAGATCGATCCCCTTCGCCTGAGCCCCCGCCACCACCTCGTCGAGCTGCGCGGCCCAGCGGTGGAGATCCCGCGTGTCATAGTTGGACACCGACGGGAACAGCAGCAGGAACATCCCCTTGCCATCCAGCGCCTCGAAGCGCCGGCGAGCCTCCACAGGCAGCTCGTCGAGCCCGTAGGGGCGAGCCCCCAGCAGCTCCTGGAACTCCTTTACGCGCGGATCCTCGCGGAGCGACGCGGGGAGCTGGGACACCTGGTTCCGCAGCTTGTCTATCTCCGCCTGGCGCCGCTCGACGTCCGTGGGGAGCAGATCGACCAGCGAAGCGGAGCGCAGGAACACCGAGTCCGCACCGTGCCGCGCCTGCACATCCAAGATGATCTGCCGCACGGTACGGGCCTGCTCCAGATCCTCCACCAGGAGGATCGCGGGGTTCAGCGGAGCGCCGAGCTGCGCGGTGATGTGGTCATCCAAGCGTGAAGACGGCGAGTTCCCCTTCAGCTTGCGCATGTCCGTCTCAAAGCCAAGCCGGGGCGCCATGGTGGCCGAGAAACCCGCGAACGCCACCACCGCCAGCGCGATGCCCGTCACCACAGGCGTGGGCCAGCGCGCTCCCCCACTCGCCGGAGCGCTCCCGGCCGGAGCCTGGGTGCCAGGAGTAGCCTGTGGGCGGAACGAACGGATGCGCTCGGCGATGGCCAGCAGCGACGGCCCCAGTCCATATGCGGCGAGCACCGCCAGCATCACCCCCATGCCCGCCAGCAGTCCAAACTGCTGAAACGCGTGGAACTGCGCCACCAGCAGCACCAGGAACGCCGCCGAGTTGGTGATCGCCGAGGTGAGCGCACCCGAGAAGCTTCCTCGCACCGCCGCGGAGAGCGCCTCGCGCACCTCCAGGTGCCGCCGCTCCTCCCAATAGCGCATGGCCAGGTGGACGCCATACTCGATGCCCAGCCCAATGAGGATGGCCACCAGGAAGCCCGTCACCACGTTCAGGTGACCAATGACCAGCTGCGCGAACGCGAACGTGAGCAGCACGCCCACCACCACCGGCAGACCCACCACCGCCAATGCCGAGATGCGACGCGTGGCCAGCAGGATGATCCCCACCGCCAGCAGCGCGGACAGGAGCCCGGCGTTGGCCAGATCCTGCCGCATCACCGTGTCCTCCTCGATGCGGCTCTGGAAGTTGCCCGTCGCGTCCACCGCCACGCCCGGGTAGTCCCGGGCCAGCTCCGCCGCGACCGCCTTCGCCTCGTCCACGAACCTGCGCGCGAAGTTCAGATCCGCCGCCGTCCCGGCGGGCTTGAGGAACAGGTACACCTCCTTGCCGTCCGCTGAGGCCAGATCCTCCTTCACAGGGGACTCGGGCAGGTACTTGCGCTGGATCTCCTCGAAGGTGGGCGGCGACTCCGTCTCCACCAGCTCCACATAGAGAGGGTTGCTCTGCCGCTGCTCGTAGCGCACCCGCGCCGAGAGATCGTCATGCAGTGAGCGCAGGCGCTCGGCCGGCATCAGCATCAGGCCATTGCGCAGGAAGAAGCCCACATCGAAGTGGTGCTCCACGTACCGGATCTGGGGCAGCCTCTCCAACCGGCCCTGGAGTTCCTGGGCATAGGCCTTCAGCTGCTCCGGCGTGGCCCCCTGCGCGCGCAGCACCAGGTATCCATCCCCGCCCGCCTTCTGCGACACGCGCGTCAGATCCTGCACCTCGCGCGCGCCCGCGGGCAGCAGCTCCACGAAGGAGCCGCGGAACTCCAGCCGCGCGGCGAGCAGCGCTCCCCCCCACCCCAGGAGGACAAAGCACGCCACCACCCACCACGGCCGCGACAGCGACGCCTGGATGAACCGCTCGAACCACCGCTGACGCAGACTCTGCACCTGGCTCCACCTCTCTCGGCGGACGAAAGCAAACTTCCGGCCACTACATCAGTCAGGGCGTTCACAACAACGACAGGAGACGGGTGCTTCCAAGTCACGAGACTCGCCGCGTCTCACGCGCTGCGGCATTTCCACAGGATTCCGCTCGGCAGGACCTGTTCCGCGCTGGCACCGCTGGAGGGCTGGGAGCGGTTTGATCCGACCCATCCCCCTGACACGGTTGCCATACCCTCGGAAGCTGTCGCCTTGACAGTGCCAGGAAGCCTCTTTATTCACGCCCCCCGCGTCGCCCGAAGGAGGCCACACGCAGCACTCAAGGTGCGTCTGGCCTGGACGTGCCCTGAACCCAGTGCGCTTCCAGTCTGCACCAGGATCCCCCCGACGCCGAGATAGAGGACCATCATGAGCGACGTCTTCGACAAGTGCCGTAACTGGAAGGATTACCGCATCGCGAAGGCCACGGGCCTCTATCCCTACTTCCGCTCCATCGAGGCCTCGCACGGGGCGACAGAGGTCGAGATCGAGGGCCGCCGCGTCATCATGGTGGGCTCCAACAACTACCTGGGTCTCTCTGCAGACCCGCGGGTGAAGGAAGCGGCCACCAAGGCCGTGGAGAAGTTCGGCACCACGTGCTCCGGCTCGCGCCTGCTCAACGGCACCCTGGCCCTGCACGAGGAGCTGGAGGCGAAGCTGGCGAAGTTCCTCAACCGCGAGGCGGCGCTGGTCATCTCCACCGGCTTCCAGACGAACCTGGCCCTGTCGTCCATCTTCGGCCGGCACGACATCGTCTTCAGCGACCGGCAGAACCACGCCTCGCTGGTGGACGGCATCCGCCTGGGCTTCTCCACCGAGCGCAAGTTCCGCCACAACGACATGGAGCACCTGGAGCAGCTGCTCTCGGCGGCCGAGCCGGACGCGGGCAAGATCATCGTCACCGACGGCGTGTTCTCCATGGAGGGCGATCTGTGCAACCTGCCCCGCATCGTGGAGCTGGCGAAGAAGTACAACGCGCGGGTGATGACGGATGACGCGCACTCCATGGGCGTGCTCGGCGAGAAGGGCCGCGGCGTGCCGGAGTACTTCGGGCTGGAGGCGGAGACGGACCTGACGATGGGCACGTTCTCCAAGAGCTTCGCGTCGCTGGGCGGCGTGCTGGCCGGCCCCTTCGAGGTCATCAACTACATCCGCCACAAGGCGCGCTCGGTCATCTTCTCGGCCTCCATGACGCCGGCCTCGATCGCGGCGGCGCTCAAGGCGCTGGAGATCATCGAGACGGAGCCGCAGCGGCGCGCGCGCCTGCTGGACATCGCGGAGAAGATGCACAACGGCTTCCGCGCCATGGGCTTCGACACGGGCGTGTCGGTGACGCCGGTGGTGCCGGTGCACATTGGCGATCAGGTGAAGTGCTTCCGCTTCTGGAAGGCGCTGCACGAGGCGGGCGTCTTCGCCAACCCCGTCATCCCCCCAGCCGTGGAGGCCGGCCACGCGCTCATCCGCACCAGCTTCATGGCCACGCACACGGACGCGCAGCTGGATCGGGTGCTGGATACCTTCGAGAAGATCGGCCGGCGCATGGAGGTGATCCCCCAGACGCGGCCGACCACCTACGAGCCGGTGCAGATCGCCCGGCCGGGCACGGGCGTGCGCGCCAACAAGGCCTCGGAGAAGTGGGCGGCGGCCTCCTCGGGGGAGCTGGCGGACAAGGGCGGCCTCACGCTGGAGCAGCTCTCGCGCATGTCCTCGCGCGAGAGC
>Ga0247825_10000380_pt1 | contig 28002 bp, 26 predicted proteins | sample 13C_Vanillin_Day_FD_194413 | JGI IMG/M metagenome (GOLD analysis project Ga0247825, IMG submission 194413) | Soil microbial communities from agricultural site in Penn Yan, New York, United States - 13C_Vanillin_Day48 | ecosystem: Environmental > Terrestrial > Soil > Agricultural land | place... | reverse complement strand
GCACGATCACCCGCACCGACGAGCTCGAGCTGGCGATGAACAGCTCGTCGGTGCGGGTGATCGTGCTCACCGGTGCAGGGAATACCTTCTGCTCCGGTGGCGACATCTCGACAATGGCCCGTCAGAGCCCCGACAAGACGATCCCTCGCGCGCAGGCAGCCCAGCGGGTCATCCGAGCGATCTGGAACGGTGACAAACCGGTTCTCGCCGCCGTCGAAGGGGCGGCATTCGGTGCGGGAGTATCTCTCGCGATGGCCTGTGACCGAGTGGTCGCGGCGGAGGACGCCGTCTTCAGCACGGCGTTCACCGGTGTCGGGCTGGCCGGTGACATGGGCATCTTCTCGTCGCTTCCGGCCCGCGTCGGTTCCGCCGTAGCACGACAACTGATGTTGCTGCCGCGCCGTCTCTCCGGCCTCGACGCGCACGAACTCGGCATGGTCGACGAGAGCGTGCCCCCCGGTACCGCCTTCGACCGGGCGGTCGCCGACGCGGAACGGATCAGCCAGGCACCACCGCTGGCCTTGCGGGAGATGAAGGCGCTGTGGACACGATGGGCGACTTCCCCGACGGACATGCTCGAACTCGAAGTCGAAGCACAAGCACGTCTGTTCGACACCGCCGACTTCGCCGAGGGGGTGGCGGCCTTCCACGACAAGCGCACACCCGAGTTCAGCGGAACCTGACCATTCCTTCCCCAATCGGTCCGTCCTGGGCACTTCTCGGATGTGCCCACCCACACCGGAGAGTCCCATGACATCAGGTCTCGATAACAGGAACCTCACGCAGTCGTACTGGCCCCTCGACGACAGCGCCCCATTGGTGGAGCACACCCTGGGATCGCTCCTGCGTGAACGCGCCGAACAGAATCCGACGGCCACTGCGATTGTCGGCGCGGCGCACGGCACCGGCGAACAACGCCGGCTGACGTACCGCGAGCTCCATGAGGAGGCATCTCGGGTGGCCGCCGCCCTCCTCGAACTCGCGGACCCCGGCGACTTCGTCGCACTGTGGGCGCCGAACATCATCGAGTGGCCCATCATCTTGTTCGGTGCGGCGATCGCCGGGGTTACCCTCGTCGCTCTCAACCCGGTGCTTCGTCGGCACGAGCTCGCCTACGCGCTCCAACACTGCAACGCCACGGTGTTGATTCACGCCGACTCCAGCCGCGGGTACGACATGACGGCCGTGGCCGCGGGCATCGAATCGGAATGTCCCTCCCTGCGGCAGGTTGTCAGCCTGACCGAGACGGCACGATGGCGTTCGGCGCTCCCCCTGGAGAGTGGCCGCGCGGGCCCCTCCGCGGACGATGCATCGGCCCCGGTCATGCTGCAGTACACGTCCGGAACCACCGGACTTCCCAAAGGCGTGCTGCTCCGCCACCGCTCACTGATCAACGTCGCTCGCCTCACGATGGAGGCCATCGAAACACCTCCGCACGGGGTGACTGTCAACCCCCTGCCGATGTTTCACACCGCCTCCTGCGTGATCGGAACGCTGGGCACGCTGTGGATGGGGGGCACGATGGTCCTCATCGAGCAATTCACCCCGGCCGGCGTGCTCGATGCGCTACGACGAGAAGCGGCCAGCGTGCTCTTCTATGTGCCGACCATCCTCGGCGCGGTGCTGGAGGCGGCCCGTACCGATGATCAGCCGGCACCTCGACTGGTTCGTGTGCTCGGTGGCGGTGCCAACGTCCCGGGAACGATGATCGAGGCGACCGAGAAGTTGTTCGGGGCGACGGTACACAACCTGTATGGCCAGACCGAACTGTCCCCAGTGCTAACTCTGACACGGACAACTGATTCGCCTGAAGACCTCGTGCGGACGAGCGGCCGTCCGCTTCCGCAGGTTGAAGTCAAGATCGTCGACCCACTCGACGGCGGCATAGTGCCGGTCGGGGAGTCGGGTGAGATCTGTGCTCGCGGGTATCAGCAGATGATCGAATACATCCACAATCCGCAAGCGACCACCGCCGCGGTCGACAGCGACGGTTGGCTGCACACAGGCGACCTGGGGAGTTTCGACAGCCGCGGCGTCTTGACCATCACGGGCCGTTTGAAGGACCTGATCATCAGAGGTGGGGAGAACATCGCCCCGGCCGAGGTCGAATCTTGCCTGATCGCGCACAACGACGTCCTCGAAGCGACCGTGCTTGGGCTCCCGGACGACAAGTGGGGGGAGGTCGTGGCCGCGGTGATCGTGCCGAGGGAGCCGCACAGCCCAGGCCTGCGTCAGGCATTGGTACAGCACGCCACATCGCGCTTGTCACCGTACAAAATCCCGCAGTCGTGGTACCTCGCGGACGGGGCCTTGCCCTCGACCCCCTCCGGCAAGGTCCAGAAGTTCGCGCTCCGCGCGGAAATCGTGGGTGGACGTTTCCCGGTGCTCGACTGAAAGCCGTACCGAGGTTGCTCCATGCACGACAATCCCTTAATCTAATTACGATTAAAACTATGAGGTGAGCATGACAGAAACGATCGCGGAACGGCGATGGAAGCTCCAGAGCCGCTTTCCCCAGTGGATGCCACGGTCGCTCGGCGACTGGCTGGATGTCTGCGCGCACCAGTACGCGGATCGACCGTTCGTCATAACCGACGAGAACACCTACACCTACACCCAGGTGTCCGAGTGGTCGAAGCGGTTGGCCGACGGACTGGTCGCGCTGGGCGTCAAGCCTGGTGACCACGTGGGCATCCTGATGGCCAACTTCGCCGAATTTCTCCCGGTCAAGTTCGCGGTCGCACGCGCCGGAGCCGTCGCAGTGCCGCTGAACTTCCTCTACCGCCGAGAGGAGCTCGCGTATGTGCTCGCCCAGGCGGAATGCCGAACCCTGATCACCATGACGGGCTTCGCGGGCATGGACTACCTGGACATGCTCGACTCCATCGCACCCGGCTGGGACGCGGCCGGCAACAAGACTCTCCCCACCCTGCCAGAGCTCGACAACGTCGTCCTGCTGTCCACAGACGGACGGACCCGCGACGATGTACTTACGGTCGAGGGCCTCGGTTGGGTGGGGGGCCAACACCACGGGGCATCCGAAGGCATATCGCCCGCACCGGATTCCGTCGGAGACATTCTATATACCTCAGGGACGACGGGTTCGCCGAAAGGCGTCATGGTCACCCATGATTCCGTCCAAAGGACCGGGTACGCATCCGCTCTGACCAGGGCTTTCGAAGACGGCAGACGGATCCTGTTCTCGCTGCCCTGTTATCACATGTTCGGCTACGTAGAAGGCATTGTCGCAGCCACAATGGTGGGCGGGGCGGTGATCTTGCAGCCGAAATTCGATGCCACCAGTTACCTGCGAGGTATCGAACAACACAGGGCGACCGATATTCTCTGTGTGCCGACGATGACAGTGGCTCTTCTCGAGGACCCGGGCCGGGCGAGTTACGACCTCTCCAGTCTGCGGGCGGTTCTCAGTGGGTCCGCGCCAGGACCGGCATGGCTGTGGGACCGCGTCGCAGAGGACCTCGGCGCCACCGAGATCGTGACCGGATACGGAATGACTGAGTGCGGCGGAGCGATGACTCTCACACTGCCGGAGGACTCACACGAGTTGACGTCAACCACAGTGGGCCAGCCGAAATGGGCCGGAGTGGCGGGGGTCGCCGAACTCGCGGGTGCGCTGACCGAATACCGTGCGGTCGATCCAACCAATGGGTCTTTTCTGCCTGAAGGATCCGAAGGCGAACTTGTCTCACGGGGCCCGACGAACATGCTCGGATTCTGGAACAAGCCAGAACAAACCGCGGGCGCGCTGCGGGACGGATGGGTCTACTCCGGGGACCTCGGCCGAGTGCGCCCCGACGGGTATCTGGAGTTGACCGGGCGCAGCAAGGAGCTCTACAAGAGTGGCGGCGAACTCGTCATGCCGAAGGAAATCGAAGAGCTCCTTGCGGCACATCCCGCCGTCAGCCAGGTCTACGCGATCGGCATCCCGGACGAGCGCTGGGGAGAAGTCGGCTGCGCCTGCATTGTGCGCGCACCGGGTGCATCCATCACAGAAGACGAGGTGATTGCGCTGTGCAAAGCGAACCTCGCCCGATTCAAGGTCCCCAAGCACGTGTGGTTCGTCGACGTCGCCGCTCTACCCACCACTCCCACCGGAAAGATCCAGAAGTTTCGGCTTGTCCAGCAGGCCAGCCAACATCTCGCCAACGGAAGACTGGAGCAGAACGCATGACGCTCACAACGCCGCCTCCCTCGGATACTGTCGCCGACCACGCTCCGCGGGTCGACTATTCGGCCTTGATTGAGCCCGAGCGGATCCACGGCTCGCTGTACACCAACTCCGATGTCTTCGCCGACGAGCTCGAGCGGATTTGGTACAAGACATGGGTCTTCGTTGGGCATGCCAGCGAAGTCCCGGCCGTCAACGATTACGTGCGCAAGAAGCTCGGCCCGCAGGACGTCATCATGACGCGCGACAAGGACGGCGAGATCCACCTGCTGCTCAACCGTTGCGCGCACCGGGCAAACCTGGTGTGCGACGACCAATCCGGTAACTCCAGCTCCTTCAGGTGCCCCTACCACGGATGGACCTACCGCAACACGGGCGAGCTGCTCGGATACCCCTACAACAAGGGATACGGCGGCAAGGGCAAACTCGATCTGCGCATGGGCGCCGTTCCGCGTGTCGCCATCCACCAGGGATTCGTCTTCGGCAGCTTCGCCCCCGACGGCCCCACCCTGCTCGAACACCTCGGCGATGCCGCAGGCGAGATCGACCGCCTCGCCCGACTCTCCCCGGAAGGAGAGGTCGAACTCACCGCCGGATGGCTCCGACACAAGACCCGCGCGAACTGGAAACTGCTGGCAGAAAACGAAACCGACGGCTACCACCCACAGTTCGTACACGGCTCGATCTTCTCGGTGACCGGCAGCACCATCGGACCCCTCTACAGCGACAATTCCACCGCAGTGACCCGGGCATTCGGAAACGGACACAGCGAAAACGACCTCCGCCCGGAGTTCCGCAAGTTCGCCGAGCCCATGCGCTGGTTCGGAACCACCGAAGACCGGGTACCCAACTACGTCGCGGCCATGCGCGCAAAGCACGGCCCCGCAGCCGAAGAGATCCTCATCGAGGGCGCCCCGCACGTCATGGTGTTCCCCAACCTCTTCATCGCCGAAATCCAGGTCTTCAACATCCAGCCGATCTCGGCAACCGAATGCGTACAGTACTCGACCGCCGTGCAGCTGCGCGGCGCCCCCGAGCTGAACAAGCGGATGGTCTCGCAGTCGATCGGATCGGTCGGTCCGGCCGGCATGCTCCTCGCCGACGACACCGAGATGTACGAGCGCAATCAGCAAGGCGTGGGCATGCTCGAACCTCACTGGGTCGACATCCGCCGCGGCGTCGACCGCGAGCAGACCGACGAGCAAGGCCGGCTGATCGGAACCGCGACGGACGAGACCGCGATGCGGGCGTTCTGGCGCAACTACAAGCAACTCATGCAGCCTGAAGGAGGCGAGTGATCGTGACAATCACACTCGACAACGACTCGGCGACACCTGACCTCACCGACATTCGTGAGGTGGAGACGTTCCTCTTCCGCGAGGCACGCTACGCCGACGAACACGACTTCGACTCGTGGGAGGCACTGTGGACCGATGACGCCCTGTACTGGGTGCCCATCGATGGCACCGACAAGGATCCGATGACGCACATGTCCGTCGTCTACGACAACCGCAATCGCATCCGTACCCGGTTGGCGCAGTTGCGGACCGGTAAACGCTACGCACAGTCCCCGCCGTCCAACCTGCGTCGTGTCATCTCCAACGTCGAAATCCTGGGTACGGAGGTTGCGCGGTCCGGCGCGACCGACACCGTGGTCGGCGCCAACTTCATGCTCTTCGAGTCCAAGGAACGGGGCACCGAGACATGGGCAGGGCGGGTCACCTACCGGCTGCGCGTGATCGAGAATGAGATCCGGCTGGCCGGCAAGACCGTCGTTCTCGTCAACAACGCCGAAGCGCTGCCCACTATGGGCTTCCTGATTTAGGACGACGAGATGCCGGAAGAGTTCCGCACGGTCATACACAGTGAGTTCGCCCAGGTACGGATCGACGTCGACAACGAGGGCAACGGCCCACGGCTGCGTCTCGAGGACCTGAGGTCAGGGCGGGTGCGGTATCTCGACGCCCTCGAGCTGGAAACCATCGTCTGGCTGCGTGATGAGCATCTGGCCGAGTTACTCGACCCTTCGGCCGATCGCTGGCGTGAAGACTCCGACGAAGCAGGAAACCCGGAAAGGAAGTAAATCGGTGAAACCTCACACGGGGATTCTGTCCTACGCGGCATACATTCCCAGTTATCGTCTGGCGCTGGACGAACTGGGATCCGCACTCGGCGTCGCAGCCGGCAGGGGGAAACGAGTTGCCGCCTCGTTCGACGAGGACAGTACGACGATGGCAGTCGAGGCCGCCCGCCGCGCGCTCGGCACCCGCACCGCCGAATCCCTCTACTTCGCGACAACCACCCCCGCTTACGCCGACAAATCCAACGCATCGGCCATCCATGCAGCGCTGAGGCTACCTCGGGACGGGTTCGCCGCGGACGTGTCAGGCTCGGCGCGCAGCGGGATCGCGGCACTGCGCGCGGCGTCCTCCGAGGGTGGCCTCGCCGTGCTGTCCGACCTCATCACCGGACGCCCGGGGTCCTCGGATGAACGGGGAGGCGGGGACGGGGCCGCAGCGTTCCTCTTCGGACCGACCGAGGACGCTGTCGCCGAGCTGATCGCAAACGCCAGTGCGAGCGAGGAATTCCTCGACAGATGGCGCAGTCCGGGAGCCGCCACCGGCCACCAATGGGAAGAGCGCTTCGGCTACGAAAAGTACCTGCCGCTCATTGAGGAAGTATCGGCACGGGCCTTGTCTGACGCCGGGCTGAGCGAGGCCGACCACGTCGTACTGGTCTCACCCAACACCGCGGTGGCCAAGCGTGCCCGTTCCCTGCTGCCCGGTCGGGTGAGCACCTGCGGATCTCCGGTGGGATATGCGGGAGCGGCGGGAATCGGACTCGCACTCGCTGATGCACTCGATCGCGCCGCACCCGGTCACACCATCCTGGTGATCTCCGCAGCCGACGGCTGCGATGCCTTCGTCTTGCGCACCACCGACCTGCTCGGGAAACGCCGTCAAGCCACTGCTGTCGCCGATCAACTGGCTGAGGGTCAACGTCTCGCGTACCCGACGTACCTGAACTGGCGCGGTTTCCTCGACCGCGAGCCGCCGCGACGTCCGGAGCCGGACCGGGCCGCCGCACCGCCTGCGGCCAGGGCGCTGGCCTGGAAGTTCGGATTCTCGGGAAGCCGCTGTACAGCATGCCAGTTCATGCATCTACCCCCGGTACGAACTTGCAAGAAATGCGGCACCATCGACGCGATGGCCACCGAATCGCTGGCGGCGCGGCAGGGAACCGTCGCGACCTACACGGTCGACCGATTGGCCTTTTCCCCGTCGCCGCCGGTGGTCGAGGCCGTCGTCGATTTCGACGGTGGCGGGCGGTACACGCTCGAGGTCGCCGACAGTGATCCGGAATCCTTGAAGGTCGGCACTCGGGTTGGACTGACCTTCCGGCGGCTGAATACAGCTGGGGGAGTGCACAACTATTTCTGGAAGGCGCGGGCGATATGAGTAGCAGAGGAATCCGGGACCAGGTCGCCATCGTCGCGATGGGGTGCACCCAGTTTGGTGAGCACTGGGACCGCAGCGCCGATGACTTACTCGTCGACGCGCTCGCGGAGTGCTTCGACGGCTCCGCCCTGACGGTCGACGACGTCGACGCGTACTGGCTGGGAACCCTCGGTTCCGGTCAAAGTGGACTGACATTAAGCAAGGCGGCAGCGCTCGACTACAAGCCCGTCACTCGAGTGGAAAACTACTGCGCCAGTGGCTCCGAGGCGTTTCGAAACGCGTGCTATGCGGTAGCTTCCGGCGCCTACGACACTGTGATGGCCGTCGGTGTGGAAAAGCTCAAGGACTCCGGCTTCTCCGGCCTGCTGCGCGGCGACCCACCCGCAGACGGCACGGCGTCCGAGCTCTCGTTGACCGCCCCCGCCGCGTTCTCGCTCCTCGACCCCGCCTACTGCGCGCGCTACGGCGTCGATCCCGAAGAGATGCGCCAGGCGATGACCCACATCGCGTGGAAAAACCATGCCAACGGTGCACGCAATCCCAAAGCTCAGTTCCGTTCGGAAGTAGCCAAGGACAAGATCGAGAACGCGCCACTGGTAGCGGGCCGGCTGGGAGTCTTCGATTGCTCCGGGGTGTCCGACGGTGCGGCGTGCGCGGTGATCGTTCGCGCCGAGGACGCGCACAAGTACACCGACACGCCCGTATATGTGAAGGGGCTTTCCCTCGTTGCGGGGCCGGCGATGGGTGCGACGGATCCCGCATACGACTACACCAGCTTTCCCGAGGTCGTCCGCAGCGCACAGGATGCGTACGCGCAGGCGGGGATCACCGATCCGCGCACACAGATCTCGATGGCCGAGGTACACGACTGCTTCACTCCGACCGAACTCGTCCTGATGGAGGATCTGGGGTTCACCGACCGGGGACAGGGCTGGAAAGACGTGCTGGCCGGCGACTTCGACCTGGGCGGACGGCTGCCCGTCAACCCCGATGGTGGCCTGAAGTCCTTCGGTCACCCGGTCGGTGCCAGCGGCCTGCGCATGCTCTACGAATGCTGGCTGCAGTTCCGTGGCCAGGCCGGTGATCGTCAGCTCAGCGCCCCGGACACTGCGCTGACGCACAACCTCGGGGGCCGCCCGGGCAGTTGCGTGTCCTTCGTATCCGTAGTGGGCCGCGAACTCGGCTGAGCTCGCTCCGCCGTCGGGGAGAGCCTTGACGTAGGTCACGTTTTTTATCTATATTAAATTCAAAGGAGGCGAGATGAAGCACGACGATTTACTGGTGCTCGACTACACCGTGAACAACGGGGTCGCGCGAATCGCGCTCGACCGGACCGCCGCACGAAATGCCATGAACCAGGACGTGGCTGACGAGCTGTACGACGTTGCCCAGCGCGTGAGCCACGACCGGACGGTCCGCGCTGTGCTGTTCGTCGGTAACGGCAAGGTCTTCTCGGTCGGCGGTGACATCGAGGTATTCGCGTCGACGCCTGCTGACGAACTTCCCGAGACGCTCACCCGGATGGCGGGCCGATATCACGATGCGCTTCGGACCTTCGCGCGGCTGGATGTACCGATCGTCGCTGCTGTGCACGGTGCGGTGGCCGGGGGAGCGCTGGGCCTCATTTACACCGCCGACATTGTCCTCGCGGCCGAAGGCACCAAGTTCGCGACCGGCTTCGCAGCGATCGGATTGTCCGGTGACGGTGGCAATTCCTGGTTCCTGCCCAGACTCGTCGGGACACGTCGGGCAGCCGAACTGTACTTCGAAGATCGAGTCCTCGACGCCCGCGAAGCTGCCGACTGGGGGCTGGTCACCCGCGTCGTTTCCTGCGCAGATCTCACTGACCACGCAGACAGCGTGGCGCGGCGGCTCGCGTCCGGCCCCACCAAGGCCTACGGCGCCATGCGCCAACTGTTCTGGCAGTCCTCCACCACCTCGCTCGCCGACCACCTCGCTGACGAAGTCGCTGCACTCGGTCGCGTTTCGGCAACGACGGACACAGTCAACGCCGTCGCGAGCTTCACGAACAAGCAGCAACCCACCTTCGAAGGGAAGTGACCTACATGACCGGACTGGTTGTGGACTCGGACGAACACCGCCTCATCCGCGAGAGTGTCGCCAAAATCGCCGACAAGTACGGCAGTGACTACTACCTCGAACGAGCTCGCTCGGGCGGCAACATCGATGAACTGTGGACCGACTTGGGCGATGCCGGCCTGTTGGGTGTCCACCTACCCGAACAATTCGGTGGTGGTGGCGCAGGCATGTCGGAAATGGCAGTGGTCGTAGAAGAACTCGCCGCCCACGGAATGCCGATGCTGATCGCGGTGATCTCCCCGGCCATATGCGGCTGCATCATCGCCGCACACGGCTCCGAGAAGATGAAGGCAGAATGGCTGCCCGGCCTCGCATCCGGTCGACGCAAGATGGCATTCGCACTGACAGAGCCCAACGCGGGCAGCAACAGCCACAACGTGACCACCACCGCCCGCAAGGAAGGTGATGGCTGGTCGATCACGGGTGGCAAGTACTACATCTCCGCCGCAGACGAGGCGGAAGCCCTGCTCGTGGTGACCCGCGACGCCGACCTGCCGGCAGGCAAACGGGCCCCGCTGTCACTGTTCGTCGTCCCGACCGACACCCCAGGGCTGGTCCTGCAGCCCCTCGAAACCACACTTGTGTCTCCGGACAAGCAGTTCACCGTCTTCTTCGACGGTGTGCAGGTCGGCCCGGAAGCCGTCATCGGGCAGGCCGGCAACGGCCTGCGACAGGTCTTCGCCGGACTGAACCCGGAACGGATCCTCGCCTCCGCCTTGAGCAACGGTGTCGGCCGCTACGCAGTCTCGAAGGCACAGGCCTACGCGAAGGAACGCCAGGTGTGGTCCGTCCCAATCGGCGCCCACCAGGGAATCTCCCACCCGCTCGCCGAGTCGCACATCGCGGTCCAACTCGCCCGACTGGCCACCCAGCGCAGCGCGGAGCTGTTCGACTCCGGCCAGGACGCCGCCGAGGCCGCGAACATCGCCAAGTACTCGGCCGCCGAAGCGTCACTGAAGGCTCTCGACCAGGCCATCCAGGTCCACGGCGGCAACGGACTGTCCAAGGAGTACGGCCTGGCGGAACTGTGGTTCATCACCCGCCTCATGCGCACCGCCCCGGTCAGCCGGGAAATGGTCCTCAACTTCATCGCCCAGACGAGCCTCGGCCTGCCGGCCTCGTACTGACCACACACGACTTTCACCAGCTCGAAGGAGAAGACATGCCGGGAGTATCTGACCGCGTCATCGTGGTAACCGGAGCGGGCGGCGGCCTCGGCCGCGAGTACGCACTGCTCCTCGCACGCGAAGGCGCCCGCGTGGTCGTCAACGACCTCGGCGGCGCCCGCGACGGCTCCGGAGCCGGATCGACGATGGCCGACGCCGTGGTCGCCGAAATCAAGGAGACCGGTGGCCTCGCAGTCGCGAACTACGACAGCGTCGCCACCGAAGAAGGCGCCCAGTCCCTCATCCAGACCGCACTCGACGAGTTCGGAGCGGTGCACGGGGTCGTCAACAACGCCGGAATCCTCCGCGACGGCGCCTTCCACAAGATGACCAGCGACAACTGGGACGCCGTCCAGAAAGTCCACCTCTACGGCGGCTACAACGTCACTCGTGCCGCATGGCCGCACTTCCGGGAACAGCAGTTCGGCCGCATCGTCGTCGCCGCTTCCACCAGCGGCCTCTACGGGAACTTCGGACAAGCCAATTACGGCGCCGCCAAACTCGGCCTGGTCGGTCTGATCAACACCCTCGCCATCGAGGGCGCCAAGAGCAACATCACAGCCAACGCCGTGGCCCCGCTCGCCGCCACTCGAATGACGGAGGACGTCGCCTCGCCGGAGTTCCTCGAAAAGCTGCCGCCCGCCCATGTGGCTCCGGTCGTCGGCTACCTGCTCACCGAGGAGTGCGAGGACACCGCGTCGGTGTTCGTCGTCGGCGGTGGCCTGGTTCAGCGAGTCGCCCAGTTCCAGAACAAGGGCGTGAACTTCTCCGAGCCGCCGACCGTGGACCAGGTCGCGGAGCGGTGGAGCGACATCACTGACATGACCGGCGCCGTACCCGGCGTGAACCCGCTCGGCTGATCGCGAGGAGAACACATGACCACCACGGAAACCACCTTCGACGCGCTCGTCGTCGGCGCCGGCGCCGGCGGACTCATGACCGCCGCCCGACTCCAGCACCTCGGGTACAAGACCCTCGTCGTCGAGCGCCTCGACAAGGTGGGCGGCCGAGCCTCCACCGACGACGTCGACGGTTTCAAGGTAAACAACGGCGCCATCGTCATCGAAACCGGCGGCATCACCGAGCAAACGTTCGACGAGGTGGGCGCAACCTTCGACGTCCGATCTCCCCAACCGCCGATCCTCTACCGCATCGGCGGCAAAGATGTCGATGTCACGGGCGGCGGCTGGGGCTTCCTGCTGGGAAAGCTCACCCGCCAGGGCGCCAAACTCGTCAAGGGCATCGGTGCGGCCCGCAACGATTCCGGGCTTCCCGAAGACGAACTCTCGACCGCCGATTGGGTGGCCAAGTACACCAAGAACGAAGGCGTCCACGGAATTTTCCGCAACATGTGCGGCTCGGTCTTCGCGGTCAGCTCCGAGGAACTGCCCGCCCGCGTGTTCCTTACGTACTTCACCCGCAAGAGCGCATTCAAGAAGTTCGGATTCTGCCCGGAAGGCACCATCGGAATCTGGAAGTCGCTGGCCGAGGCCTTCGAACGCGACGGCGGCGAGATCTGGCTCTCCAGTGCGGTCACCGACGTCACCGTCGAGGACGGCCGCGTCACCGGTGCGACGGTCACTCGAGATGGCGAGAGCGTGAAGGTCGCGTGTAGCTTCGCCGTCAGCGATATCGGACCTGCCGCCACCGTCAAGCTGGTTGGCGAGGACAACCTTCCGGCCGACTACCTCGACATCGTCAAGCGCGGGGACCGGCCCTGCTCGATGATCGCCGTGAACTTCGCCAGCCAGGACCGCCTACTGGAGGTGCCCGGCATGCTGAGCTTCGCGAACACCAAGCGGCTCTGCTACGTCGCGAACTTCACCGATCTTGCCCCGGAGATGGCCCCGCCCGGATGGAACCTCTACGTCGGAACCTCCGTGCCCAAGCCGGCAGTGGGCGATTTCGACGAGGAAGCCGAGACGAACATCCTTCTCGACGAGCTCAACGCGGAGATCAAGGGCTTCGACAAGTCCCGGATCCTGTCCATCAACGTCACACGGGACGGCTGGCCGCCGCAGCGCGCGGTCTCCGGTTTCGACCTGCCGAATACCACCCCGATCCCGAATCTTTGGAACGTCGGCGATGCGGTCAAGGAATACGCCAACGGCGGAACGACCGCATGCGCGGAGACCGCACAGATCGTCGTGAACCAGATTCGAGAACGGCACCCGCTCACCGCTGCGGTGTGAGAACACGAGGAGAACAACCATGAAGATCACCATCGACCGCGCCAAGTGCACCGGCTTGGGCATCTGCGAGTCTCTTGCCCCTGACGTCTTCGAGGTGGATGAGAACGGCGACCTCATTCTGTTGGCCGAGCAGGTGCCCGACGGGGGACTCGACGAGGTCGAAGAAGCGATCGCCGGGTGCCCGACCGAAGCCCTGCGGCTGGAGCGGTAGCACCATGACGATCGGGCATCTGGTTGTCGTCGGAGCATCGCTCGCGGGGCTGCGGGCGGTCGAGGCGGCGCGCAAGTCGGGCTTCGAAGGAAAGATCACCCTGGTCGGTGCCGAAAGGCACCTCCCTTACGATCGCCCTCCGTTGTCGAAGGCCTACCTCGACGAACTCGAACCCGGCGGCGCCCCTGAATCGACGATGTTTCGTACCGAGGAGGTCCTTCGGGACGAGCTCGGTGTCGAACTCGTCCTGGGTGCACCGGCAACTGCCCTCGACACGGCAGCGAAGATGGTGACCATCCGCGGTGGTCTGCATATCGGGTACGACGCGCTGATCATTGCGACCGGTGCCGATGCGCGTATGTTGCCGGGGACCGAGCATCTGGCCGGTGTTCACGCGCTCCGTACCCTCGATGATGCGATCGCCATTCGGGAGGCGTTGGACGCGCGGGCCCGCGTGATCGTGATCGGTGCCGGTTTCATCGGCTCCGAAGTAGCTGCAGGCGCCCGCAAGCGCGGCCTGGCCCCCGTCGTGATCGAAGCATTGCCAACCCCCTTGGTTCGTGCGGTGGGTGAGCAGATGGGTTCGGCTCTTGCTGGATTACACTCCCGCAACGGCACCGATCTGCGGTGTGGAGTGGGAGTGAGTGCACTCGAAGGTGACGGTAAGGTCGAACGTGTCGTCCTCGCGGACGGGACGGTCATACCCGCTGACCTGGTCGTAGTCGGTGCGGGGGCGGTGCCCGCTGTGGGATGGCTCGAAGGATCCGGGCTCACTCTCGACAATGGAGTGGTATGCGACGAAACCCTCTTTACCGGCGTCGAGTGCGTTTACGCAGCGGGTGACATCGCCCGATGGCACAACCCCGCTTTCGATCGGCTGATGCGTCTCGAACATTGGACGAGCGCAGCCGAGCAGGGAGCGACCGCGGCAAAGAATGCGCTCAACCCCGCGGAAGCCAAGCCGTACTCCACGGTGCCGTATTTCTGGTCCGACTGGTACGACGCGCGAATTCAGTTCGTCGGATCGCCGCAGGCCGACGAGATCGTGGTGGTCGACGGAGACCTCGAGCAGGACAACCGAGTGGTTGCGCTGTACCGCGAAGGCGACCGATTCGTGGGTGCGCTGACCGTGAACGGGCAAACCGAGATCATGAAGTATCGAGGTCTGATCATGAAGAAGGCCACGTGGTCGGAGGCCGTCGAATTCGCGGAGAAGAGGAAGGCGATGCTCGCTGCCAAGCATGCAACCGCGAGCGCCGGAGCCTGAGGCGAGATCAGCCGGTGACAGCTTTGGTGCGACGCGCACGAGTTGCCGCCGGCTTCTTCCTCGCCGCCGGCGTGACGGCGGGAGTGGGATTCGACAATCCGCTCCGAACAATGAGTTGAGCGGTCTTCACCACGGTGTTCAACGATCCCGCTTTGGGATTCCACCATTCAGCCGCCCAGCTCAGAGCTCCGATGACCAGCATGCGCGCTGCTCGTAGATCCAGTTCGGGGTTGAGTTCTCCAGCCTCCTTGGCGTCGGTGAACAGCGTCCGCCACGTGTCACCGTATGCGGCTCGTTCCTTGTCGTGTCGAGCACGCAAGTGTTCAGGCAGCTGCCCCGCATTTCGGGTGGACGCGGTGGTGTAGTCCGAGATGGTCAGTTCGAAGCGGAGGTGCGCTTCCACGGCAGCGAGGATCCGATCTATCGGTGCGGTATCCGGTGGAAGGGCGTCGAGAACTTCCTGCATATGGGTGCGCATGTGGGCGACACCGGTATACATCACTTCCTCGATGAGTTCTTCACGCGATTTGAAGTAGTAGTAAATCGCTGGTGCCTGCAGCTCGGCGTGGTCGGCCACGTCCGTCAGTCGGGTGCCGGCGTAGCCTTTCCGGCTCAGGACATACGCGGCCGAATCGAGGATGCGCTCGCGGGTGCGCGCGCTCTTAGGGCCATCGTCGGGCGAAAGGTCGAGTGTCGTTTTTTTAGGCACGAATCAATTATATGGGTGCGCACCCCATCGTCGTCAGCGTCCCCACAGTAGTGCCCCACCGGTGGGACCTCTACTTTTCCGTGGCGCACGATGTGCGTGCTGAGCAGGCTTGACTCCGATCGGCACAGTATTTATCTTAATTTTGAATAAATAACTATCTCGCGCCGTTGGACTGAACCAAACCCAAACAAGTCGGCGAACAGACGGCGCCGACTGAGACGGACAAAGGATGTACATCATGCCTACTGTCATGGCCGATCGGCCGGACGAACTCCGACGTTGGTTGTCGGAGCGCACTGACCTCACCGGGGCGCTCCGCACCTCGCGAATCGGGTATGGCCAGTCGAACATCACGAGTTTGGTCCAAGACGAAGGGGGCGCGAGTTGGATCCTGCGTGAACCGCCGCCCGGGTCACACGATCCCTCCGCGCACAACGTGCTTCGGGAGGTGCGAATTCTCCGGGCCCTGGCCAACACGGGTCTCCCGCTTCCCACAGTCGTGGGAGCGGGCAAGTCTGAGCCGTTCTATGTCATGACCCGCATGGAGGGTGCACCACTGGAATCGGAGGAGGACGCCGCGAAGATCAGTGCGGACGAGCGCTTCGCGCTCGGTCAGCAGGCGATCTCAGTGTTCGCACACCTTCACTCGATCGATCCTGCTGCCGTCGGGCTCGACGATCTGGGTCCGCACACCGAGTACTTGCCCCGTCAGATGCGGCGAGCGATCAAGAGTTGGTCGAATTGGGGCGCGGAGTCGACCCACGATCGAGCGTGGAACCAGGTCCGGTCACTGCTTGAACTCGACGTCCCCTCTCAGCAGCGGCTGGTCGTCACCCACGGGGACTTCCGGTTGTCGAACTTGCTGATCGACGGTGCGCGGATAACAGCCGTCCTCGACTGGGAGCTGGCCACTCTCGGAGACCCGTTGGCTGATCTCGCGTGGCTTCTCGACGACTGGCGCTCCCCGAGCGACCGGAAGATATCCATGCCGAGCCCGACCCGGGCCGGAGGATTCGCCACCCGCGCCCAATTGGTCGACCAGTACAGCGCCGAGACGGGATTCGACGTCGGTCGCATCGGCTACTACCGCGCGTTCACCCACTGGCGAGCCGCTACGCTCCTGCAAGGAGTCTTGCTACGACGACGTTCGGGTGCCATGGGAGACCACGGCTCCCTGGACCTCGAAGAGCTGGATCAGACGATCGGCTTCTTGCTCGAAGAAGCCGTGGATCTCGTGCAAGGCGCTGGAGTATGACCACCGATGCACCCAGCATGGTAGCTCTCGCCGGCGCGCTCTACGATCACCTGGCCGCAGGGGACCGTGAGGCGATCGTCGCGCTGCTCGATCCTGATTTCGTTGGGCATACGACAGCCAGCCTGCCGTTGGGCCTGGGCGGGACGTACGAGACACCCGCAGCGATGCTGCGCGACTTCTGGGGCAGGATCGCCGCGCACTACCGTGCGGCAGCGTGCCCGCAGGAGTACACGCTGATGGAGGACGGGCGGCTGATGTGCCGAGGCTTCTACCGCGGCCGCGCAAAGGTCGGTGGGCGCGAGTTCACCGCAGAATTCGTCCACCTCATCCGATTCCGCGGTTCGCGGATCGTCGAACTACGCCAGATCACCGACAGTGCGGCCTGGGGCGAAGCGCTGCGTGAGTGAGCACCCGTGACCGGCATGCGCGGTCAGCAGAATTGATACGGAAAGTGTTGGTGCCGAAAAAGTCTCGGCGAATAGCTGAACTGTGCAATGACATCGGAGCCGTAGCAGCAGTACCGCTACGGCCCCGATGTCATGTTCCGGGTCGGCCGGAGACGTTCATCGCCCAGTCCATTCAGGCTTGCGTTTCTCGGCGAATGCGGTAGCGCCTTCACGCGCATCCTCGCTGCCGAACACGATGTCGATCGCGCGCTGGTTCAGCGCCCACACATCGTCGTCCCAATCCGAGCCGGACGCCGCCGACCGATGGACCACCGCCTTACTCTGCTGCACGGCGATGGGAGCATTGTCGGCGACGACGCGTGCCAGTGCGAGCGCGTGGTCGAGCACGTTCCCCGCCGGAGCGACTTCGTTGACCAAGCCCCACTGTGCGGCGGTCGCGGCGTCGAGGGGACGCCCGGTCAGCACCGCGGCGAGGGCAACCTTCAGCGGGATCTGGCGCTGTAGCCGAATGACTCCACCCGCCCCGGCGAGGAGCCCGCGAGCGACCTCGGGAAGCCCGAGTTTCGCGTTCTCGTCGATCACCGCGAGGTCACAGGCCAAAACGATCTCGGTTCCGCCTCCGAGCGCGAAACCGTTGACTGCCGCGATCGTCGGCTTGTCCACGTAGTGGCGGACTACTCCGGCAAAGCCCCACTCCGGGTGGCCCTCGGCCTCGATGTTGCGGCCGGCCGCGATCTCTTTCAAGTCTGCTCCGGCACAGAATGCTCGGCCCGCACCCGTCAGCACGATCACCCTCACCGTGGGGTCATTGTTCGCCTGCTCGAGTGCGTAGCCGACCGCCGTGCACAGCGCAGAATTGACGGCGTTCAACGCGTCAGGCCTGTTCAGGGTGATCACGGCGATGTTGCCCTGCACTTCGTACAGGGCTGCCGGGTCGAGGGATTCCTGCACCGTGGAGTTCGCTGCCGATGTCACTTCGGGGCCATCCGGATTGCACCGTCGAGGCGGATGGTCTCTCCGTTGAGCATCGGGTTGGTGATGATCGCTTCGACGAAGTGCGCGTATTCGCTTGGATCGCCGAGGCGTGCGGGGTGCGGTACCTGAGCTCCGAGGGCGTCCTTCATCTGATCCGGTAGTGCCTGCATGGGCGGGGTGAGGAACAGGCCGGGAGCGATGGTCGCGACGCGAATCATCAGCGGCGCGAGGTCACGTGCGATCGGCAAGGTTGCACCCACCACGCCGCCCTTGGATGCCGCGTATGCGGCCTGACCGATCTGCCCGTCGAAAGCTGCAACGGAAGCCGTGTTGACAATGACTCCGCGTTCCTCGCCGAGCGGCTCGTTCTTCGCCATTGCGGCGGCCGCGAGCCGGATGACGTTGAACGTTCCGATCAGATTGACCTTTACCACTCGCTCGAAATCGGCCAGTGGGAACGGGCCGTTCTTGCCGACAGTCTTGATCGCGTTGCCCATTCCCGCGCAGTTGACGGCGATTCTCAAGCGGCCCTCCGCATTCGCCTGTTCGATGACACCGTTGATGGCCGCTTCGTCCGTCACGTCCGCCGGTGCGAAGTGGACCGATGAACCCAGTGCCTGGAGGTTTCCGGTGTCGGCGGAGGGGAGATCAATGGCGAACACCTCTGCCCCGGATTTGGCCAAGGCGGTGACCGTCGCCAGCCCCAGGCCGGACGCCCCTCCCGTGACCAGTGCTGTCGTTCCTGCAATATCCATCTGAAATTAACTCCTTCGTCTGACATGGTCTGGTAAGCAAGGCCTGCGCCGTGCTAGCTGAGGTCGAGAACGGCCTTGGCGACGATCTCGCCGCGTTCGAGTGCGGCCAGCGCGGCCGCCGCGCCGTCGAGGGGGTACCGCGCGGTGATGTGTGGTCGCAGACCGTCGGCGATGAGTTTTGCCAAGCTGTCGACGGATTCGCGGAATACGGTGGGATTCGACCGAACGTATTCCCCCCAGGCGACGCCGACGACCGATGCGTTCCGCATCAGCAGTCTGTTGACCTTGACCGAGGGGATACCGCCTGCGGCGAAGCCGATCACCAGCAGTTGTCCTTCGCTGGCGAGGGTACGCACGGCATCGTCGAAGGCCACACCGCCGATGGGGTCGAGCACGACGTCGACGCCGACCCCATTGGTGAGTTCACGAACCTGCGTGGCCCAGCCGTCGGCCAGCGCGACGACATGATCTGCGCCGAGCGTCCGCAGCAACTCTTCGGTCCCCGATCGGTGGACCACTGCGATCACCCGTGCGCCGAGGGCGTGGGCGACCTGGATTCCTGCCGTTCCGACGCCTCCCGCGGCGCCGAGCACCAGCACGGTCTGCCCCTGACGGACCTGGGAGCGACGAGTCAGCGCGAAGTGCGTGGTCTGGAAGTTCGCCATCAAGGCCGCCGCCTGACCGAAGTCGAGTTCGGGCGGCTTCGGCGCGACGGCCGACGGGTCCACGGTGACGAACTCGGCGTATCCGCCTTGATCCGCGCTGAAGGCGACGACGTCGTCGCCGACGCTCACGGCGCTGCCTTTCGGTGCCGCCGCGACGACGCCCGCGATTTCGATTCCAGGCACGAAGGGCGCCGGCACTTGCTTTTGGTACTTCCCGTATGTCATCAGCAGATCGGGATAGCTGACGCCGGCAGCCCGTACCTCGATGAGCACCCGACCGGTGTCGGACGGGACGGGTACGTCGGCAACGCGGAGCACGGAGGGACCCTCGAGCGCCGACAACTGTGCAGCCTTCATCAGGTGGGGCGGCCGATCAAACATCGAGACCGGCGGGGGTGCCGTCGACGATCTGATCCAGGTACTCGCCCATCCCGAACAGTTCGCGACCGTCTTCGGTGGTCCACCGAGCCTGCCCCTCGAAGATCCTGGTGAGCATCTCCTCACCGAATTCATCTTTCCTGCGATGCCGCAGAGGAACGGTGGCATCTACCCGACCGTTGAAGCGCCAACTCTTGTCGCCGGAGACCAGCTCGACCCGGATTCGGTCGGGGCTGAAGTCCTCAAGCCGGTCGGTGCTGACGCGTACCTCGGTGCATTGGTGAACCGTGGTCCCGTCCCACACGAACCCCCCGGTCAGTGGTGTGCCCTCCTGTACTCCGAAGTAGGCACCCATGAAACCGAAGTCGGGGCGCGACCCGTGCAGCCACCGGTAGAACCATGGTGCCTGCCACGACCGTGGTCCCCACGAGTGGTCGCGGATGCCGGTCCCGGTGATCTCGTACTTCTCGCCGTCGACGCTGACCGAACCGGTGACCCGCATGAATTGCTCGTAATGGTTGGGCGCGAAGGATTCGCCGTCGCCATCGAAGCTGTGTTCATACGGATCGGCGAGCCGCGCAAAGGTCAGCTCCGCGGAGCACTGGCTCGCCGGTACATCAGCGAGCCGTTTCGGACTCGACAGAACGGTCGGATCATCGAGGACGTTGACACTGCCGTCGAAGGCGGCGCGCAGTTCCGTGAACGGTTCGTGCACATCGAACTGCAGTCCGGCCGCGGAGAATTTCTCATTTGTCGTCACGTCTGGCCGTGCGAATCCGAACGCGACCTTCCCGTCGGGGAGGTAGAGGCAGATCGTGCGTTCGCCCTTACCTTCGTTGGGACGATTCGCGAGACGCAGGAATCCACTGATCCGGTTGCCGGGATCGTGGAAGTGAAAGTACATCGACTCGTTGAAGTTGCTCTCGGGGCCGACGGGGTGGGTGTAGTCATCTTGGGGTCGCATCTCGCTCTTTCGTTCGTGAACTGTCACAGGTTGATTCGATCAGGGCAGACCGGCGTGGGGTACCTCCACACGCACCGACACCATGCGGCCTTCGGTGCTGGCCTTCCGCTCCTCGGAGTTGAAGCCGGGGGCCACGCAGATGAACAACGTCTTGCCGTCGTCGCCTCCTAGGACGCAGGCGTAGGCGCCATCGTCGCCGGTGCTGATTTCGTCGACGATCTCGCCGCCCTCGCGGACGCGGACCACTCGGCGCCCGGCAGCGTCGGCGGTCCATACGGCTCCCTCTGCGTCCAGGGTGCAGCCGTCGAGGGCGATCGCGACCTGGCCGAACATGACCGGGACGGGGGCGAGGTCGGGCGTGGGTCCGAACCTTGCCCAGTCGCGTCGCTCGCCCAGTGTGCCGTCGGTGTGAATATCGAACGCGGAGATCCGATTTCCGACGGTTTCGTTGACCAGCAGCGTCGTGCCGTCCGCCGTCACCAGAAGACCATTCGGTGCATACAGTCCTGGTGCTGCCACCGAGGCCGTGCCGTCGACGTCGACGAGATACAGATCGGCGAGCATCGCGCGATCCTGGCTCATGACGTCGAATCCGAACGATCCGATGTACGAGCGGCCGGCGAAGTCGACCACCATGTCGTTGAGCGGGTAGTCGGTGAATCCGGACAGGTCAGCGTACTCACTGACGGTGCCGTCCAGCGCACGCACCAGCACACGCCGGTCCTTCTGAGAGACGACGAGCATCCGGCCGTCGGGGAGCCACCCGGTGCCGGACGGCTGGTGGGGAACAGACGCGAGCTTGGTGACATTTTCCCGCGCGACCGGCCCGTCTCCAACCGGAGTGGAATACACCCCGTAGCTGTAGAAGTCGGAGAACACGAGCTGACCGTCGTGCCAGCGAGGTCCTTCGAGGAAGTGGAAGCCGGACGTGACTTCGGTCAGAGTTCGCGTGGTCATGTCAATGCCTTTCGGGCGAGGAAGGGACTAAGGGCTGGGACGCGCTACCTCAGCGGGACGCCCCACTCCACGGTGGCGCGAAGGTCCGGCTTGCGTAGCTTGCCGCCGGCGTTCCGCGGCAGCGGCTCCGATCGCACCAGCACATACTCGGGAACCTTGTAATCCGCGACCTTGTCACGTAGGAAAGCCTTGATGTCGTCGGCGGTGATCGGGGACGTTTCCGCCGTGACGACCACGGCCCCCACCTTCTCGCCCATCACCGAATCTGGGACACCAATGACGGCGCTCTCAACAACACCACCCAGACCGGCGAGCGCATTCTCCACTTCGATGCAGAAGACCTTCTCTCCACCTCGATTCACCACATCCTTGATTCGATCGGCCAGATAGATCAGCCCGTCTTCGATCCTGGCGAGGTCTCCGGTGTGCAGCCAGCCGTCCTGAATGGTCTCGGCTGTCTTTTCCGGCTTGTTCCAGTACCCCGGGACGACGTTCGGACCCCGTACGAGAAGTTCACCCACGCCGGTGCGGTCGTCGAGCGCATCGAGCGCGAGATCGATCACGGGGACGGCGAATCCGACCGAGTCGACGTGATCGACCGCGAACTCGTCCGGAAGGGCCGATGTCAATGAGGAACTTTCGGTCGAGCCGAAACCATTGAAGACTCGCGCCGAGGGAAAGGCTTCCTGGATTTCGCGCACGAGCTCGGGGGATGTGGGGGCTCCGCCATATCCGACCCAGCGCACGGACTCGACGGCCGCGGGGGTGTAGCTGTCATGGGTGATGGTGAGCTTGTAGATGGCCGGGACGGTGATCATGAGGTTGATTCGTTCCTCGGCGACAACCGTGATGATTCGGGGCACGTCGAGGGCCGGAAGAATCACCGCTGTTCCGCTGAGGTACAGGGCGACCAGCAACTGGGAGTGGCAGCCCGTCACGTGAAAGAGGGGTACGGAGATGAGAGTGCGAAGCCCGGCCGGCGGGAGGTTTCGATCGAGGTCGAATGCGCGTACCGCTGTCTCTGCGTTGGACAGCAGTCCCTCGTGGGTTTGAAGGGCTCCCTTGGGTTCACCGGTGGTTCCGCTGGTGTAGAAGATTGCCGCCACATCGGTGTGGTCGGGCGATGCGACTTCGGTCAACTCCCCGACCGGTAGTGGTTCGGTCGGCCTGAACACCATACCGGGCTTGCAGTCGTCGAGGATGGACTGAACCTCGGGTTCCGAGAGTCGGGTGTTGATCGGAACCGCGGTGGCGCCGGCCAACAAGGTTCCGAGGAACCCGAGCACCCAGTCGATTCCCGACGGCAGGAAAATCGCGACGCGGTCTCCGGGTGATACTCCGCCGGCCGCCAGGCCACCTGCGACCGCGCTTGCCTCGTCCCACAACTGTTGGTAGGTCAGTCTTCTGCCGTCCACCTCGGCGAGTGCTTCGGCGGCGGGATGCTGTGCAACCCTCGTCGAGAGCATCTCGACAAGGGACCGTGGCAGAGATTCGTACCGGCGAATACCGTCTTTCCCGGTGACGATCCCTGACATGTCGAACGGGTTCACTCCACGTTCGGTGACCTGAATGGGCATGTGTTCGCCCCTTCCCATGACACGGTTAATTTAATCTAAAATAGAGCGAAGCGAAACGTAATCCAAGTCACAGTCGGAGTCAAGGGTCCACGAGTTCGTGCAAACCGCTTGGCGGCGGGGTCTTCGGGTGATCTCGGGCCGTCGGAATCTCTCTACAAGTTCAAATCGGGAGGATCATGCGGCGCACACTCTTCAGCTCAGGCAACGGCTATTGCCGAGAGACCGTGCGCGAGTTCCTCGAGCGCGAGGTCGGACCCCAATGTGAGCGCTGGGGATGCCGAGTTCGCGTGACGCCTCACTGGTTCGTCGAAGTGCGATCAAGACCCCGTGCCGTAAGAGCGCGACTCCAGCGGTATTATGCCGTCATCACTTAATTTATGTACGATTAAATTACGCGTAGCGTCGAGGTCGCTTGCGCTCCTTGCTCACAAGGGACCACCTGCGATGGAAGAGGTATATGATGGTTGGCCCGCTTACGGGATGTACAGTAATCGAGCTTGCTGGTATCGGTCCGGGACCGTTCGCCGGGATGATTCTCGCCGATATGGGTGCAGACGTTATCCGTATCGATCGGCCCGGTGGGAGTGGTTTCTATGCAGGGCAAGAGCATCTGGATATCCTCAATCGAGGCAAGCGCTCGCTGCTGCTCGATCTCAAACAGCCTGAAGCCGTCGACGTGGTGCTGACTCTAGTAGGCAAGGCCGATGCCTTGATCGAGGGATACCGCCCCGGAGTCGCAGAAAGGCTGGGGGTGGGGCCTGAGGCCTGTCTCCAGCGCAATCCTCGGCTCGTCTATGGGCGTATAACGGGTTGGGGACAAGACGGGATGCTGGCGTTGACGTCGGGACACGACATCAACTACATCTCGCTGACAGGTGCTTTGCATGCGATCGGCACTCAGGATGGGCCACCGCAAATTCCTCTGAACCTCGTCGGCGATTTCGGCGGTGGCGGAGCATATCTCGCCATTGGCGTGCTCGCGGCGCTTCGCGATGCAGACCGCACAGGTGAGGGTCAGGTTGTGGACGCTGCCATCGTCGACGGTGTGAGTCACCTCCTTGCATCGACACACATGGCAATGGCGGCAGGCGCTTGGGAGGATGAACGCGGGAGGAATCTGCTCGATGGTGGGGCTCCCTTCTACGGTGTCTACGAGACTTCGGACGGAAAGTACATGGCCGTCGGCGCACTCGAACCCAAGTTCTACGCCGAGTTACTCGCGAAACTGGGCCTGGACGAGCCACTCGACCATCAGAACAACCAACACACGTGGCCACATCTGCGCAAACGTCTCGTCGAGATCTTTCTGACGAAGAGTCAGCAGGAATGGACTGACCACTTCGCCGGATCCGACGCATGCGTCTCACCCGCACTGTCGCTGAAGGACGCGCCACACCATCCGCACGTGGCAGGCAGAGGATCATTGGTCGAGGTAGGGGGCGTCCTGCAGGCGGCACCTGCCCCCCGCTTCTCCAAGGCCCCGAGCAGTGTGCAGTGGCCGCCCCCGCGGCCGGGCGAACATTCGGCGCAGATCCTCGCCGATTTCGGATTCGCTAACGCCACCGACCTCTTCAATAGTGGCGTTGCTGTCGGTCCCTGCGATTGACCTGCCCAACAGCAGGGAAGTCTTGCGGACGCTTCGTATCGCCGCATCTACCCATCGATCGGGCCGGAGCGCGGCAGCCGTACCACTGGCAGCGTCGTCGGCGCATTCCGCGCGATGATGACCTAACCTCTGCTCTGCGAACCGACCACGCCGCATCAGCCGCCGGCCATGCACGGTGACCGCATGTTCGGTCGGTGGCCATCGGATGCCACCCGACATCGGATTGCCACCGCGGTCTTCGTGGCCGCACCCGCGAAGACGGTCCAGGATTTGGCTATCCTCACCGAATTCTGGACGCTGTATGCAAGCGGCGGTTTTCCTATCGCGGCAGCAACCTACACTCTGACTGCGTGGTCTTGTGTCGGTGCGGCCAACCGTCAGCCCAGCCGGCCACGACAGGCCTCAGGATACTCACGGGCGGGAACGCGGCGATCAGATGACCAGCGCACGAAAACCCAGGGTAGGGACGTGTCATTTCTGCTGGTCAAAGAACCATTCAGACAGGCAGGTCGAGAGCCCCGCCGCCGGCGGAGCTACGTAAGCCAGCGGTCGAAAGATGGTCGGTCCGTTACAAGACGTGGGCTGCCACGTTTCTCTGACCGCAAGGTCAGAAGGTAGCCCCAAAGCGTGTCGTGGTCGACAAGGGAGGTCCTGGCAGCCACGCGCATGAGATCCCATGTCGAGACCACCATGACGTTGTTCTTACGGGCTAGCCGAGTTGCTTCGCCGTCGTCGGTGACAAAGAAACCGTCTACTGACCTGCGCATAATTATCGCGAGCGTCTCGGCCTCACCGAGATGTTGATCGGACCGGTCTCCGGGCTGTGCAAGTTCCAGGCGAAGTGATTGGACATCGAGTCGCTCGGCACCGGTCTCTGGATACCACGGGGCGCCGAATATGTCCGGCACCTTGGCCAATGCCTCAAGCCCGGGAACTCGCGCAGACCCTGCACACTCGGAAGCGACGGTGGCACACCATTGTCCCCTCCCGTTGGTGACGCGCTCAAGAAGGTCGATTCTGTTGATGATCGCGAAATTGATCAGGACCGTGTTGTCGGGAAACAGGAGCTTCGCCACCGCTGTAGGTACCTAAAGTCCAAGAGCCGACGCCAGGACGTCCGCGTCGACCTCCTCGACATCTGCGGGTACATCTACCTCCAGATCCTCAGGGACGATCCCCAACATCCAGGCCAAGGTTCCCTTTCCGAGATCTCCGCGAGCAATCATGGTGAGGTGTGACTCCTGAAGGCTGAGCGGGAATCGCCGGGTTGCAGCTTCGTCCATGCGATGAGTGATGGCGTCGCCCTCATCGACCGAGGGGCTCTCCCAGTGGCGACGTAACAAGCGCTGCGTAGGCTGTGCGGCCCAGGTGGCTACAGACTCCCCAGTCGGGATACCGAGAGCTGCCAGGCGGCGGGCGAGTGCATCTGTCGACACACCGTGCTCCCAGACGCGGCTAGCCAACCCATATGCGCTGATTCCGGCCCAGTCCGTGGCCTGCATCTGCGCAGCGGGGAGCAGTAGTTCCGCCGCGAACGCATTTGCCTTGATCTCATGTGCATCTCGCTCTGCGGACGAGAGTCCATCCGCTATATGTCCCTCCGCCAAATGGCCGAGTTCATGTGCAATGGACCAATTCTCACGGAACCAGTTGCCGGTCGCAGCGACCACGATCACGTGACGACCCGCGACCGAGAAACAGTAGGAGGTCGATAGGCCCGCGAGGCGCACGACGTCCACGCCCACGCGAGATTCAAGAAGGTCGGCGAACCTGCGAACGAACCCGTCACCGAGCCTTCCGCGAACGGTAGCCGGTGTTTCGGGGAGGTCGGAGGGAGGGAGTGGGGACCCCTGAGATGCCTGGCGGTAGGCCAGCCCGATGTCCTGCAGCACGGCTTCGTCATCGGCGCGCCCGGGAACATCTCGTCGACCGGACTCGAAGTCGAACTCATGGCGCGCCGCCACCACAAGTCGATACGGATCAGGCTCGCCTGTAATCAACCAATGGATGTCTGCCCTGAGTAGGTCAGCAAGCCTAGCTAGTTCGATCGAAGAGAACGCGCGCTTACCAGCAAGAGCGCGCGAGAACGCATCGGGCGTCATCCCGATGTCGTTCGCGATCTGCCGGTGAGTCCTGTCAAGGTTCACTTCATCCATGCGAGCCTTGGCGCGTCGACCGATCTCTTCTTGGCTCATATTCAACAGCCTACCGGCGGCGTTGGGATTTTCCCAACGAAAATGACCCTACCGGTGCTTTCGAAGATCCACGGCGCGGGAGCGCGTTAGCTGGCCCTGTCCCGGCGAACGCGCCAAAAGCGTCGGCGACTGCGGTTCGGTCCATGCCGCCACTCTTGGAATCGACGAATCAACCGCGCGGAGGTACGATAGGTACGAAAGCGTCAGTATCGTACCTGGGAGGATTGGATGAGTGCCGAAGCGTTCTCCTCGGGACCTGCTCCTGTCATCGATCCGGTGGTGGTGGCGCGGATGTCCGAGTCGATCCGGGTCGAGGGTCTCGAGCGGGCGTTGGGTACCTATTTCGCCGAGTTCCGCCTTGCCCTGGTCCAGGCTGGCGGAAACGCGCCGGAGCCCGGGCCCCGCGCGGGTCGGCGCGGCAGCGAACTGACCGCACTGGGGGCAGACGAAGCGGGCGGGGACGTGGTCACCGCGCTCACCCAGTTTTCCGCGGCGGCCCTGTCGCAGACGGAGCGGCTGCGGTTGGCGCAGTCGCTGATCGCGACCGTCACCGACGCCGAAGGGGGCACATCGCTGCGGGCGAATGCTCGCAGGTCGGTCCTCGACGCCCTTGAGGTGATCGACTCGAAAGAGGTCGCCACGATCCTGGCGCCCACGAGTGAGCCGATCCGCAGCGTCGCACAGAAACGGCGGAAGGCGGGGGAGTTGATCGGGTTGCCGATCGGCGCCCGCCCGGACTACCGGTACCCGCTGTTCCAGTTCGACCGGGCACGCCACCAGATTTATGACCTGGTGAAGTACGCGAACCGGCGGCTCGCGGTGGCGCAGGACCCGTACGGTGCGGCGTCGTGGTGGCTGACCGCCACCGAGATCCTCGACGGCCGCAGCCCCCTCGAGGACCTCGAGGCCGGCGAGCTGACCGAGATCGCGATCGACAACGTCCTCGACGTGGCAAGCCGCGCAGTGACCTGATGTT
>Ga0247825_10000379_pt1 | contig 28015 bp, 21 predicted proteins | sample 13C_Vanillin_Day_FD_194413 | JGI IMG/M metagenome (GOLD analysis project Ga0247825, IMG submission 194413) | Soil microbial communities from agricultural site in Penn Yan, New York, United States - 13C_Vanillin_Day48 | ecosystem: Environmental > Terrestrial > Soil > Agricultural land | place... | reverse complement strand
GTTACTTGTTACTGTTAGCCGCCATGTCCGCCACAACGGTCTACCGCGACACCGTAGACGTCCTCAGGGGACGGCGCCCGCTGTTCTATGGCTGGCGCGTGCTCATGGCCAGCGTCCTGGCGATGACGGTGACCAGCGGCCTGGCAGCTTGGGCGAACGGGCTCTACGTGCGTCCGCTCGAGGCGGAGTTCGGGTGGTCGCGCGCGGAGGTGTCGATCGGCTTCTCTGCGGCGATTCTCGTCAGCGGCCTCGCAGGCCCGGTGATCGGTATCTGGATCGACAGGCACGGCCCGCGGTCGGCGATCATCTTCGGTTGTGCGATGACGGCGCTCAGCTATCTGTTGCTCGCCAGCACGCAGGAGCTGTGGCAGTGGTACCTGTTCTCCGCGATCAACGCCGGCTTCCGCCAGATGATGTTCTTCATCCCGATGCAGGTGCTGATTTCGCGCTGGTTCGACCGCAAGCGCGGCGCCGCGATGAGCATCCTCGGCACCGGCTGGTCGCTGGGCGGCTTCCTCATCCTGCCCCTGCTGGCCTTCACAATAGACGTTACGGACTGGCGCGGCGGCTTCATCTTCTCCGGGTTCATGGCCGCGGGGGTCGTGCTTCCGATCGCTCTCCTCGTCCTGCGCGACCGGCCGGAAGACGTGGGCACGACCGCGGACGGGGAACCAAGGCCGGCAACGAACGAGCCCGTGCCCCCGGTATGGGGCCTGACGCTGGCGGAGGCGGCTCGAAAGCCCCTGTTCTGGGTGCTCTCGATAGCGCTGATGCTCTACTTCTACGGCGCCATCGGCTGGACCACGCACATCATCCCGTTCTACGAGTCGCGAGGCCTCTCGCGGGAGACGGCGGCAATCCTTCTGTCGGTCTCGTCAGGCGCAGGCATTTTCTCGCGGCTGTTCATCGGTCTCTATGCGGACCGCTTCGTCCGGTTCGAGGTACCTGCGTCGGCCGCGACGGCGCTCATCGCGGTCGGCATGCTGTCACTGCTGTTCGACGCCGGTTGGGGCGGCATCGCCGTGTTCACGGCGCTGTGGGTGGTCGGCACGAGCGCCGGCCCGCTGGTCGAGTCGCTAGGCCTCACGCGCGCCTTCGGACTGGCGCACTTCGCGACGATCCTGGGCGCTGTCGTTGTCATCGAGACCGCGGGCGAGATCGTCAGCCCGTCGCTCGCCGGGGCGATCTACGACAGGACGGACTCCTACGACCCGGCGCTCGTCATGTACATCAGCACGTTCACGGCGTCGGCGCTGCTCATGGCGCTCGCGTCGAGGATGCGCCGCCCGGACCCGTTGGCAGAGGTCTAGCGCGAACTAAGCAGCTTTACGCCGAACGCGAACAGGGCGGCGGCTAACAGCCAGGTCTTTACGGGCTTGCCACGGTGTTCCTTCGCCTGAGCTTCCTCTTCAGACATAACACACCTCTTTCGAGGTAAATGTCTGCCTCTGAGACGAGGCTCACTATCAGGGAGAGACCTGATCTTTCATGCGAATGCCTATTTCGATGGGCGCTCCATTCCCAGGTGTGCGGCGAACATGTAGCGGTTGGCATGCCAAACCGCTACATAGGCCCTGCCGTGAGATACTGGCGCCCGTCAATCCCCACGATGGAGGCAGCCCAATGCGCAGGCCTGAAAACGAGACGATCCTTGAACCGCAGCGCGACGTGCCGGTTTACGGCCACTGCGACGTCCTCGTGGTCGGCGGAGGGCCGGCTGGTACCTGCGCTGCGGTAGCTGCGGCGCGCCAGGGCGCCGATGTCGTGCTGCTGGAGCGATATGGGCACCTCGGAGGCCTATCGACCGGCGGCCTCGTGTTCTGGATCGACCGCATGGCGGACTGGGAGGGCAACCTGGTCGTCGCCGGCCTCGGTAAGGAGCTGATGGACCGCTGTGGCCCCGACGCGACCCTCGGGCCCGCGGAGGAGCTGTGGGGCTCGCGCGACCCCGTGCAGGCGGCGTACTGGGCGCCGCGCACCAGCGCCTTGCGGGGTGTCGTGCAGTGGTCGCCGACCATCGACCCGGAGTGGCTGAAGCTGTGCTCGAATGACATGGTGCGCGAATCCGGCGTCACCACCATTTTCCACTGCTGGGCCGTCGCCGCGGTTCGCGAGGGCAACACCGTCAAGGGGGTCATCTTCGAGAGCAAGGAGGGTCGCAAGGCCCTCCTCGCGAAGGTGGTCATCGACTGCACGGGTGACGGCGACATCTTCGCCCTCGCCGGCGCTGAGTTCGAGAACGACTTCGATGCCGAGGGCGCCCACGCCCGCATCAACACGAGCTGGCGCTTCGGCAACGTGGAGATGCGCCGCTACCTCGACTTCTCCATGACGCGGCCGGCCGAGCATCGCGAGCTTATGGCGAAGGCGGCGCAGGAGGGCATCTCGATCCGTCCCCATCCGACGCCGTACGATTCCGTCGCCCTGTTCATGACGCCGAAGATGTCCGGCTACTCAGCCCTCGACGTGGCCGACCTTACCGCGGTCGAGTTCCGATCGCGCGACATCATGCGCGCCGGCCTGTTCTGGTTCCGCGAGCATGTCCCCGGCTTCGAGCGAGCGTGGATCCTGGACAGCGCCTCGCAGATCGGCACCCGCCACGCACGCAGGCTCGCGGGCACCGGGCGCGTCAGCCTGGACCACTGGCGCAACGATGGCACGTACGCCGACACCATCGGCCTCTGCCCCGGCCTGACGCCGGACTTCCCGACGCTGGAGATTCCCTACGGCGCCCTGGTGCCGTCGCAGATGGACGGCATGCTCGCCGCCGGCCGCAACCTCTCGGCGGACACGCGTGCCCACGCCGCCCTGCGTGAGGTGCCGGAGTGCTGGGTGATGGGCGAAGCCGCGGGCGTCGCCGCCGCGCTCGCCGTGCGCGACGGCCGCAATGTGAGGGACATTGATGTCCCGGAACTGCAGTCGAATCTGGAGGCTTCGGGGGCCATCGTCCACCGAAGGGCTGGCGACACGCCCAAGACGCAGGGCAACGCGCAGGAGGACTTCAAGGGCTCGATCCACTTCTCGACGCCGGGCCTGGAGCCCGTGAAGCCACGCGCGAATTGAACAAAGAGGAGGCCGCCGCTTAAGGCACGGCCTTCCGTGCTGAAGTCCGGGCGAGGCTTGTTACGGCAGCAAGCCCGCGTCACCCGTGCGTGGTGGGGAGATTGATGGAGCTGTTGCGGCTGGCGCGCTTGTCGCGGGCCGCGCGGCCGGCGCCGTGGGCAGCGGTGTCGGCTGACCGGCGAACAGGCCGCTCAGCCCTGCGCCGATGTTCGGTCGCCGTTCCTCCACGATGCAGGCCTGCGGAATAGAGTCATTGCGTACGCAGTCGCCGACACTCATCTCGATCTGCTTGCAAATCTGTTCGCCGTTGCATGAGAAATCGCCGATTTCGTCGAACGTTGTGCCGTAACTGAGGTAATGACAGGCTTCGAAGCCATTACACGACCCGTCGCCGATGCTCTTCGTGTCGCTAAAGCCGTTATTGGTACATGCCTGCACCCCATTGCACGAGTCAGCGCCAATGCTGATCTCGCCGGAATAGCCCAGGTTTTGACAACTAGAGGAGCCGTTACAGGACTGATCGTTGATTTGGCCGATTCCTCCGTAGGCGACGAAGTAATTGCACGCAGACTCGTCGTTGCAAGCATCGTCCCCGATAATGCCCTCTCCGCTCGTGTATGCTGCTCCATAGCAGGCGGAGACGGAATTACAGGACCCCTGTCCGACTCTCAGGACGCCCTGATAGCCCGCGTACTCGCACGCCTGCAATCCGTTGCACGAGTCGTCGCCGATGTCAGCATCACCATCCCACCCAGCCTGGTCGCAGGCATAGTCGCCGTTGCACGAGTCGTCACCGATATCTGCATCACTCAGATAGCAGGCGCGTTCGCCGTTACAGGAGTTGGCACCCATGGTGCCGGTGAAACCGGTGCAGGCATCCACACCCTGGCAATTCGCGGCGAAAGCGTCATCCGGCCGGGCCGCATCCGTCGCGACGAAGAGGGCCAGGGCGAGCAGTGTGCCAAGCAGGACGAGTGCGGCGCTACGGGGGATAAGCATTGAAGATCCTTCCTGTAAGCCTGTTGGGTGTCCGGTGAAATCAGTTGGCCAGACCTCCGTCACCAGTGCGCGGTGGCGAAATGGTTGGCGCTGTAGCGGCAGGTACCGCTGGTCTAGCAGCGGGCGGTGCTGTGGGCAACGGCGTCGGCTGGCCGGTAAACAGGCCACTCAGGCCAGCGCCGATGTTCGGCCGGCGCTCTATGCAAGGTTGTGGTACCACCGCATTACGCTCGCAGTCTCCGATTGTTCCTTCGTTCCCGTGGCAGAAAGAGTCACCGTTGCAGGAGTAGTTACCGATCCGGCTCGTAGTACTAGACAGGCCGACACAAGCCTGGCTTGCGTTGCAGGAACCGTCGCCGACTGAAGCATTGGCGTTGCCGCCTACGTTTTCGCACGCTCGACTGGCGTTGCAGGAGCCGCTGCCGATTCGTCCGACGCCCGACGATCCAGCGTAATAGCAGGCTTCGAAGCTGTTGCACGACGCGTTTCCGATGGCGACATCGCCAGCCAGCCCGGCGTTCTCACAAGCGTAGTCGTCGTTGCAGGAGTCGTTCCCGATTATTGAAGATCCATTGTCGCCGGTGTCGAAGCAAGCCTGGTCGCCGTTACACGAATCGTCGCCTATCTCGGCGCGACCTCCCTCGCGCATGCCTCCGTACTCGCAGGCATAATCGCCGGTGTCTGGGCTGTTACAGGAACCGTCTCCAACGATGCCGTAACCACCATCGTATCCAACCGAGTCGCAAGACAGGGAGCCGGAGCAGGAACCATCTCCAATCCTCGCAAATCCCCCGATGGCGCCGACCCCGCTGCAGGATATGAAGCCGTTGCAGGAGTCGTCGCCGATTGTCGCCTCACCACCCTGGTCGGCCGCTTCTCGACATGCTTCGAAGCCGTTGCAGGAGTTGTCGCCGATATCGGCGTCGCCCTGGTAGCAGGCGCGTTCGCCGTTACAGGAGTTGGAACCCATGGTGCCGGTGAAGCCTGTGCAGGCATCGACGCCCTGGCAGCTGGCGGCGAAAGCGGGCTGTGGATGTGAAGCATCGGTTGCGGCGAACAGGGCGATGGCCACCAGTGCGGCCATTGCGACTACGACGATGTTCCGAGTGCTCCGCATTCGAGGTTCCCTTCTGTTCGTCACCACAGTTAGCGTGCGAGACCGCCGTCGCCGGTGCGGGGCGGGGAAATCGTCGGGGCCACTGCTGCGGGCGCTGTCGTGGCTGGTCGCGCCGAGGGTAGCGGCGTCGGCTGACCCGCGAACAGGCCGCTCAGGCCGGCGCCGATGTTTGGTGGGCGATTGTTCTCAGCTTCCGGCACAAACCGGTTGAAGAATGTGCACTCTGTGAGAGGCCCAGCGACCAACTGCAAGGTGACCGTGGAGCCTTGGGCGGTGTAAGGGCTACCTTCGCACTCGATCGTCACCTCCCAGCCGGTAGGGGGAAGCTCTTCAACGTCCCTCGTGCCAGCCGAAGACAGGACGTACTGGGCTTCACCGTCCATGAGTTCGAAGGGGTCAAAGCTTCCCGTGAAATCGAAAGCGACGTGGAGCGGGCCTGATACCACGGTCTTGCGGATGATTACGCAAGCGAAGATATCGTCGTTCTCCTCGCAGACGCCGATGGTACCCTCGTTTTGTTGGCAGGCATCCGTATCGTTGCAGCTGAGGTGGCCAATAGCGGAGTTGCCGGCCTGGCCGGCGTAGTAGCATGCACCGTTGGCGCGACAGGACGCTTCACCGATGATGCTGACGCCGGATTGACCGTTGTAGTAGCAGGCATCGCTACCCTGGCAGGAGAAGTCGCCGATGGTGCCGTTTCCTGCCTGGCCGTTGTAATAGCAAGCATCTACGCCGTGGCAGGCCTGCATGCCGATGGTGCTCTTGCCGGTGACGCCGCTGTAGTAGCACGAGTTCTCTTCGTAGCAGGAGCCGTCACCGATATGGCTCTCGCCGTCGTAACCGTTGTAGTAGCAGGCGTTTTTGCCGTAACAGGACAGATCGCCAACAACTGCTACGCCGGTGTTCACTCCCATGTAGTAGCAAGCGTTTTCACCACGGCAGGAGTCGTCGCCGACTGTGCTGTCACCAGACCCCTGAGCAATGTAGTAACAGGCGTTTAGCCCTACGCAGGAGTCCTCACCAATCGTTGCGGTGCCGCCCTCGGCAGCAATGCGGTAGCAAGCATTCTGACCAGTGCAGGAGCCTTCGCCGATAGTTGCATCGCCGCCGTTTTCGGCGCCCTGATAGCAGGCGTTGAGGCCATTACAGGCGTTGTCAGGGATGTCGGCAGTGTTCTGGAAGCATGCGTTATCGCCGTTGCACGCGTTTTCACCGATGTTCCCAGTGTTGCCGACGCACGCATTCGCCCCTGTACAACTGGCGGCCTCCGCCGTCTCAGGAGTGGCACCATCCGTAGCGACAAGAGCGAGCGCGAGGAAAATGCCGAGTGCAGCCACCACGGCATTGCGCGTTTTGCGCATCGGAGCGTCCTTTCATCCCGTAGCACGGGGCGTCACCCATCGACGCTCTCGGTCTGCGCAGTCAGTCGAACGAGCGTTCACGATTCGCACGGAGATTAGCCCAACTCGGTTCCTGCGGCAAGAGATAACGGAGAAGGTCTTGTAACAAGAGACCCGAGTTACGCCCTGCCCCACTTCGGCACGACCACGTCCCCGACCGCCTCGAACACCACCTGCACTGCCATATCCACCACCAGTTCCTCGTTCGCCCCCACGTAGTTGCTCATCAGCCGCGGACCTTCCGCTAACTCCACCACCACGATGTTGTACGGCACAACCGCCGCGAATCCGAGGTGACCCACCTGGTGGTTGATGATGAAGCTGTAGATCGTCCCTCGTCCCGACGCTTCCCGCCACTCTATGCCATCCGTCAGGCACCGATCGCAGAACTCAGCCTGAGGCGCCATGTATCGGCTGCAGGCAGCGCAGTGCTTGATCAGCAGCACCCCACGCGCCGCTGCATCGAAGAAGGGCAGCGACGCCTCGTCAGGCACCGGCACCGGACGAGAAGGAGGCGCCTGTTCGCTCGTCACGCCGCGTTCGGGCTGAGGATCAGCGAGGCGTGGTAGTCGAGCATGCCGCCGTTGCCTGTGACGAGCACGAGGTCGTGCTTCTCGACCTGGCGGTCGCCGCCCGAGCCACGGGCCTGGATGACGCCTTCGGAGAGCGGGGTCATGCCCCAGAGGTAGAAGGCGCTGAGCTCCCCGCCGCCGGTGTTGGTCGGCAGGCTGCCGCCGGGACCGAGCTTGCCGTCTTCGACGAACGGACCGCCTTCGCCCTTGGCGCAGAACCCGTAGTCCTCCAGGGTCACCAACGTCGTGTAGGTGTAGCAGTCGTACAGCTCGCAAACGTCGATATCCTGCGCGGTGATGCCGATCTGGCCGTACAGCGTGTCGCGGGCGATCGTGGCGCCGGTCATGTAGTCGTGTGTGTCGCCGGCACGACGGCTGTTGCCGGTGAAGCCTTGCGCCATCGCCAGCACGTACGCGGGCTTCGACTTGAGGTCGGCCACTCGTTCCTTGCCCGTGACGATGACAGCGACGGCGCCGTTGGAGATCAGGCAGCAGTCGAGCAGGTGGAAGGGCTCGGCGATGAACCGCGATGCCTGGTGGTCTTCGATGGTGATGGGTGTGCGGAACTGGGCAATGGGATTGGTCACCGCCCATGCGCGCGTCGACACAGCGATGGCGCCGAGCTGCTCGCTGGTCGTGCCGTACAGGGCCATGTGACGCCGGGCGGCCATCGCGTAGCCGGCGTTGGGGTTCAGCTGGCCGATGTGAGCGTCGAGGCTGGCCCATCCTGTGGGCTGCTGGCGGGCGCCGCGGGCGAAGTTCATTGCAGCGCTGCTGCGGGCGCCGGGGTCCTGCAGTGGCGCGTCGGCGAAGACGCAGATCACGCAGCCGGCCATGCCGTTCTGAATCGCCATGGTGGCGTACTGCACCATCGATGCCGGGGTCGCGCCCATCACATTCATGTGATTGACGAGGCGCAGGTTCTTCAGGCCGGCCTGGTTTTGCAGCTGCAGACCGATGCCCGGTTGGGCGATGCCGTTCTGCATCAGCAGGCCATCCACCTGTTCCTTGCGCAGCCCGCTGTCTTCCAGGGCGCGGTCGATCGCCTGCAAGGCGAAGCTCGCCGCGGAGCGCCCGTAGACCTTGCCCACATCGGAGATGCCGAGGCCGACGACGGCCGATTTCGCATGATGGATCATGGGAGGATGGTAGGAGGGACAAGGGTCGAGGGACAAGGGTCGAGGGGCAAGGGGCAGGGTCCAAGGGCGAGGACAAGGGCAGGTATCCGCGAGCGGCTCAAGGTCGCCTCACCCTTACCCCTTGACCCTTGCCCCTCTTACCTACGCCACCCAATCGCCCGTCACGTGCTTGGACAGCAGCACCACCTGCAACACGAGCATCGGCGCCGCAGCGAGGTACAGGAGGCGCCGGTCGCGTCCCTCAAGCAGCGACGCCCACGCGATGTAGACCGGGAACGCCATTATCGTCAGGCGTGTGTACGACATGAAGCTGCCGAGGAAGGGCTGCAGCACCATCACCGTCGCGAGCAGCGCCAGCGGGACGTCCGTCTTGCGCCAGACCAGCGGGAGCGACGCCACAAGCACGACAAAGAAGGCACGGTCCATAGCCGAGTCCAGGTAGTTGTGCCAGACGAGGTCCGTGCGCACGAGGTCCTCGATGAGGCGCCAGGGCTGCAGCAGATTCTCCAGGCTGCGGTGGGAGATATACAGCTTCTCCGTGTCCATCGCGACGAACGCGTTGTCCAGTTCCAGGTGCATGTAGCCGAGGTAGACGAGGAGGCCGGTGAGGAGGGCGAGGAGGGGGAGGACCTCACCCCCTAACCCCCTCTCCGATTTCGGAGAGGGGGAATTGGACGGCCTATGATGCGGGTCGCGCCCACCTCGTTTCGCTTGAAAAGTGCCTGTTAACAATTCCCAGACGAGAGGAAGAGCCACCACCAGGCCCGGCAGGCGTAGAAGCGGGAGCAGAAAGCAGCACACCGCCGCGATCGCTGTCCTGCGCTGATAGAGGGCGGCGAAGAACGCGACGAGGAGGAGCAGGAAGAGGCCATCGGTGTAGAGGAGGTTGAGGTAGAAGGCGGTTGGGAATGCGAGGAAGATGATGAGCATCCGCCACGCGGTTTGCGAGCCGAAGCGCCGGCGCACGAAGCGATAGAGCAGGTACAGGGCGAGACCCGAAGCAATGTTTGAGATCAGCAGGCCGGAGACGATGCTGTCGCCGGTGACGACGTTCAGCGCACGGATCAGCCACGGGTAGAGGGGTCCGAAGGCGTTCGTCAGCAGGCCGGGCTCGTAGCCAACTTCGGCGATGCGGATGTAGTGCTGCGAGTCCCAGGTGCTCAGCGCTGCCGCGAACGAGCCGTCATCGCGTTCGCCCCACCGCAAGTTGGCGTTGCGCATCGCATGGTTGAAGGGCAGGACGGACCACGCGACGAACGCGACGAAGAACGTAAAGGCCTTCCAACCCAGGATCAAGGCGACCACGGTGGCCGTGTCTGACAGGGGCGGCCGGCTTTGTACCCCGATGGCGTCGATGCCGCTGGTCCGGGACGTTTCAGCTGTCAACGTCGACACGAGGGCGGCGCCGTACTTCGATTAATCCGACTACGGCCAGCGTCCCTATCCCGAAGACGAGCAGCGGCATGCGCGGCGCGTTGGTCCTGTACTCGAAGCGAACGCTGTGCTCGCCGGGCTCCAGGGTGATCGCAGGGTAGCTCGGGGCCACCATGAACGGCGTCACCTCACGCCCGTCAACGTAGGCGCGCCAGTCCGGGTGGTAGGAGGCCTTGAGGAACATCGTGGTCGCCGGTTCTGTGATCCTGACCGTAGCCTCATAGTCGTAGGGACCTGTCACCTCGGCGTCGATGCTGCCGAAGGACTCCAGCGCGCCAGAGGCCGTCAGGCGGCGGATCGCGCTTGCGGCGCCCTCCATGGGTGCGTACTCAACGCCATCGGCCCGCGGCGTGCCGTCGAGGGCAAACGCCGGCACGATACCTGCCGCGGGCGGGCGGCCCAGGAACCACGTCCGCGCCGCCACGAAGAAGTCTTCCTGCGCGCCCGCGAATGCTACCGGTGTCATGCCCAGGCCGAAGTAGCCGGACGTCGGCGCTTCGTACAGCGTGTAGCGCTCTGTATGCATCAGCGGTCGCAGTCCGGAGGGGACGCTGAGATCGACGGGGGCGATCAAGTAGCGCGCGTTGAGGGCGTCGTAGTGGGCGAGCTTCGTGTAATCGAAGTGCCAGATCAGGTCGGAATTGAGGGTGAGCGACTGGTAGGGCGCCGCGGCGGTCTCGATCTGGTGGAAGGTGAGGACATCGGGTACGCGCACCGAGCCGTTCTTCATCTGATCGCCGAAGCCGTCGCGAAGCCCCGCGAATATTCGCCCGGGTGGCAGCGTCTGGAGGCGGTCGACGATAGCCGCGAGGTCGCGGTCGTCATCGAGGGCTGCCTGCGTCTCGTTCATCCACTCCTGGTTGCGGTCGAGGTAGAGCCAGCGCTCCGCCAGCGCCGGGATGGCGGCAAGCGCGATGATGGCGGCGAAGATAGCCGGAATCGCGTACGCGCGGCTGGCAGTCTTGCGCCGCAGCCAGTACCACGAATCGAGGCGTCGCCAGAGCCAGCCTGCTGCGATGGCGACGAGCAGGATGGCGCCGATCTGCACCGGTCCGATGAACCGGTGTATCCATAGGCGGCCGTCGAATGACAGCACGTCCGCGACCGGTCCCAGCGTGGGTCTGCCGAAGTAGGCGACGAGCCAGAAGCCCGTCACGACAAGGGCGAGGAGGGCCAGCCGTGTACGCGTCCACAGCGCGATGAGCACGCCTGCAGCGGCGACAATCGAGATCACGGGCGGGCGGTTGTAGTCGAAGAGCTTGCCGGTCGCCAGCCACTCCAGCACCGTCGATGCGCCGTGGGAGTCGTACTTCCAGTCCTCCATGTAGGGCGACGTCGCGTGGTAGGGGCTGTTGAGCAGTAGAGGCACCGTGAAATACGCCGTCGCCAGCACGGCAGGGATGCCTGCCAGCACCAGGCGTGATGCCCGCCGGCGCAGGTCCGGTCTCGTGCCGAGCAAGAGCAGCGCGGGCAGCGTGATCGCGACGATGAAGGCGTAGATCACGTGCGAGAGCACCAGGGCCGTGAGCACCAGCGCCGTACCGAAGTAGCCACGGCCGTCGCGCATCGTCCGGTGAGCGAAGGCGAGGGCGAGGAAGCTCAGGTGCATGCCCCAGAGCTGGGTATACATGCCAAAGCCCCGCCAGACGTAGCTGTCGTACTCGATGCCGAACCTATGCCCGGCCGAGAACAGCGGCGCGAACGTGGCGGCGGCAGCAGCGGCCGGCCTCGAAAACTCCAGCTGTCGCAGCGACCAGTAGACAGTCACGGGGAAGGCGACCATGAGGACGTAGCGCGTCAGGTTGAACAACGTCAGCAGCTCCACCTGGCGCAGCAAGAGCCGGTGCAGCGCTACGACAAACAGGTGAGGCAGGTGCTGGTAATACGCGAACTGCGGGAACCCAAACTCGAGGTCGGGCGCCCAGTGGTCGACCGGGTTCTTGCCGGCGTCAATGGCCCGCGACGCGTTCTGGATCAGCGAGTAATGCGCCGCATCATCGTTCAGGCTGGGGATGGCGACCGTCACCTCGGGCAGCAGGGCGATGCTCAGTACCAGCATCGACAGCGCGACGGGAAACAGCGGCAGAGCGTCGGCGAGGCGCTGCGCCCAGACCTCGCCGCCAACCCCCTCTTCTGTTTCGGAGAAGGGGCGCCCGAGCGTGAGGGAGCGCTTGATCGCGATTCGCATCGTCGTACGAGTATAGGCAGGATGGAGAGTGCGAGTGCTCCGCCGAGGGCCGGGCTTACATCTCCGGGTTGAAACCCGGAGCTACGAATCGAGCGCGACCGTGCCGCGTAGTGAAGCAGCCTGCTGCGGTCCACATATCCCCGGCGGCCATACGCAGCAGGCTCTTGAATATAGAACGCCATATAACGCGATGATGTCGTGCCGACGTTCGGTTGAGCGCGTCTTAATATGACGCCATGAAGAGCTATCTCACCCACCTCGAATGCACGAACTGCGGCGCCACGTTCTCGGCCGAGGAGCTGCATACCGTCTGTCCCGCATGCGGCAAGGTCCTGTTCGCCCGCTACGACCTCGATGCCGCGCGCGCCGTCATGTCGCCGGCGACCGTAGCCGGTCGCGGTCGCTCGATGTGGCGGTGGTTCGAGATCATGCCGGTGCGCAATGAGGCGAACGTGGTGTCGCTAGGCGAAGGCGGCACGCCGTTGCTGCGTGCGAAGGGCATCGAGGGTGTGCATGGCGCGCGCGAGGTCTGGGTGAAGGACGAAGGGCTCAACCCCACCGGCAGCTTCAAGGCGCGGGGGCTGTCGGCGGCCGTCTCGAAGGCGACGGAGCTGGGCGTTAAGAGCATCGCCATCCCGTCCGCCGGCAACGCGGCCTCCGCGCTGGCTGCGTACGGCGCGCGAGCTGGCATCGAGACGTGGATATTCATGCCTGCGGACACACCGGACGCCATGAAGAACGAGTGCCACATCTACGGCGCCCACCTCGAGCTCCTCGACGGCCTGATCAACGACTGTGCCCGTATCGTGCGCGAGCAGGGGCCGCCACGGGGATGGTTCGACGTCTCGACTCTGCGCGAGCCTTATCGAGCCGAGGGCAAGAAGACCATGGGCCTGGAGATGGCGGAGCAGCTGGGGTGGAAGCTGCCCGACGTCATCGTCTACCCCACCGGCGGTGGCACCGGCATCGTCGGCATGTGGAAGGCCTTCGACGAGCTCGAGGCCCTCGGCTGGATCGGCCCGGAGCGTCCGCGGGTCGTTTCAGTGCAGGCAGAGGGCTGCGCGCCTATCGTCAGGGCTTACGACGCCGGCGAGCGCTTCGCCGAGACCTGGGAGAACGCCCACACCATCGCCCCCGGCATTCGCGTTCCCGCCGCAATCGCCGACTACCTCATCCTCGACGCCGTGCGCGACAGCAACGGTACCGCCGTCACCGTCAGCGACGACGAGATCCTCGTGGCCATGTCGGAGATGGCGCGCCTTGAAGGCATCTTCGCGGCGCCGGAAGGCGCGGCCACGTACGCCGGCTACAAGAAGCTGCTGACGAAGGGCACGCTGGACGCCGGCGAGAGCGTCGTCCTGTTCCAGACCGGCTCCGGCCTGAAGACCCACGAGCTGGCCTCGCGGGTGTGAGGTACGCGGCCGAAACGATCGGCATACAATTGCGGCGTCATGAGTGATGTCTCAATCGGCGCCGAAGGCTTTGCCATCGGTGGCGTGCGAATCCTGGCCGCGCACCGCCCGGGCTACGACGCCCTGAGGAACGCCGACTGGCCAGCCGCCCGCGATTACTTTGAATCTGCCCTTCGGGACGAAGAGACGCCTGAAGGCCTGGAAGGCCTGGGCATCGCCGCGTGTCAGCTGGGTGATGCAGATACGACCTTCAAGGCGCGCGAGCGAGCATACGAGCTATATCGCCGGCGCAATGATCCCCTCGGTGCAGCCCGTGTCGCCCGCGCGCTCACCGTCGATTGTGTGGTCTTTCAGGGGGCCATCGCCCTGGCGAATGGCTGGCTACGCCGCGCTCAGTCCATGCTCGACGCGCTACCGGAGTCGGCCGAGCACGGCTGGTTCGCCTTGCTGGAGGCGGAGAAGTCCCTGCTCTACGAGAACGATTGCGCGGCGGCTGAGAATCATGCTTTCGACGCCGTCCGCATCGCCTCCAACGCCGGCGACCCCGACCTCGAGGCCGAAGCGCAGGCCGTAGCGGGAGTCGCGATGGTGAGCTCCGGGCGCGTCGGCGAAGGCCTCGGGGGCCTCGATGAGGCCGGGACCGCCTGTCTCACGGGCGACGTCAAAGCCCCGTGGGTCGTAAGCTCCGTCCTTTGCTACATCATGGACGCCTGCGACCGGGCCCGAGACTGGGAGCGCGCCCGCGAGTGGTTCACCCATATCGAGAAGATAGCCGAGCGGTGGCACGATCCCGTTCTCCACGCCCAGTGCCGGCCCCACTACGCCGTTGTGCTGACTTGGCGCGGCTCGTGGCAGGAAGCCGAACGCGAGCTTCAGCAGTCCATCGATGAGCTCAGCGTCTCCTACAAGCCCATGGCCGTCGAAGGCATCGTGCGCTTGGCCGAGCTGCGATGGCGCCAGGGACGCCTCGGAGACGCCGCTGCCCTGTTCGAACAAGTGAGGACGGAACCACTGGCCCAGCTGGGCCAGGCTGCGGTGGCGATCGAGCACAACGATGCCACTCACGCGCTCGAGTTGGTGGAGCGCTGTCTGCGCCGCCTGCCGGTGCAGGACCGGATGGAACGGCTGCCGGCCCTCGAATTGCACATTCGCGCCTGCCTGCTCACGGGCGACTGCGACCGCGCGCGCGAGGTCATACCGGAGCTGGAAGAGATGATGCGCACGGTGCAAACCCGGCCGCTGCAGGCATCGGTGAAGACGTCGCTGGGGTTGATCGCCGCGGCCGAAAACAGGCTGGACGACGCACGTATGTATCTGGAAGACGCCGCCGACCTTTTCGACCAGTGCGGGGCGCCCTTTGAAGCGGGCCGGGCGAGGTTGGAGCTGGCCCATGTCCTCGCCAGCCTGGACCGAACGGCCGACGCGACCGTCCAGGCCTCCGCCGCACTCGCGGCCTTCGAAGAGCTTGCCGCCGCCGGCGAAGCGGCGAGATGCCGCGTTCTCGTCGAGCGGCTGTCGAACGATGCAGCGCCCAACCGAGCAATGCGCAGCTCGCACGGACTCACCCTTCGTGAGGTCGAGGTGTTAGCTCTCCTGGCCGCGGGATTGAGCAACCAGGAGATCGCGGACCGCCTCGTGCTTTCCATCCGGACAGTCCAGCGCCACGTCGAAAACATTTACGCCAAAACCGGCGCCCGCGGGCGTGCGGCGGCGGCCGTCTTCGCCACCACGCACGCGCTCACGCCTTCGTCCTGACGGCATGGGTATTTAGCGCCACAGGCCGGACAACAAAGTTGGGTATCCCGGCGGACGCCTGAGGCCTCGCGTGAACTGGATGCTGTCCTTGCCGTCGAAACCGGCGAGCAGTTCAGGAGGACAGCAATGACCGAGACAACGATCGCCACGCCCGTCACCACCGTAACCGGCAGTAGCCTGATTGCCCGGGCGAGGGAGCTCCAGCCCCTCGTGCGGGAACACGCCCGCGCTACAGAGGATGCGCGCCATCTTTCCCCCGAAGTGCATCGCGCCTTTATCGATGCAGGCTTCTATCGCATGACCATGCCGCCGGAGTACAGCCACCAGGACGGCTCGCTCTCCGAGGTGATGCGCGTGCTGGAGACACTTGGCGAGGCCGATGCCTCATCGGCGTGGCGGGTGTGGGTGTCCCTGGGCGTGCCGGCAATGTCAGCCATCCTCACCGAGGAAGGCGCCGCCGAGATGTTCTCGTCACCCGATGCGTGCCTCTCGGCCTCTGAAGCCGGCATGGGACGGGCGGTTGCCGTCGATGGTGGCTATCGTGTGTCCGGGCACTGGCGCTTCATGAGCGGCATCCACGAAGCGACCCACACCGGCGGTTTCTCCTTCGTCTTCGATGGCGATGAGCAGCGCATGACCCCAGACGGACAGCCGGTGGTTATAGGCACCTTCTTCCCCGTCAGCGACTGCAAGGTCATCGACGTCTGGGATACCACCGGCCTCCGAGGCACCGGCAGCAACGACGTGGTTGTCGAGGACCTGTTCGTGCCGGACCAACTGATCGCCGACCCCAGTAAGCCGCGCATGGGTCTCCCCGCGCTGTACTACATCGATGAGGACAACGCGGCGAACGTCACCCTCGCCAGTATTGCGATTGGCACGGCCACTGCCGCCGTCGATTGGTTCCGCGAGATGGCGCCTTCGAAGAGGCAGATGGACGGCACGCTGCTATCGGATTCGCCACAGGTGCAGGTCGCGCTTGCAGAAGTTACGACACGCCTGGCTGCCGCGAGGGGCCACCTCTACGAGACGGCCGAGATGCTCTGGGATGAGCTTGTCGACGGCACGTACGACGGTAAGAAGTGGTTCCCGCGCACGTCTCTGGCCAGCGTCGCCGCGGCGGACGCCGCAATCGATGCCGTGTTAACGCTCTATCGCGTTGCCGGCTCGGCGGCGATCTTCCGCACCGGCCTGCTCGACCGGGCAATGCGCGACCTGCTCACCCTTGGGGCACACAAGACGGTACAGCGGATGAACCTGCTCAAGTACGGCGGTTGACAGACCACGAAACGCGAAAAACTGGGCGGCGACGAGCCGCCCCGTCTTATGGTTCCGGCAGGTGGACGTACACGGCATGGACAGGCGCATCGCCGATGACGCGTGTCGTGTGGCCGCGGCCCGTGGTGTCCTCGACGCGCACGATTGAGCCGGGACCAAGACGGCGCTTCTCGCCATCGCCCACCTCAACCTCTAACTCGCCCGATAGCTGGAACCACCACTGCAATCGTGGTGAAGGATGCCAGTCGCCGAACCAGCCCGCAGGCAGCACTGTTATCGCAACGCCTGTCGCGTCCTCGCGCGCAGATACGAAGAATGGCGGCGCCGGCGGTGCGTAAGCGACCTCGCCGAGCGCAACCGTCGCGTCTTCGAAGTGGGAGACGCCTTCAGCATCGGCATAGAGCCTCACAAATTTCACTTTGGAAGGTTCGTCAACTGTTGCACATCCCTATGCCCCTAAGCCTGACGACCGCAGCAGGCTGCTTCACTACACTCACGCATGCCTCGTACGCTCCTACTGAACGTGCCACTCGTCCGGCGCTATCAGCTCATTGGATTCTCGCGGACCCCAGGTACCTGCACGATAGTCGCGTAGCGGTGGTGGGTCATCGAGCACGGGCTGGACGATCTCCCACGCCCGCATGACGCTGTCCGAACGCACGAATAGCGTGGGGTCCCCGAGCATCGCGTCGAGGATCAAGCGCTCGTATGCCTCCGCGGGTTCGGCGCTGAATGACGTCTCGTAGCTGAAACTCATGGTCACGGGCTTCACTGAGATCGACGGCCCCGGCACCTTCGCCAGTAAGGAGAACGAGATCTCCTCCTCCGGCTGGATTGCCAACCGCAGCGAGTTCGGCTCCATGTCGTGCGGGTAGGCGCCTCCGAAGTAGGACCTTGGCACGTCTCGGAAGCCGATCTCGATCTCCGTCGACTTGTAGGGCATGCGCTTGCCGGTGCGGAGGAAGATCGGCACGCCGGCCCAGCGCCAGTTGTCGATCTCGACACGCGCGGCGACGAAGGTTTCGATGTCGGAGTCGTCCGGCACCCCCGCCTCCTCCAGGTATCCCTTGACGGCACGGCCTTCGATGCGCCCCTTTGTGTACTGGCCTCGCACCACGTTCTTCTTATTCAGAGGGCCGATCGCTTTCAGGAGCTTCGCCTTTTCGTCGCGAATCGCCTCAGCCGTGAATTCCGCCGGCGGCTCCATGCTCAGCATCGATAAGATCTGCAGCATGTGGTTCTGCACCACGTCACGCAGCGCGCCGACCTCCTCGTAGAAGGAGCCGCGCCCGCCGATGCCTTCAGGCTCAGCGACGGTTATCTCGATGTGGTCGATGGCATCGCGGTTCCATACCCGCTCGAACAGCGAGTTGCCGAACCTGAACACGAGGATGTTCTGCACGGTCTCCTTGCCCAAGTAATGGTCGATGCGGAAGATCTGTGACTCGTCCAGCTCGTCTCGCAGTTCTTTGTCGAGCGTCTTCGCCGACGCGAGGTCACGACCGAACGGCTTCTCGATCAGCAAGCGCGTGCCCTCGATCAGGCCGTTCTTCGACAGCGCGCGCACCGTTCCTCCGAAGGCCGAGGGAGGGATCGCCAGGTAAATGAGGCGCTGACGCTGGGTCAGCTCCCGCTGTAAGTTGTCATAACCATCCTCGCCGAGGGTCACGAAGGTGAGTCTGGCGGCGATGCGTTTCCACGCTTCCTCGTCGTACTCGTTGCGCGCGTAGAGCGTCACGGACTGGCGTGCCAGTTCCCGGTAGGCGTCCGCGCTCATCGGCGTGCGCGCCATGCCGATGATCTTGCCCTTAACCGGCAGCAGACGGTCGGCGGCGAGGTCGTACAGGGCGGGGAAGAGCTTGAGGCGCGCCAGGCTGCCGGTACCGCCAAAGATGACGATGTCCTGGGCAGGGGGAGCGGAAGATGAGTCAGGCATGAGGTTCATGGAATCAGGAACAAAGGAACACTAGATGATTCAGTCCACCTTTCCGCAGACACGCCTTGTTCCCTGTTCCTGGTTCCTTGTTCCTTCGTCATGGACGCTTCCTCACCGCGTGGCCGCCGAACTGGTTGCGCAGCGCCGCGAGCAGACGGGCGCCGAAGGGCGACGGTTGTCGCGACCGGAAGCGCGCCTGCAGAGCCGAGGAGATCACCGGCGCCGGCACGGCCAGCTCGATCGACTCCTGAACTGTCCAACGGCCCTCGCCGGAATCGTCGACGTACGCCTCCAGGGCCTCCATCTCCGGGTCCTCGGCGAGGGCGCGCTCGGCAAGGTCGAGGAGCCAGGAGCGCACCACGCTGCCCTCCTGCCAGACCTGCGAGATCTTGTGCAGGTCGAGCTTGAACTCCGATTTCGCGGCCATCAGTTCGAAGCCCTCGGCGTAGGCCTGCATCAGCCCGTATTCGATGCCGTTGTGCACCATCTTGACGAAGTGCCCGGCGCCGGACGGTCCCATGTAGCCGTAGCCGGCCGTGGGTGAGGGCGCCAGGGCCTGAAGCAGCGGCTCGATGCGTTTGTACGCCTCCGGGTCGCCGCCGGCCATCATGCTGAACCCCTCCGTCAGGCCCCAGATGCCGCCGCTGGTGCCGACGTCCATAAACGCGATGCCCTTCTGCTTGAGGGCCGCCGAGCGCTTCATGCTGTCTTTGTAGTACGAGTTGCCGCCGTCGATGATCACGTCCCCGACTGCCATAAATGCGGCTAGCTCTTCCACCGTCGCCTGGGTGGCGCCGCCGGCCGGCACCATCACCCAGACCACGTGCGGCTGGGGCAGGCCGCGCACCAGCTCTTCGAGGGACCGTACCTGCGAGATCGCCGGGTTCTGGTCATAGCCGATGACTTCATGGCCGTTGCGGCGCAGGCGTTCGGCGATGCCCGCGCCCATGCGCCCGAGTCCGATGAGTCCGATCTTCATAGGCTGGCCTCCGCTGCGCTTGCGGGCGTATCCACCACGGTGGACACCTACATGGATAGGGCGCTGCTTAGAGTCTACTTCGTGCCTTTGCGCAGGGCCTGGATTGCGGCAACGTTTTCGCCGTTGAGGTGAATGTGACACACCCGTCGCCCTATCGATTGCAGCGACTGCAGGTCGCCGATCGCCTGGGCACGGCGCAGCCTGTCAAGGCTGAAGGGCCTTCCAGGTACCTGGGCGTCACGCGCGGCGTCGTCCGTCAGCAGGATGAACACGCCGGAGTTGGGGCCGCCCTTGTGCAGCTGGCCCGTCGAGTGCAGGTACCGAGGCCCGAACCCCAGGGTCGTAGCCACCATGAACCGGTCGCGGATATCGAGACGGAGTGCCTGCAGTTCGCGCTGGTGAACGAAGTCTCGCGGCAGGTACGCCAGCACCGCCACGTAGTCGCCGGGCTTCAGCGTCGCGAGGACGTCGGCGAGGCCGGGCGTCGCTCCCGCCTCCAAGGCGCCGGATTCCAGGATGTGCGCCGTCGCGTCCTTGGCCGACTGCACGTTAGGCTGGTCGAAGGGGTTGATGCCCAGGCGCTGCCCTGCGACGGCCGTTGCGAACTCCCACCGATAGAACTCGGCTCCGAGCTGAGCCTTGCCCTCGTAGGGCAGTCGCACGACGGGATGGCCGTCCGCCTCGAGGTCTTGGAGCCCGGGATGCTCGCCGATGGCGACGAAGAGGCGGTCCGTGCCGTAGCCCTGAGGCGGCGCCATCGGCTCGCCGACGATGGGGATGATGCCCTTGCCCAGCTTGCCGGTCGACTCGGCGATCAGCTGCTCCACCCAGTCCCCGAACGACGCGATCTCCGTCGGTAGGAACAGCGTCAGCTTGTCGCGTCCAGCCAGCGCTGCGGCGGCCATGACGGCGCCCAGGTAGGCGCCGGGGTTCTCCACGCTATTCGTGTCAGAGCACGCCTCGGCCATGGCACCGGCGTGCGCCAGCAAGTCTTCGAGGTCCACACCTACGAGGGCAGCCGGCACGAGGCCGAAGTACGAAAGCGCCGAATAGCGCCCGCCGATGTTCGGGTTGTTGAGGAACACGCGCCGGAAGCCGTGCTCTTCCCCCAGCTTGTGCAGGCCTGAGCCCGCATCCGTGATGGCAATAAAGTGAGAGCCCTCGGGGATTTGCTCCCAGAAGAAGGCGAACTGCGACATCGTCTCGATCGTCGAGCCGGACTTGCTGGAGACGATGAACAGGGTCCGCTGCAGGTCGATGCGGTCCGCGAGGTCGAAAATTGCGTCGGGGTGGGTCGTGTCGAGGACGTGCAGCGTGAGCATGCCCTGGGCCGTGCCGAAGCTCTCCTGGAACACCTCCGGCGCCAGGCTGGAGCCGCCCATACCCATGAGGACGGCTGTCGTGTAGCCATCCGCCGCGACGGACGCCGCGAAGTCCCGCAGACCTGCCGTTGCGCCGTGCATCTCGCGGTGGACCTGGAGCCAGCCCAGACGGTTCGGTTCGGTGATCTCAGTTGGGTCGTCGCCCCAGAGCTTGTAGTCGTGCTTGAGCAGGCGCTCGACCACATCCTCGGCGTCGAGCGCGCTCAAGGTGGAAGCAACGCGGTCACCGATCAACCCCAGGTTGTCATACGAAACATCGTTCATGGTCATGAGCGTAGTTTAAGGCGAGTAGTGTGCGAATCTGATGTCGGCTTGTTAAGAGATGCTATCGGGAATGTGTCGGAGCTTACAAACGATGTTATTGCGGGTTCCGGATAGCACAGTGGATTGTCCATCATGGATGGATGTGTTTCTTCTGCGTAGCTTGTCAGGTGGATAACACGGTATGAACACTGATATCGAACGCTATCCGCCCATCGGTGACTACGGCCTGATCGGCGACATGCACACGGCAGCCCTCGTCTCGAAGGCCGGCTCCATCGACTGGTGCTGTTTCCCTCGCTTCGATAGCGAGTCCGTATTCGGACGCCTTCTGGACTGGGATAAGGGAGGCTACTTCGCGTTCGCGCCCAAAGGCGTCGTCCGATCCTCCCGGCGCTACTACCCCAACACCAACGTGCTCGAGACCACTTTCGAGACGGATACCGGCCGGGTTACTCTCACCGACTTCATGCCTGTGATCGCCATCACCGGCCCTAACCGGCCGCGAGACCTCACGTCTCGGCGCCAGATCATCCGGCGCATGGTCTGCGAGCAGGGTAGCGTCGAGTTCGAGATGCGCTGCATGCCCCGGTTCGACTGCGGCGGCATTGTCCCCCACGCAACCCTGTTGTCGGAGACCCTCGGCCTCGCCCATGGCGGCAAGGACGCCATCTCGGTCTACAGCTCCGCGCCGATGCGCGAAGAGGACGATGGCTTCGTCGCCGAAGGCCGCCTCAGCGCGGGCGACATCGCCTGCGTCGCAACCACGTACGAGGCCGGTCAGCCCCACTACATCGAGCCTCTGGATGAATCCGAACTGCACGGCCGGCTGGATGAAACCGTCAAGTTCTGGGAGGGGTGGGCTGCCACCTGCACGTACGAGGGCGCGTACCAGGGCGATGTCGTCCGCTCGGCGCTCACGCTCAAGGCCCTTACTTACTCGCCGTCGGGTGCGCTGATTGCCTCTCCGACCACGTCTTTGCCCGAGGTCATCGGCGGTGCGCGCAACTGGGACTACCGCTACACGTGGATACGCGACGCTACCTTCGCCCTGTACTCGTTGTTCATCCTGGGTTACACGGAGGAGGCGCACGAGTTCAAGCGATGGCTGGAGTGGAGCACGATGGGCCGCGCAAGCGACCTCCAGGTGATGTACGGCCTTACAGGGGAGCGCCGTCTGACCGAGATCGACCTTACCCACCTCGAAGGTTACAAGCTGTCGCGGCCGGCGCGCATTGGCAACGCAGCGCACTCCCAGTTTCAACTCGACATCTACGGCGAGATCCTCGATTCGGCGCATCTCTACCGTCGCTTCGGCGGCAAGATGGACAAGGAGTACTGGCAGTACCTGCGCCACGTCGTCGACTTCATTCTCGAGCACTGGCGCGAGCCCGACGACGGTATATGGGAAGTTCGGTCCGAACGTCGCCACTACACCTTCTCCAAGGTCATGTGCTGGGTGGGACTCGACCGCGCCATAAAGGCGGCCACGTCGCTCGATCTCGATGGTGAGGTCACCGCCTGGAAAGCCGCTCGCGAAGAAATTCGGGCCGAGATCTTCGCGAAGGGTTACAACGCCGAGCGCGGCAGCTTCGTCCAGTCGTACGGCTCCGACATCCTCGATGCAAGCGCCCTGCTGCTGCCCCTCATGGGCTTTATCCCCACGCGTGACCCGCGCATGACCTCGACGATCAGGGCGATCGAGCGGGAGCTGGCGACGCCCGAGGGCCTCGTCTACCGTTACCGGGGCATGGACGACGGTCTCGGTGGCCAGGAAGGCGCCTTCCTCATGTGCTCTTTTTGGCTCGTCGACAACCTGGCGTTCCTGGGCGAGCGCGAAAGGGCGACGGCACTCTACGAAAAGCTCCTCACCTACAGCAACGACCTCGACCTCTACAGCGAGCAGATTGACCCGCGCACCATGGCCATGCTGGGCAACTTCCCCCAGGCATTCACTCACCTCGGCATCATCAACGCCGCCGTGCAACTGAGCGCCACGCCGAGGCATCCGAGCTACGCGCTGTAGGGTGGGCCGCAGGCAAACAGGCAAACGGGCAGACAGGCAGACAGGGCGGGCATGGAAGACTCTTCGAGTTGTCATTCTTCTATGAGGAGGCCTGCCTACAGAAACATCACCACCAGCGCAGCGACGCTCAGGAACGGCGTGTACGGGAACACATCCCCTCGCCTTAACGCCCCCGTTGCGTGGAGCGCTATGACTACGAGGCTGCCGGCGACGATGCCTGCCCCGAGGGCGATAGGTGCTTCGGGGAGGCCGAGCGCGGCGCCGATCAGCGCCACGAGCTTCACGTCGCCCCCACCGAGTCCACCGCGAGTGAGGACGGCCACGACCAGCATCGCCCCGCCGCAGGCCGCCAGGCCCAGCGTCGCATCGAGCAGTTCCGGCATCCCGGATAGTGCTGCGGCTGTCAGTATCACGGCCAGCGCGGGCATTGTGACGATGTTCGGGACGCGATAGGCCAGCAGATCGGTCGCGCAGCAGACGACGAGCGCCACAACAACGACGCCGGCTACGAACGCGTTCGGTGTCTCGAAGCGCAGGGCTGTGAGCGCCAGCAACAGGGGCAGGCTCAGCGCGAAGGTGCGGGATAGACGTTCTCGCCAATGTGGCGTCTGCCAAGGCAGAACGCGCGGTGCGACCGCGTCTGACTGAAAGAGCGCGCTGAAGGGTGCGCTCGTCAGTCGCAAGATCAGCCTTTCGAGGACCACAGCGAGGGGCAATCCGGCGGCGAGGACGGCGATTGAAGACAGCATCGTTTCCTTATCGGCTGGAGACTGACCTCGCGGAATCGGGGAGGGCCTGATAGCGCGGAGGTTTGGCACCGCCGATAACAGTCTCGATGTCACGTTTTCTCGGGTTCGCCGCACTGTGCGCGCTGGTGCTGACAGCCGTGTCCTGCACTGCCCTCGCCCAGGCGCGCCCGCCCGCATTCGTGGCCAGCGAGCCCATCGCCATGCGTGACGAGGTCTCGCAGGACGGTGTGGTGCGCCTGAAGACCGGTGTGTGGCGTCGCACCTACAAAGTCCCCGGGACCACCGTCGACGAGATCGACCGTAACCTCGACGCCCTGAGGGTGAATGCTGGTCATGGCGACTTCAACGCCCAGACGAAGTGGGACCTGCGTTGGAGCATGCGTTACCGGCAGGAAGGCCCTGTGTGCGGGCTCACCGCCGTCACCCTGGAGTACTACGCCGTGGTCACGCTGCCTGCGCTGGTCAACGAGGCATCGTTGCCGCCTGGGGACCTCGAGCGCTGGTACCGCTTCGCGGACGCAATCGAGGCGCACGAGATGGCCCACGTCGAGCGCGAAATCGCCGGTGCGGAAGGTCTGCGCCAGTCCTTGATCAGCCTGCCGCCGCAGCCGGACTGCCAGACGATGGCAGCGCGGGTCTCGGAGATGGGCGAACACGCGAAAGAATCGATTCGGCATGCCGACCAGGCGTTTGATGCTGAAACGGAACATGGCGCCCGTGAAGGCGCCACGTTCCCTTAAGCCGAAGAGACCCTGGAGTGTGGCAATGGCCGCCGAGAACGGCCGTTGCCGGGGCTCTAAGAGACGGCGGGGTATCCGCCTCGTATCGGTATGATGCGGCTCGGCCTCTGATATGTGACATAGGGGAAGGCCCCAATGTTCGACCGTGGCGGCGTGCCCTGACTCACGAATTGGGTGTCCGCTTCCGATAAGTCTGAAGAAGGCGGACCAGCAGGAGGCAGGTCATTCAAGAGTTTCTAGTCATCGCCCTCGTCGTCACGGCGCTGCTCGGCGGCGGGATGCTTCTGTCTGATATGAAGGGTTTCAACTTCAAGCTGCCCTCCCTCGAGAAGCTCAAGAAGCTTCTGCCTCAACGCGTCGATGACGACGCCGACGACCTTGCTCCCGGTTTCAGCACCTATGTGGACATCGAGGAGCGCCCGAGGGTCCACCCGGACCTGCTGCCACCGGAGCGCGCACCCGCGGCTGCGATGGGGCCCGCGCCTGCGGTCCATGTCGTCCAAATCGAATCCGAGGTGGTCGCGGAGCTGACGCCCGGCACCTACGACGTCCACCAGCCCAACCTGAACCGTACGGACCTCGAGGAGCCCGACCCCGAGATCGACTCGGTGCTTGCGTCGCTCGCGGAAGAAGAGGCGATTGTCCCAGCGGCCGAGCCGGTGGTTCTAGAGCCGCCTGCACAAGACGCTCCTGCCGGTGACATGGACGACCTCATGTCGTTCTTCGCCGATGTTGCGGAATTGAGCAAGATGCCGACGACTCTGACTGACGACCTGGCAAAGGTCAGCGCAACTGACCTCCTCTCAGAGGCGCGCGAGCTGCGGGCGCTGCTCACGGCCCGCCGAGACGCCGCCTGAGGTGGCTCGGCGCAAACGCAAGCAGCAAAACCGGCTGCTCATGGCATTGCCCGTGGTCCTCATCGCCCTAGGTTTCGTAGTCCTGGGCTTTGCCGTCTTCCCCGTTCGCCTCGCTTCCCTCGGCGGCAGTCACGGAACGCAACTCGACGCACTTCTTCCCCCTGTCAGCGAAGCCGACTTTGCCCACACGGAGGCCAGCGCGCCACAAAGGGCCGGCTCCACGGCCGCCGCGCCGCCCCCCGGCGCCGCCGTTGAGACCCCCCAATCGCAGCCCATCGCTCCGCCGCCTCCCACACCACGCCCCGTTGTGCGCGCGCCGGTGCCTGTGGATGCGCAGCCCGTTAGCCGCGCCGTCGCCGTCGCCGGGGGTTCGCAGACCTGGATTGCGCAGGTCGCCGCCCGCACCAGCGTCCAGCACGAGGTCGCCGTTGTCACGCTGTCGCCGGACGTGGGCGCGTTGGCGAGCGGCGTCACAGCACTCTTGCGTGAATCGCAGCTGAACGCCTACCAATCGGCGCTGGCGGACGTGCGCAGGCCGGACGTCATTCTGCTCCTCGACGCATCTGCCGGAGGGTCGAGTGTCTGGTACTGCAGCCCCAGCCAGGGCGCCAGCGCCCGTCTCGCCGGCATCCTTCTGGCCGGCCTGGCATTGCCTGCCGAAGACTCCGGCGCCGCAGAAGTGAGCAGCCTGCCGTGCGACAGCCTGCACCTCGGACGCGCCTCCAGCGCCGCCGCCCTCGTGCGTCTGCCAGCCGAAGTCACGGAGGCTGAGACGGCGAAGCAGCTCGCCGCCGCCGTTGGCCGCTACGTCGAGGAGAACGCCGATGCGATCAGGCGTGGCCGGCTGGCGCTTCGCACCACCTGGCCGGCGGTTGGCCCGATCACGAGCCACTACGGTCCGTCACACCCGCTAGGCATCGACATCGGTCAGGCGACCGGCGCCATCGTCGCCGCGACGGACGGCAAGGTGATCTTCGCCGGCGGCGATCCCTGCTGCTCGTACGGGCGCTTCGTCGTCATCACCGGCCCTGCTGGTCTGACCACCGTCTACGGCCACCTCGAGACGCTCTCGGTGCGCGAAGGCGACACCGTCCGCATCGGCCAGCCCCTCGGCGAAGTCGGCTGCACGGGCCACTGCTCAGGCAACCACCTTCACTTCGAGGTGCTCAAGGACGGCGTGCGCCAGAACCCTATGGACTATCTGCCGTAGGACGGGCATAAGGGCAAACAGGCATACGGGCATGTGGGGAGATGGGGGTACGGGCAGATGTGGTCTTGTGGGCGGTCAGGTGGATGGCCTGTCACCTGTGCCACTTGTTCTTCGTGTTGACCGTTCCAGGTGTAGCCTTTCCTCTTGTGTGGCCGCGCGAATACATAGCGCACCCTTGCCTCGCACTCCGGAGCAGACGATCCGCTCTCTTGTCGTCCCGAGCGAGCGAAGGATCTAGCCTTCCGTCGAAGCGCCACGGGATAACCAGCATCCCACCGCCAGTGCGCTTCACGAGATTTCTCGCGGAGCTCGGAATGACGAGGATGAGATGGGTGCCCGAAGACTCTTATGACGTCCTCGCGCAATTCGTTTGCGCGGCCACATACGGGCCTCCGAACCTCGCCTATGCCCGTACCCCCATCTCCCCATATGCCACATGCCTGTTTGTCCGTTTGTCCGTTTGTCCGTTTGTCCGTTTGTCCGTTTGTCCGTTTGTCCGTTTGCCCGTATGCCCGTATGCCCGATTACCCGATAGCCCGAAGCCCGATTGCCCGACTCTCCCTAGTCGTGCTCGCGCAGCAGGTAGTAGAAGCCCCAGCTGCCGCCGGCCGCCAGCAAGCCTATGCCCACGACGATCAGCGTGTTGCTCGCGATTGGTGCGCGCGTGCTCGCGGGACCACCGCCTGCGACGCCGGCGGGTGTCAGGTCGATCGGCGGCTGGGCGTTGGAGACGGGGGCCGGCGGCAGGCGCGTCGAGCGCGTAGTCGCGGCCGGTAGAGGCGCGGCAGGCTTTAAGGTCGGCTCCGCGACGGGCTCCAGCAACGTGGGGGCGGCAGGAGGCTCCGGCGCTGTCGTGGCTACGGACACGGGTTGTGTTGCTCGCACAGGCGCACGCGGGGGCTGGTTCTGCGCCGGCGCCCTGGGCGGGACCGGCGTGGCGGACGAGGCTGCTTCATTGGATGTGGGAGGCGCGGGCGCTTCTGTCGGCGCCTCGGCCACCGGCGTGTAGTACCGCAGGTCGTCGAGCGATGGCAGCGGCGTCAGGACCGGGATCGGCGTTGCTGTGGGAACTGGCGTCCGCGTTGGTCGTGGCGTCGGTGTCGCGGTCGCCTCTACCTGCGCCTGGGGCGTGGGAGTGGCGGCGTCGATGCCGTGTCCCGCGTAGGGCATTACGAAGCCGGCGACCGCGATCGTCAGGACGATCGCAGCACCCGTTGCGGTCACGCGTGCCCGGGGACGGCGCCGCATTGCTTCCTCTTTAAAAGCCGCCAATGTGCCTCTCAGTTCTTCTAGAGAAGTCTCGTGTGAATCCACACGGCTCGAAATTAGGGAGTTCCCGAATACGTGCGTCCTGATATGGAAACGAAACATCAGACGAGGAACTCGAGGTAGCAGACCTCGGGAGTAGCGGGTCATGTAGGACAACGGGGCCCGCATACAAGGAGGTTCTGCCGTCGAGTAACAGAGCAAGGAGCACCCAAGGGCGGGACGAATCCCGCATCCGAAATTGAGGAGGAC
>Ga0247825_10000378_pt1 | contig 28107 bp, 27 predicted proteins | sample 13C_Vanillin_Day_FD_194413 | JGI IMG/M metagenome (GOLD analysis project Ga0247825, IMG submission 194413) | Soil microbial communities from agricultural site in Penn Yan, New York, United States - 13C_Vanillin_Day48 | ecosystem: Environmental > Terrestrial > Soil > Agricultural land | place... | reverse complement strand
CTGTCGCGCATCTGCCGCTCGGGCATCATCAATGCCGGTGACGGCACGCACGAGCACCCGACGCAGGCGCTGCTCGACGCCTTCACGATTCGCGAACGGAAGGGGCGGTTGTCCGGTTTGAAAGTCGCCATCATCGGCGATCTGCTGCACAGCCGCGTCCTGCGTTCGAATATCCAGCTGCTGACCAAAATGGGCGCCGACGTCTGGGTGTCTGGCCCCCCGACGCTGATTCCGGCCGGCATGCGCGATTTCGGCGTCACCGCGACCGCTCACGTGGACGAAGCAGTTGCCGATGCCGACGTCATCATGCTCCTGCGCATCCAGCTCGAGCGGATGGAAGGCGCCTACTTCCCGTCTCAGCGCGAGTACTTCAACGTCTTCGGCATGACCACGAACCGTCTCCGCCTGGCGCGGCCGGACGTGATCATCATGCATCCGGGCCCGATGAACCGCGGTGTCGAAATCGCGTCGGAAGTGGCCGACGGACCGTATTCGGTGATCCTCGATCAGGTGGCCAACGGCGTCGCCGTGCGGATGGCCGTGCTGTATCTGCTTGCCGGCGGTGTGGACCATGAAGAAGCTGCTTAAGGGCGGCCGCGTCGTCGATCCACGCAATGGGATCGACGGAACGTACGACGTGCTGATCGACGGCGACCGGATAGCGCGTGTCGGCCGCGATATTCCGGCCGACGGCGCGACCGTCGTCGAGATTCCAACTGGTCTGGTGGTGTGTCCGGGCCTGATCGACATGCACGTGCATCTGCGCGAGCCCGGCCAGGAGCACAAGGAGACGGTGGCCACCGGGACAGCGTCCGCCGTCGCCGGCGGGTTCACCGCGGTGGCCTGCATGCCCAACACGGTCCCGGTCAACGACAACGCGAACGTCACGACGTTGATTCTCTCGAAGGCTGCCGAGGCGCGTCTCGCGCGTGTCTACCCGATCGGCGCGGTTTCCAAGGGATCGAAAGGCGAGCTGCTGGCGGACATCGCCGAACTGCGTCAGGCCGGATGCGTGGCCATCAGCGACGACGGGCATCCGGTCGCGACGGCATTGCTGATGCGCCGGGCGCTCGAGTATGCCGGCATGTTCGATCTGCCGCTGATCGAGCACTGCGAGGACCCCACGCTCAAGGGAGACGGCGTCGCCCACGAGGGCTTTCACGCCTCGGTCCTCGGGCTTCGAGGTATTCCAGGCGCGGCAGAGGCGCTCGGCGTCGAGCGCGGTGTGCTGCTGGCCGAGCTGACCGGATCGAAGCTGCACATCGCCCACATGAGCGCCCGCGCGTCGATCCGCGCCGTGCGGAAGGGCAAGGAAGCGGGAGTGCGCGTGACCTGTGAAGTCGCGCCGCACCATTTCACGCTGACCGATGAAGCGCTCGGCGCCCCGATCGCTTACGACACCAACACGAAGATGAACCCGCCGCTGCGCGAAGCCGCCGACAGGGACGCCATGATCGCGGGGATTGCCGACGGGACGGTCGATGCCATTGCCACCGATCACGCTCCCCACCATTACGACGAAAAGCAGGTCGAATTCGACCGCGCGCCGTTCGGCATCGTCGGCCTGGAAACGGCGGTGTCGCTGAGCTTCGATCGACTGCTGCACACTGGCCTGATCCGGCTGCCGCGCCTTGTCGAGCTGCTCTCATCCAACCCGGCGCAGATTCTGAGGGTTCCTGGAGGAACACTCACCGCCGGCGCCGAGGCGGACATCACCATCCTCGCGCCGGACCTCAAGGTCCGCGTCGATGCACGGTCGTTCCGCTCGCGCTCGAGGAACACGCCATTCGACGGCTGGGAACTGCGTGGCGGCGTGGCCGCGACGATCGTCGGGGGGCGCACGGTCTTTACGAATGCGCAGGCAGGGCTGACGAACCTATGAACCGACGGGAAGAGATTCGCGACAAGGCGCTCACCGATCTGCAGCGGCACGAAGTGCTGATGCTCAACGGGCACTTCGATTTCGGCAACGGATACCACGGTCCGGTCTACCTCAATCCGCATCAGTTGTTCCGCCACCCGTCGACCATCTGGCGGTTTGCGCAGGATCTGCTCGACATTCTGCCCGCCTCGATCGTCGAACAGGCGGAAGTCGTGGCCGGGCCGGTCATGGGCGGCGCGCTGCTCGCGCACACGATGGCCGGCCTGCTCGACAGCCGCCAGCACCTGTCACGACCGCGTCTGCTGTTTGCGCCGTTCAGCGTCGACGCGCAGTGCGGGCAGACGCTGAGCCGCTTCTATCAGCAGCAGGTGAACGGGCGGCGCGTCCTGCTCGTGGACGACGTGCGGAACACGGGGCAGACCTTTGCCCACTGCGCCGAGCTGATACGCGGTGGCGGCGGAAAAATCATTGCCACTGCCGAAATTTACGATCGCATGGAATCGATCGTCGAACTCGACGTGCCGAATTACCCCCTGGCGGAGTACAAGGCACCGGACAACTACGTCGCCGCCTCGTGCCCGTTGTGCAAGTCTGGAGTTCCGATTAGCTCCTTCTAGGCGATCGGTAATGCCGTGCTCTTACCTCTTTCGGCATCGTTCCTCATCGTCTTCGGGTCGCCGTATGTCGGGCAAATCCGTGGCGAGCTTCAGGCAGCGGCTCCCGAGTACTACCGGTCGATCGTTGCCGGTATCGTGGCCGTGTCGGTGGTCATCGCGATCATCTGGGCGGTCGTGCAGCTGCGCCGATTCCAACGGGACTCCACGCCCGACGAAACGTCCCGACGTCTGGCGATCCGGCTTCGCTACGGCCTGATCGCGGCAGCCATTGCGATCGGCGGAGCGTACGCGCGCACGGTACGCACGGGAGATCCCGAAGTCGACATGGTCGAGGCCTTTCATTTCGTTGAATACGGCCTCGTCGCCTACCTGTTCTATCGCGCGTGGTGCAGGCGTCCCGATGTGTCCGGCGCGCTGTTCGCGGCGGGTGCCGGCATCGCTGTCGGAGTCGCCGACGAATGGGTGCAGTGGATGGTGCCGGGACGTGTCGGCGAAATGCATGACGTGGGGCTGAACGCGGTAGCGGTGGTCTGCGGACTTCTGTTCAGCACAGGCGTGCATCCACCGCGGTCACTGGCGTTCCCACGCAACCGTGCCTCGCGCCTGGCGCTGGGTGCGGCGGCCAGCGCGCTGTTCGTCGCCGTGGCGGGTTTTGTGGACCGTGTCCACCTTGGCTACGAAGTTCACGATGGTCAGACGGCCGTCTTTCGATCGCGGTACGATGCACGAGAGCTATCGGATGCGGCGACGAACCGTGCCGCCCGCTGGAATGCGTCGCCACCCCCACAGCGCGGGTTCAGCCGCGAGGATCACTATCTGACCGAAGGCGAGTTGCACGTCGCACGGCGAAATATCGCGGTCGGCACTGGCGATTGGGAAGCGGCCTGGGGTGAAAACGCGATCCTCGAACGGTTTTACGCGCCTGTGCTCGACAGGCTGGGCCGCTGGTCAATCGAGCAGAAGACCGAGATCCAGCGAAGCGTTGGCGGGCGTGTGCGGAGTCCGTATGTCAGTGACGCCGTGCCGTATCCGATCTACGTGGTGCGCCGGTCGATATTCTGGCTGGTGACGGTCGTCATCGGCGGTGCCATGGTCTGGTGTGCCGCGCGCGCGGGCAGCGGCTCCGAACCCCTTCGAGTCTGATGAAGCGATCGGTCCGACAGCAACCATCGGACGCACGTGACCGTCTGGACGATCTGTACCGTACGTTCGATCACGTCAACTCCGCGGCGGATCCGATCCATATCGTTCGCAGGTACTCGAAGCCTGACGATCGGGAGATCGTCGGCTTCTGTGCGTCGGCGCTGGCATTCGGGCGGGTCGCCAGCGTGCTGCAGTCGATTGAGAGGCTGCTCGACGCAATGGGTCCGCACCCGGCGGCCTTCGTGCGGAACTTCGACGCGAGCCGCGATCGCGGCCCACTGGAGCCGCTGGTCCACCGATGGATTCGCGGACGCGACCTCGTTGCGCTGCTCGTGATTCTGCAGCGGATGCTGCGTGAGTCGGGCTCCGTGGAAGCGTTCTTTCTCGCCGGCGACGATGCCTCAGCGCCCGACGTCGGAACGGCGCTGAACTCGTTTTCGGAACGCGCGCTCCAGACGGATCTGCGTCCGGCCTACGGAGTCAGGCCGCCGAAACGGCTGGGCGTCTGCTATTTCTTTCCCCGCCCGTTCGCCGGCAGCGCCTGCAAACGCCTGAACCTCTTTCTGCGATGGATGGTGCGGAAGGACGAGATTGACCTCGGCGTCTGGACCGGTGTGAGCCCGGCGCGGCTCGTCGTTCCGCTCGACACTCACGTCATCAGGCTCGGCCGATGCCTTCGTCTGACGCGTTATGCCTCACCAGGCTGGAAAATGGCGGCGGACATCACTGCCGCATTGCGCGCCCTCGATCCAGCCGATCCCGTCCGCTACGACTTCTCGTTGTGCCACGTCGGGATGATGAACGCCTGCGGATATGGGCGCCGTCAGCGGGACGCGAACTGCCCGTTGAGAGGCCTCTGCGCGCCGCGGCGTGCGTAGACGGCCGCTGTTTCCTCGACCATCCGTTCGACGGTAAAGAGGCGGCGCACGCGATCCAGCCCGGCGTGTCCCATGCGGCGGCGAATCGTCTGATCCTTCAACAGCTGGATGAGCCTTCGCGCGAGCGCCTCCGGTTCACGAGGCGGTACGAGGAAGCCCGTCTCCATATCGTCGACGACTTCCGGTACGCCACCGACGGCTGTCGCCACGGCCGGCTTTTCGGCCGCCATGGCGTCGAGCAGCGACGTGCACATGCCCTCGTGCGTGGAGCTGAGTGCGAAGACGTCGATGTCCTTGAGCAGTTCGAGCACGTCAGCGCGAAACCCCGCCAGGAACACGTGACGCTCGAGGTGAAGATGCTTGATCTGCTTTTCGAGCTGCGGCCGCAGCTCACCCTCGCCGAGGACGACGAACCTGACGTCGGAGACCTGCTTGACGACGATGGCCGCCGCCTCGATCAGCGTGTGGTGGTCCTTCTGAGCAACCAGCGCGCCAATAGTACCGACGATAGGCGAGTGGGTCGGCAGGAACAGTGCCGCATGGAGGTTGCCGTGCGGCAGCGCGACGACACGTTCGACGTCGACGCCCTCGTGCACAATCTCGATTTTCGATGGTGGAATTCGATCGGCCACGAGGCGATCGCGCACCGCCCGGCTGATGGCCAGGAAACAATCCACCTGCGAGTACTTCCAGGCGGAGAAGGAGTTGCGGGCAATCGGAAACTCGATGCGGCGAGAGGCGACGAGCATCGGTCGCGGGCGCGGCGCGGCAATCGAGAGCGCCGTTGCCGCCATCGCGACCGCATTCGGATCGTGGGCGTGCACGACGTCTGGCCGCAGCTGTTTGAGCACACGCGACAGACGCCAGGCAGCGGCGAGATCGATCTCGCCTCGCGACGACAGCGGCACGAGGTCGAGTCCCTCCGACATGCGCTGGAAAAGCGCGCCGTCCGGGTCCGCGACAAGCGCCGCGCGCTGACCGATCGCCCGCAGCCCCAGCACCGTGTAACGGACCTGGCTCTGCCCGCCGCGCCACGTCGTCGCCGTATCGACGTGCAGGGAAAACATAAATCAAGGCGGGGAGTCGGGAGTGTGTTGCAGCTCCCACAGCTTCGCAAACTTGAGCAGCACCGAGTAGGCGTTGACGAGGGAGATGGTCAGGCCGGCCATGCCGTCGGCAAACCCGCCGCGCACGAGGTAGTTCCGGAGAAACGCCGCCGGCGGGTGGAGCAGCAGGTCTATCGGCGTGGCGCGGCGCCCGCTTTCGTGCATCTGTCTGGCCGCCAGGGTGCTGTACTGGTTGATGCGATCGAGATGATCGCTCAGGTCGCGATACGAGTAGTGCTGCAGCTCGTTCTTCAGCTGACCGACCGGACCGTCGGCGACGACCGATTCGTGGACGTACTTGCCCTGCCAGCGCGCCGCGCGCCGGTCGTACAGCCGTGTCTGATAGTCCGGATAGAAATCGGTCGTCCGTACCCAGCGCCCCAGGTGAAACGTGACGCGAGGCACGCGGAACGCGCGTGCCGTTGAATTGCCGTCGACGATCGTGCGCACCTCAGCGGCGAGCGGTGGCGTCACCCGTTCGTCGGCATCGAGCGAGAAGATCCAGTCGTGTGACGCCACGGAAGCGGCGTAGTTCTTCTGATCGACGTACCCGGGCCACGTCCGGCTCATGACGCGAACACCTTTGGCCGTGGCGATCGAGACCGTGTCGTCGGTGCTGCCGGAATCGACGACGAGAATTTCGTCGGCCCACGCCGCGCTGTCGATTGCGGCGGCGATATGCCGCGATTCGTTCAGCGTGATGATGGTGACCGTTACGGGCACATGCGGATTGTAGGGGGTCGGACCCCTTCTACCGCAACGGAACCTCCTGGACGGTCTCGAAGTCGATCAGCGACAGGTTGTAGTCGAGGATCGCGCGGAGCTCGTTGTTCCGGGCGACGGCGAGGTCGCGCTGTGCCTGGAAGACGAGGAAGTTCGTAGAGGTGCCGGCGGCCAATTTGCGCTGCTCCGCCTCGAGCCGCCGTTCATTGAGCTCGCGCGCCGACCGCGTCGTCTGCACGCGCTGCTGGTTGGTGTTGACCTGGCGCGCCGCCTGCCGGACCTGCGTCACCACCTGGAGCTCCTGGTTGCGCAGCTCGGTCTCCGTGCGCGTCCGCTCCAGGCGCGTGCGCGCGAGGTTCGCCTGCTGCGGGCTCCTCCCGATTGGATAGCTCAGATTCAGCGATACCGTCCACGCGGGAAAGTCGTTGGTCAGGAGGTCGCCGATGACGGACCCGAATCCACGACGCTGCTCGCCGATGACCTCGCCGGGCGCCAGACCGATGCCGGGTGCGCGGACAAACTGGACCCCTCCGAGCGCGCTGAGGCCGTAGTCGACCCGCGCGCTGAGGTCGGGAAGGCTTTGATTCTGCAGGAAGCGGATGTTGACGTCAGTCGCTTCCATCGTCTTCTTCGCCTGCTGCAGATCCGTCCGCCGGTCGAGCGCGCTCCGGATCGCGCCATCGAGATCGACGGTCACCGCCGCAAACGCCGGCGGGTCGGCCGGCTCGATGCGGATGGTCCAGAAATCGGGCACCGACGGGTTGTAAACGAGTGCGCGGAGGGTATCCTCGGCGGTCTCTATCTGCGCCTGCGCCACGATCACGGCCTCCCGCCGCTGCCACACCTCCGCGTCCGCCTCGACGACGTCGATGGGCGGCGTGGTGCCGATCTCGACGCGTGCGCGGATATTGCGGAGAGACTCTTCGGCGAGTTCCAGTGACTGCTGTGCCACCCGTAAAGATGCGATCTGGTACGCGAGGTCCCAGTACGCACTGCGAACGGTCCGCGACGTGGCCGTCAACGTCTCGCGCAGGCCGACGTCCGCGATCTCGCGGTTCTTCTGGCCGAGCTCGACCTGCTGCCGCGTGCTGTCGATCTTGAATCCGCGCAGAATCGGCTGCGTGAAGTTGAGCGACAGCGACGACCTGAGCTGCGGGTTGAAGTTGGTGAAAAAGTTGTTCGACGTCGAGCGGGCGGTGTCGAAACCGACGGCGTAATTCCCACCGCCCCAGCGCAGCGCCTGCTGCACTTCGGTCGTCATCGAGAACTGGTCGGTATTCAGCGAACCTTGCGCACCCGAAAGAAAGCTGTTGGGAGGCTGCGTATTGCTGTTCTGCTGCATCGACGAGTTGAGCGTCGGGTTCCAGGCGGCCTGCGCCTGAATGATGCTCAGGTTCTGAATCTGCGGATCGAAGCGCGCAATCTGAATACCGAGGTTGTTTTCGGCGGCAAGTCGAACGGCTTCGTCAGCCGTCAGCCGGCGCACCTGCGTCCCGGCAGCGGCGGTCTGCTGGGCAGAGGGCAGGAGCACGCCGGGCGCGGGCGGCTGCGCCTGTGCGGAAACTGACGGCGTTGACGCGAGACCCACGAACAGCGTGACAGCGACCAGGCGAATGACAGGCGTACGCATGAGTACCGAGCTCCAGATTGAGAAGGCGACGGATTGTAGGACGATCAGTCTGCGCCGGATGTTCGCCCTGTTCCAAAAGGTATACTCGGCGGCGTGCCGCCCGCCAGCACTGAAACGATTCTTGACCTTTTCCGCCGGGTCGGAGCGTTGCTCGAAGGGCATTTCCGGCTCACGTCCGGGCTGCACAGCCCCGGCTATCTGCAATGCGCGCTCGTTCTCCAGCATCCCCGCGAAGCCGAGGCCTGCGGGGTGGAAATTGCGGCACGCGTCCGCGAGCTGCAGCCGACGGCTGTCCTCTCGCCGGCCCTCGGCGGCATCGTCATCGGCCACGAGGTCGCCCGCGCGCTTGGCGTCCGGGCCATTTTCGCGGAGCGCCAGGACGGCACGCTGACGCTGCGGCGAGGCTTTTCCCTGAACGCAGGTGAGCGAGTGCTGGTCGTTGAAGACGTCGTCACGACCGGTGGTTCGACGCGCGAGACGATGGCGGTCGCCCGCGGCGCGGGCGCGACGGTGGTCGCCGCGGCGGCGATCATCGACCGCAGCGGCGGCCATCAGGATCTGGATGTGCCGTTTCACGCCCTCGCCACCGTTGACCTGCCTGTCTATCAACCGGATGCCTGTCCGCTCTGTGCGCGCGGTGAGCCGGTGGTGAAACCCGGCTCGCGCGCATGAGCGATGCGCACGCTGAAGATCACCATCGCTTACGACGGCACCAGGTTCGTCGGGTGGCAGCGTCAGGCGGATGGTGAGTCGATTCAGGCGCTGCTCGAAGACGCGCTCGCGCGATTCGAGGGCGGTCCGGTCACGGCGCATGGCGCCGGGCGCACCGACGCGGGCGTTCATGCCCTCGGTCAGGTCGCGAGCGCACGGGTCACGTTCGCACACGAGACCCGAACACTGACGAAGGCATTGAACGCGCATCTTCCCCAGGAGGTGCGCGTCGTCTCAGTGGAAGACGTCGAAGACGGCTTTCATGCGCGTTTCAGCGCGAGCGGCAAGACCTACCGCTATCAGATTCGCAACACCGCGGTTGCGGACCCCTTCGATCGGGCGTTCGTCTGGCACCTGCCGGAGCCGCTGTCGCTGGGCGCGATGACCAGCGCAGCCGCGCTGCTGATCGGCACGCACGATTTCAACGCCTTTCGGAGCGCCGGGACCCAGATCTCCAGTACGGTGCGTACGGTGACGCGTTCGGAGTGGCGAAACAACGCCGGCCTGCTGACGTATGAGATCTCGGGCGACGGGTTTCTGCGGCACATGGTCCGTGCAATCGTCGGGACCCTGGTCGAGATTGGCCGCGACTGGCGGCGGCCGGAAGAAATATCGGCGCTTCTGACCGGTGCGGCGCGCGCGGACGCCGGTGCCACGGCGCCGCCGCTCGGCTTGTTCCTCGTATCCGTGGACTATGATTAAGTGCTTGCAGACAGGGGACATGCCACGTGGCGCGTGACGAGCTGCTGGCGTGGATCCCGGCTGGCGACGCCGACCGGGCACTCGTAGATCAGCTCAGCTTCGAGCGCCTGCCTGTCCACGTCGCCGTCATCATGGACGGCAACGGCCGCTGGGCCGCGCAACGCCACCTGCCGCGAGTCGAGGGACACCGTGCCGGCATCGACGCGGTCCGCGACACGGTCGAGACCGGTGCCCGGCTCGGGATCAACGTCCTCACCCTTTACGCCTTTTCCGTCGAAAACTGGAAGCGGCCGGCGTCCGAAGTCGGGACGCTCATGGGTCTGCTCAAGCGCTATCTCCGGTCGGAACTGCACACGCTCCTGAACAACAACATCCGCTTTCAGGTTGTCGGCCGGATGGAAGAGCTCTCGCCGGATATCCAGGAGGAACTTCAGACGGCGATACAGCGGACGTCGACCAACAGCGGCATGTGCTTCAACATCGCGTTGAACTACGGCGGCCGTACCGAAATTCTCGACGCCGTGAAGCGGGCGATTGAAGACGGCCTGCGTCCGCAGGACGTGACCGAGGAGAGCTTTGCGGGCCTGCTGTACACCGCCGGCCAACCGGATCCCGATCTGCTGATTCGGACCAGCGGCGAGATGCGCGTCAGCAATTTCCTGCTGTGGCAGATCGCCTACGCCGAGATCTACGTGACCGACACGCTGTGGCCCGACTTCCGGCGGCGGCATCTGCTCGAGGCGGTCCTCGCGTATCAGAAGCGTGAGCGTCGATACGGCGGCATCACCTCGACTCCGGCGGTCACCGTCGCGAAATGACCGTCGCAAAATGACAGCCGCGAAATGACCGCGCGATGACACGCGTTCTGAGCGGCGTCGTCCTTGCCGCTGCCACGCTTGCGGCCATTCTGTTTCTGCCCGCGCCGGGTCTGCGCCTGGTCGCGGCGATCGTTGCCGCGGTCGCGGCGTTTGAATACGTCGGCTTGATAGGGATCGACAACGCGCGTGGGCGTCCAGCGTTCGTGTTGCTGGCCGGGTTCACCGCGTGGCAGCTGTCGTCGGGCCGTGGCCTCGGTGTTGTTGCGGTGACGGCGATGTTCATTGCCGGGATCGCGGCCGTCTTCATGCGACGCAATTCCTCGCAGCAGGCAATTCTCGGGGCGTTTGCGATTCTGTACATCGGCATGCCGCTTGGGCTCCTCGCGATGCTGAATGTCGTGCATGGGTGGCGGGCGACGCTGCTGTTGATTGCGACGATTGTCGTCAGCGATTCCCTGCAGTACTACAGCGGACGTGCGTTCGGCCGGCACGCGCTTGCGCCGGCGATCAGCCCGAAGAAGACGATCGAAGGCGCGGTCGGCGGGGCCGTTGCCGGAACGGTGTTCATGGTGCTCGCCGGGCAGCTGGTATTTCCCGCTTCTCCGTGGCTCTGGCTCGCGATGCTGGGGCTGGTGATGGTGCTGCTCGGGATTCTCGGCGATCTGTTCGAGTCCCGGCTCAAACGTGAGGCGCACGTCAAGGACAGCTCGTCGCTGATTCCCGGCCACGGCGGTGTCCTCGACCGAATCGACGCGCTCCTGTTCGTCACGCCGGTCTATGCGATCGCCCTGGGAGTCATCAGGTGAAGCGCATCGCCATCCTCGGCTCCACCGGATCGATCGGCCGCAGCGCGCTGGCGGTGGTGGATGCGCATCCGGCGCGACTGCGCGTCGCCGCACTGGCCGCGGGTGATAACGCGTCGCTGCTCGCGGAGCAAATCGAGCGATACCGCCCGGGCGTCGCGGCCATCGCGACCGCTGCCGGGCTCGACCGGTTGAGGGCCGCACTCGGGTCCTCGACAACTGCCGTGGCGTCTGGTCCGGAAGGGCTCGTGGAAGTGGCGACGCATCCGGACGTGGACATCGTGATCTGCGCCTCGGCAGGCACTGCGGGACTCGAGGCCGTCCTTGCCGCCATCGAGGCGGGAAAGACGATCGCGCTGGCGAACAAGGAAGTCCTGGTCATGGCGGGCGCGCTCGTCACCGGGGCGGCGCGCCGCCGAGGCGTCGCGATTCTGCCGGTCGACAGCGAGCACAACGCTATTCATCAGTGCCTGCATGGGCGAAATCCGGCCGACGTCCGCCGTCTGGTGCTGACGGCCTCGGGCGGTCCGTTCCGCGAATTGACACAAGGGGATCTGGAGCGCGTCCGGCCGGAAGCGGCGCTTCAACACCCCACGTGGCAGATGGGGCGGAAGATAACCATCGACTCGGCGACACTGATGAATAAAGGGCTCGAGGTGATCGAAGCGCACTGGCTGTTCGGGGTCGACGCCGACCGGATCGACGTCCTGATCCACCCGCAGTCGATCGTTCACTCGATGGTGGAGCTGACGGATGGCTCGGTCATTGCGCAGCTCGGCGTCACCGACATGCGCCTGCCGATTCAGTACGCCTGCTCATACCCGGACAGGTGGGAGACGCAGCTGCCGACGCTCGATCTGGCGCGGGCCGGCCGGCTTGAATTTCATGAACCTGCACACGACCGGTTTCCGTGTCTTGCGCTCGCATATCGCGCGCTTCGGGCCGGCGGAACGGTGCCGGTCGTGCTCAACGCGGCCAATGAGGTGGCGGTCGAGGCTTTTCTCGACGGTAAGCTCGGCTTTACAGCGATTCCGCGCGTCATACAGAAAACGATGGACGTGCACCAGATCGAGCCGGTATCAACCATTGAAACCGTGCGCCGCGTCGACAGCTGGGCGCGCGAACAGGCGCTCGACGAGGCGCGGGCGCTAGAATTGACAGTCTAGTGGTATGTCTTTCCCAAATCGCGTCTGGCCGCGCCGATGTCGCGGCCAGCAAATTCGCCGTCGAAACGTACCCGTGACTAGTACTCTTCCAGTTGATACAGGCCGCTAGTGACCACTCTTCTCGCATTCCTCTTTGTCCTGGGTGTCCTCGTCTTCGTTCACGAACTGGGGCACTTCCTTGCCGCCCGCCGCGTCGGCGTGCGGGTACTGACGTTTTCGCTTGGTTTCGGTCCCAAGATCCTGAAATTCACGCGCGGCGACACCGAGTACTGCGTCAGCGCCGTTCCGCTCGGCGGCTACGTGAAGATGGCCGGGGAGAACCCCGACGACCCGCGCTCGGGGCAGCCGGACGAGTTCCTGTCGAAGACCAAGTGGCAGCGGTTCCAGATCCTGATCATGGGGCCGCTGATGAATATCGTGCTGGCGATCGTCGTGCTCGCGATCGTGCTGTCGCAGGGCGCGCACGTTGCCGCCTACCGCGACGAAGCCCCGATCGTCGGCGTGGTGGTGAAGGACTCGCCGGCGGAGCGGGCCGGGCTGATGGTCGGCGACCGCATCCTCTCGGTCAACAACGACACCGTCGAGACATGGGAAAAACTGCTGCTGCAGATCGCGACGAAGGCGAACCGGGACATCGAGCTCGCCATCGCCCGCGGCGGGCAGACGATCACCGTCTCGGTGCGGCCGGAGGCCGAGGGGCGGTTCGAGGTCGGCACGCTCGGCGTGATGCCGGACACGCACCCGATCGTCGATTCGGTGATCGCGGGCGGTCCGGCCGATACAGCCGGGCTCAAGGCCAAGGACGAGATTCTCTCCTTCGACGGCAAACCGATGGTCTTCCGGTCGCAGTTGATCACGGCGATTTCGGAGAACGCTGGCCGGACCGTCGAAATATCCGTCCAGCGGGGAGAGGAAATGCTCCATCTCCGTGCGACGCCCGCGAAGCGTGGCTCGCGCGGAATGATGGACATGTACCTGACCGACCGGGTGAAGTCGTTCAAGCCCGGTCCACTCGAAGCGGTGAAGTTGAGCGTCGAGGAGAACATCGAGTCGAGCGGTCTGATCTTCCGGACGCTGGCCGGCCTCTTTACCGGCGAGACATCCGTGCGCCAGCTGCAGGGGCCGGTGGGCATCGCCCAGTTGTCGGGCGAGTCCGCCAACGAGGGCTGGGTTGCACTGTTCTCGCTGATGGCGATGCTGAGCATCAACCTCGGCATCCTCAACCTGATGCCGATCCCGGTGCTCGACGGCGGCCACATCCTGATCCTGATGCTCGAAGGCATCGCGCGGCGCGACTTCAGCATGCGCGTCAAGGAGAAGATGCTGCTGGCCGGGTTCGTCGTGTTGATGATGCTGATGGTGACCGTCATTTATAACGATCTGACGCGCATAAGTTGGATCGAGGGACTGATGCCCTGGCGGAATTAGCGCCGATTTCCATGCCAGGCCGGCGGCGCGAGACGGCCTGCTCTTTGCACTAACGCGATCGATCAGAAGGAGGCAGGATGACGTTCATGATCCGGGCGGCGCTGGCTGCACTCGTGGCGGTAAGTCTCGCTGCGCCAGCCGTCGCTCAATCGAGCGTAACCCAGGCGGATATTCAGCGGCTCCAGGACAACGTGTTTCAGGCGGAGCGCGACATCAACCAGATGAGCAGCAGGGAGTCGTCGCGCGCGAGCCAGCTGCGCGACGAGCTCGATGATCTCCGCGACGAAGTGACGTACCTCAAGGTGAAGCTGCGCAAGGAACGGTCGGTGACACGCGCGGAGTACGCGGACGTGCGTGATCGGATCGAAGATCTCCGCAGCAGTGCTCGCGGCGACCGCTTGAGCGCTGCGCCGCCTGCCACCACACCGCCGCCGGCGCCGGCGCGCACGCAAACGACGGCGTCCGCGAATGAAGTGCCTGCCGGCACCGAGCTGGACGTGCGGCTGCAGAACAGCCTGAACTCCGGCACGGCGCAGGTCGAAGACCGCTTCGAGGCGACCACCCTCGTGGACCTGAACGTGAATGGCCGCGTGCTGATTCCCGCCGGTTCGGTCATGCGCGGCGTCGTCACGGCGGTGGAGCCGGGCACGCGGACGAACCGCACGGCGCGCATGACGGTCAGTTTCGACCAGGTCACGGTGAACAACCGTTCATATCCGATGCGCGGAACGGTGACGCAGGCGATTGAAGGCGAAGGCATCCGCGGCGAAGCGACGCGCGCGGGCGCCGGGGCCGCCGTCGGCGGCATCATCGGCGCCGTGCTCGGCGGCGTAAAGGGCGCGGTGCTCGGCGTGCTCATCGGCGGCGGCGGCACGATCGCCGCAACGGAGGGCAAGGAAGTCGAATTGCCGCAGGGGACCGTGCTGCGCGTCCGCGTCGACGCGCCGCTGCAGATTAGGTAGAGCAGGGAGCGGGGATCATCCCCTCCCTGCCTCTTTCATCGCACTGCGTGCCGCCGCGATCGTTTTCGCGACGTGGCGGTCCGTGTGCGCTGCCGAGAGGAACCACGCCTCGAATTGCGACGGCGGCGGGTAGATCCCGCGCGCCAGCATCCCGTTGAAGAACGTTGCGTACGCCGCGGTGTTCGCGCGCACGGCCGACTCGTAATCGCGGACAGCGGCGCTGGTGAAGAACGGCGTGACGAGCGATCCGAATGCGTTGACCTGGAGCGGCACACCAGCGTCGCGGGCGGCATCCGCGAGTCCGGCTGCCAGCATGGCCCCCCGCCGCGCCAGATCCTTGTAGAGCTTCGGCGTGAGGCGCTTCAGCGCCCACAAGCCCGCCGTCATCGCGATCGGATTGCCGGATAACGTCCCTGCCTGGTAGACGGGGCCGGCGGGAGCGACCATCGACATGAGTTCGGCGCGCCCTCCATAGGCGCCAACAGGCAGGCCGCCGCCGATAATCTTGCCGAGACACGTCAGATCGGGCGCCACGCCGAAGATCGCCTGCGCCCCGCCCGCCGCCACCCGGAATCCGGAAATCACTTCGTCGAAAATCAGCACGCTGCCGTTCGCCGTCGAGCGCTCGCGCAGCCCGCGCAGAAACCCGTCGGCCGGCGGCACGACGCCGATGTTGCCGGCAATCGGCTCGACGATGATCGCGGCGATGGAGCTGCCGTCCTCGCGGATAAGTGCGTCCACTGACGCCAGATCGTTGTACTGGGCAATCAGGGTGTCGGCCGCCACCGCCGGCGCGACGCCGGGACTCGTCGGGATGCCGAGCGTCAGCGCCCCCGAACCTGCCTTGACGAGAAACGCATCAGCGTGGCCGTGATAACAGCCGGCGAACTTGATGATGCGCGGCCGGTTGGTGAACGCGCGCGCCACGCGGATCGCGCTCATTGCCGCCTCGGTTCCCGAGCTGACGAAGCGGACGAGCTCCATCGACGGCATCAGCGTGCGCACGACGGCACCCAGCTCGTGCTCGAGCGCGGTTGGAGCCCCGTAGCTCGTGCCAGAGCGTGCCGCTGCGCCGATGGCCCGGACCAGGCCGCGTGGAGCGTGCCCGTGAATCAGCGGGCCCCACGACATCACATAGTCGATGTAGCGGTTGCCGTCGACGTCGCGGATCGTGGCGCCCGATGCGCGGCTGATGAAACGCGGCGTTCCGCCGACGGCCTGAAACGCGCGGACGGGACTGTCGACGCCGCCGGGAAGAATGGTGCGCGCGCGCGCGAAGAGCTTCTGGGACCTGGCCGGCTTTTTCATCCCAGCATGCGGGCCGCGTCTCTGGCGTAGTAGGTGAGGATGATGTCCGCCCCGGCGCGCCGGATTGCCGTCAGCGTCTCCATCATGATGCGCGGCTCGTCGATCCACCCGCGTGCAGCGGCCGCCTTGATCATCGCGTATTCACCGCTGACGTGGTACGCCGCCGTCGGCCGGCCGAAGCGTTCTTTCACCTTGGCGAGTACGTCGAGGTAGGGCAGCGCCGGCTTGACCATGACAATGTCGGCGCCCTCCGCGATGTCGGTCTCGACTTCACGCAAGGCCTCCTCGACATTGGACGGATCCATCTGATGCGTGCGGCGGTCGCCGAACTGCGGCGTTGAATCCGCCGCCTCGCGAAAGGGTCCGTAGAACCCGGAGCAGTACTTCGCCGCATACGACATGATCCCGACGCCTTCGAATCCGGACTCGTCGAGCGACCGCCGAATCGCCGCCACCCGCCCGTCCATCATGTCGGACGGCGCCACGAAATCGGCCCCGGCCGCGGCATGCGACAACGCCGCCTGCGCGAGGTGCGCAACCGTCGCGTCGTTCAGAATCTCCTCGCCTTCGACGATGCCGCAGTGGCCGTGCGAGGTGTACTCGCAGAGACACACGTCGGTCATCACGACCAGATCCGGCAGCGCGCGCTTCAGCGCCCGCACCGTTTCCTGCACCGGCGCTTCCGGATCGGCGGCGAGTGAGCCGACCTCGTCCTTGCTCGACGGCAGGCCGAACAGGATCACGCCGGGCACACCGTCAGCCCGTGCCGCCTCCGCCTCCTTCACCGCCTCGTCCGGCGACAGCTGAAAGACACCGGGCATGGAGCTCACTTCCCGGCGCACCCCCTTGCCGTCGCAGACGAACAACGGATAGATGAAGCAGTCCGGCGTCAGCCGCGTCTCGCGCACGAGGCGGCGGATCGCTTCGGTGCGTCGAAGCCGCCGCGGCCGGTGCGTCAGAGACAGCTTGTAGGTGGTGGAGACGCGCATGTGTCCCGATCTTGCCACGAAGAACACAAAGCTTTAGCTTATCTTCGTGTTCTCTGTGGCTAACGTGTTTTCGCCGCGTCTCCGGCGAAATGGGCGGCGATGGCGTCCACGAGACCTCCGATCGTGTAGGAGGCGGGCTCGACGGAGACCGTGATCCCCGCCTGCCGCGCCGCCTGGCCCGTCACGGGGCCGATGACGGCGACCGTCGTCGTCTTGAGCAGATCGGCGACCTGATCCGCGCCGTAGACCCGCACGAAGTTGCGAACGGCCGAGGCGCTGGTGAAGGTCACCACATCGATCCTGCCCTCCAGCAGCAGCTTGTACACGTCTGGATCGCCTTCGCGCTGCAGTTCATCGAGCACGGTGCGGTAGGCAGTCACGTCGGTGACGGTCGCGCCGGCATTCCGCAGCTGCTCCGCGATGACTTCCCGCCCGATGTCCGAGCGCGGCAGCAGGACGCGAATGCCTTCGAGCGGACCGAGCGCGGCGAGCGTGCGAAGGACGGCTTCGGCGCGGTACTCGTCCGGCACGACATCCGCCACGACGCTGTAGCGCCGCAGACGTTCGGCCGTGCCGGGTCCGACGGTGCACAGCCTGGGCCCCTTCAGCGCGCGCACGTCGCGATGCTGCGAGAGCAAGGCCGTCATGAATCCTTCGACGGAGTTGGCGCTGGTGAAGACGATCCAATCGAACGCGGATGGATCCCTGGCCGCCTCGAGCAGCGGTGTCGGATCGTCGGGCGGGGTAATCCGGATCATCGGCGCCTCGACCGTGTCGGCCCCGAGGGTCTGCAGGCGATCGACCAGATCCCGCGCCTGTTCGCGCGGCCGGGTGACGAGCACGCGGCGCCCGAACAACGGACGAACATCGAACCACCGCAGGTGATCGCGGAATCCCACCACGCGGCCGATGACGAGAATCGCCGCGTCGCGCCGCGGCGGATGCGTGCCGAGCTGCTCCCGTAATTCTCCGATCGTGGTGGCGATGGTCTGCTGGGTCGGCAGTGTTCCGTTGTAGACAACGATCGTAGGTTCGTCGGGCGTCCAGCCATTGGCGAGAAGCGCTTCCGTGATGTGGAGGAGCTGATGCGAGCCCGCGTAGCAGACGACCGTGCCCTCCAGCCGCGCGAGGCTTGCCCAGTCGATGTCCGGCGCCGTTCGGCTCTCGCCCTCATAGCCGCGGACGAGCGTGACCGTGTCGCCGCCTCCTGGGTATGTCACCGGAACGCCTGCGTACGCCGGCACCGCCGTGCCGGCGGGAATACCGGGAACGACCTCGAATGGAATCCGCTGTTCGTGGAGGAACAGCGCTTCTTCGCCGCCGCGGTCGAACACGAACGGGTCGCCCCATTTCAGCCGTGCGACCACTTTGCCCTCGCGCGCCTTCTCGGCGAGCAGGATGCTGATCGCCTCCTGTGCCATCGGCTGCGGCGCGGCGGTGCCGACGTCGATCAGCTCGGCGCTGCGGCGCGCCTCGTTCAGGAGCGCAGACGAGACAAGGTGATCGTGAATGACGACGTCGGCCTCGCGGAGGAGCTCGAGGCCACGCGCGGTAATCAGTCCCGGATCGCCGGGTCCGGCGCCAATCAGGTAGATCAGGGTCACGGCTGGATGCCTTCTACCGCGGCATGCGCACGCTGCACATCCGCGAGGATATCTCCAGCGCCGCCCCGAAGGAGTTCATCTGCGACGTCCCGGCCGACCGCTTCCGCCTCGTCACGGGATCCGGACGCGGACGCATGCACAATTTGTTGACCGTCAGGTGATATGACCACACCGCGTACGCTGAGTCCGTTGGCCCCGATCTCGGCCAATGCCCCGATCGGCATCTGACAACCGCCGCCGAGACGAGTCACCACTGTGCGCTCGGATCGCAGCGCCGCCGCCGCGTCCGCGTCGTCGATGACGGCAAGTAGTCGTCCGGCGCGCTCGTCGGTGTCGCGAATCTCGACGGCGATGATGCCTTGCCCCGGGGCAGGCACGCATGCGTCGGTGGGAATAGTGGCCGTGATCCGGTCAGCACGCCCCAGCCGTCGCAGGCCCGCTGCGGCGAGTACGAGCGCGTCGTACTCGCCCGCGTCGAGTTTGCGCAGACGTGTGCCCAGATTGCCGCGCACTGGATGAAACGTCGCGCCTGGAAACAGACGGATGAGCTGCGCGACGCGGCGGACACTGCTCGTCCCGATGCGAGGTGCATGGCCGAGTTCGCTGACGACTTCATGGATCGAGAGCGGCGCGCCCGCTGGAGACGGGAGCACTACCGCATCGTGCGGGTCTTCGCGCGCCAGCACCGCGCCGATCTGCAGACCGCCCGGCAGCACGGCCGGCATGTCCTTGCTGCTATGGACGGCAAGGTCGACCTCGCCAGCGGCGAGCGCGTCCTCAATCTCCTTCACGAAGAGCCGCTTGCCGCCGATCTGCGCGAGGCTCGCCTCCGCCAGTCTGTCACCCGACGTCTTGATGACCACGATGTCGCAGGTAACGCCCGCCAGGCGCGCGAGCAGTTCCGCCACGGCGTTGGCCTGGAACAGCGCGAGCTCGCTGCCTCTGGTGCCGATTCTGAGCCGATCCATGGGTCAGCGCGGACGCCGGCGGGACGACGGCTCGTCCGTGGCCGAATCGGGGGACGCGGTCGATCCGTTTTCGTCGCGCAGGCGGAAGAGCCGATTGACCGCCTCGGTGTAGGCGGCCTGGGTTTCTTCGTCAGGAAGCGCCTTGAGCTGCTCCGTGGGATCGAGCAGCAGCTTTTCGACGATCAACCGCGTGAGCTGATCGAAGGCCGCACGAGTCTCGGGCGGCAACCCGCCCATCCTCGATTCCAGCCTCTGCAGCTCAGAACGGCGCACCGCCTCGAAGCGATCGCGCAGCGCGACGACGGTCTGAATGGCGCCGCGCGACCGCTGCCAGGCGGCGAAGCGGGTGAGCTCCTCCTGGACGATCGCCTCGGCGCGCTCGATCTCTGAGGCGCGCTTCGAGAGGTTCTCGTGGACGATCGACTGCAGGTCGTCGACGTTATACAGGAAGACCTGCTCGATCTCGCCGACGGACGCCTCGACATCTCGCGGAACCGCGACATCGAAAATGAAGAGCGGATCCCGCCGGTGGCCGCGCAGCGCTGTTTCGACGTGCGCCCGCGTGATGATCGGCCGCTGCGATCCGGTGGCGGTCACGATGATGTCGGCGCTGCCAAGCGCGTTGGCAAGGCCCTCCCACGGCACCCAGTGGCCGCCCACTTCCGTCGCCAGCGCCTGTGCGTGCGCTGCGGTCCGGTTCGTAATCGCCACTTCGGCGGCGCCGTTTGCGCGCAGATGCTGGGCGGTCAGCGTGCTGATTTCGCCGGCACCGACGACGAGGACGCGCCGTCCCTGCAGGCGGCCGAAGATCTTCCGCGCCAGCTGCACGGCGGCGAAGCTGATCGACACCGCGCCTTCGCCCAAAGCCGTCTCACTGCGCACACGTTTGCCGACGTTGAACGACCAGTCGAACAGCTTCCTCAGAACTGGACCGGTACAGCGCTTCTCCGCCGCTGCCTGGAACGCATCCTTCACCTGTCCGAGGATCTGCGGCTCGCCGACGACCAGCGAATCGAGTCCGGCAGCCACGCGAAACAGATGTTGTGCGACCTCGGCTTCCGAGAAGGAGAAAAGATGCGGTGCAAAGCTTTCGGCCGGCAGCTCATGGTACTCGCTGAGAAACCGCACGATCTCTTCGCGGGCGGTCTCTGGGGTGGCACTGGCGACGTAGATCTCCGACCGGTTGCAGGTGGACAACACGACCGACTCCGCCGCCGACGACCGGGCGGCGAGCGCCACGGCAGCCGCGCCGACATCGCGGCTCGAGAAGTCGAGCTTTTCGCGAAGGTCGACGGGCGCGGTCTTATGGCTCACGCCGAGCAGGAACAGGTGCATCGTCGTCGAATCACTGAAAGGTGTGGCTGCTTTCCACGAAATAGCTGACGAAGACCAGGTTCAACTGCACGACCACGAAGCCGACGGCCGAGAGCCATGCCGCGCGCCGGCCCGTCCACCCCATCGTGTTGCGCGCCAGCACGGCGAACGAATACAACGCCCAGGCGAGCACCGCGAACAGCACCTTCGGGTCATAGAGTCCGATGTTCTGCAGGTTGCTGTTGGCGGGCGCCAGCTCCTTCGCCTCGACCGTCCACACCACGCCGACGATGAGGCCGAGCGTGAGGAAGGCCCAGCCGGTGACCGTCGCGCGTGAATTCATGCGATCGAGGATCTGCAGCGACGGCAGCCGTGTGTAGAAGTATCCGAGGTGCTTCTTCTTGATCTCCTTGAACTGGAGCATATACGTCAGGCCGAGCACGCCGGCCAGTCCGAAGCTGGCGTAGGCGAACAGCAGCGACGAGACGTGCACCCAGAACCAGGGGCTGTCGAGCACCGGATCGCGGTTTTCAACACCGGGAGACAGGACCGGAATCACCTGCAGCGCGACGATGATCGGCAGGATGAAGACGCCCATTGCGCGCTCGTCCGTGGTGAGCTCCAGGTACAGGTACGAGAGCGTCAGCAGCCACACGAACGTCGACACGGCGCGCGACGGATTCGCAAACGGCACATGGCGCACTTCCATCGTCTGCATGCCGATGACGAACGTGTGGGCCAGGACACCGAGGAGGAGCAGCGTGGTGGCGGTGCGGCCGACGGATGCGTCGCGCCGCGCGAAATGGATCGCGTAGGCGATGCCGGCGGCCGCGTAGAGGATGAGCGGAAGGAGGTTCACCGCCCGGTCGGGGCGTAGTAGCCCCGCTTGGTGCGGGCAGCGGCGTTCGGGCGCGTCACGCGCACGTCGATGCGGCGCCAGGCGCCGTCCCGCCGCGGATTCTTGGACGCGTAGCCGATCGTGTACTGGCTGGCGAGCTCGTCGGCAATCTGCGCGTAGACACCGTCCAGGTCATCGATCTTGCCCGGGAAGAACGATCGGCCGCCCGTTTCGAGCGCGAGCGTCCTCATCACGAACTCCGCCTCGCGAAACCCTTTGCTCTGCACGTCGGGACCACGCAGGGCGATGGCGTAGATGGAGGTCTCCGAGCGCTTCGCCAGGTCGAGTACTTCGTCGAACGAGATCAGGCTCGACGTGTCCTCGCCGTCGGAGAAGACGACCAGCGCCTGGCGCCGGATGTCCTGCTCGGTAACGGCCCGCACCTTCCGCAATTCTTTCAGGGCGATGTAGATGGCGTTGTGCAGCGACGTCGAGCCGCCGGCGGCGGTGCGATCGATGGCGGTCAGGAGATCCGGCTGATGACCGGTAAACACCTGGCGCACGTCAACCCGGCTGTCGAAATCGATCACCTGCGCGATGTCGTTCGGCTTGAGACGGCGGACGAAGTTGCTCGCGGCGGCCTGGAGTGTCGGCAGCTTGTCCTCCATGCTCGCGCTGCTGTCGATAAGCAGCGACAACGCGATCGGCTGCTGCCGGCGCGAGAAGAAGGTCGTCTCCTGCTTGATGCCGTCCTCGAAGATCTGGAAGTCCGGTTCCTCGAGATCGGTGACGTATCGGTTGACACCGTCGGTCACCGTCACGCTGAGCGAGACGATATCGATGGCAGCGCGGAATGCCGGGCCCGACGGCTGCTGCGGCTTCTCCTGCTGGCCCGCGGCCGCGGTGCCCAGGACGACCAATCCAAGCGTTGCCAACAGACGGCCGATCATTTAGTGGCTCCAGACTGGCGGCGCGCCGGCGTGCCGCGCACGGTAAGACCCGGGCGGCCGGATGTCACTTCGACGTCCCATTCGTACAGCGACTCGGGCCGGCCGAAGACGACCTTGTACTGCGCCGACAGTTCACGTGCGAGCCGCTCCATCAGTGCCGGCAGCGCCTGCGGCGCCAGCATCGTGATCCGCTGTCCGCCCGTCGCCCTGGGCGCGTCGTCGAGTACGAACCCGCGTTCGCGGGTGGAGTGCTCGTCCGAATACGGGAAGCGGCCGATCGTCACGGCGTGCACCGACACACCGGCTTCACGCAGTTCACGCACCACGTCCTTCGAATAGCGGTTGGTGAACTCCACGCCGTCGGTAACGACGGGCACGAAGATGGCGCGTTCGCCGTCGCGCGACCGCAAGCCGCGTGACGTCTCGAACAACGCGTCCACGAGCGTCATACCGCTGCCGGTCGTAAAGAAGAACCGTCCGATCGCCGTGGCCAGCTGCGCTCTGTCAGTCGTGTACGGCACGAGCACCGTCGGCCGCTCGGCGAGGCCAATCAGTGCGATACGGTGCTCCTTGCCCATAGCGGCGACGAACTTCGACAACGCCTCGCGGACGTAAGTGATTTCGTCGGTGACCGCCTGGCTGTTGTCCACCAGCAGCGCCAGATCGATCGGTTCCGTTGCGCGCGATACGCGCAGCACCTCGCGCCGGCGTCCGTCTTCGCGCACGACGAACGCATCGGGCCCGAGGCCTTCGACCGGCTCGCCCTTCGCGTCGACGGCGCTGACGAACAGGGTGCGTTCGCGGGAGGCAGTTTGCGCAGCAGCGCGTGAATCGGATGTGAGGATGACGCCGGCGATCGCGGCAGCGATGAGCGCCGGCAGGAGAAGGATGCGCATGCGAGGGTTGCTGCGGCCAGTATAGGGCCCGCTGTGAAAGAGGGTCAAGCGGCGATCGTGGCGGAAACGCGTTGAAAACACAAGACTTATCAGACGGCCTGTAACGCCTGTGCGCGCCGGGCGCTTGCCGGCCGCCGCCAGCGGGCGCTGCCTCGGCTGGTGAATCTTTTCACAAGGCGGAGTATACTGATCGACGGTACGCTGGACGACGAAGCGGACCGTGCGGCCATGGCAGGCGAAGAGAAGAAATCCTCGTACGCACGTTCGGTCAAGTCGCTGCAGGAGAACGTCACACAGGCGGCGCCGGCGATGGCCGCCGCCTATTCGCTGGTTGGCGCGATCCTGCTGTTCGGCGCGGTGGGCTATGGGCTCGATCGGTGGCTTGGGACCTCGTGGTTCCTGGTCGGCGGCCTGGCGCTTGGTGTGGTCGTCGGTTTCTACGAGCTGATCAAAACGACCTACAGGAAATGAGGGAAGTGGCGTGGATGGCTGGAGCCGCGATTGGATCGTGGCTCGCCGTCAGCGCCATCGCCGGCGACAGGGCCAATCCCGAGAGCCTGTTCGGCATGGCCGGTCCGCTGGCCGCAGTGTGCGCCTCGTGGATCGCGACCGAGCGGGCGCATCGATCGGCGCCCGAGCGCGGCCTGGCGGTCATGATCGTCTGGTTCGCGCTGAAGCTGGCGTTCTTCGCGTTGTACCTGACGGTGATGCTGAAGCTGCTGTCGCTGAGGCCGGTGCCGTTCGTGGCCGCGTTTGTGAGTTACTTCATCGCCTTGTATGCGATGCAGGCGCTGTTTCTGAGGCGCCTGACGACGATTAAGTGAGATGCTTCAACACGCCGAACCTGCAGCACATGCCGCCGAAGAAGCGGGCCATGCCGCCCCCGAAGCCTTCGATGCCGGCACGATCATCCTCGGCCACGTCGCCAATTCGCCGATCGATCACCCGCTGATCCCTCTGCCGACGATTGCCGGCATCAACCTGTCGGTCACCAAGCACGTGCTCATGCTGTGGATCGCGGCCGCAGTTCTGCTGATCGTGACGACCATTGCGGTCCGGCGCTACGTCCGCAGAGGCACGATGGTCCCGTCCGGACCGGTGATGGGGCTGTTCGAGTACGTCGCCGTCCGCATCCGCGACGAGATCGTCGCGCCGAACGTCGGCAGCAAGTGGGTCAATACCTACACGCCGCTCATCCTGGTGTTCTTCCTGTTCATCGTGACAGCGAACGCGATCGGCATGCTGCCGGTCTTCGACCTGCTGGCGCTCGTGAACCACACCGTGTTGCACCTGCCCGAGGATTCGTTCCTCGTGCAGGTCACGCACGGCGGGACGACGCCGACCGGCAACTGGAACGTGACGGCGGCGCTGGCCACGATCAGCTTCCTGACCATCATCGTCGCGGGCATGCGCGCGCACGGGTTCGTCGGTCACTGGAAGAACCTGGTACCCCACGGCACGCATCCGGTGCTGTGGATCCTTCTCATCCCCATCGAAATCATGGGGATGTTTGTGCGGCCCTTCGCTTTGACAATGCGACTTGCGGCGAACATGACCGGAGGACATATTGCCGTCCTCGCGGTGCTGGCGATGATCTTCATCATGGCCGAGTCGGCGCGCAGCGCTGTCGTCGGCCTCGGGATGGCGGCGGTTGCCGTGCCGCTGGCTGTCGGCATTTCGGTGCTGGAAGCCGTGGTCGTCGTCCCGGTGCAGGCGTTCGTATTCACACTACTCACAGCCGTGTTCGTGGGCATGGCCATTCACGCACATCACTGAGTCGGTGCGGGTGCCACGCCCGCTGACGTTACTGAAGGAGAGAAGAGAATGTTGACTGGCGACATCGCTGCACTCGCGTACCTCGGCGCCGCGCTCGGGGCTGGTCTCGCTGCCATCGGCGCGGGGCTGGGTATCGGTAAACTGGCGGCGGGGGCTGCCGAAGCGGTTGGACGTCAGCCCAGCGCGTCGGCGCAGATTACCGGCGCCGTGCAACTGCCGATGTTCCTCATCGAAGGCGTGGCCGTCATCGCCGCCGTCGTGGCGCTGCTCATCGTGCTGATGATCCCCAAGGCCTAGCGGGGCGTCGAGTGCACTCATGACTAATCCGCTGGTCGCGCCCGACGTCGGGCTCTACATCTGGACCATCGTCACGTTTCTGCTGCTGCTCGTCGCCTTCAACTACCTGGCGTGGAAGCCATTGAAGGCCACCCTGGCGGCGCGCGAAGACTCGATCCGCAAGTCGCTGGACGATGCGCGGCAGGCGCGCGAGGAGCTGCAGCGTCTCCGCGGCGAGTCGGCGAAGATGCTGACGGATGCGCGCGTGGAGGCGGACGCCTTCCTGGCCCGCACGCGCGAGGACGCGAATCGCTTTCGCGACGAGATGAAAGAGAAGGCGCAGGCCGAAGCGGCCGCCATCGTCAAGAACGCCGAGCGGCGCATTGAGATGGAAACGACGCGCGCCCTTCAGCAGATACGCGCGGAGGCGGTCGAATTCTCGGTGGCGATTGCGTCGAAGATCCTGCAGCGCAACGTCTCCAAGGAAGACAACGAGCGGCTGATCGAGGAAACCTTCCGCCAGATCGAATCGACCCGCCCCAGTTAGCAGTGCGCTAGCCATGACGACGCGCCGCCTGATTGTTCCGATCGCGGCGGCGCTCGTCGGAATTCCTCTCTTCGCCTACACCATCAACAGCGTCGGCTGGGACAACGTCCTCCGCGGTATCAACCGCGTCGGCTGGGGATTCATCCCGATACTGCTGCTGTCCGGACTGCGCTTCGTGCTGCGCGCGGCCGCCTGGCGCTTGTGCATGCCGCCTCCTGCCCGGTTCTCGCTGGGGCAGGCGTTTGCGGCCTACCTCTCGGGCGACTCCGTCGGAAACGTGACGCCGCTCGGGCTGTTTGCCAGCGAGCCCACCAAGGTGTTCCTGATCCGCCACCGTCTCGCCACGCGCGAGGCGGTCTCGTCCCTGGCGCTGGACTTCGTCGTGTATTCCACGTCCGCGGCGACCATGATCGCCGTCGGGCTGGTTGTGCTGCTGTCTACCGTGCCGCTCACGCTTGGCGTGCGCGAGATCGTGGTGGCGGCGCTGGCCGTCATCGGCGGCGGCGTGTTCGCGGTGTGGCGGTTGATCGGAGGTACCTGGAACCCCGAACGCGGCGAGCGGCCGCCATGGCGCGCGCGGCTGGCCGCTGCCCGCGAATCGCTGTTCACGGTTGCGGCAGGGAATCCGGCGCGCCTGTGGCCGGTTTTCGGACTGGACCTGTTGTTTCAGGCAGCCGCGGTCATGGAAGTGTTCGTCATCCTCCGCTTCCTGCTGCCGGAGCCGCCAACGGTCGCCGAGGCGGTCATCTTCAGCGCGCTCGATCGCGCCGTCATCATCGCGTTCAAGTTCATTCCGTTGCGTTTTGGTGTCGACGAGGCTGCGTCAGGAGTAATGGCGGCGGTCCTCATGTTTCCATCGGCCACCGGAGTCGCGCTGGCGCTGATCAAGAAGGTGCGCAGTATCTTCTGGATCGGGGTTGGATTGATCCTTATCGCCGGGCATCCTTCCCGAGAAGGGCCAGCGACGGATCTCCGCGAAAACGGGCCCGCGCATCCGATCTGAGCGCCTCGGCGCGCCTCCGGTCCCCGACAATCGTCCACAGACGGGCGGCCACGGCGTAACTCTCCGGCGTCGGCGTGGCCGCGACAAGCTCGTTCAAGACGTCCTCGACTGCCTCCTGGCGTTTCGTTGCCGCGTACAACATCGCCAGTCGTGAATAGACATGGACGCTGCGGAAGCTCTTCAACTCCTCGCGATACTGCGCCTCGGCTTCGGCGTACCGATCGAGGTGCGCGAGCGACTCGCCCAGGTACAGAAACAGATCGGGGATGCTTCGTTTCTGCGCGCGGGCCATCGTCGCCGCTTCCTGGAACGCCGCCGCAGCCTCTTCGTATTTCGCGTCGTTGTACAGCAGGCGCCCGCGCACGAACGGCTCAACCGGCAACGCGGGATCGGCCTCCTGAGCGGCCTTCGCGTGCATCGTCGCCGCATCGACGTCGTTCCGTGCAAGGGCGATCCGCGCCGCCAACTCGTGTGCCGCTGCGAGCGTCGCCGGCTCGCTCGCCTTCGCGAGCACGACGGCCTCGTCCACCTGTTCGAGCGACTGCTCCACACGGCCGGCGCGCATCAGCGCGTCGGCCAGTGCCATGGCGAAGTCGGGCTCGTCCGGCTGGCGTTCGCGAGCATCCTGCAGCACCGTAATCGCTTCATCGAGCCGGCCCGCACGCATCAGCGCCGACGCCAGTTGGTACTGGACGACGACAAGTTCCGGATGCGCGTCGACGATCGACTGGAGCGCACGGATGCCGGCGGAATACTTCTTCTGGCCGATCAGCAGCGCTGCCGTCCGATGCTGATTGATCAACAACGCCTGAGCCTGCCAGGACAACGTCGGCGGCACGACGGACACGTGGGGCCTGGCCAGGTAGCCGAGGAGGGCGAGGCGTTCTTCGTCGGCCGGCGCAATCCGGGCGGACAGTGCTGGCGTCGCGGCTGCCGTCAAACGGTCCAGCTGATCGCGCAGCCGTGCCGTCTGCGTGGAAGTTCCGGACGGATCAACCGGAGTGGATGCGAGCGGTGTCAGTTCTTCGTTCGCGCCGTGCACGTACCGGTACACACCGGTCGTCAGCGC
>Ga0247825_10000377_pt1 | contig 28121 bp, 23 predicted proteins | sample 13C_Vanillin_Day_FD_194413 | JGI IMG/M metagenome (GOLD analysis project Ga0247825, IMG submission 194413) | Soil microbial communities from agricultural site in Penn Yan, New York, United States - 13C_Vanillin_Day48 | ecosystem: Environmental > Terrestrial > Soil > Agricultural land | place... | reverse complement strand
CGCCCACGCTGTTTCCGGGCCAACCTCCGCGCGCGCCTTCCGCGTGCCGACGTTTACCGAGCGCTATTACTCGGATCCTGCCAACCTGGCGCGCGCGGAGGTTGGCCCGGAAACAGCGTGGGCGGGCGAGGGCGGCGTGGATTTCTTCCCGCGCCAGGGCTGGCTCGTGCAGGCGACGTTCTTCGGGCGCGCGGACTCCGACGTCATCGACTGGCTGCGGCCGACGACGGCCGATCGCTGGCAGACCTACAACGTCCGCGACGTCGATACGCTCGGCTTCGAGGTGGGCGCGCAGAAGTCGTTTGCCGGCGGCGGATTCGTCAACGCGCAGTTTTCGGCCGTGGACCTCGACGCAGCGGCCGTCACGCAGTTGTCGAAGTACGTGCTCGACTACGCGCCGCGTTCCTTCACCGCAGCCGGCCTGCTTCCGCTGCCGGGTGCGTTTCACGTCGCCCCACGGATTGAGTATCGGCGGCGGTCGCGCCCTGCCGGGACGAGCGATTACGTCCTCGTTGACGCCCGCGTCGGACGCCGGATTGCGCGCGGGCTCGATCTGTTCGTTGAAGGGTCGAACCTGCTGGACGAGGAATATCAGGAGATCGCTGGAGTGCGCATGCCCGGCGCGACCGTCGCTTTCGGCCTAGCGCTCCGCGCGCGGTAGCGGTTCCTGCTGCGTCAGGCAGTGGAGCGTCCCCAGCCCCCACACCAGATCGACCGCATGGATGCCGATTACGCGATGTGACGGCATCAGCTCCGCCAGCGTATTCAGCGCCACACGGTCGTTGACGTCGTTGAACGTCGGCACGAGCACCGCGCCGTTCGCGATGTAGAAGTTGGCGTAGCTGGCAGGCAGGCGCTCGCCGTTCATGATCACGGGTCTCGGAAACGGCAACGTGACGATTCGGAGCGAACCGGATCCGCCGGCGCCGCTGGCGAGCTCCAGCCGCCGCACGTTGTCGATCGACCGTGTATGGTTCTCGTCCGCGGGGTCCTGTTCAACGGCAATCACCACCGTCCTGGCGTCGACGAACCTCGCCACATCGTCCACATGGCCGTGGGTGTCGTCGCCCACGCACCCTTCGCCCAGCCAGATCGTGCGCCGTATCCCGAGCCATTCCGCGAAAACGCGCTCGTAATCCTGCCGCGTCAGTCCCGGATTGCGATCCTGCACTTCGCTCAGCAGCCATTCCTCGGTGACGAGCAGCAGGCCGTCGCCGTTGACCTCGATGCCGCCGCCCTCGAGAATGACGCGCCCCTTCCGGTCCGGACGCTGCGGTTGCTCGATGGGCAGGCCACTGATGTTGGCGACAGCGCGGCCCACGTCCTGGTCACGCTGCCAGTTCTCGTATTTCGCCCACGCGTTGAATCCCCAGTTGACGAGGACCACGCGTCCGGACGCGTCGTGAACGGCCGTCGGCGCCGAATCGCGCAGCCAGACCCGATCGGTGGCGACGAGGTGCAGCCGGACCCTGTCGGGATCGACGCGATGAGCCGTCAGCGCCTCGTGCGCTGCGGCTCGAACGTCTTCTGACTGGCACAGGATCTCGACAGTCTCGTGCGCGGCAAGTACGCGCGCTATCTCAGCGTAGACCCACGGAATCGGACCGAGCTTGCCGGGCCAGTCGGGTTCGTGATGCGGCCAGGAGATCCACGTTGCGCGGTGCGGCTCCCATTCGGCTGGCATCCGGTAGCGCGCGGTCATCCCAGATAGCGATTCAGGATCGACCCGTAAGCGTCCACGCGCCGGTCGCGCAGAAACGGCCAGTTACGACGCACGGTTTCGACCAGGGCCGGGTCGCACGTCGCGATCACGACCTCCTCCGATTCGCCGGCTTCGGCCACATAACGGCCGAACGGATCGGCGATGAACGAGTGGCCGAAGAACGTAATGCCGTTCGTGCCCGGCTCGTCCTCGTGGCCGACGCGGTTCGGAGATGCGACATACACGCCATTGGCAATCGCGTGGCTCCGCTGGATCGTCCGCCACGCCTCCACCTGCGCGCGTCCCCACTCATCCTTCTCTGCCGGGTGCCAGCCGATTGCGGTCGGGTAAAACAGGATCTGCGCTCCCAGGAGAGTTGTGATGCGTGCCGCCTCCGGGTACCACTGGTCCCAGCAGATGAGGACGCCGATCGTGGCGTAGCGCGTCTTCCAGACCTTGAACCCGTTTGCCTCCCCGGGCCGCTCGCCGTGGTAGTCCTGATGCCCGTCGCCGGGGGTGAAGTAGTACTTCTCGTTGAACAGCGGGTCATCCGGGATATGCATCTTCCAGTAGGTCCCGAGCAGTGACCCGTCCGCGTCGATGACGGCGGCCGAGTTCCGGTAGACGCCCGGTGCCTGCCGCTCGAACAGCGGGACGATCAGCACCACCGCGAGGTCGCGCGCCAGCTTCTGCATGACCTCCGTCGTGGACCCCGGGATCGGCTCCGCCAGGTCGAAGCGGTCGCACTGCTGCGATTTGCAGAAGTACAGCGAGTTGAAGAGCTCTTTCAGGCAGATGATCTGGGCGCCGCGCCCCGCAGCGTCGCGGATGAGCCGCTCCGCACGGGCCAAATTGGCCGCCGTATCGGCCGTGGCGTGGTCCTGGATGATACCGACAGTGAATGGGCTGCTCACACCTCCATAGTGATATCATTTTTGTTTCGTGTCACTTAAGACCAGTAGCACAACCCTCGGAAGCGAGGTGAAGGTCCCCGGCTCGGTCGCCAACCTGGGCGGTGGATTCGACACTCTCGGGGTGGCTGTGCAGCTATACCTTCGCGCGACGATCGTCGACGTTCGCGACGATGGGGGAGCAAAGCTGGTGGTCACGAAGAGCACACCGCCGGTGAAGGGCGGGAATGCGCTCGAAAGGGCATTTGCCGTAATTGCCCGCCGGAGCGGGCGTTCGGCGCCGACCGTCTTCGTGGAGGTCTCGAGCGACGTGCCGATGGCTGCCGGTCTGGGCAGCAGCGCCGCGGCGACGGTTGCCGGCCTTCGAGTCTTCGAACGGGTTACCGGTCCGGTCGCCGATTCGGTCCTTCTCGCGGCGGCAACGGAAGTCGAGGGCCACGCGGACAACGCGGCCCCGGCTCTGTTCGGCGGGTTGAACTCGGTGCTGGAAGTGAGGGACTCGGAGCCTGCTGCGCTTCGCTGGTCCTGGCCCGACGACCTTCGGCTCGTTGTTGCCACGCCGGCGATCGGTCTGGCAACGGCCAAGGCGCGCGCGGCGCTGCCCGACACGATGCCGCGGTCGGATGCCATCTATAACCTGCAGCGCGTTCTTTCGCTCGTTCATGCCCTGCAGCACAAGCAGTACGAGCGGATCCGGGAAGGCGTGAAGGACCGCTGGCATCAGCCGGCACGCGCGTCGCTGGTGCCGTTGCTGGGCGACGTGCTCGCCATAGACGACCCGGATGTGCTGGGGACGTTTCTCTCGGGCGCCGGACCGTCAGTCGCGGCGATTGCGCGGGCGGAGGCTGCCCCCGGAGTGGAGCGCCTCCTCGCGTCGATGTATGCGCGCGCGGGTGTTGAGGCGACGGTCCGCGTGCTGGCGGCGCACGAAGGTGCGTCCAGCGCGGAGCCGGAGTCGTCGAATCGAGTGGCGGATGCAGCGGCATCCGCGCGCGGGAGAGCGGTATGAAGTTCGTCGCGGGCTTGGTGTGTCATTTGTGCGGCAAGCAGTACCCGGCCAATGCCTCATGGGTGTGCGAGTGCCTGGGGCCGCTGGAAGTTACCTACGACTACGCCGCCATTCGCGACGCGATCAGCCGCGAGCTCATCGAGTCACGCCCGAAGTCGCTGTGGCGATATCGCGAACTGCTGCCCGTGGAAGAACCGAAGACAGGGTTCAACTCCGGCTTCACGCCGCTCGTTCGCGCGAAGCGGCTGGCGCGTGAGCTGGGCGTGGCCGAGGTCTTCATCAAGGACGACTCGGTCAACCATCCGACCTTCTCGTACAAGGACCGCGTTGTCTCCGTGGCCGCGACTCGGTGCGTGGAGCTCGGATTCCCGGTATTCGGCTGCGCGTCGACCGGCAACCTCGCCGGGAGCGTCGCCGCGCATGCGGCGCGGCTCGGGCTGCCATGCTACGTGTTCATCCCGCACGACCTCGAACCGAACAAGGTTCTTGGCGCGGCTATTTACAAGCCGACCGTCGTGGCCGTTGAAGGCAATTACGACGACGTGAACCGGCTGTGCACGCAGATCGCGGATCAATACCAGTGGGGGTTTGCGAACATCAACCTGCGCAGCTACTACGCCGAAGGCGCCAAGACGATGGGTTTCGAGATCGCGGAACAGCTTGGCTGGCGGTATCCGGATCACATCGTCTCGCCGGTCGCGGGCGGCACGCTGCTGCCGCGTATCTACAAAGGCCTGCGTGAGCTGAAGGAAGTGGGACTGGTCAGCGGCAACCTGCCGCGTATCCACGCGGCGCAGCCGACGGGGTCGGCGCCCGTGATCCGCGCGCTGGAGCAGGGGTTGGAGTTCCCCGATCCGGTCAAGCCGAACACGATTGCGAAATCGCTCGCGATTGGCAATCCAGCCGATGGCTTCCAGGTCGTCAAGGTCGTGAAGGAAACCGGCGGCACAGGTGCGATGGTGAGCGACGAGGAAATCCTCGACGGCATCCAGCTCCTCGCCAGCACCGAAGGGATCTTTACGGAGCCTGCCGGCGGCACGACCGTGGCGGCGACGCGCGTGCTCGTTCAGCGCGGCGCCATCAAGTCGGGCGACTCCGTGGTGATCTGCGTGACCGGGAACGGCTTCAAGACGGCGGAGGTCATGGCTGGCAGGATGGAAGCGCCGGTGAGAATCGGCCGCAGCCTGGCCGACTTCGAAAAGGTCGCGCCGCAGACGGTGACTGTGGCGTGAAACGTGAAATGCAAGATTCAAAGTGCAAAATGCAAAGACGGGTCGTGGCCGAATCTGTAGTTTGCATTTTGAATGTTGCATTTTGAATTTCGTTGGTGCTCTACCCGGTCTTTCTGAAGCTGCGCGGCCGCCGCGTTCTGTTAGTGGGTGGCGGCGGCGTCGCAGCGGCCAAGCTTGAGGGGCTGCTGGCTGCGGGCGCAGTCGTCACCGTAGTCGCGCCCGAAATCAACGCCGCGCTCGAACGCCGGGACGTCACGCTGCACCGGCGGTCGTTCGAGCCCGATGACCTCGACGGTGCGTGGTGGGTGGTTGCGGCGGCGCCTCCTGAAGTGAACCGCCAGGTACAGGCGGCAGCAGAGGCGAGACAGCTCTTCGTCAACGCGGTTGACGATCCGGCGCACGCCACGGCGTACCTCGGCAGCGTCGTCAGGCGCGACGACGTCACGGTGGCGATATCCACTGGCGGGAGGGCGCCGGCTCTGGCGGCTCTGTTACGCGAGGCACTGGAGGCGTGGCTGCCTCAGGACGTCGATCGGTGGATGCTGGCGGCTGATGAAGCGCGCCGTCAGTGGAAAGAGAGCGGGGTGCCGATGGAACGGCGGCGCCCGCTGCTGCTGGAGACGCTGAACCGGTTGTACGAGTCAAAGAAACCATGAGCGTGGCTTTTGGGAGCGTGTCACTCGTTGGCGCCGGGCCGGGCGACCCTGAACTGTGGACCGTCCGTGGCCTGCGGCGTGTGCAGGAGGCTGACCTCGTTCTCTATGACGCGCTGATCGACGCCGAGGCGCTGCGGCGGCTCACGAACGCCCGGTGTTTCTGCGTCGGCAAGCGCGCCGGGCGCGCAAGCGTCCGCCAGGAAACGATCCACCGGTTAATGATTCGCGCGGCGCGGGAAGGCAAACGGGTGGTTCGCCTCAAAGGGGGCGACCCCTTCGTGTTCGGCCGCGGCGCCGAGGAGGCGCTGGAGCTGGCTCGTGCCGGGATCGCCTGTGAGGTCGTGCCCGGGGTGACCACCGCCGTCGCGGCTCCGGAACTGGCCGGGATTCCGGTGACGCATCGCGGCCTGTCGTCCGGTTTCCTCGTGATAGCCGGACACGCGGGCGAGACGTTCGACGCCTCGCTCGAGGCGGTGCGGCCGAACAGCATCACGCTTGTCGTCATGATGGGCCTGGCGGTTCGCGACGTCATCGCGAAGCGCCTGGAGACGCACGGCTGGGCCGGCGACTCGCGTGCGGCGCTGGTATGCGGCGCGGCGACGCCCGACGAGTGGGCGTGGACAGGGCGTCTGCGGGATGTCGGGACGGCGACGCCGCCCGATGGGGTCCCCGGCGTCCTCGTGGTAGGTGAAGTCGTTCAGATTCGCGAAACGCTTGTCGCCATGAAGGGCATGGCGTTTAACCGCGAAGAACGCGAAGAGGGCGAAGAGCGCGAAGTAAAGAAAACGCATTCTTTGTGACCTTCGCGGCGTGAGGACCTTATGGCGGTAGCAGAAAACCCAATGACCTTCGGGCGCCCGCGGCTCGACTTCGCGAGCGAGCACGACATCGAGGAGTTCGTCGACATGCTCGGCAAGTACGAGCGTGCCGAAATCACTCCCGAAGACTGGCGCCGGTTCCGCCTTCTGCGCGGCACCTACGGACAGCGCCAGGACAACGTCCAGATGCTGCGCATCAAGATCCCGCAGGGCATCGTGACGTCGGCGCAGCTCCGCGCGCTGGCCGGCGTCGCCTCGCGGTACTCACGCGGGTTCTGTCATGTCACCACGCGGCAGAACATTCAGTTCCACTTCGTTCCGCTGGCGGTCTGCGAGAGCGCGATGCGCGAGCTGGCAGACGAGGGGCTGACGACGAGGGAAGCGTGCGGCAACTCGGTCCGCAACATCACCGGCTGTCATTACGCCGGCACGTCCGACGACGAGATCTTCGATCCGACCCCGTATGCCGAGGCGATGACGCGCTACTTCCTGCGCCACCCGCTGAGCGGCGTGCTGCCGCGGAAGTTCAAGATTGCGTTCGAAGGCTGCCGTGTCGATCACGCGTACGCCTCGATCAACGACATCGGATGGCGCGCGCGCATCCAGGATGGCCGCAAGGGTTTCCGCGTCACCGTTGCCGGCGGCACGTCGATTCTGCCCGTCTCGGGCTACGTGCTCTACGAGTTCCTGCCGGTCGAAGAGATGTTTGAAGTCGCCGAGGCAATCGTTCGCGTGTTCCACCGCTTTGGCGACTACGAGCATCGTCAGCGCAATCGCCTGAAGTTCACGATCAAGTCGCTCGGCTGGGATGGTTTCCGGGCGCGATTCGAGGAATGCCTCGAGGAGTTCCGCCGCGAAGGCGGCGCGCGGTTGTCGTTCGATCCGGACGCGGTGACACTTGAAGCCGCGCCGACGTGGACCCCCGCTGAACCGCCGACATTGCAGGCCGCAGCGGTGGCGGCGTCGACTCCTGTGACGGGCCCTGGCATCCTGCCGGCGAGTGTTCGCCTGCAGCCATTGCCCGACACGTATCTTCGCTGGATGAGCAGCAACGTCAGCCGCCAGCGGCAGGAGGGTTATTGCCATGTGACCGCGCGTCTGCCGCTTGGTGACTTCACCGCCGGACAGATGCGTGTGCTGGCTGACCTTGCCGACGCCTATTCCGATGGCACCCTCCGGCTGACCGTCGATCAGAACGTCCTGTATCGGTGGGTGAAGAACGAATCCGTCGAGCCGTTCTATCAGCGGCTGGTCGCCGCGGGCCTGGGCGCTCCCGATGCTGGCCGGTTGAGCGATGTCGTGAGCTGCCCGGGAGCGGAGAGCTGCCGGCTGGCGGTGACGCAGTCGCGCGGGCTGGGCCGCGCGCTCACCGAATACCTCAGCGCGCGTCCCGACCTCGTCGACATGGTCTCGTCGGGCCACATCAAGATCAGCGGCTGCCCGAACGGCTGCGGTCAGCACCATATCGGCTCGATCGGATTCCAGGGAAGCGTCCGCAAGGTTGCCGGACGCGCCGTGCCGCAGTATTTCGTCCTTGTTGGCGGCGGCTGCTCGGACGAAGGCGTCGCGCATTTCGGCAAGGTCGTGTCGAAGGTTCCCGTGCACCGCCTGACCGACGCCGTCGATCGCCTGCTTGCGCTCTACCGCGATAACCGCGAAGGAAACGAGGAGCTGGGCGCCTTCTTCCGGCGTGTGCCGCCATCGATGGCCACCGACGCGCTCAAGGATCTGGCCCAGCTGCTGCCGACCGAAATCGGGGAACAGGATCTAATCGACCTCGGTGAGAACCAGGCGTTCAACCCCGAGGTGATGGACGGCGAGTGCTCCGCGTAGTCTTCGGCGCGTCCGTTGCTCTGCTGCTCATTGGTCCGCCTGAAGGCGGACGCTACGTTGCCGCACTGGCCGCCGCGCAGGCGCCAGCGGCGCTGCCGCCCGGCGACAACCTCGTTGTCGAAGGCATTCCTTCCATTCCCCAGACGCTCATCGAGGATGTGCGGCGGTATACCGAAGCCCGCGCCGCGGGCTTTGCCGACTGGCATCCGACGCGGCGCGAACTGCTCGTGTCGACGCGGTTTGCGGACGCCGCGCAGATACACGCCGTCCGGGCTCCCGGCGGCGCGCGTGCGCAGCTGACGTTCGAGCGAGAGCCGATCACGACCGCCAGCTACCAGCCAACGTCTGGCGATTACTTCGTCTTCGCCAAAGACGCTGGTGGAAACGAGTTCTTCCAGCTCCATCGCTATGACCTGTCAGACGGCCGGACGACGCTGCTGACCGACGGCGGACGGTCGCAGAACGGCTCAATCGCCTGGAGCACGCGCGGCGATCGGATCGCCTACGGTTCGACCCGGCGCAACGGAGCCGATCGCGATTTGTACGTGATGGATCCGCGGTCGCCGAAGACCGATCGCATCGTCCTGCAGGTGTCGGGCGGCGGATGGAGTGTCACGGACTGGTCGCCCGACGACACCACGCTGCTCGTGGACGAGACGCTGTCCATAAGCAAGACGCGCCTCTGGCTGGTGGATGTCCGCAGTGGCCAGAAGACCGCGCTGACGCCGGACGAGGACGTGTCGTACGGCCAGTCGGCGTTCAGCCGCGATGGCCGCGGCGTGTATGTCACCACCGACAAGGGCAGTGAATTCCTCCGTCTCGCCTACATCGACATCGCCACTAAAGCCCTCACGCCGCTGCCGGTCGATCTCAAATGGGACATCCAGGGCTTCGATCTCTCGCCCGATGGCCGGACGCTGGCTTTGGCCAGCAATGAGGCCGGTTTCTCGAAAACCTATCTGCTGGACACCCAGTCGAAGAAGGCGAGGCCGATTTCCGCCCTCCCGGCAGGCGTCGTCACGGCCCTGAAGTGGCACGCGAGCGGCCGCGATCTGGCCATCGGGCTGTCTGCCGGCGGCGCACCGGCCGACGTGTACTCGGTCGATGCGCGCTCTGGCGATCTGACGCGATGGACCGAGAGCGAGCTGGGCGGAATCACGCCGAACCAGTTGACGGCGCCGAAGCTCGTTGAATGGCCCTCGTTCGACGGGCGAACCATTTCCGGTTTCTACTACCACCCGCCGGCGCGATTCAGCGGTCCGCGGCCGGTGATCATCAACATCCACGGTGGTCCCGAGAGCCAGTACCGGCCCGGTTTCCTCGGGCGCAACAACTACCATTTGCAGGAGTTGGGCGTCGCGATCATCTTCCCGAACGTCCGCGGCTCAACCGGGTATGGCAAGACCTTTCTGTCGCTGGACAACGGTCTCAAACGGGAGGATTCGGTCCGGGACATTGGCGCCCTGCTCGACTGGATCGCCAGGCAGCCGCAACTGGATGCCTCGCGGGTGATGGTTACAGGCGGGAGCTACGGCGGGTATATGACCCTGGCGGCCGCCACTCACTACAACGATCGCATCCGGGCCGCGCTCGACATCGTCGGCATCTCGAATTTCAATACATTCCTCAAGAACACCGAGAGCTATCGGCGTGACCTGCGGCGAGTGGAATACGGCGACGAACGCGTCAAGGAGGTTGCCGAATTCTTCGAACGCACCGCGCCGCTGAACAATGCCGGTCGCATCAGCAAGCCGCTCTTTGTCGTGCAGGGAGGCAATGACCCTCGCGTGCCGCGGACGGAATCGGAGCAGATGGTCGCGCGCGTTCGCAAGAACGGCACGGCGGTGTGGTATCTGATGGCCAAGGACGAGGGGCATGGGTTTGCGAAGAAGGCGAACCAGGACTTTCAGTTCTACGCGACCGTGATGTTCATCCGCCGCCATCTGCTCGGCGAAGCGCCCTCGAGCGAATGATGAAGAGCCTGGCGCTGGTGTTCGTGCTCGCCGCCGCCGTTCCGGCGCCCGCGCAGCAGGTTCCCACGGCGCCGTTCACGACCGGCATCACCGACGCTGCCTCGCTGAAACGCGCGATTGACGCGCGCATCTCGCGGGCCCGGACCCTCCTCGACGCCATGCTGGCGGTGAAAGGCGCCCGCACCGTCGCCAACACGCTTGCTCCGTACGACGAGCTGCTCGACGAGTTGAATACCGCCAGCGGCCAGGTCGCCATCATGATGGACCTGCACCCGGACGCCGCCGTCCGGCAGGCGGCGGAGGATCTGGACCGCGCGGTGAGCGGGCTGCTCGACGACGTTCCGCTCCGGACTGATGTCCATGCCGCACTGAAGGGCGTCGACCTGCGGCGGGCGGATGCCGCTACCCGGTTTTACGTCGCGCGTGAGCTCCGCGACTTCCGCAGGGCAGGCGTCGACAAGTCCGAAGCCACCCGGGCCAGGCTGAAGGACCTCCGCGACCAGTTGACACAGGCGATGGCCGACTGGGGTCGCAACATCCGCGAAGGGTCGCGCACGGTGGCGGCCAGCCCCGCCGATCTCGACGGTCTCCCGGCTGACTTCGTTGGGCGCCACAAGCCGGACGCGAGCGGTGCCATCCCGTTGACGACGGGCGCGGCGGATGCGCGGCCGGTGCTGATGTACGCCAGGAACGATGAGCTCCGCCGCCGGATGCTCGTCGCCACCTACAACGTCGCCGCGCCCGAGAACATCGCCGTTCTCGACAGGATCGTGCGAGTCCGCGCCGACATCGCGCGCATTCTCGGGTATCGCAACTGGGCCGCCTACGATGCCGAGGTGCGGATGGCCGGCGACGAGAAAGCGGTGTCTGCCTTTATCGATCGCGTCGTCGACGCGGCCCGCCCTCGTACGGGGCGCGAGCTCGCGGAGCTTACACGGCTGAAGCAGCAGGAGCGCCCTGGAAGTTCGCTCAATCCCTGGGACCGCCTGTATTACGCGGAGCTCGTTCGCCGTTCGAGCTACGACTTCGATTCGCAGGCCGTTCGTCCTTACTTCGCGTTCGATCGGGTACTCGAAGGGGCGCTGCGCGTGACCGGCACCATTTTCGGTCTGACCTATCAGCGCGTAACGGACGTGCCAGTCTGGCACCCGTCAGTGCGCGTCTACGAGATGCGCGACGGCGGCAGCCTGGTCGGGCGCGTCTATCTGGACCTGCACCCACGGGCGAACAAGGCCGCGGGCGGCGCAACGACGCTCACGGTGCGCCCGGGCCGAAAAGGGCGAACGATTCCCGAGACGGTGCTGTGGGCGAGCCTCCCCGGAGGCCAGCCGAACGATCCCGGGTTGATGACGCACGACGAGGTTCGAACGTTGTTCCACGAGTTCGGTCACGTGGTGCACCGCCTGTCCGGCGGCCACCAGCCCTGGCAGGGACTGAGCAGTCTGGCGATGGAGCGCGATTTCACCGAAGCGCCGTCGCAGATGCTGGAGGAGTGGGTCTGGGATCCGAAGACCCTGGCGACGTTCGCGACGCACTACCAGACGGGTGAGCCGATTCCGGCAGCGCTGGTGCAGCAGATGCGCCGCGCCAGCGAGTTCGGGCAGGGCATCGAAGTCACGCAGCAGATGGTTCTCGCCCGCGTTTCCCTGTCGCTGCACGATCGCGAGCCAGGCGCCATCGATCAGAACACGCTGTGGAAGCAGATCCAGGCCCGCTACGTCGAGATCCCATTCATCGAAGGGACGGCCCGGCAGGCGTCCTTCCCTCACATCGGCCAGGCGGGCTACGCGAGCGCCTACTACACCTACATGTGGTCGCTGGTGATCGGGAAGGATCTGTTCAGCAGGTTCGAGGGGCGCGATCTCACGCAGCCCGGCCTCGCGCGCAAGTACCGCGAGATTGTCTTTCTGCCCGGCAGCTCCCGGACCGCGAACGCTGTGGTTACCGAGTTTCTCGGCCGCCCATTCAATGCGGACGCGTGGGAGAAGTGGCTGAATGGCGCCTCAAAGTAATTCTGAATTCAGAATTCTGAATTCAGAATTGCTATAACGGCTTCCATACCAGCGCCACCAATCTCACCTCCACGCCCGCCCGCTTCGGTTTGACCTCGATCGTTTCGATCGCGGCGTCAGGCGCACCGCTGACGAGGTCCTGCACTTCACCCTGCAGCTCCGCTTCGATCGCCTGTAACTCCTCTTCCGCCGCGCGCTGACGCTCCTGTGCCTGCGCCACGTCTGCCGCTTCCTTCATCGAACGTCCGACTCCGCGCGCCGTGGTCGTCGCCCGGCCCAGTGTGGACATCGAGACCGCCTTGCGGCCCATCAGCGCGCCGAGCAGCGTCGCGCCAAGCGATACCGCGGTCTGCGTCTTCTGCTGGGACACCTGCTGCTGCTCACGGGCGACTGATTCCTGCGTCCGGCGGATCTTGTCGGTCGCGCGCGCAACCCGCGCGGCGTACTTGCCTCGCAGCTTCTCGACGGCCACGTCGCGTCTTTCCCGTGCCGCCTGCTGCACCCTGGCCGAAAAATCGGCCTCCGTCTCTCCCGGACGAGAGCTCAGCTTGTACGCCGGCGCCGAATACAGTCGCAGCGGCTTCGCCCGCACGAGCCACTGTTCGAAGTCGTCGGTCCACTTCGCATAGCTCTTGGCATTCCGGGCCGCGGCAGGCAGCGCGCCGTAGCGGGCGGCAGGATTCGCGGCGGCCGGCGCGAGCGAATCCGGCTCGACGTCAATGATCGAGGCGTCGTCCCAACTGACCGCCAGGGCGCCGTCCTTGACCGATGTGACGGCGTGGACCGGTGCAGTGACGTCGACCCCGCGTTTCGAGTCCGTGTAGCGGGCAAGGGCGCTTCCGTACAACACCGGCTCATACGCCGCTGGTGCAACCGGCGACGGAAGGAAGTATTCGGTGATCCCCGCAGGCAGCACCGGCTTTTCCGATGCGGCTGCGCTCGAAGCGGCCGGTGCCGGGTGCGCTTCACCCGTCGCCCGTTCAGGCGTGACGGGCGATTGCTGCGGCGGGGGAGTGCCGATCGCCCGCCGCAGCTCTTCCCGTGTCAGCGGCCCGCGCAGATAGGAGAGTGCCCACCGCGTTTCGAACGTGACCGGCTCCTGCTCGTGGACGTTGTGCATCAGGAAGACACGGCTGCGCAGCGCGGACAGCGTCTTGTCCAGCTGCTCGCGCGTCCACGAGCTCGAAACACCTTCCAGGCCGTCGAGGACCCTCGACTTGTCGCGCTCGGCCTGCAGCTTGCCGAGAAACCACGTGCCGGTGTTCGAGAGCGCCTTGTAGTCCAGATCGACGGGGTTCTGCGTTGCCAGCATGACGCCGACGCCCGCGGCGCGAGCCTGCTTGAGCAGTGTCAGCAGCGGAAGTTTCGACGGCGGGTTGGCGACCGGTGGAAGGTAGCCGAACACTTCGTCCATGTAGAGGAGTGCGCGCAGCGACGGGCTGCCGCCCTGCCGGCGCGTCCATTCGACTGCCGCATTCAGGACGAGCGTAACGGCCAGCATGCGGTGCGCCTCGTCGAGGTGTGCCACCGAGACGATCGCAATGCGCGGGCGGCCCTTCGAGTCGAACAACATGGTGGAGAGATCGGCAGGTTCACCCTTCATCCAGATGTCGAACCCGGGCGTGGCGAGCACGCTGTTGAAGCGCAGCGCCAGCTCCTGCCGGTCGCGTGCAGGGTAGAAACTCTCCAGATCCATGACGCCGATGCGGTCGAAGGGCGGCCGGAGGATCTGTTCCACCAGCCGCGGCAGGTCGGTCTGGCCTGCGCCACCCTGACCAAGCAGCGCTGCCACCAGCGCGTGGTCGCGGCTGTGCGGTCCCGTATCCGTTACTCCGGCAAGCGCCAGCAGGCTGTTCGCGACCGTGGTTGCCCGTGTAGCGGCCTCGTCAGGATCGTCCGTACCTGAGCGGAGGCCCTTCAGCACCGAAAGCGGGATTCCGGAGTTGCTGCCAGGCGTGTACACGCGGACGTCGGCCGCTGATTTCAGCCGCCCGATTCTCGCGCCGTCCTGGTCCCACTCCGCCAGCCCGTTCTTCCAACGCTCAGCAAGCTGTTCGGCGGCGGCCTCGCGGGTCAGCTGCTGCGACTGGATCTGCCGCTCGTCCAGCCAGGGTGCGAAATCACCAGGGGCCAGGTCGGGAAACGTCAGGAGCAGATTGGAGAGGTCGCCTTTGGGATCGATGGTGAGAACCGGAATCTGGTCGAGCGCCGCCTCCTCGATGAGGGTGATTCCAAGACCGGTCTTCCCGCTGCCCGTCATGCCGATGCAGACGGCATGGGTAACGAGGTCCCGGGACTCGTACAGAACCGGTTCGTTCAGGCGGGTGTTAGCGCCGAGGTCGAACCGGCGGCCGAGGTAGAACAAGCCGAGCTGTTCGTACGAGGGAAGCATGGCGGCCATTATGATCAAACTAACCCAGGAGAGATCCATGGCTGACCGCAGACGAGGTGAAAGCAAGGAGCTCAAGAAAGACCAGCACGTCCGGCGCGAGGTGCTTGGCGACATCGGCGCCGAGATCGTCCAGGAGCACACGACGCCCCAGTACCGGAACCCCAATCGCGATCAGGCGCGCGGTGACTGGGACCGATCCGGCCGCCACGGCGACGAAGACGCCAGCCGCGATGAGCGCACGCCGGGCGACGACGGGCTGCGCCCGACGCGCGGCGAAACGCAATAGCAATCAACGTAAGTGGTCAGATTCGAGGCCCTGGACCCCGAGATTCGCGGCGTTCTCGGCAAGAAGGTCAGCGAGCTCGGGCTCAGGGTCGAGGGCTCTCCGGTCGAAGGCTACGTGCGCCAGCTGTACAAGGAGCTGGAACGGCGCGGGCTGAAGAAGTTTCGTCCGGTGTGCTATCTGACCGACGAATGGGGATGTCCGGACCAGCAGCCCGTGCTCGGCATCCCCTTCTATCTTGCCGATCCCAAGCTGCGGCGGCTCGAAAAGGCGGTTGATGCGCTCGAGAACGAGCGCCAGATCATGATGTACATGCGCCACGAGGCCGGCCATGTCTTCAACTACGCGTATCGCCTCTACACCACCCCTGAGTGGCGGCGCCTCTTCGGACCCTTTTTCCGCGCCTATCGCGACGACTACAAACCGATTCCATTCAGCCGCGAGTACGTCAGGCACATCGAGGGCTGGTACGCGCAGAAACATCCCGACGAAGACTTTGCCGAAACGTTTGCCGTGTGGCTGACACCGCGGAGTCCGTGGCGCCGGCAGTACAAAGGGTGGCCGGCCGTGAAGAAGCTGCGGTACGTCGAGCGCATGGCCCGATCGCTTGCCGACGTCGAGCCCATCGTGAAGACCGGGGAAGTGGACATCACACCGGACGATATCGGCGTCACGGTCGAGCAGTTCTACCAGCAGGCAGCCGATGAGCGCCAGGCCCGAATCGACATAGCGCTCGACGCCCATCTCGGGCAGATTTTCCTGACGCGGAAGCGGAAGGAGTCGCGCCCCGCGGCGCAGATTGTGAGCAAATACCGTCCGGAACTCGTAGAAAAGATTACCTACTGGACGGGCGTCAAGAGGCCCATCGTCAACGGCCTCATCGACTCGATCTGCCGGACGTGCGAACGGATGAAACTGTGGGGCGAGGTTGGGGAAGAACCGCGATATCTGGTAGAAGTCACGGCACTGGCTACAACACTGGCGATGAATTTTTTGATGAGGGGAAAGTTCGAGCATTGATGTCTACTAAGAACCACCAACTACGAACTACCAACTACTAACTACCAACTAGATGGGTTCACTCCGCATCGTCGTTCTCTATGACCGCGTTCTCGTGGACGAGACCGAGGAGCAGGCCGCTTCTACCGACAAGACGCCCGTCGTCCGCACGCTCGACAAGAAAGAAGTCGAGGAGGAAGTTGCCGACGCGCTGACGAAGCTTGGCCACGAGCCAGTGCTGTACGAGTTGGACGGCACGCAGAAAAGTCTGCTCGGTCTGGCCAAAGCGGATTGCGATCTGGTCTTCAACCTCGCGGAATCGTTTGCGGACGACGACACGGCGGACTTCAAGATTGGCGCCTTTCTGGACCTCCTCGGACGCAACTACACGGGTACTGGCGCGAACGGGTTGATGCTGGCGCAGGACAAGGCGATCGCGAAGAAGATCTTTGCCTTTCACGGCATTCACACGCCTGTTTTCGCCAAATCTTTCCGTGGCCGGCTCGATTTCTCGCACGATCTGCAGTTTCCGGTCATCGTGAAGCCGGCGCGCGAGGACGGGTCGATTGGGATCGAGTTCAGTGCCGTCGTGACGTCGATTCGCGAGCTGATGGAGCGGATGGACTGGCTGCATGCGAACTTCGACTCGCCGGTGCTCATCGAGGAGTACATCGAAGGCCGCGAGATGTACGTCGGCGTCCTTGGGAACGACAAGCCGGAGGCGCTGCCGGTCATCGAACTGGATCTGTCGAAACTCCCGGACGGCACACCGAGAATCGCCGCCGCGGAAGTGAAGTGGGGGAAGGGCACCAAGGCCTATCGCGACACGAAGTCCGCGGTGGCGACGGATCTTCCGGAAGAGACCGTCCTCGCACTGCAGCAGACGGCGGTCGCGGCCTATCAGGCGCTCGAACTGCGTGACTATGGCCGTGTGGACATGCGGCTGCAGCCTGACGGTCGCGTTCAAGTGATTGAAGTCAATCCAAACCCCTGGCTTAGTTCGCGAGCGGAGTTTGCAATGGCCGCGCGGAAGTCAGGACGCACCTACACCCGCCTGGTCGAAGAGATCGTCGAGCTCGCCATGGCCCGCGCCTAACGGCCGAGCTGCCTCCCCCGAACGGCGCCCTTTTGTTCTTTACGGCGGAGCCTTCCATCCAACTTCTAGACCGGCCGTCATTTAGCGGACGCGAGATCCGTGTCTATCAAACCGCACCCCCGCGACGAACGGGCCGCAAGGCCCTTTGAAGTGCCAAAAACATTGGTTTTTTGGCCATTTCGCGTTGCCGACACTGGGGCAAGTGGGCTATACTCGTGGGTGCTGTTCCCGGCGCCTTTCGACGCTGTTCAGGGTGAGCGAGTCGCAAGGGCAACAAGTCCGGTCCTACCACCACTTCCTGCTACGGGGGAAACGTGACATTCCAGGTCGGCGACAAGGTCATCTACCCGAACCACGGGCTCGGTATCGTCGAACGGATCGAAGAGAAAACAATTCTTGGTACTACCTGCGGCTTTTTCCACCTGCGCATCGTCGCGAACGACACGACGGTGCTGGTGCCTGTCGCCAACGTTGACGGCGTCGGACTTCGCAAGGCGATCACCGACGATGAGGTCAATCGGATTTTCGACCTCCTGGGCGACGGGAAAATCGACAACCATCAAAACTGGAAGGGACGCTTCAAGGACAACTCGGACAAGATGCGGACCGGGTCGATCTATGACATGGCGGATGTGCTCAAGAGCCTGACGTTCCTGAGCAAGTCGAAGAGCCTGTCGTTCCGCGAGAAGCGGATGCTCGACCGCGCCAAGGCACTCATCATCTCGGAGATCTCCGAAGTGATGCGGCAGAAGGCGCTCGAGGTCGAGGCGCGGGTCGATAGCGCTCTCGAACGCTGCTTCATGGTCAAGGCGCGGAACCTGGCGCGCGCGACGGCGCGCGCGAAGGTTGCCAAGCCGGTCAAGGTGGTGGTGCCTGTGGTTCCGCAGCGCCGCGCCGCTCGCGCATCGTAGTGTCTACCGGAACGCCTTAACGGCGTTCCGGATTTCGCGCTCTGCCTTCTTCGTCAGCCCGGACTCTCGCCCAGTCCGGGCTTTTTTTGTACCACGAAGGCACGAAGGGATCGAAGATCACGAAGACGAGTACGTATGACCTCTAACGCATGACCGCCGTCGCCGCAGTTCGCTCCCTCATCGCCTACGTTGTCATCCTGTCCTACATTGCCGTTGCCGCACCTCTGGCGTTGTTTTTCGGCGTCATTCTGCGGTGGAAGAGCGGCATGTGGGCGCTCGGGCACGCCGGCGCGAGGCTGGCGCTGGCCCTGGCGGGTATCCGCTATCGCGTGAGTGGCCGTGAAAATGTGCCGGATACAGCTGTGGTCTTCTGCTCCAACCACGAAAGCAATGTCGATCCGCCCGTTCTGTTCGAGGCGCTTCATCGTCGCCTTCACGTGCTCTACAAGGCGGAACTCCACAAGTTTCCGATCATGGGCACCGTCTTCGACGTTGGAGGCTTCGTTCCCATCGAGCGTGGAGATCGCGAAAGCGCGATGCGCTCGATCGCCAGGGGGGCGGAGTCGCTAAAGGCCGGCAATTCGTTCCTGATATTCCCGGAGGGCACACGAAGCCGCACGGGCCAGCTGCTCCCATTCAAGAAAGGCGGCTTGATCATGGCCATCGAGGCGCAGGCCCCCGTCGTTCCCGTGGCGATCAGCGGCGGACGAGCGGCCATGCGAAAGGGAAGTCCCATCGTCAGACCCGTCAAAGTAACCGTGAGAGTGGGCAAGCCCATCCCGACGAAAGGGATGACCCTGGATGACCGGGACGAGCTGATCGGCCACGTTCGCGGCGAGGTGCAGAAATTGCTCGACGAAGGTCCGGCATGGACCTGATCACGCTCGGCCGCACGCTGGGGTTCTCGTTTGCTGCCGGCGTCAACCTCTACGCGACCGTGGCCATCCTCGGGCTCGCGTCACGCTATGGCTGGGTCAGTCTGCCGCCACAGTTCCAGGCGTTCAACAACGACATCGTCATCGGCGCGGCCGTGGTGATGTATCTGATCGAGTTCTTCGCCGACAAGATCCCCTACGTCGATTCGCTGTGGGACGTGATACATACGGCGATTCGCCCGGTAGGCGGGGCGTTGATCGCGGTGACGACCCTGGGCGACGCGTCACCGACCGTAGAGGGCCTGGTCGCTCTGCTCGGCGGCGCCGTCGCGGCCGGCAGTCATTTGACGAAGACGAGCACGCGTGCCGCCGCCAATGCCAGTCCCGAACCGTTTTCCAACTGGGCCCTGAGCATCGGCGAAGATCTATTCGTGGTCGGCCTGGGGTTTCTTGCGCTCAAGTACCCCGTGGCGGCGCTGGTGGTCGCGGCGGTCCTGCTCATCCTGATTGTCGTGTTCGCCGCGGTAATTATCCGGACGGTGCGAAGCTGGTTCAGGCGGCGGGCTCCGGCCTGATTTGATTTACACTCTCCGGGCCAGCCCTGCCCGACACGCGTAGTGTCCCCGCCTCCGCCAAGGCTTCGGCGAGGGCCTCGCCGTAGCGCTCTGCGCGAAGGCGGGCGCCTTCAGGCGGACCTAAATTTATGCGTACTCGACTCGTTCTCGTCGTTTCGCTTACGGTGGTTACCGCGCTGGCGGCCCAGACTCCCCAGGACCGACCCACGTTCCGTTCCGGGGCCAACTACGTACGCGTCGATATGTACGCCACGCGCGACGGAAAGCCGGTCAACGACCTGACGGCCGCCGACCTCGAGGTTCTTGAAGACGGAGTCGCGCAGAAGATCGAGGACTTCGAGCACGTGGTCGTACGGTCTGCGGGCAGTTCGGCGTCGCGCGCCGAGGTAGACGGCTTGCGCGGCAGCCGTGAAGCCGCCGCCGATCCGCGCGCACGCGTGTTCGTCATCTTTCTCGACACCTATCACACCCAGCTCGACGGTTCCGCGATGATGCGGAAGCCGCTGGTGGCGTTTCTGGATCGCGTGCTCGGACCTGACGATCTCGTGGCGCTGATGACGCCCGAAATGGCGGGCAGCGATATCAGTCTCGGCCGGAAGACAGACGTCATCGAACGGATTGTCAGCGAGGAGTGGTGGGGGCGACGGGCGCGTGTGGCCGACCAGGATGCGAAAGAGCTGCTCTACGAACGGTGCCTTGCGGCCGCGGGCCTGAGTCAAGACATCACACTGCTCAACGAGGTCATCGGGCGTCGCCGCGAAAAGCTGACCCTCGATGCGTTCGAGGATCTGATGACCCATCTTGGAGGTCTCCGGGAAGAACGTAAAGCGGTCCTCCTGGTGACGGAAGGCTGGCTGCTGTACCAGCCGAATCCGAAGCTGGCATCGCGTCTGGGGGGGCCGGCGCCGCCGCCTGTGTTCGATCCGCCCGTGAAGCCGCCGTCCGAGCGTGGGCCATTCAACAACTCAGAGCTGCGCGAGTGTGAAGCGGATATCCAGGCTCTCGCCAACCTCGATCACGACCTGCGGTTCCGCGACATCACCGACGAAGCAAACCGTGGCAACGTCACGTTCTACCCGGTGTATGCGCGCGGACTCACCGTATTCGATGCGCCAATCGGTCCGGACAAGCCTCCACCGATCCTGCAGGACCTGAGCAACCTGCGCACGCGCCACAACAACATGCGTACGCTTGCCGTCGACACAGACGGGGAAGCGGTCATCAACACGAACCTCGTCGAGCAGGCGCTCAAGCGCATCGCCGACGATCTCTCGTCGTACTACTTGTTGGGTTATTACTCGACGAACAACAAGCTCGATGGCCGCTTCCGCTCGATCACTGTGCGCGTCAAGCAGCCGGGCGTCCGCGTTCGCGCGCGGCGCGGGTACCGTGCGCGCACGGCGGAGCAGGTTGCCGCCGCCGCGGCTGCCGCTGTCGTGGATCCGGCCAGCGCTGCAGTCACGAGGGCGTTGAACTCGGTTGCCGCGACGAATGCGCGGTCGACTTTCAGGGTGAGACCGGCGGCGTGGATGCGCTCGGAAAATGGTGCAGCCGGCGCCACCGTGTGGATCGTCGGCGAGCTGGATTTCCGGACGCGACGCGAGCCGGCGTGGGCGGGCGGTGCCCGCGCCGAGGTCTTGTTGCTCGGGTCCGACGGCCGCCAGCTGGCCTCGACACAGACTGAGGTTCCAGCCGGTCAAGGCTCGTTCAGCATTCGCGTTCCTTCGAACGGCCGCCTGGCTGCCGGCGACTACGCCGTCCGCGTGCGGCTCCGCGGTCGCGATGCCGACGCCAGCGATACCGCCAGGGTAATCATCCCGGAGCGCGCGTCGGTAATAGGCGAGGCCGTGCTCTGGCGGCGTGGCACATCGACCGGTCCACAATACGTGCGGACCGCGGACCCGCGCTTTCAGCGCAGCGATCGGATGCGTCTCGAGTTTGCGAGCGATGCCGCCGCCGCGACGGCGAGGCTGCTGGACCGTGTCGGCAAGGCGATTCAGGTGCCCGTGCAGGTGAGCGAGCGTATCGATGCCGTCGAAGGGACACGTTGGATCATTGCCGACATCACGCTCGCGCCGCTTGCGCCTGGCGACTACGCTGTCGAGATAACGGCCGACGGTGCCTCGCAGCTGACCGGCTTCCGAATAGTTCCGTAGGACGGGCTATTCGCCGACGGTAAACGTCAGCGTCCACGGTTTGGCCGCCGCTCCGTCGAACGCCTTGAGCGTGTCGAGCACATCGACCTGCACCCGGCCAGAGTCGAGCGGCGCAGAGAAACGCAGTGTAAGCGCGCGCGTTGCGGCGTCGAACGTCGTCTGGAAAGTGGGAGGCTTCGCGTCTGAACCCGGGTAACTGACGCGGACGGCGCCGGCGAAGCTCTTCGGATCGAGCCCGCGGGAGAACTGAATCCGCACGACGCTCGTGGTGCTGACATTTTCCTCGTCCGCCGTCGGCGACGAGAAGACCACTTCGAGTGTGGGCAGGACCGGTGGAGGGGCCGCCGGCTCGTCCGCTTCGCGAATCACCTCCGGCGCCTTTGCCGCCGCCAGCTGCGTGGCGTCGATTCGCACGAGTCCCCGCTCGTAGGCAACGACTCCGGTGACCTCCAGCCATTGATCCGTATCGAACCGGCGATTGATATCCAGATCGAAGCCCCGGCCGCGGGGCTGGATTCCGCTGACCCAGGTGGCCCCCTCAGCGCCGCGGATGACGAAGTCGTAGCGGCTCTTGCCCGGCGCGCCGGGAAGGTCACCGAACAGGTTCCTGCCGCGGAAGTTCCCCGTGACCGTCACCTTTTGGCCCTCGTAGCGCCACGGTTCCAGCGCCAGCGCGCGGATCGTCGTGGATGCCGACTGCTCCGCCCCGTTGACCGCCGTGACGCGCATGACCAGCTCCTCGCCGGGCCGGGGCCATCGCGTGGCGTCCCGCGCCTCGGCGTCCGGGACCCGTGGGTCACCAGGCTCGAGACGTCCCACATCGATAAGCTGACCGCGGACTTCGACCGGCCCGGACGACGGGTGGACGCCGTTCTCGAGGATCGAGCGGATGTTTCCGTCCGCCGAGTCGAGAAAGAAACGGCCGCCCTCTTCCTTGAACTCTCCGCGCACCAGGATGTTTTGCAGATGGAAGAAACCCGGGAACTGACGAAGTCCGGCGATGGTCGCGAGACGCCGCGGCGGGGGCTGCGCGGTGCTGAGGGCGGGCTGGAGCAGCACCAGCGCCGCGAAGGCGGCGGCGATCGCCCGTGAGAGTCTGCGTTCGCTGATGCCTGGAGCGCCCACAGCCAATTCTAAAGCTTTGCGGTACCATTTCATCTTGTGAATCGGTCGAACAAGCGGCGTCAGGCCCCCGACCAGGTGTCGGAACTGACCACAAACCGCCTGTCGGTGTACTTGCGTTGCCTGAACGAGCTCGACGCGGCGGGCACCCAGACGATCTCGTCGCAGGCGCTGGCCGAGCAGTTTCATCTCAACGCCGCCCAGATTCGCAAGGACCTTGCGTACTTCGGCGAATTCGGCGTCCGGGGCGTCGGTTACTACGTCAAGGACCTGCGGCGCCACCTGCGCCAGATCCTGGGTCTCGATCGACACCTGCGCGTGGCGATCATGGGCGCCGGCAACCTCGGACTTGCGCTTGCCGACTATCCGGGGTTCAGACAGGAAGGTTTCGCGATCGCCGCGCTCTTCGACGCCGCGAACGAGAAGATCGGTCACGAGTCGAGGAGCGGCGTTCCGATTTACGACATCCGCGAACTGAAGCGTGTCGCCAGGAAAGAGCGGCTCGACATCGCGGTCATCGCGGTCCCGGCGCCGCACGCGCAGCCGGTCGTCGAGCAGGTGATCGCCGCTGGTATCAAAGCGATCCTCAACTTCTCGCCGGGGGCCCTCAAGGTTCCCGGCGACGTCAAGCTGAAGAGCGTCGATCTGACGGTATCGCTGGAAAGCCTCTCGTTCTATCTCGCACAGGGAGAGGCGAGTGGCAGCTAAGCTTTCTCACGTCGACGCCCGCGGCAAGGCGCGCATGGTTGACGTTGGCGACAAGGCGGTCACGGCCCGGGAAGCGTTGGCGCGTGGCGAAATCCTGATGAGCGCCGCCGCCCTCCGCCTGATCCGTCGTGGCGAGGTCGCCAAGGGTGACCCGCTGCAGACGGCACGGCTCGCCGGCGTGATGGCGGCCAAGCAGACCTCGGCGCTGATTCCGTTGTGCCACCCGCTGCAGCTGTCGCACGTGAACGTCGATCTGACGCCGACGCGCCGCGGATATCGAATCGACGCGCGTGTCCGCACCAAAGGGCAGACCGGTGTCGAGATGGAAGCGCTCACCGCCGTCGCCGTCGCGGCATTGACGATCTACGACATGGTCAAGGCCGTTGACAAATCGATGGTCATCACCGACATCTACCTCGTCGAAAAAACCGGCGGCCGATCGGGGACCTACCGGGCAGCGGACCTGACAAGGTCCGCTCCACTGCGGTTGACGCGCTCACGGCGTTCGAAGCGTCCGTGAACGAGGTTCCTCGCGGCGAGGCGTACTACCGCCTGGCTGTCATCCTCGGCGCGCTGACGGCGATGGGGCCGCTGGCGATCGACATGTACCTGCCAGCGCTCCCGACCATCGCACGGGAGATGGCGAGCTCGACAGCGTCGGTTCAGGTCAGCCTGGCCGTCTACTTCATTGGCCTCGCCTGCGGGCAGGCCTTCTACGGTCCGTTCTCGGATCGCTGGGGACGCAAGCGGGCGCTGTACTTCGGGCTGACCCTCTTCTCTGCCTCGTCAGTCGGTTGTGCGATGGCCGGCGACGTCACGGCCCTGATTGCGCTGCGGTTCCTGCAGGCGCTTGGCGGCTGCGCCCCGCTGGTGGTTCCGCGCGCGGTCGTTCGCGATTACTTCGACCAGCGCGGATCGGTGCGAATGCTCTCGGTCCTGATGCTGGTGATGGGCCTTGCGCCGATTCTGGCGCCGCTCATCGGCGGCCAGCTGTTGGTGAACTTCGGCTGGCGCTCGGTTTTCTGGGTGCTCGCCGCGTATGGCGCCTTCTGGCTCGTCATCGTCACGATGTTTCTGCCCGAGAGCCTGCCGCCAGCCAGGCGGCGCCGCCAGCGTGCGGTTGACGTCGTTGCCACCTATCTGGGATTGCTGCGCGATCGCACCTACATCGGCTACGTGCTGACTGGGGCGCTGATCTTTGCGGGCCTGCTCGCCTATATCTCCGGGTCGCCGTTCGTCTTCATCGAGGTGTTCCGTGTGCCGCCGGAACAATACGGCCTGTTCTTCGGCGTCAACGCGATCGGCATCATCGTCGCCTCGCAGGTGAACCGGTGGCTCGCCAACAAATACGATGCGCGGCACATCATCGGCGCTGTGCTGCCGGTGTCGGTCACCGCCGGGGCAGTGCTGCTGATCGACGCCGCAACGGGGTTCGGCGGTTTCGCGGGCATCCTGGTGCCGCTGTTCTTCTATATCGCGACTCACGGATTCATCATGCCGAATACCACCGCGCTGGCGATGGCGCCGCACGGAGCGGTCGCCGGCAGCGCTTCGGCGCTTCTCGGCACCGTGCAGTTCGTGCTGGGAGCATCCGCCGGTGCCCTGCTGGGCGCGCTGGGCAACGGCACGGCCGTGCCGCTTGCGGCCGTCATCGCCGGCTGCGCCGCGCTTGCCTTCGTGACCTATCAGTCGCTGCCGCGCTGATATACTCCCGCCCCTGACACGTTCGAATCGTTCGAGTTCGCGACCACATCGCAGAGGACCTGTGGCATGAAAACCCTTGACGTTGGCGCCGCCATCGACGAAGGGCGCTGGACCGGTTACCAGAAGCTGCTGATTTTCGGGACGGCGCTGACCATCATTCTCGACGGCGTCGACAATCAGCTGCTGCCGAACGCCGTACCCACTCTGATCAAGGAGTGGGGCCGCCCTCGAGGCGACTTCATCGGGGCGCTGTCCTACGGTCCGTTCGGCATGATGATCGGCGGGCTCATCGGCGGAATCATCGGCGACCGCTACGGGCGCCGTACCGCCCTCCTCGGCAGCGTGCTCACGTTTGCCGTGCTCACGTTTGCGATCGCTTTCGCCAACACCATCGAGATGCTGGGGGCGCTGCGGTTTCTCGCCGGCGTCGGGCTTGGCGGGGCGATGCCGAATGCGGCAACGCTCGCGTCGGAGTACGTACCGCGCAAACAGCGGCCGTTCGCTGTGACGCTGACCATCGTCTGTATCCCGCTTGGCGGTGTCCTTGCCGGCGAACTCGCTGCCCGGATTATTCCGACATACGGGTGGCGGGCGCTGTTCATCGCCGGTGGTCTGGTGCCGATCGTGCTGGCGGCGGCGCTCTGGAAGTTGCTGCCTGAATCGCCGCGGTACCTTGCCGGGCGCCGTGAACGGTGGCCGGAGCTGACGAAAACGATGCGCCGCATCGGCCACAACGTTCCGGACGATGTCGAGTACGTCGAAGCGGCGACCGCTGGCGCTCCGAAGGGCAAAGTCAGCGTCGGGGCATTGTTCGGCCCACACTACCTTCGCGACACGGTGGCGCTCAGTGCGTCCTTCTTCTTCTGTCTGTTGGTGAATTATCTCGTCATTCTGCTGCTGCCGGCCGTGCTGACGTCGCCGGGCAACGGCTTCTCGCAGCCGGAGGCGAGCCGGGCACTCCGTGATTCGAACTTCGGGGGCGTCGCGGGAGCGATTTTCGGCGCGATCCTGATTCAGCGCTTCGGCTCGCGCATCACGATGCTCGGCATGTCGGCGCTCGCCGTCGTCTGCGGCTTCATCCTCGCCGGAGCGCAGATCACCCCGCAGAACGGGCTGTTCCTGGCGGTGATGTTCATCCTGACCGGCGGCCTCCTGAACGCCGTCCAGACGACGATGTACGCGTTGGCCGCACATGTCTTCCCGACTGAAGTCCGGAGCACCGGGGTCGGCTTTGTGGTCGCCGTTGGGCGTGTCGGCAACGTGCTGGCCGCCACTGTCGCCAATGAAGCCTTCAACCGCGGCGGGAACGCGGGCTACTTCAGCTCGTGGTCGGTTCTGATGGGTATTGTGTTCGTTGCCCTCGCGCTCGTCAGCCGCCACGTTCCGCGGAGTGCAGCTGTCGTCGAGGTGCGCGCGGGCGCTGCCGCAAACCGCTGAAAAGACATGCACCGACCTGTTACGGTCGGTGCATGGTGGAGTCCGGTCGGGAGCGTCACGCCACGCTACTCGACCGGCGTCCAGCTCTTGTCGGGATTGAATCGCTCCATCTTCTTGAACGCGTCGAGCGTTCCGGCGCCGAGGTCCTTTTCGTAGACCACGCCGTCGTGGCTGACGATGAAGGTCTTGACGCCGGTGACGCCATAGTCCGCGGGAGCCGCGACCAGCGCGAAGCCTCCGATCATCACTTTGTTCACGACGAAGTCGAGCTGTCCAAGCGGTGCCGCGGGTCCCTGTCCCTTCAGGACCTTGAAGTAGTACCCACGGTAGGGCTCAGCGCGGTCGGTATAGCCGCGCTCGATCGCTGCTGCCACGTTCTCTCCGATGGGACCGTCCCAGGTACCGTCAGACTTCCGCCATGCGAGCCCGTCCTGCGTACCCGGCGTGCTGATGATGCGTTGGGCGTATTGGGTGACCTCGAAGCCCTCGCGCACCCGATGCGCGTATGCGTGCTGCGCCTCGACGTAGCCGCGGGAGATCTGAATCGCGTCCAGCTCGTTGCGACCGATCTGCCGGCGCAGCATTTCCTCACGTCCGGCTTCCGCATCGAAGGACCAGCGCGTGCCGCGCTTGACGATCGGAATTGGAAACGGCCATTCGGAGTTGCCCACCAGCAGGAAGGCACGGCTTTTCGTGGCGGGGTCAACCGAGACGTGCGCTTTTTCACGGGCCGCGTCCACGAACTCGGCCGCTCGCTGTCGATCTTCCGCGTCTTTGCCCGGCAGCACGATCTCGTCGAACTTCGGGCCGAAGATTTCATGCAGCGCGGCGACGTCGAACGCCGTCGCCGCGGCGAGCAGCGCATCAGCAGCCTGTTTGGGACTGTCGAAGCTCTTGACGGCCGCCGCCTGCGCCGCACGGGGTGCCCGGGCTGCGCCCTGCGCGTGAACGTGGAGAGGCGCCGCGATCATACCGAGAGATACCGCGATGCCAGCCAGCAGCGGCCATTGCGGCGATGTCCGTTTTGCACCTGAGGTGTTCATCATCGTCTCCTTCAACGGCGCCCGCCGCCACGACTCCCGCCTCCTCCACGCGACATTCCACCGCCTCCGCGCGAGGCTCCGCTGGAGCCGCGCATGCTCGACCCTCCGCGGCTGCTGCTCGAGCGAGCCTTCGAGCCGTCGAATCCGCCGCTGCTCCCGAACGCGCCGCTTCCTCGATCGGCGCTGCCCAGGTCGCGGCTGCCTATGCGGTCTGCGCTGCTGCCGCTGCCAAAGCTCCCGCGGTCGCTGACGCTGCCGCGGTCGCCGACGCTGCCCGCTCGGTCGCCGACACCGCCGGTCCGCGGGTCACGAGTTGCCGCGCGGTCGCCGGCACCGCCAGTGCGCGGGTCACGAGTTGCCGCGCGGTCACCGGCACCGCCGGTGCGTGCATCGAGACTTCCTGCGCGATCACCCGCCCCGGTCGTGCCAACAGCGCCGCTGCGGACGTTTCCGCCCTGACGCTGCACCTGCTGGCGGGCGCCCGCCTGCCGCTGCGTCAGCGAGTCGCCACGCGCCGCGCCGCCGTACTTATTGGCGGTGGCGCGGTCACGATACGGCGCCCCGCCGCGATGCTCGGGACGGTGTTGCCAGTTCGTTCGCCCGCTCAGGTTGTTGTTTCCCGCGCGGATGTTGGCGTTGCGGTTGAAGTTGTTGTTGTTGTTGATGGTGATGTC
>Ga0247825_10000376_pt1 | contig 28131 bp, 21 predicted proteins | sample 13C_Vanillin_Day_FD_194413 | JGI IMG/M metagenome (GOLD analysis project Ga0247825, IMG submission 194413) | Soil microbial communities from agricultural site in Penn Yan, New York, United States - 13C_Vanillin_Day48 | ecosystem: Environmental > Terrestrial > Soil > Agricultural land | place... | reverse complement strand
CCTCCCGCCTCGGGAGGTACTCACCAAGGCGGGCATCTGCTCACCAGACTTCTGGGTCGGCTGCCTCCGCTCCTCCTTGTGCAAAAACTTTTCCGGACCTACTTAGCTCCTCCACCATCTTCAGCACGTGGCGCTGGTGGGGGCCCACCCACTGGCCTCCGAGATCCACCACATCCCCGCCCACGGACTGGCTCAGGGTACGGCCGCCCACGCGATCGCGGGCCTCGAGCACCAGGACAGCGGCACCGGCCTGGGTGAGAGCTCGTGCGGCGGTGAGCCCGGCCACGCCAGCACCGATGATGATGACGTCCGCATCCAGCTGCGCCATGTTTCCTCCAGCGCGCACTGTAGACGGTTGCTGGATTGACGGGGTGTGGCCAGAACTCCTAAGGGAGAAGCTCGTGCAACCCATGGATCTCATCGAACGGCTGCGTCAGCTGTCACCCGGTGCGGCGAACCTGCTCCTGAGTGCGTCGCTGCCGCGAATCATCCCCTCCGCCAGCGGGCTGGGCATTCGAGTGGAGGAGGTGACGGACACACGCACGCGGCTGTCCGTGCCGCTCAAGCGGCGCACGCGCAACCACGTGAGGGGGCTCTACTTCGGCGTGCAGATGACGCTGGCGGAGCTGACAGGAGGGCTGTGGCTCCTGCGGCGCTTCCCGCCTACGGCGTACCGGTCGCTCGTCAAGCGCGTGGAGGCGGACTTCCGCGCTCAGGGGCGGAGCACGGTGTTCGCGGTATGCGAGCCACCGCCGGAGGTGTTCGGCACGCTGGCGGAGACGCTGCGGCAGAAGGGCGACAAGGCCGAGGTGTGGCTGCCCGTGAAGCTGCTGGCGGAGGATGGCACCCTCGTCACCGAGGTGCGCTTCCTGGACTCGGTGAAGAAGATCTGAGGCTGTCGCGGAAGGGGGGCTATGCGGTTGGGCGCTCATCGAGGGAAGCGATGGGAGCGGGCAGCAGGGTGAGCACCTCGCAGCCCTCCCGTGTCACCAGCACGGTGTGCTCGAACTGGGCCGAGAGGCTCCCGTCCTCCGTCACCACCGTCCACTTGTCCGGCAGTATCCGTATCTCCGGTCGGCCCAGGTTCACCATGGGCTCGATCGTGAGGACCATGCCCGCCTTCAGCGTGATGCCCGTTCCTCGCTTTCCTACATGGGGCACGTGAGGAGGGCCGTGCATGAAGCGGCCAATGCCGTGCCCGCCGAACTCCCGCACCACGCTGCAGCCCTCTTTGTGCGCCAACTCCTCGATGGCCGCGCCGATGTCCCCCAGCCGCGCGCCGTGGCGCACCACCGCGATGCCCGCGTCCCGGCAGCGGCGCGCCACATCCACCACATGCCGGGCCTCGGCGGACACCTCTCCAATGAAAAAGGTGGCCGAGGTGTCCCCGTGGAACCCATTCAGGCACGTCGTCACATCCACGTTGACGATGTCCCCCGGCGAGAGCCGCTCGTCCGCGCGAGGGATGCCGTGGCAGACCACGTAGTTTCGACTGGTGCACACCGCCGCTGGGAAGCCGTGATAGCCCAGCTGGCTCGGAGTGCCCCCTCGCCGCGCCGTGTCCTCCCTCACCCACGCATCGATGTCCGCTGTCGCCACCCCGGGTGCCAGACGCTCTGCGACGTACGCCAGCGTGCCGGCCGCCGCCTGTCCAGCCAGGCGCAGCCGATCCACCTCAGTCCCTTTCAGCAGCGGAATTCCCATGGCGGGCAAGGTGGCACCTGCTCCGCCGAAGCGTCCAATGCTGTCTTGGCATGGAGCCCTGCCACGCCCTGCGCTAGACTCACGGACCGTGAGTCTCACGCACATTGAGTCCTTTGTCGCGGTGGCTGAAGAAGGCCATGTGGGGCGTGCCGCGCGCCGGCTCCACCTCACGCAGCCTCCGCTCAGCCGCCACATCCTCGCGCTCGAAGATGAGCTCGGCACCCGGCTGTTCGAGCGCACGCCGCGCGGCATGCGCCTGCTGCCCGCGGGCGAGGCGTTCCTGCAGCACGCCCGCCGCATCCTCGCGGAGGTGGACGCGGCAGTGCACACCGTACGAGGGACGGTGGGGGGCCACTCGAAGTAGGGCCTGACGCCCGCAGCTCAGTGCGGCTCTTCCAGAAGGAAGTCCGCCACGCCCGTCCAGAGCTTCTCGAACTGAGGCCGCCGGAACCCAGAGCCGGAGATGAGCCAGTCCACATGCGGTGGCTGGTGGGTCGGCTGATCGAAGTGGCCGATGGCGTCCAGGTGGTCCGCTCGCACCGCGCTAATCACCCGTCCGTACACCTGTGAGCGCGTGGGGACGATGCCATCGCATGCCTGCGGTGCTGGCATCGCGCCATAGGCCTGAATCAGCGCCGCTGTCTGCTCCTGCGTGTGCGGTGGAATCTTGTTCAGCGGCATCCGCTGCGTCTGTCCGTAGAGGAACGCGTACACGGTGTGGGTGATCTGCGCGTAGGGATCCAACCCTGCGGACAGGCGCGTGCGCAGCGACGGAGGCCGAGCCTGCGTCACCACCGACCCGTAGCGCACCCCAGGCCGGTCCGAGCATCCGGCATTGAACAGATCAATCCCCTCGGGGGTGAGCTGGGGAATCAGGGAGGTGTCGTTGCCCACATCCCCCAGGAAGCGCGCCACGGCCTCGCGCCGGTCTGCCGAGAAATCCCCCAGCAGCTGATTGAAGAGCTGGTCCAGGAGCGTCTGCTTCCACCCGAGCTGATCATCCGCCCGTGACAGCATGTGCCCCAGCCGGAAGGCCACACTCAGCGGCAACCTGCCGAAGCGCAGCACGTACACCGTGAAGAGGGAGAGCAGCTTCAGAATCTGCTGCCCGAAGAGTCCCAGGAAGAAGGACGCCAGCGGCGTGCCCGCATGGGGAGTGGAGAGGGTCACCACCGAGCGGACCCGGCTCGCATAGGGCTCCAGCTCCAGGTTCTCTCGGAGTGAAGCCCCCGGGCTGACGAACAGCCGCGAGTCCAGCCCTCCAGTGGAGTGGCCCACCAGGTGGAGCGGCCCCTCGCCCTCGCCAACTGTCTCCTTGATGCCCCGGAGAAGATCCGCGGCCCGCTGCCGGATGGAGGCGGTGGGGTGGGAGAGGATGGCCACGACTTCCGCCTCGACACCCCTCCGGGCGAACTCCGCCTCGAGGAAGTCTCGGACGTGGCCGTAGTAGACCAGCTCTCCCAGGTTGGTGAAGCCAAAGAAGCCAGGAACCAGATAGATGTGGTGCTTCACGGACATTCTCTTGAACCTTCCGGCGTCTTGGCTCAGGACTCAAGTCTCTTGGGAGTAGAAAGGACGCGCACACATGTACCGCCTGCTGGTTGCCCTCGGTATGCTCCTGTCCCTGTCCGCCCGCGCGGAGGAGGGGATGTGGACCTACGACGCCTTCCCTTCCGAGGCCGTGAAGAGAGCCTACGGCTTCGCTCCCACGCAGGCCTGGCTGGACTCGATGCGCCTGGCCTCGGTGCGGCTCGCCGGTGGGTGCTCGGCCAGCTTCGTCTCTCCCAACGGCCTGGTGATGACCAATCACCACTGCATCCGTGAGTGTGTGGAGGACCTCTCCTCACCCCAGAAGGACCTGCTGGCCACAGGCTTCAGTGCGCCCGAGGCGAAGGATGAGCTGCGCTGCCCCAAGGTGGAGGCCAACCAGCTGGTGGAGATGACGGACGTCACCGCGCGGATGAACACGGCGATCCAGGGGCTCACCGGCGCGGCCTTCAACACCGCGCTGAAGGCGGAGATGACGAAGGCGGAGACGGAGTGCGCGACCGGGCCGGGCGTGCGCTGTGACGTGGTGACGCTCTTCAACGGTGGCAAGTACCAGCTCTACAAGTACCGCCGCTTCCAGGATGTGCGCCTGGCCTTCGCTCCCGAGTTTCCCATGGCCAGCTTCGGGGGCGATCCGGACAACTTCACCTTCCCCCGCTATGGCTTTGACGTGGCTTTCCTGCGCGTGTGGGAGAACGGCCAACCGGCCAGGACGCCCCAGTACCTGCCCTGGGCGAAGCAGGGCGTGAAGGAGGGGGAGCTTGTCTTCGTCTCAGGACACCCCGGGGGCACCGAGCGCAAGAGCACGGTGGCCGAGCTGGAGTTCCAGCGGGACGTGAACCTGCCCTACACCTTGCTGTACCTGGCGGAGCTGCGCGGGATGCTGCGCGAGTTCTCCCAGGGCTCCCCCGAGCGGCTGCGCACCTCCCGCTCGTACTTGCGCCAGGTGGAGAATGGCCTCAAGGCGCTGAGAGGCCGGCACCAGGCGCTGGCGGATCCAACGCTGCTGGCGCAGAAGCGCAAGGCGGAGGCGGAGCTGCGGGTCAAGGTGACGGCTCGCCCGAAGCTGAAGGCCTCTGCCGCAGGGGCCTGGGAGGAGATTGTCCAGGCACTCGAGCTGTACCGCCCGCTGCTGCCCGAGTACCGGATGAAGGAGGCGGGGGATGGCTTCCAGTCCGAGCTGTTCACCCTCGCGCGCCAGCTGGTGCGCGCCTCAGAGGAGCTGCCCAAACCCAACGCGGAGCGGCTTCGCGAGTACACGGAGGCTCAGCTCCCGACGCTGCGCCAGCAGCTGTTGCGCGAGGCCCCCATCTCCCCGGAGCTGGAGGTGGCGAGGCTGACGTTTGGCCTCAACCGGTTGCGGGAGACGCTGGGCGCGGATGATCCGTTCGTCCGGACCGTGCTCGGCAAGGAGGCACCGGCGGAGCTGGCGCGCGCGCTGGTGACAGGCACGAAGCTGGCCGACGTGAAGGTGCGCCAGGCGCTGCTGGAGGGCGGCAAGGCCGCGGTGGAGGTCTCCCAGGATCCGATGTTGATGCTGGCGCGCAAGGTGGACGCGGAGGCGCGGGCGGTGCGCAAGCGCTACGAGGACACCGTGGAGGCAGTGCTCAAGCGCAACGGCGAGCGGCTGGCCCAGGCGCGCCTGGCGGTATACGGCACCACCGGCTACCCGGATGCCACCTTCACCCTGCGGCTCAACTACGGCGTGGTGAAGGGCTGGGAGGAGAATGGCAAGACGGTGGCGCCATTCACCACCTTCAGCGGCGCGTGGGCGCGCCACACCGGCAAGGAGCCCTTCAAGCTGCCGGACACGTGGCTGGCGGCCCAGGGCAAGGTGCTACCGGAGACACCGCTGGACATGGCGACCACCAACGACATCATCGGCGGGAACTCCGGCTCGCCCGTGGTGAACAGGGATGGGCACGTGGTGGGTCTCATCTTCGACGGCAACCTGGCATCGCTCGGAGGCCGGTACGCCTATGTACCGGCGACGAACCGCGCCGTGGCCGTCAACGGCATGGGGGTCCTCACGGGGCTCGAGCACATCTATGGTGCCCAGCGTCTTATCGAGGAACTGCGCGCCGCACAGGCGCCGTAACGGCCATCCTTCACTCCCAGGACGCGGCCTCCCGCCGCCCTGGACGGGAGCCTGTCTTTCACCTGACGCGCGCTCTCTCCAGCGCTAGGGTGCGGTCATGTCCGAACTCACCCTTGTCCTCGGCTCGAAGAATTACTCTTCCTGGTCGCTCCGGCCGTACCTCGCGTTGGCCCACACCGGGCAGCCCTTTCGCGAGGTGGTGATCGCGCTGGACCAGCCCGACACCGCCGCGAACATCTCCCAGTACTCCCCCAGCGGGCGCGTGCCAGCACTGCGCCATGGGACACTGGCTCTCTGGGACTCGCTGGCCATCTGCGAGTACCTGGCGGAGACGTTTCCCCAGGCGCGGCTGTGGCCGCAGGAGCGAGAGGCCCGCGCGGTGGCGCGCTCCGTGGTGGCGGAGATGCACTCGGGCTTCTCCAACCTGAGGCAGAACATGACCATGGACATCCGCGCCCGGAAGCCGGGCAAGGGGCGCGCGCCGGGTGTGGCCGAGGACATCGCTCGCATCCAAGCCCTGTGGGCTGACTGCCGCGCCCGCTTCGGACAGGGAGGGCCATTCCTCTTTGGGCACTTCTCCATCGCGGATGCCTTCTACGCTCCTGTCGTCACCCGCTTCGTCACCTATGAGGTGGAGCTGGATGCAGTGAGCAGGGCGTACCGCGACACCATCCTGGATCTGCCGGCGCTCAAGACGTGGACAGAGGCCGCCCTCAAAGAGCCGCCCGTGCAGCGCTACCTGTAGCCCCGCGCGTCACAGGCCGAGCGCCTTCAGCTTCGCGTCGAAGCCAGGCGCATCCGTGAAGAGGTGGCCGCGGATGCCAAGCGCGTTGGCGGCCTCGACGAACTCCGGCAGATCGTCGAAGAAGGCGGCCTCATGTGGCGCGCAGCCGGCCCGCTCCAGGGCGAGCCGGTAGAAGGCGGGCTCCGGCTTCACATGGCCCACCTCGCAGCTCATCAGCACGGCGTCGAAGCGCTGGAGCAGGGGGAGCTGGGGCCGCAGGTACGCCACGTGGAGCGCGTTGGTGTTGGACAGCAGCAGCAGCTTCACACGCCCTACCAGCGACTCCACACGGGGCAGCACCGCTGTGTGCACCGTGAAGTGGCTGCTCCACAGCGGGGCGAACTCCTCCATGGGCAGCTCTACCCCCAGCGCGCCACACACATCCCGGCGGATGCCCTCGGCGTCCAACAGGCCGCGGTTGGCCGCCGTCCAGCCCGCACCGGTGAGCCGCTGGGCCACCTCTTGCGGCGGCAGTCCCGCGCGCTGTCCCAACCGCAGGAAGAGCAGCGCGTTGTCGTGGAACACGAGGACGTTTCCCAGATCGAGGATGATGGCGCGCGGCGGAGGCATCGGGCGCTTCTATATCCGGTCGCTGCCCGCCACGCGCTGCCCTCGTCATCCCACGTTAGAGGACCGGGACACGGCTGGGGAGCTCTCGGGCTGGCACGTTGGAGTAGTCCGCGTCCAGATCCAGCATCAGGCGCTGGAGTACCCGCTTGCTGAGCGCCTTGCGCAGCCGGCCGAGGAACTCGGGGGGAGCGGCGATGATCAGGCGCTCGAAGAGGTGGTTGTCCACCCCACGGTCCAGGCGTCCGGACAGCTCCCGCGCAAATCGCTCATGCTCCAGCTCCCGGCGCCCATCCGGCTCCGTCTCGGGCGGGGGCCCATGAAGCGTGCCCGCATTGGGGTTGTCCCGCTGCTCCTGTAGCTCCAGGTTGTGCGCCCGACTCTCGTCATGGCGGAACTCCTCCAGCAGCTTCCAGTCCTCGCCCCGCTCGTCCGCGGAGAACAGCCTCATCCGGCTTGCATTGCCCACCAGAATCCAGAGCTTGTCCGCCATGCTTCTTCCTCCTTGTATAGGAGGGATGCGGAGTGGTGACGCGCCCGGCAAGCTTCCGGGCGGCATGGGCGCGCGTGTTGGGTGCCGGGGGAGCGACCACACGGGGCCTTTTCCGTGACCGGCTGCCTGGCATATGCCCAAGGGGCCGGCGGGCCAGGCCCATCGGTGGAGGACACATGAGTGAGATGGGAGAAGCGGCGGTCGCCTGGCTGACAGGCAGACTGGGGGAGATGGAGGAGGCGTTGGCGGCGCTGGTCGAGGTGAACTCCTACACGGAGAACCCCGAGGGTGGCCGGAAGGTGGGCGCGCTCTTACGAGAGATGTTCACCCTGCCCGGGCTGTTCGCCGAGGTGGTGTTCAGCCGCCGGTATGCCGATCACCTGGTGTTCCGCTCCCGGGGCCGGGACGGGCTCGCCCCCGTGGCTCTGGTGGGGCACCTGGACACCGTCTTCCCTCCGGGCAAGTTCGAGGGCTACCGGAAGGATGGGGCGCTGCGCCGGGGGCCGGGCGTGCTGGACATGAAGGGAGGGCTCGTCGTCATCGCCTGGGCGCTCAAGGCGCTGGCGGCCTCAGGCGGGTTGGAGGCCATCCCTCCCCTGCGGCTGGTGGTGGTGTCCGACGAGGAGGTGGGCTCACCCGAGGGCCAGGGTGTCATCCGGGGGGCCATTGGGGGCTCCCAGTCCTGCCTCGTCTTCGAGTCCGGCCGCATGGGAGATGCCATCATCACCCGGCGCAAGGGGACCGGCGCGGTGAAGGCGGTTGCGCATGGCCGGGCCGCCCATGCAGGCAACAACCACCAGGAGGGTGCGAATGCCCTCTGGGCGATGGCGCGCTTCGTCGATGCGGTGCAGCAACTCACGGATTATCCACGCGGACTGACAGTGAATGTAGGCAAGGTGGTGGGAGGGCAGGGGAAGAACACCGTGCCGGATCACGCCGAGGCGGATGTGGATCTGCGCTTCTGTACGCGCAGGGAGGGGGAGGAGCTGCTGCAGCACTTCCACGAGGCCGCGGTGCGAGCAGCCGCTGGCATCTCCGGCACGCGGATCGAGCTGTCCGGGGGGGTAGCGCGCGAACCGCTGGAGCGCTCGGAGGCCTCCGCGACGCTCATGCAGGCCTATGGCGCCTGCGCCCACGCCTCCGGGCTGGGCACGGCCGAGGCGCCCCTCATTGGCGGGGGCTCGGATGCCAGCACCTCGTCCAGTATGGGGATCCCGTCCATTGATGGGCTGGGGCCACGCGGCAAGGGCTTCCACACCGTGGAGGAGTACCTCGAGGTGGAGACACTGATCCCCAAGGCGCAAGCCCTGGCGCGTTTTCTTACCTCACGAGAGAGGTAACCTGCCCCCTGGGTAATTCCGTGAAAGGGCATGGCGGGGTAGAAACGGGGATATGCGTACCTTCGGCGTCCCCCTCGTCAGCCTCTTCGTGCTCGTGCTCGCGCTGGCCGCCCCTTCTGCCCAGGCTCAGGATGATCAGGGCGGGATGGGGTTGGATCTCTCGGGTGAAGATACCTCCCAGTCCGATCAGGAGGCTCCCGACGCGGGCGAGGGGCAGTCCGGCTCCATCGGTCTGGATCTGAGCGGCGAGACGGTGAATGCGGAGCTGCTGCCGCGCGTGGTGCTGCTGGGGTTGTACACGCCGGAGCGGGCGGGAGCCGCGGTGGCTTCCAAGTGGCTGAGGGCCTTCTACACCGCCAGCCGCTCCAATGATCGGTGGGTGCTGAGCGCTCCGTTGAAGGAGGTGCGCGAGAGGTTGTCGGACGGCTACGCGGCGGCGCTGCGCTGCGGCGAGGCCTCGTGCCTGGCGGAGCCCGCGGACACGCTCGAGGCGGATCTGCTCATCACCTCCCGGCTGGCGCTGGAGGACGATGGGTGGACACTGCGGCTGTGGACGTACGATCGCGACCGCAAGACGGTGGAGACGGACGTGCTCACGGGCCGCTCGCCTCGGGACGCGAAGTTCCAGAAGGCGGGCGCGGAGCTGCTGGCGCAGCGAATCCAGGGGCTGGCCCGGAAGCGCGCCATCCTCCAGGTGAAGGTCAACGTGCCGCAGGCGGTGTCTCGCCTGGGTGACAGGATGCTGGGCGCGGGCAACATCCAGGTCAACGTGTCGCCCGGTGAGGCGAACCTCATCGTCGAGGCGGATGGGTTCTCCTCCTTCGCGAAGACGCTCACCCTCAAGCCAGGTGAGAGGAACACGGTGAACGTGTACCTGGAGCTGTCGGGCCCGGCGCCGGACAGCCCGCAGTCGGAGGTGGTGGCGGAGGCGATGCAGCAGCGCAAGGGGCCTTCGGAGCCCACCCTCTTTGCCCGGCCGGCGCTCTACACGGCGGTGCTCGGCGTGCTGGCGATTGGCGCGGGCATCGTGGTGGGCCAGCAAGCTCAGGGGATCGCCGGCCGGGCCCCGGACGCGGACGGCAACGGGATCGCGAACATCACCCGGGCCGAGCGCCTGCAAGGGCGTGACAAGGCCAACCTCTCGACGGCGTTGGTGGCCAGCGGTGCCGCGGTGGCAGGCGGCAGCGCGCTGTGGCTCTTCCTCATGCCCACGCGGAGCGAGCCTGTGAAATCGGTGGCTCCCGTCAGTGCGCCCGCAGGTGCCGGCAGTGGTACCACCTCGCTCCATCTCATCGTTGGCGGGAACTTCTGAATATGAAGGCGCTCTACTTCTTCTCCCTGGCCCTGCTGCTGTGTGGTGTCCTCTTTGGTGCCGCCTCGGGCTGCGCTGTCGAATTCCCGGATGACCTGCCCTACTCCTGTGCAGAGGACGGGGACTGCGGCGGCTCACCGCACGTATGCGCTGCGCTGCCGGATGGGCGCAAGTACTGCTGCAAGCCTGAGCGAGAGGCGTGCAACAACCTGGACGACGACTGCAACGGGATGGTGGACGATCTGTCGGACGAGCCCTGCTACACGGGGCCTGATGGCACTCAGGGCATGGGGATCTGCCGCACCGGCAAGCCCTCGTGCAGCAGCGCTGGCACGGTGCTCTGCCTGGGCGAGGTGACTCCCACCAACGAGGTGTGCAACGGCAAGGATGACGACTGCGACGGCGCCGTAGACGAGGGCTTCGACTTCCAGACGGGCCGCAACAACTGCGGCCGGTGCGACACGGTCTGCGCCGCGACGGAGGACTGCGTGGCGGGCCAGTGCACGCGGCGCAGGGAGACGGCGTGCGCGAATGGGGTGGACGACGACGGGGACGGGAGTACGGACTGCGCGGACGCGGACTGCAACAGCCTGTCGTGTGGCGACGGCTGCACGTGCCTTGGCGGCAGGAAGGCGGAGTCGGCCTGCGGCAACGGGGTGAGTGATGATGAGGACAACCCGGCCCTCATCGACTGCGAGGATCCGGACTGCGAGTCGCGCGAGTGCGGCGCTGGTTGCGTCTGTGCCAGCGGCAGGCGCAGCGAGGGCGACTGCACCAACGGTGTCAATGATGATGCCCCGGAGGACACGCTGACGGACTGCGCGGACCCGGACTGTGTGGAGAAGTCCTGCGGAGACGGGTGTGTATGCCGGAACAACATCAAGGCAGAGGACCTGTGCGACGACGGCGTGGACAATGATGGGGACGGGAGGACGGACTGCCAGGACTCGGACTGCAACAACAAGGTCTGTGGTCTGGGCTGCCTCTGCGCGGGCACCACCCGGAAGGAGGTGGCGTGCTACGACGGCCTGGACAACGACGGGGACTCGGTGCCAGGCACGCCGAGGACGGACTGCCAGGATCCGGACTGCAACAATGAGCAGTGTGTCTCAGGCGAGAATGGCGCGAGGTGCTATTTTAGCGAGACTAGGTGCAGAGAGATCACCTGTAACGACACGAGCGACAACGACGGAGACGGGCTGGCGGACTGTGCGGACCCGGACTGTAACGGCCAGACGTGCAGGCCAAGCCGTACATGCTCATCGGGCGTGTGCCCCCCGTAAAGACCTGCTGGTCATGAGGCTTCTCCTAGCCCTGCTGAGCCTGTCAGGGGCCGTCGTCCTGACCACCCAGCTCGTCTTCCGCTCGCGTGGTGCAGAGGCACGGCGGTGAGTGGCCCAGCAGAGCGAGTTGCTGTTGGACGTGCGCTCCGAGAGAGAGCTTGCCGCTGGCCGCCTTCCGGGCGCCGTGAATGTACCCATCTCCCATCTCGCCGCGCAGTGGGACACGCTGGGCAACAAGGGACCCCGTTATCGTCTACTGCGCCAGTGGGGTGAGGAGTACGCGTGCTGCCTCGCTGCTGCGCGAGGCGGGGTTCTCCCGGGGTCTCAACCTGGGGATCATGTCTGCCTGGTAGGGCTGGCCTGAAGGCGTCCGGCTGTGGGCGCCCAGGATTCAAGGCAATATGCTCTTCACCGGTTCCAGGCGGCGCGCTGTCGATCCGTCCCCGAGTTGACCACGAGAGCTCATGCCCCAAGCCCAGAGGGTACCGTCACTGCGCAAAGCCAGCGAGTGACCACTGCCCCCGGCAATGGCTGTGACATCGGTGAGCCCTGAGACCTGTACGGGAGCGGAGCGACCGGTAGTCGTCCCATCGCCTAGCGCACCGTCCCCATTGGCGCCCCAGGTCCAGACAGTACCGTTGCTACGCAACGCCAGCGAGTGGAACCACCCCCCTGCAATGGCAGTGACGCTGGTCAGCCCCAACACACACACGGGGGTGAGGCGGTTGACTCCTGTCCCATCGCCCAGTTGGCTTGCGTCGTTCCTCCCCCAAGCCCAGACAGTGCCGTCGCTGCGCAACGCCAGCGAGTGCTCGGCTCCTGCTGCAATGGCAATGATATTGGTCAGCCCTGATACTTGCGCAGGGACGTCGCGGTTGATCGTTGTTCCATCACCCAACTGGCCGCTACGATTGAACCCCCAGGCCCAGACAGTGCCATCGGTGCGAAGCGCCAGAGAGTAACCCCAGGCTGCGGCGATGGCGGTAACACCCGTCAGCCCGGCGACCGACACTGGCGCGGTTTGAAGAGTCGTCCCCCCAATCCCGAGCTGGCCGTAGCTGTTGTCCCCCCAGGCCCAGACGGTGCCGTCATTTCGCAATGCCAGAGAGTGATACCAGGCTCCTGCGGCGATGGCCGTGATGCTGGTCAGCCCGTACACCTGTACGTGGGTGAGGCTGTCGATCCTCGTTCCATTCCCGAGCTGGCCAAGTCCATTTTCACCCCAGGCCCAGACGGTGCCGTCATTTCGCAATGCCAGGGAGTAATCGGAGCCTCCAGTGATGGCAGTGATGCTGGTCAGCCCGGACACCTGCACAGGAGTGAGACGGTCGGTTACCGTGGTTCCATCTCCGAGCTGGCCATATTCGTTTACGCCCCATGCCCATAGAGTGCCGTCAGAGCGTACGGCCAAGGAATATTCTTCGCCGACGCCGAGTGCCCGCACCCCTGTCAACCCGGACACCTGCGATGGGGTGAGCCGTTTCGCGGGCACTCCATCCCCGAGCTGGCCGTAGTCGTTTTTCCCCCACGCCCAGAGGGTGCCGTTGGTGCTCAGAGCCAGTGAGTGAAAGCCCCCTGCGGAGAGGGTGGTGACAGCGGTCAATTCAGGCACCTGCGCGGCGGTCTCGCGTCCGTAAAACGTCTGATCGCCAAGCTGGCCGTAGTTGTTGCCCCCCCAGGCCCAGACGGTCCCATTGCTCATCAGGGCCAATGAGTGGATTCTGCCTGCGGCGATAGCAGTAACGCTTGTCAGCCCAGAGACCCGCACAGGGGTAGGACGGGTATTTCCTCCTGTCCCATCGCCGAGCTCGCCTGCGTGGTTGGAGCCCCAGCCCCAGACGGTGCTGTCATTGCGCAAGGCGAGGGAATAGCCGTCTCCTGCGGCAAGGGCGGAGACGCCGGTCATCCCAGAGACCTGGACAGGGAGGGAGCGGTTCGTCTGAGTCCCATCACCGAGCTGGCCGAAGGTATTGAGGCCCCATGCCCAGACAGTAACCGTTCACGAGTTACGGGCCATCTCCCCCCACAACTTGTGCACGGAGGGCAGGCAAGCGCGACATGAAGGGCAAGAGCTGGACGCAGGGGACTCAAACTAATTTTCCCTGAATGCGGATGGCCTCTAACTTGCTGAAACTGCTCGGCTTTTTGGGGTTCCCGTCCCGTGAACGGTTACCCCAGACAGTGCCGTCACTGCGCAGCGCCAGTGAGTGTCCGGAGCCCGCCGCGATGGCGATGACCTGCGTCAGCCCGGCGACCTGTACAGGCGTGGGGCGGCTAATCTCGGTCCCATCTCCAAGCTGGCCTGCGTGGTTGGAGCCCCAGGCCCAGACAGTGCCGTCACTGCGCAGCGCCAGTGAGTGCTCCCTGCCTGCGGCCAGGGCCGTGACCCCCGTGAGTGCAGGAATTCGCACGGCAGTGGAGTGGGGAGTCGTCGACCCATCTCCGAGTTGGCCTGCATTGTTAGCGCCCCAGGCCCAGGCGGTGCCATCACTGCGCAGCGCCAGGGAGTGAGATCCGCCTGCGGCGATAGCCATGATGCTCGTAAGTCCCGGTTCGTGCACGGGAGTGAGCCGGTCAATCTCCGTACCGTTGTCCAGCAGGGCCTTGCCCCAACTCCAAACGGTCCCGTCACCGCGCAGCGCCAGCGAGTGATCATAGCCGCCGGCGACATGGGCGGCCGGGCAGGCATTGGCGGAGAGGGTGAAGGACTTGGATGCCGAGAGCTCTGCTTCGTTCGTGACAGTGACGGTGACAGTGATCGTCGTACCAGCAGGCACGCAGAGGGGAGCTGTCCAGATCACCACGCTGGTGACGCCGGTGCTCGTGGGGCTCCCCAGCGTCCCGGTGCTGGCGGTCCATGTGAAGTGGAGCTGGCTGTCCTTGGCGTCCTCGGCGGTGACGTGGAAGGTGATCGTGTCCCCACCCAGCACGGCCGCCGCTGACTGTGTGCTCTCTGTGATCGTAGGAGGCGTCTGCGGGGCAGGGACCTCAGGCTCAATGTCCGGGAGTGAAATGCAGGCGGCACAGAGGAGGAGACAGAGAGAGACAGAGAGCTTGAATGAAGGCATGGCTCGGACAGCCGGATCGGGTTCGTTCCACCAGTGGACAATCCATACTCCCGAGTCCCATGCAGCGTGTCCACTCCTCCCGCCAGGGCATGTAGGTGTCCGGCTGCGGACGCTCGTGCTCGCGAGTGCCTTCTCTTGAGAAAACGAGGGAGTGATCGGGTTGCGAGATCGCCACGCAATGGAGAACTTCGCCTCCCATGGGTGGCGACGACCCTATTGCGCAGACGGTGCTGTCCAGCGTGGCCTCCCCAGGTGGCGCGATGCGGAGCTTACAGGAAGCCCAAGAAGGTGAAGTGTTGGGCAACTATCAGCTCGAGCGTCTCCTCGGCGAAGGCTCCATGGGCCGCGTCTTCCAGGCTCGCCATGTGCGTCTGGGCCGACAGGTGGCGCTCAAGGTGCTTCGCCCCCAGCACGCGCGGGATGTGAGCTTCGTCCGCCGCTTCTTCCAAGAGGCTCGCTCCGTCAACCAGATCAACCACGAGCACATCGTGGAGATCTTCGACTTCGTCGAGGATGAGGAGCGCGGCCACGTCTACTGCGTGATGGAGCTGCTGCGAGGGCAGAGCCTCGCGGACGTGATGAAGGAGGAGAAGCTCACCCTCGAGCGCATCCAGCGCATCGGCGTGCAGGTCTGCGCGGCGCTCGGAGCCGCTCACAAGGTGGGCGTGGTGCACCGGGATGTGAAGCCCGACAACCTGTTCCTCGCGCACCGCAGCGGCCAGGCGGACTTCGTGAAGGTGCTGGACTTTGGCGTGGCGAAGATCCTCACCTCCGAGGGCACTGGCAACACCCTGGATGGCACCATCATCGGCACGCCCACGTACATGGCGCCCGAGCAGGCCGCGGGGCTGCCGGTGGATCACCGCGCGGACATCTACGCGGTGGGTAACCTCCTCTATGAAATGCTGGCGGGGCACCCGCCGTTCCAGGCGCATGCCTTCGGCCAGCTCGTGGTGCAGATCATCACCCAGCAGCCGCCACCGCTGCCCGATCGCCTGGCCTCGGGTGAGCCGATGCCGCCAGCGCTGGCGGAGCTGGTGCTGCGCTGCCTGTCCAAGGAGCCAGAGGCCCGGCCGCAGCAGCTCGAAGAGGTGACGACGGCGCTGCTGACGCTGGGCACCAGGGCCCCGGTTCCTCCACCGCATGAGGAGGAGGAGGAGGAGAACACTCCCACTCAGCGCGCGCGGATGTCGCCGGACGCGTGGTGGCTGAACCCGCGCCTGTCGCTGCTGGTGGTGGCCATGGCCATTGCCATGCTGGCCGGCGCGCTCACGTGGAGCGGGCTGCAGCGGCTGCTGCGCCTGAACGAGGCGCCTGAGACTCCGGCTCCTTCCGCGGTTGTGGCTCCCGCGCCCGTGACGCTCACTGTGCGCACCATGCCCGAGGGCGCGCGGGTCATTCGCGCGGACACGGGAGAGGCGCTCGGCCTCACTCCTCTGATCAAGGAACTGCCACGCTCGGAGACGGCCCTGGGGCTGCGCGTGGAGCTGGCGGGCTATGTCCCCCTGGAGCGCGAGGTGCGGCTGGACTCTCCCGCCTTCATCGAGGTGCCCCTGGCCAAGGCGAAGCCGGCCCCGGCACCCCCAGCTCCGGCGAAGGCGGCGGAGCGCAAGGAGGTCAAGCGCGATGAGCTCATTGATCCGTTCGCACAGTGAGCGCTGGCGGCTGTGCTGCCTGGCGCTCGCGCTGTGCTTCCTGGTGCCCGGGCCCGCGGCAGGCGCGGAGCTCTCCGAGGAGGCGAAGGCGCAGGCGCGCGAGAAGTTCAACGACGGCAACGCCGCCTATGAGCAGGGGAACTTCCACCAGGCGCTCGCGTCCTTCGAGGCGGCGTACCAGCTGGCGCCGTTGCCCGGCTTCCTCTTCAACGTGGCGCAGTGTCATCGCCAGCTCGGAAACTACGCGCATGCAGCCTCCTCCTACCGGCGCTTCCTGGCGCTCTCCGAGAAGGAGCCGACCAACGCGGCCATGGTGAAGGAGCTGATCGCGGAGATGGACGCGAAGGCGAAACCTGCGAAGTCCCCGGCGCAGGCGAAGACGGTGGCAAAGGATCGCCCCGAGGCTGTGCCCTCGAAGGAGCGCAGCACGTTGAAGGAGTCCGAGCGCAAGGCCCTGGACATCCGCACCTCCCGCTCGCTGTCCGCAAAGGAGAAGTCCCTGCCTCCCGCAGCGGTGCCGAGCCCGGCTGTCCGCGAGGAGCGGGAGCCGCTGGTGCGCAAATGGTGGGTCTGGGCCGGAGCGGGCGCTGCGGCGGTCGTCGCGGGAGGCGTCATCTACGCCCTCGCGGCACCGGATGCCCCCCGCAATCCGACGCTGGGTACCATCTCCGGGCACTGAGAATCCCGGAGCGCACCGCCCCACCGGGTGCCAGTCGTGAGGCCCACGGGGAGTGCGCGCCTGGCCCGAAGCGCCGAGGCGTCATCCCACCTGCTTGTGGGAGACAGCGCCCAGCGCTCAGCCAGCCCGTGCATTCTCCGCGGGGGAAGTGAGGCTGGCGGAGAGCCGCTCGATGCGGGAGTAGAAGCTGGCCGCGTCATGGAAGGTGAGCCGCACGTCCCCCAGCTCGAGCCGAGCGCCGGGCACGAGCGGGGCCGGCTCGCCGGGCTTCATCTCCATGCCGTCGAGCTTCACAGTGCTCGACTTGGGCACGGCCTCCACCAGCCACTGGCCATAGGGTCCGGTGCGCAACACCAGGTGCTCGCGCGAGACGGTGGCGTCGTTGATGACGAAGGCGTTGTGCGAGGCGCGCCCCAGCGGCAGCACGCTGCTCGTCTCGCCGAGCGGTACCAGCTCGAAGCAGAGCGCGTCGCCCGCGGGGAGGCAGTCGCGCAGATCCGACACCGGGAGCTGGGTGGAGGCAACGTTCTGCCGCCCTGTCTCTGGCACGTTCCACGCGCCAGCCTCCCAGACGAGCCAGGGGTGGGGATAACGGGCTCGAAACTTCTCCTTGAGCACCAGATGTTGACGGACCAAGAGGGAGAGCAACAGGGAGCGCGCCATGAGCCGATGGTAATCACCCCCCCCACGTCCGCGCAGGTGCCCAGGCGATCAGGTGTCAAAGAATGGGCGAAGTGGATGTGGGCATAGAGAAATGCACAGGCCTACAGCTTGCGAGCAATGGCCTGGGCCAGCCGGACGGGTGCAGCCGGATCCAGGTTGAGGAAGAGACTGGGCTCGGTCGCCTCGAGCTCCTGCAGGCGGGTGCGGCCCTCGTTGTCGGTGACTACGTCCACACGGGCATACAGCAGGGGCTGGCCCACGGCGGCGAGGACGTCCTCGGCCAGCCGCAGCTCCTCGGGGATGGGCTCGAACAGGTGGGGCTTCTGGAAGCCGCGGGGTGAGCCCTCCAGGCCCGGAGGCCGGCGCACGGCGTGGCTGAAGGCGCCGTCGAAGAAGATGTAGGCGCGCTCCCCCTCGGTCTCGAAGGTGGTGAGGTAGGGCTGCACCATGACTTCGCCTTCGGCGGCGAGGGTGTCGAGGCAGGCCTGGGCGGCGGCAAGCTCGGAGCGAGGGAAGCGGTACGTCTTCAGCGCATTGGCGGAGACCACGGGCTTGAGCACCACGGTGTCCCAGCGGCGCTCGCGCATCACCTCATCGAGCGCCACGGTGCCCTTGTGAGGGGCCCAGACGGTGGGGGTGAAGGGGATGCCACGGGCCTCCAACTCGCGCAGGTAGGCCTTGTGGGTGTTCCAGCGGAGCACGTCGGGTGGATTGTAGAGGCGGGTGAGCTTGCCTGCCTTGGAGGCCCAGGCGACGAAGGCGTCTCGGCGAAGGTGGCTGTCCCAGGTGCTGCGGATCACCGCCACCTTGGGGATGCGCCAGTCCATCCTCGGGTCGTCCCAGATGCAGGGGCGAGCGTCGAGCCCCAGCGCCGCGAGGGCTGGGAGGAGGGGGCTCTCATACTCGTTGAGCTGGGGCAGACCGGCATAGGTGACGATGGCGACATCCAAGGGGCAGTGCTCCTGTGGCTTGCGAGGGCGGGGCGCCTCTCAATCATGGGGCTGGGGGGAGTGCCTACCTGGCGGTTGCCGTGCGCGAAGCCTCAAGGGCACTCCGTGCTTGGGACGCAAGGTGATGGAGGGCAGCAGCTTCACCGCTGCCTCCGAGATGCGCTCCAGCCGGAAGTGCTGGGCCAGGGTGGCCAACGCGATCCGGGCCTCCATCATTGCGAAGCTCTGGCCGATGCACAGCCGCGGGCCGCCTCCAAAGGGGAACCAGGCGAAGCGCGGCAGGCGGCGCTCCAGGCCGTCTGCCCAGCGCTGCGGGCGGAACGCCAGGGGCTCCTCGTAGAAGCGGGGATCCCGGTGCACGGTCCACGGGTTGAGCCACACCATGGCACCCGCGGGGATGCGCCAGCCGGCCAGGGCCTCCTCTTCCACGGACTCCCGGCTCAGCGACCAGACAGGGGGAAAGAGCCGCAGGGACTCTCGCACGACGCCGTCGGTGAAGGGCAGCGCTGGCAGATCCTCCACCGTGGGCTCCCGTCCGCCTAGCACGGTGTCCAGCTCGTGGTGGAGCGCGGCCTCCGCCTCCGGGTTCCGGGCGAGCAGGTCCCAGCAGAAGGTGAGGGTGATGGCCGTGGTCTCATGGCCCGCCAGCATGAGGGTGAGCGCCTCATCCCGGATCTGCTGGTCGCTCATCCTGCTGCCATCCTCATCCTGGGCCTGGAGGAGCATGGACAGCAGGTCTCCCGTGTCACCTCCGGACTGGCGCCGCTGATGGATGATGCCATCGACAATCTGGTACAGCCGCCGGAGCGCGGCGCGGTAGCCGAGGTTCTCCGGTGTGGGGATCCACCCGGGCACCACCAGGGTCTGCAGCTTCGAGAAGTGAGCGATGATCTTCTCGAGCGCTGGGCCCACGCCTGCGGCGGCGCTGTTCTCCAGATCGAGGCCGAAGAGGCACCGGACGACGATGCTCAGCGTGAGGTCCATCATGTCCGCGGCGATGTCGCGGGACACCCCATCGCGCCAGGTGGCCAGCAAGCGCCGGGAGTGTTCGCCCATGACCTGCGCGTAGGTGGAGATGCGCTGGCGGTGGAAGGCGGGCTGCATGAGCCGCCGCTGCCGGAGCCAGAAGTCGCTCTCGCTGGCGAGCAGGCCGTTGCCGAGGAACTCCCTGAGCAGCACGCGCTGGAGCTTGTCCTTGATCCAGTTCCGCTGGCGAGTCACGAGGACGTGCTCGATGTGCTCCGGGAGGTTGAGCACGTACGTGGGCTGCCGCAGGAAGGAGAGGTAGGCGACGTCTCCGTAGCCGCCCCAGGCGCAGTCCTCGAGGAAGGCGAGGGGATCTCTCGCATAGTCGACGACGCTCCCCAGCAGAGGGAAGGAGCGGGGACCTTTGGGGAGCGGCTCGGGAGTGGAGTTCATGGGGCAGGCTCAGCTTACCGGCTCACCGGCGGTCAGTGCGGCGTAGCTCTTGGGTCAGCATGCCCCGGAGGCGAGAGGGCGTGCCAGCCGTCCGTGAGGCCGTGGTCAGACCTCGACGAACCGAGTGCCGGTGATCCCTTCGGCCTCGATGGCCTGCTTGAGATCCTCCGAGACGATGAGGGCGATGTCCCAACCCCGCCCACGGCGGAAGAGGCAGCCGTGCCCAGCGCCGCGCCCGCGATGACGAGAGTGCCATCGGCCACCACATGCGCGGTGGCTGCGGAGTGGATGGCTCCTCCCCCTGCCATGGCGAAGCGAGGAGGGCTCAAAAGAGTTGCTTCGTAGCGGAAGCATTCCGGACGGGATGCGAGACCACGTATCGGACGTGACGCCGCTGGCCGGACTCACGGACCTCCGCGTCCTCAAGTGAAACAGAGGGGTGTCTTGCAGGTCGGCAGTGCATTCGTTGCGAAGAAGGCCTGGACGCGCTCTCAGTGCCCGGAAAGTTCTGGATGGAGGTAGCTGCGACGCGGGCTTCCGGTGCAAGCAGTCCGGCCCTGAAAAGCCATGGGTCCGCGCACCGGATTGGTAGGCGCCTCACCCCGAGCGCGCGATGATCTGCCCCGAGATCCTCGTAGGGGCCGAGTGCGCCCCGGAGTGATGCCCGGCGCTCTGCTGAATATGGGCCATGGCTATCTGCGTCGCCCGTGCCAGCGCCAGCTGTCCCTGGGGGAAGGGCGCCAACTCTCCCGTCAGCGCCAGCAACCGCTGCCGCACCTCCGCCCCCGTGGACGTGCGCTTGTTCACGTCCCGCTCCAGCAGCCCCATCACCACCGCGTCCAGCTCCGGCGGCACGTCCGCACGGAACTGCGAGGGCGCAAACAGCTCCTGCTCCACCGCCGCGTGCATCAGCGAAGCCTCGTCCTGCCCCTGCAACAGGCGCCGCCCGGTGAGGGCCTCGTGCAGCGTCAGCCCCAGCGCGAACAGGTCCGTCCTCCCGTCAATCTCCTTCCCGTACGCCTGCTCCGGGGACATGTACCCCAGCTTGCCGCGCACGTTCCCCGCCACCGTCAGCTGCGCCCGCGCCGTGTCCCTCGCGATGCCGAAGTCCGACAGCTTCACCTCCCCCGCTCGCGACACCAGCACGTTCGGCGGGTTCACATCCCGGTGGATCAGGTGCAGCGGCTCGCCATAACGCCCGGTGCGCCGGTGCAGGTAGTCCAGCGCCGCGGCCAGCTCCGCTCCCAGGTACGCCACCGCGTTCAGCGGCAGCCCCTGCCACCCCAGCCCTCGCAGCACCGAGCTCATCGGCAGCCCGTCCACGTACTCCATCGCCAGGAAGTACGTGCCCCCGTGCTTCCCCAAGTCAAACACCTGGACGATGTTCGGGTGGTGCAGCGTGGAGCACAGCTCCGCCTCGCGGCGGAACAGCGACACGAACTCCGCGTCATCCGCGAACGACGGAAGGATGCGCTTCAGCGCCACCTGCTTCTCGAAGCCGCCCTCCGGGCTGTACGTGGCCCGGTACACCTCCGCCATACCGCCCGCGCCAATCCGCTCGTGCAGCATGTACTTGCCCATTACCTCCTGCTCCCGCAGCGCCTTCAGCGCCTGCTCCGTCTTCCGCACGAAGTGCCGCGCCAGGATGGCTGTGGCCACCCCCGAACTCAGCAGGAACACCGAGCGCATGATGATGAAGGGCGGAGTGAGCGTGAGCAGCGGCTGCTCGGGCAACAGCGGCCGGACGAAGAAGAAGTACAGCAGCAGGTACTCGCCGCCCGCCAGCGCCCCGGCCACCAGCGCCAGCAGCGGCTGCGTGCGCAGCGCCGCCAGCACCACCAGCGTGCCCCAGATGACGAGCGTCGGCGCCGTGAGCGCGTACGCCGGCCCCTGGAAGCGCAAGTCAAAGGCCAGCACCACCGAGGGGATGCTCACCTCGATGGCCACGTTGAGCCAGTGGATCGCCGGGTGGAACCAGCCCGCGCGCAGCGCCCGCCAGATGATGGTGTAGTAGACGACCAGCACCGCCACCAGCGCCAGCAGCGCCCGCGTCAGCCCCCACCCCAGGTACGGCCCCAGCGCTCCCACCGCCACCATGCACGCCGCCGCTAGCCCCGCCATGTAGCCGGCCACGGACGTCTCCCGCGCCTGGGCGTCCCGGCGCATGTGGTTCTGGAGGAAGCGGGAGACGGCGGAGGAGGCAGTACGCGTGGGCATGGGCGCCCCAAACCATAATGCGAATAGGGGTTTGGCTGTCAGGGGGGCGGCGGAGGGACCCATCAGGTACCCCCACGCACCTCTCCCTCGCTTCCTCATCAGGTCAGGTCTGGGTTAAACTACTACTGAAATGTTGCACGAGGCACTTCGTGCCATGGCAGGTATGGCAGCCTCGCTCTCGCTCTCCCAGGACATCCGCATGCATCAATCCACACGCCTTCTGCTGGCCGTGCTCGCCACGGGACTCCTCTCTCTCTCCGGGTGCTCCGGCGACGACAAAACCGTCTGTGGCGATGGCCGCCAGGAGGGGACAGAGCAGTGCGATGACGGCAACCTCACCTCGGGCGACGGCTGTAACAACGTGTGCTCCCTGGAGTCGGAGCCACAGCTCTGCGGCAACGGGGTCCGGGACATCAACGAGGCGTGTGACGATGGGAACACGGCGAATGGGGACGGGTGCGAGAGCAACTGCACGGTGACGCCCAAGCTCATCACCCAGTGCGCGGCCCTGCCGCCGGTGGGCAGCGGCTCCACGTGCGCGGTGACGAAGGCGGGCACCAACGGCGCGCGCCTGTTCCAGGGCGTGGTGCTCAAGGACAGCGGGGTTCTCAACGGCGGCCAGGTGCTGGTGGATGCGCAGGGCGTCATCCAGTGCTCGGAGTGTGACTGCTCCTCCGCCGCGGGGGCCGCGGAAGCCACCGTCATCTCCTGCCCGCAGGGCGTCATCTCCCCAGGCCTCATCAACGCGCATGACCACATCACCTTCCAGGGCCCGCCGCGCGTGGGCACCGAGGAGCGCTACGAGCACCGCCACGACTGGCGGCGCGGCTCCGGCGGGCACACGCGGGTGACGAACCCCGGCTCGAGCAACATCCTCATCACCTGGGGCGAGCTGCGGCAGGTGATGTCAGGCACCACCTCTGTGGCGGGCAGTGGCGGGCAGCCGGGGCTGCTGCGCAACCTGGACAAGGAGAGCGTCACCACCAGCGGTGGCAACCAGATGGGGCTGGACGAGCCGGCGCTGCGCTACGAGACGTTCCCGCTGGGGGACTCGGATGGCAACGAGCTGACGACCGGGTGCGCCTATCCGGGCATCGACAGCCCGTCGGTCATCCCCCAGAACTCCGCTTACTTCCCCCACGTGGGCGAGGGCATCGAGGAGTCCGCGCGCAACGAGTTCCGCTGCATCTCCACCTCGGCCAATGGCGGGAGGGATCTCTTCCTGCGGCAGACAGCGGTCATCCACGGCATCGCCGTGACGGCCGAGGAGATCGGCACCATGGCTACCAAGGGAACGGACCTCATCTGGTCGCCGCGCTCCAACCTCTCGCTGTACGGGGACACGGCCATGGTGCCGGCGTACAAGCAGATGGGTGTCACCATCGCCCTGGGCACGGACTGGCTGCAGTCCGGCTCCATGAACTTGCTGCGCGAGCTGCAGTGCGCGGACTACATGAACGCCACGTACTACGCGCGCACCTTCACGGACGAGGAGCTGTGGCGCATGGTGACAGCCAACGCCGCGGACCTCTCGGACACGCAGGAGAAGCTGGGGCGGCTCGAGCCGGGCAAGGTGGCGGACCTGGCCATCTTCCGGCTGCGCACCTTCGCGGCCTCGCCCTATCGGGCCGTCATCACCTCCAACGCGGAGGATGTGGTGCTCACCCTGCGCGGGGGCAAGCCGCTGTACGGCGATCAGGCGCTGGTGGCCACGCTGGGCCAGAGCGGCTGCGAGGGCCTGGACGTGTGCGGCGCGCAGAAGGTGTTGTGCATCGCCGATGAGATTGGCCAGACGTTCACCGCGCTCCAGACGACCAACGCCAGCGCCTATCCGCTCTTCTTCTGCAACCAGGCGCCGAAGGACGAGCCCGTGTGCGCGCCCCAGCGCACCTCCACCAACGCCTCGTACCCCGCCCGCGTGAACCAGTCCTCGGTCTACAGCGGCGCTCGCTCCGCCGACGACAAGGATGGGGACGGCGTGCCGGACGCGCAGGACAACTGCCCCATCCTCTTCAACCCCATCCGCCCCATGGACAACGGTGCGCAGGCGGACACGGACAAAGACGGCGTGGGGGATGTGTGCGATCCGTGCCCGCTGGCGCCGAACACCACCAGCTGCACGGTGCCGCCAGTGGATGACGAGGACGCGGACGGCCGCAAGGACTGGCTCGACAACTGCCCGTACGTGGCCAACGCGGACCAGGCGGACTCGGACGGGGATGGGCGTGGCGACGCGTGCGATCCCTGCGCCATGGCCAACCCGGGGAACAGGGCCTGCAATGTGACCATCTACGATGTGAAGAAGCCGGTGGATGGCGTGAACCGGCTGGTGAATCAACCGATCATCCTGGCGGACGTGCTGGTGACGGCGGTGGGCAGCACCGGCTTCTTCGTGCAGGCGCACCCCTCGGAGACGGGGCGCTACACCGGGCCGGACTACTCGGGGCTCTTCGTGTTCACGAGCACAGCGCCCTCGGTGGCGGTGGGGGATCGCATCACCATCACCCAGGCGACGGTGGCGGACTTCTTCGGGCAGATCCAGCTCACCGGCGCTTCCATCACGAAGAACTCCAGCGGCAACCCGCTGCCGGCGCCAATCGCGGTGAGCCCGGCGGACGTGCGCACCGGAGGGCCTCGAGCCGCGGCGCTGGAGGGCGTGCTGGTGGAACTGAGCAACGTCTTCGTGACGAAGCAGGAGCCCTCGCTCGGCGGAGGGGACAGGGCGCCCTCCAGTGAGTTCGTCGTGGACACCACTGCGGGCACCGACGGCGAGGCCGTGGGCGTCCGGGTGAATGACTACCTCTTCCTGCGCTCGCCCCTGCCGGCCGTGGGCACGAAGTTCCGCACGGTGCGCGGCGTGTTGGAGTTCCGCAACAGCAACTCCAAGGTGGAGCCGCGCAGCGCGCAGGACTTCGTCGCGCCGCCGCCAGCCCTTACGGCGTTCGGGCCCTCTGGGCAGTACGTGCGCGTGGGGCAGGCGGGGACGGATGCGTTCCCTCGGGCCCTCACCCTCACCATGGGCGGCACGTACTTCGAGGATGTGCCGGTGACGATCGAGTCCAGCTCCTCGGCGTTGCGCGCGGGCACCGCTGGGACTGTCATCATCCCCGCGGGGAGTACCTCCACCGTGGTGCCGCTGCATCCGGTGGCCCAGGCCGAGAGCGTGACGCTCACCGCGCGCCTGGAGGGCTCCACGCAGACGGCCACCGTGCGCGTGCTGGGAGAGACGGAGCAGCCCACGGTGGTGTCCCTCACCCCCTCATCCGCGGTGACAGCGGCGGGACACTCGGTGCAATTCACCGTGAAGCTGGATCGCCCAGCCCCGGCCAACACCACGCTGAACATCACCGTGAACCCGGCGACGTTGGGCACGGTGGACGCCGCGTCACTCGCGGTGCAGACCAATGGCACGGAGGCGGCCTTCACCTTCACCGCGGACGCGGCGACGACGGACACGGGAGGCACCCTCACGGCGGCGCTGGGCGCGGACGGCAGCGCGAGCGCCACGGTGACGCTGACCACGGACACTCTGCCGGCGCTCTCGGGGATGACCCCTGCGTCGGCGGTGACGATGGAGCCGGGCGCCACGCAGCAGTTCACCCTCACGCTGGATGCGCCGGCGCTGTACGACACGGCGATCGCTGTCTCGGCGGTGCCGGACACGGCGGGGAGGGAGTTCGGCTCGGCGCCCTCGGTGGTGGTGATCCCCACGGGGCAGACTTCGGCCCCCTTCGCCTTCACCGCGGGATCGAGGAACAACGTGACTGGCAAGGTGATGGCCTCGTTCGATGGCAATACCTTCATGACGCCGGTGACGGTGCTCGCGGCCCCGCCGGTGCTGACGGGCCTGACGCCTGGCACGGCGCGGGTGACGGTGAACCGGACTCGGGTGTTCACGGTGACGCTGGATCGCCCGGTGCCAGAGGGAGGCATCTCCCTGAACGTCGCACTGAGCTCTGCCGACCTGGGCTCCATCTCGCCTACCAGCTCGCTCACCCTGCCTCAGGGGGCTACGAGCGGGGAGGTGACCTTCACCGCCGAGGCCACGGACGCCACAGGTGAGCTCTCCGTCTCATGGAATGGCACCACACTCCAGTCGAACATCACCGTCAGCCGCGCTTCGATCCCCAACCACGTCGTCATTAGCGAGGTGGCGGTGGCTGGTCCTGGGGGCTCTGACGACGAGTTCATCGAGCTCTACAACCCAACGGACCAGGACATCGACATCACCAGCTGGAAGGTGCAGTACAAGGCCGGCTCGGGTGGTTCCTATACCAACTCCGTCACCATCACGCCGCCGACCGGGTCGACTACTGTCAAGATCAGGGCGCACGGCTACTTCCTCCTTGCCAAGTCGAATTCCTACATTCCCGGGCCGGGCGAGCCCTTGGCGGATAAGACGTATTCCTTCAGCCTGTCAGGCGCGACGGGAGGAGGACACGTTCGGATCGGCCCCAACGCCCTCACAGCCGCTGTGAGTGACCCGGCCACGGTGGACAAGTTCACCTATGGTGGTGCGGACTCGCCGGAAGGCCAGAATGCTCCCAATCCGCCGGCCCAGCCTGCCAGCTACGAGCGTAAGGCGGGTCCGGACTCCACGGCCGCCTCCATGGGCAGTGGTGGCGCGGACGAGCTGAAGGGCAACGGGCAGGACACGGACAACGCTTTCAACGACTTCGTCATCCGCGCCACCCGCCAGCCGCAGAGCAGCGCCAGCATCGCGGAGCCGTAGCCTCGCTCATCCGGAAGGTCTCCTCCTCTCCTCACGGGGGAGAGGGGGAGGACCTGTGAGGGCCTCGCGCCCGGGCCTCGAGCCCGGGCCGGGGCCTACTCCTTTTCTGGGGTGAAGCCCGCCACGATCAGCTTGTCCAGGGTGGCCAGCATCGGGTCGTACTGCAGCGTGGCGCGGAACAGGTGCTGGTACACGAGCGCGCCGATATACGCCCCGATCATCGAGTGAGCGGTCTGCATCGGCTCCAGGTCCGCGCGGAACTCCCCCTTCTTCTGCCCGTACGCGATGATGTTCGCCGCCGCCATGGCGTAGATGGCCAGCTTCTCGCGCAGCGCCTCGGCCACCCGATCGTTGGAGTCCGCGGACTCGGCCGCCACCATGCCGAAGAAGATGCCGTACTCGCGGTGGTAGCGCAGGAACTGCCCGGTGCGCGTCATGAACCGGATGAGCTGCTCCTTCGCCGTCAGCTTGCGCTGCTCGGAGAGCAGGTCCACGAACTCCTTGAGGTAGCGCTCGTGCAGCTCCTCGATGGCCGCCAGCAGCAGATCTTCCTTCGTGGGGAAGTGCCAGTAGAGCGCGCCGGGCGTCATGCGGATGGCCTTGGCCAGCTCAGCCATGGTCGTCGCCAGGAAGCCTCGCCGCGCGAACAGCGTGATCGCCGCCTCGAGGATCTCCACCCGCGTGCGTGCCGCACGCTCTTGCTTGATCTCTCGTTTAGCCGGTTCCTTGCCCATGAAATGGGCACTCTACATACGTCATGAGAGTAGCGTCACGTGGACAATCTCTGGAGGGGCCGCCACCCGGACCGGCGGGCCCCAGAATCCTGTCCCCCGGCTGACATAGAGGTGGCGCCCGTTCTCCTCGTAGTGCCCGGCGGGATGCTCCCAGATGGCGGCGATGGCCAGGTTGAACGGGAAGAACTGCCCACCGTGGGTATGCCCGGAGAGCTGCAGGCCGATGCCGACCTTGGTGGCTTCACGCCAGTTGGCGGGCTGGTGGGCCAGGAGCACGGCGGGGCGCTCAGGATCCCTGCCGGCCACGGCCTTCTCCAGATCGTACCGCTTCTCATAGCCGGAGCGGGCAGCGGCCCAGTCGTCCACGCCCACCAGATCGAAGGAGGCGCCCGGCTCGCCGATGCGCACGTACCGGTTGCGCAGCACGGGGATGCCCAGGCGCTCCAGGGCATCGGTCCACGCCTCATCGTCCGAGTAGTACTCGTGGTTGCCGGTGACGAAGTATGTGCCGTGCCGGCTGCGCAGGTTGGCCAGGGCGGACACGGCGTGGCCCAGATCGGACACGCTGCCGTCCACCAGATCGCCCGTGATGCACATCAGGTCCGGCTTGAGGGCGTTGCACTGATCGACAACGGCGTCCATGAAGCGGCGCTGGATGACGGGGCCCACGTGGATGTCGCTGAGCTGCACCACGGTGAAGCCGTCCAGCGCCTTGGGCAGCCCCGGCAGCCGGATGGCGACGCGGTTGATGGCGGGGGGATGGAAGGCGCGCCAGGTGCCGTAGCCCACGAAGCCGCTGGTGGCCAGCAGGGCGCCGCCCGCGGTGGCTCGGGCGAGGAACAGGCGCCGCTCCTCGGAGACAGGAGCCGGGGTGGGGGCTGGAGC
>Ga0247825_10000375_pt1 | contig 28133 bp, 22 predicted proteins | sample 13C_Vanillin_Day_FD_194413 | JGI IMG/M metagenome (GOLD analysis project Ga0247825, IMG submission 194413) | Soil microbial communities from agricultural site in Penn Yan, New York, United States - 13C_Vanillin_Day48 | ecosystem: Environmental > Terrestrial > Soil > Agricultural land | place... | reverse complement strand
TGGCGTCAGTGGGAACGCGAGATTCGCGTGGGCTCTGAGCCCCGCGGGTGGGTGACCCGACGTTCCTGGCCCACCGACCTGGACGTGACCAGCCCGGGCACCGAATCGGCTCCCGTTCCCTGAGGGCGAGAACGGGAGCCAAAGTGCTGACGTGAAGAATTGGTGAACGGTCCTAGCGTGGTTGATCGTGACCAGCGGCAGTTCTCGCGATCGTCGGACGCCGCGACTTCGGCGTCGGCGGCGACCTGGAGTGTCTAGCGGAAGTCCATCCAGTGTCCGTGCGGCGTCCACCCCATCATGAATGGCAACTCGATCTTGCAGATCGGCCCCTGCGTGATGTCGTGTGTGTCGAAGATTTGGAACTCGCCCCGCTTTTCCGCCCACCACGAGACCGGAACGATAATGTACCCGTCTCCCTCCGGTGAGTCCTTGTGTCGTGGGGCGAAGGTTCCTTCCAGAACGGCTGCGGGTTCATCTGATCGGATCTGAAATTCCTGATCCGACAACGTCTGCATATCGGTGACGACCAGGCTGTTCATCTTCATGCCACCCTTTTTGACGACGCCGCCGACCTGGTATCCCCAGCGGTAACCCTTCCCGTAAAAGCGCTCGTCGACTTTCGGCAGCTCCGAGGGACGGTCCGACAACTGTTCGGATTTCGCCTGCCCGGTGTTCAGGTCGATGGTCCAACGGCCCAACGCGCTTTTAGCGATCGAGAAGAACAGTGCGACGTCGTCACCCGCGGCGAAGTCTTGCTCGAACGGGAATGGAGGTCGGTTGAAAATAGGTCCGTCCAGAGTGAGAATATTTCCGCTCACATTAGCCGACAGGGTGTGCATGATGTACTGCGGTTCAATGTCCGTAGTGATGTACCGGACTGGTGCCCCGGGGTCGTGGCGGGGGATCAGCGCGATCACAATGGGGAGTTCGGGGTCCCACCCGAAAACGGAGAGTTCGCGCTCGGTGATGCGCTTCTTGTCGATCAACATCGGCTGGAACGGCATCACCATCCACTCCGGAGTGAGCCAGATATCATGTGCGACAGTATTGTACGGCGCGTCCCACAGTTCACGAGACTCGACGGCACCGTCCGGATGTACCACGTGCACGGTCACATAAGGCGCCGTGTCGCGGTAAGCCCACCCGTAGAGAACACCCGTCTCATGGTCCCACTTCGGGTGTGCAGTGAAAGAGTTGTCACCGAATGCTGTCGGAGCATGAATTCCGGGTGACAACTTCGGGGACCAATTGACGATGCCCTTGGTTTCGAGCGTGATGGGATCAAGTGCGATCGGTGGACCGCCCTGCTCACCCGACGCGACCATCTCGCCGGCAAAAGGAAAGATGTTGACGTTATTGGTCCCTTGGGGAACTCCGCAGGTGTACTGGTCTCGTTTGACGTCCCCATAGCCATACGTGCGCCAGTCGTGCCAGTCGCCGTCGGTCCACTCGAACATCCCGCGTCCATGCTGCTCTTCGAGTTGGTACTTCGGAGTCCGAACCCAACGATTCCGGAAGTCGGCTCGCCCGTTCTCGAGGACGAGACCCTGGACCATACCGTCCATCCCCAAGAGCCCGTTAGTGCCCTGCCGGGTGGGCCGCTTCCACGTCGGGCCGGTGCGGTAGAAGCCACCAGCCAAGTCCTTCGGGATTTCGCCGTGAGTGACGATGCACTCGTCAACGGTGGCTTCGAAGCGCATCGGCTGGAACGGCCCCGTGAGCCTAGCCTCCTGCGGCAGGGGGTAACCCATGGCGTCTGGTCTCCTCGTAATCGAAATTGTAGGCGGATGACCCGTCGGGCCTCCTGTTGTTGCTCTCCACTGTAGTACGACTCATCGCAAAACGTAAACGGTCGTTCTCGCTCCTGTCGTCACCTGCGCGGCATCGCCATCAGCCGACACGAAAAGTAAGCACCGCTACCGTCGATGCACCATGTTTGCGGTGCTATTGGGATGGACGAAGCGACCCACACCTGCCGCAGGTCCAGAGATGGTGCTCAGAAGTCGAACTTCGTACCAGGCGCGAGAACGAACGTTTACGTATGGGGTCGGTCGGACACCAGATCGCTCATCTGTAGGACGTCAACTAACGGGAACGTCACCCCGTGGATGGGACCTGCAATGCAGTCTGCCTGGTCGCTCGTCACCAGTGCGCCTCTGATACGCGCTTGCGCGGGACATGTCTGGCGATCGGCCACGACCGAGCCGCTTTTACCGACAGCAGATTTCCGATCTCGCGGTCCCGATCAGCGAGTACAAACCCGCAGACCTACACTCGATACCGACCGGTTGCGTTTCACTCGACCAGTCGTACCTGAGGTAACGGGTGCATGCAGCAAAGTGGGCTGCACGCAGGATCTGGGATCCCCACGTTCGGTCCACCCGGCAGGGTGATTTGAGCGCGCATGGCTGACGGCTCGCCTGCGCCGAACGGGTCGGCACAGGCGTCACCTGCAGTGGCCTTCTCCGTTTCTTACGGATGGTTATCTCAGTCGGTCATCGTGCGCGGAGCCCCATGGTGCCGGTAATGATCTCACGTTGGATCTCGTTTGTGCCCGCCCAGATGGGAGTCACCAGTGCCCGCCGTACGTGGCCCTCCATGTCATATTCTGTGGCGTAGCCGTAGCCGCCCATCATCTGCATCCCTTCGAGAGCCACCTTCTTCGCGGTCTCGGATGTCTTGATTTTGGCCATTGATGTCAGGCGGGTGAGCTCAGGACCGGTTCCGCGGCCCACCTCGACACGTGCTGCGGCGTCGTAGGTGATCAGTCGTGAGCACTCGACCTCAATAGCCAAGTCCGCGATGCGATGGCTGAGTGCCTGGAAGGTTCCGATCGAACGACCGAACTGCTTCCGCTCCTTGACGTAAGCCACCAGATCATCGAGGGCGCGTTCGGCGATGCCCAGGGCATAGGCGGCGCCGATCAACCGCTCGCCGTTGAGTCCCGCCATGACCTGCGGCCATGCCTTTCCGACGGTACCGACAACATTCTCTTCGGGCACGAACACGTTAGTGAAGTAGAGATCGTTGACCTCCTTGCCACCCATCGTGCTGATAGGGCGAATTTCAAGCCCTTCACTGTCGGCGGGAATCTCGAACATCGTCAGCCCGCTGTGTGGCGAATCCTCATAGCTGGTGCGGGCCACCAAGAGGATGCGGTCGGCGATGTGGGCATTGGAGCACCACGTCTTCATTCCGTTGACCACGAATCCGCCGTCGTGCTGCTTCGCGGAACAAGAGATGCCACCGACATCCGAGCCTGCCTCGGGTTCGGAAATCGAGATCGACATGACGTGGCCTTCCGAGATGGCGCCCAGCACGTCCCGCTTCTGTTCCTCCGTGCCGTACCGCAGATAACAGCCGGCCACGGTGCCTGTCGAACCAGCAGCGTAGATCGGAAGCAGCCCTTTTCGGGTCTCTTCGTGGAAGATGCACTCGTCCACGAGCGTGCCACCCGACCCGCCATATTCTTCGGGAATAGCCACGCCCGTCCATCCGAGCCGTGCGACCTTTTCGTAGATCTCCTGGTTGTGGGTGTCCGCGCCCCCGTCCGTCAATGCATCACGCTGTTCCCGGGTGCCGGCCTCGTGTTCGCAGAAGTCCCGGATAGCGTCCCGGAATGCGCGCTGCTCGTCGGTGAACACGAACCCCTGTGTTGTCGCGGTCATGTTTCCTCGTTTTCAGTGGTGGCAGGTTCGAGGTGGTAGTCATTCAGGTCCACCTCTCGAGTGCGCCGCCAGTACGCGACGTACTCCCAGGGGCTGGTGCCGACGATCCGGCCGCTGCGGTTGCGGTAGTAATTCGTCACACTGGGGTGTGTCCACACGGTCTTGGCGAGTGCGTCGTCGACCTGTTCGTTGTAGTCCTGATGCACATCTGGGCGGACCTCGACAACGACGTAGTGCTGCTCGAGCATCGCCTTGATCAGTTGCATCAGGTAGCGGACCTGCATTTCCGTGGTCAGGAATGCGCTGCCCCCGTGCCCGGTGCTGGTGTTCGGCCCGAACAGCATGAAGAAGTTGGGGAAGTGCGGAACCGACATGCCCAGGTAGGCGCGGGCGTCGTCCTCGCCCCACACGTCACGAAGTCGTTCGCCGTCCCGGCCGACGACTTCCATCGGGCCGAGGATCCGCAACGTTTGAAAACCGGTAGCAAACACGATCATGTCGACGTCGCGTTCTTGCCCATCGTGACCGACCAGTGTGGAACCTCGTATCTCACGGAGTCCGCCGTCGAGGAGTTCGACATCGTCCCGGCGCAGGGTGCGGTACCACCCGTGGTCGATGAGTGGTCGCTTTCCGTAGGCAGGGTACTCCGGGACCGACGCGGCGATCAGGTCGGGGCGTCCGTCGAGTTCAGACTCGATGTACTTCGTGAGGAAGCGCCGGTGTGCGGCGTTGACCTCGTTGACGGCGAACGCGGGATCCGGGTAGGACTCGTCGATCTGCAGTGCCGGATGGAGGCGGTCCCCAAAGCGCCAGAATTGGCGGAGTCGATAGAACCCCGCGTAGTACGGCACATTTTCGAGCAGCCACTGCACCTCGGATGTGACGGCGCGTCCGTGGTTCGGATGTGGAACTGCCCATTGACGAGAACGCTGATACACCAACACGTTACTTGCCACTCCGGCGAGGGCCGGGACGATCTGCATGGCACTCGCTCCGGAGCCGATCACGGCGACACGCTTGCCGGTGACATCCAGGTCGTTGCTCCACTGCGCGGTGTGGACCGCGCGCCCCGGGAAGCTCGCCAGCCCGGGGATATCTGGAATGCTCGGGCGGTTGAAGTGCCCGACTGCGCTGACGAAGACCGGGGCGTCGAGAACCTCCTCGGAGCCGCCGCTACGGCGGACGTGGATGCGCCACCGCTTGTCCTCGCCGTCCCATGCCGCCTGAACTACCTCGGTGCCGAACTCGATGTTGTCGTAGAGGTTGTGCTCGCGCGCCAGATCGACGAAGTAGGCGTGCACCTCGTCCCGTTTCCCGAAGTAGGTGCTCCACTGTGAACTCTTCGCGAATGAGAACGAGTACAGGTGGCTCGGTGTGTCGACACCGCAGCCGGGATACCGATTCTCCAGCCACGTTCCTCCGACCTCGTAGTTCTTCTCGAGGATGGCGAAAGGGACACCCGCGGCCTTGAGCATGATCGCGAGATTCAACCCGGCCATACCCGCACCGACGATGAGCACCCGAAAGTCGGTTTTGTCGGTGGCGCCGGCGATCTCGACCTGGCGGCTGACGGTACCCATCTCCTCGGCGAGTAGGTCCGCATACGAGACGGGGACCTCCTCGGCGAGCGATATTCCCAGCAGTTCGACCAACTTCTCGGGCGTAGCGGGTGCCGTCGGCGGGAGTTCTTCCGTTTTCCACGCGGAGATCACCTTGAAGGCCGCGTCCCGGATCTCGTCCTGGACCGCGGGGGGAAGTCCGGCGTCGTCGTGATCGCTCAATCCACGCGCCGGTGTCGGTCGATACGGCGCCTCCAGCCACCGCTGGTCGCCGGTCAGTTGATGCAGCACCAATAGCAGTGTCGGTAAGTTGGCAACCGCGAGTGCTTGACGGAGTTCATCGGCGAACGCCGATCCCGCGGCGGCTGTGGATTCAACGGCTGACGACATGGCACCTCCCGGTGTCGTTGCCAGATCCCGACCTGGTGGACTGGGCGCAGGGCTCTTTCACCGTTGCAGGCTTCGGCATACTCTTCAACTCATCGTCGACAGTCACGATTGTTTCACTTCCTGGATAGGGTTATCAGGCGCGGGCGCCGACGGCACTGGTCTCTTCGGCCGCCCGGGCGATACCTCCGAACGTGTCGAGGATGTTCGCGAACGCGTCCTCGCTCTCCTCTGCCTCGATCGGCGGAACGTACGGGGTGTGCAGTACGAGGTGGTCGATGACGCCCTCGTATTGGGCGAGCTTCTGACGTGCTTCCTCTGGGGTGCCGGTGATGCTGAGTGTCTCGACGAGTCGGTCATCGGTGCGTTCGAAGGCTGCGATGCCTTCTCGGGCGAAGTTGCGGCGCAACTCCGTGACTGCGTCCTCCAGACCGTGCATAGCGGCCACCTGTGCCCCGGCGGGGTGGGTGGCATAGAAGCCGACCTGTTTGCGGGCTCGGCTCATTGCCAGCTCCCGGTCGGGGGACACGCTGCATACCGCTTCAGCGCAGATCTGGACTTCGGAAGGGTCGCGGCCTGCCTTCTTCGCCCCGGCTTCGAGGTGCGGGCGCACGAACTCGTTCACGTACTTGGTGGTGGCGAAGTAGCCGATCCAGGCGTCGGCCTTCTGTCCGCAGAGCTCGACCAGTTTCGGTCCCATGGCGGCCAGTGCAATCGGAATCGATGTCCGGGGTAGCTCGCGTTCGCCCCACGGATTGATGGGCGGTGCGACAAATTGGTAGTGCTGACCGTCGAGCGATTCGGACTTTCCTGTTGCGAGGTATTCCCAGGACAATCTCAGGACGTCGATGTACTCGGACAGGCGCCCGAGTGGGTGCTTCGCGTCGGTGGAGTGAAAGGCGCGGAGAAATTCGGGGACACCGGTTCCGATTCCGAAAAACATTCGGCCACCTGATATGTCGTCGATGTCGGCGGCGGCATTGGCGGCTTCGAAGGGGCTGCGACTGAAGGCCGCAGCGAGACCGGTGCCCAAAGTCACCCGTTCGGTCGCCAATGCGGCAGCTGTCATCAGGTTAAAAGGATTGCGGTAGACCTCGTATCCGAAGACTGAGTGGAACCCGGCCTCCTCGGCGCGGCGCGCCTTCTCTCCGACCGACGCGATCGGTCCTGTTCGGCTGGGCAGTGTAACTCCGATGTGCATATTTGATCTCCTGGTATAGGTGACATCGGGTTCGCATCAACTGCGCCCGGCGTCAAAGGTTGCTATCAGCTGGTCTGCCGCAGATCTGCCGGCACGAGACCGCCGCCCGCGTAGAGCAGTTCGATGTCGGTCGCGTACTTCGACTCGATAACCCGTCGGCGGAGCTTGAGCGTTGGGGTAACTTCGTCACTCCCGGGTACCCACGGTGTGTCGACGACGACGAATCGTTTGATCTGCTCGACGCGGGCGAGCTCGTTATTTGCCCTGGCCACTGCCGCAGCGATGATCGCGGAGATATCCAAGTCGGAGTTATTGCTCTGGCTCAGCTGGCTCCGAATGTCCGGATCGGGGGCGATGACGGCGACGTTGTACGGCCGGTTGTTGCCCACCACGCAGGCGGAACCGATCAGTGGATGTGCCTGGGTGAGCTTCGATTCGATGCGCGAGGGAGACATGTTCTTGCCGCCCGCGCTGATGATGATCTCTTTCATGCGGTCGACGATTGTGACGTTGCCCTCATCGTCGATGCGGCCGATGTCGCCGGTATGGATCCACCCTTCCGCATCGATGACCTCGGCAGTTTTCTCGGGTTGGTTTCGGTAGCCGCGCATCGTGAACGGGCTCCGCATCAGGATTTCTCCTTCCTCGGTCAGCCGAAGTTCCACGCCCGGTAGCGCCTTGCCGCACGTGCCAACTTTGGAATCGCTGGGTCGGCCGAGAGCGCCGAGCGCTCCACCTTCGGTCTGCCCCCAACCCTCGACGAGGGGCAATCCGAGGTCGATCCAAAACTGCACCAGTGCAGGAGGTATCGGAGCACCGCCGGCAATGGCCACCCGAACCTGATCGAATCCGAAGCGCTCCAGAATGTCGGCCGCTGTGGTGCCGTCGGCCAGCATCGTCTTGGCCACGCCGCGGAGTTTGTCGAACAGCCGCGGCGGTGAGAAGAAGTAATGCGGATGCACGGCCTGCACCGTCTCCACGATTTCCCGTGGGCTCGGTGCGCACACCACCTCGAATGCCCCGGGAATCGCGCGGTAGTGGCTGAGCATCCGCTCGGCCAGGTGTGCATACGGGAAGCACGACACGACGCGGGCGCCGCGCAGGGTGCCAATGGCCTCGTGCAACCCGTAGGCGTTGCCCAGGAGACCCCGGTGGGTCAATTCGACGCATTTGGGGGTACTGGTGGTGCCGGAGGTGTAGATCAGCAGCGCGAGGTCATCTTGGGTCAGTGACCGCCACCTACCCTCGAAGTCGAAATCCGCCGATCCCGCGGCTATCACCTTGCGAAGCGACAGCGTTCCCGGATGCTCGCCATCGATGAGAATGATCTGCAGATCAGGGCATTCCTCACGCGCCGCGAGCGCGAGCGAGACGTAACTCATTTCGGTGAACAACACCGCAGCCTCGGAGTCCTGCATGGCCCATGCAATGTCCTTGGCCGGCAAGGTTTGGTACACCGAGAGGGTTGCCGCGCCGAGATGAAGAGCTGCCAGATCGGCGGGAAAGAACTCGGGTCGGTTACCGAGCAGATAGGCAACGGTGTCACCACGGCCGATTCCCATCGCGGCCAAGCCTCGGGCGATGGCCTCGACCTGTTCCGCATAGGCGGCCCACGTCAGCGAGGTGCCTCCGTCGAGGGTTCGCACCGCGATCCAGTCGGGGAAGCGTGCGGCGGTGTCCTGGAAGACAGCACAAACCGACGGCTGCGCAAGAAGGTCGAGATCACCGATCTCCTCGAGTCTGCCGGTTTCCACCGGCGAGCTGGAGGAGATGGGGGCGGCGCCCGTATGCGTCGTCATCTGCAGTTTCCTTTCGGGTCCTCGTGCAATGGGGTGTAGTTGCCGATCACGGATCAGTGGGTGAGCTCGACGGTCGCTACTGCCTGCGCGCAGGGTCCGCGATCAGTCCCGAGGTTGATCTCGAGATCAACGAGGTATACGCCGCCGTCCTGGCGGCGGCCCGTCACGATGCCCTCGGCGTGCAACGTGTCGCCTGGATAGACCGAACCGCTCATCCGGAGTGCGCGACGGGCGATTCGGGTCCGCGGGCCCGCCCAATCGGTGACGACCCGGTCTGCGAAGCTGAGGAACAGGCTTGTATTGGCGAATATGTCCTCGTGGCCGTGCGCCCGGGCGTAGTCACGGTCGTAGTGGCCGGGAAACACATCCCAGCCGGCTCCGGCGTTGACAATGAGCCGCCGAACCGTGATGTCGAGCGACACGCGAGGAACGATGTCGCCCTTGTTGACATCCGTCCATGTCAGATCCCGCGGTGTCTCAGGCATTGCGATCTCCCACGCTGAACCGGAAGAGGACATTCGTCTGCGTCGCGACGATGTCGTCATCCTGGGTGTAGTACGTGGCCGAGGTGGTCACGAAGTGCCCGGTACCGAGCTGTGTCGTCTTCTCCGCGGACACATCGACAAACTCCTCGACCATTTTCAGCCGATCGCCGATTCGCACCGGCCGGTGATAGGTGTAGTCGACGGAGACATTGATGATCGTGTCACCGGGTAGCGGAACCTGGGTCATCAGGATTTGCGGTGCCAGATGACCGCCCGAAGGTTCGCCAGGCGACCAAGGTGGGGGCACCACCCAATGCACGAGCATCGAGGGTGGACTGATGATGCTCCCCCACTGCGCGTCGGCGAACTCCTCGTCCCAGTAACTGGGGTTGGAGTCCTCGGCGGCCGAGGCGAAGTACTTGATCATCGCCTCGTTGACCGGCCCCGAGGACACCGAGACCGCAGTCATTCGGCCGACCAGCGCGCGGGCCTGGTCGTAGGATCCCATCACGAGTGACTGAGCCATACCGATCGACCTCAGTATGACTTCGGGAGTCCGAGCGTGTGCTCAGATACGTAGTTGAGGACCATCTCGGCGGAGACCGGGCCGATCTTCGTGAAGCGAGCGAGCCACCACACGTCTGTCAGTCCGTACTCGAGCGCCACACCGTTGCCTCCGTGGACCTGGATCGCGGCATCCACGCAGTGGATACCCGCTTCACCCGCGGCGTACTTGGCCATGTTGGCGGCCTCACCGGCCTCGGGTGAGCCGGCATCGTAAAGGGCAGCAGCCTTGCGCATCATCAGTCCTGCCAGGTCGAGTTCGATCTTCGCCTTGGCGAGGGGGTGGGCGACAGCTTGATGTGTGGCGATCGGGACTCCCCAGACTTGGCGATCCTTGACATAGGACACCGCCTTGTTCAGGGCATAGCGTGCGAGACCGGTGGACAAGGTCGCACCGAGAATCCGCTCGGGATTGAGACCCTCGAACACGATCCGCAGGCCCTTGTCCTGTGTGCCGATCAATTGGTCCGCATCGACCTCGACCCCATCGAAGAACAGCATCCACTGACCCTCGGGTGCGTTGACAGCAGTGGGCACGTATGTGTGCTCGAGTCCAGGAGCGTCAGGGTCGACGAGGAACAGGGACAGCAAGCCCTTGCCCGTCTTCTCGTCAGTGCCGGTGCGAGCCACCACCAAGATGGCGTCGGCACTGTCGACACCGGAGATGAACGTCTTGCGGCCGTTGATCACGTACTTGTCGCCGGTGCGTCGAGCGACCGTGCTCAGATTGTGCGAGTTGGAGCCGGCGTCGGGTTCGGTGATCGCGAAAGCGATCTTGGCTTCACCCGCTGCGAGCTTGGGCAGCCACGTGTCCTTCTGCTCCTGAGAACCGTGGCGTGCGAGGACGTTCGAGACGATCGCTGCCGAGTAGATGAGGGGAAACATCGGGCAGCCCGCGGCCGCGAGTTCTTCCGAGACGATCGCCAGGGACCAGATTCCCTGGCCGCCTCCGCCGTACTCGGTCGGCAGGAACGCGCCGAGATATCCGTTGTCACCCAGCTTCTTCCACAGCTCCGTTACGGGTTCGCGGGCACGAGTCTTTTCCATGAAGTACTCGGCGCCGAACTCGCCGGCGAGGCGTGCGACGGACTCGCGCAACAACCGCTCGTCGAAGGACGGCTGCAGGCGGATGATCGGTCCGAGGTCGTCGAGATTCTGATCGGCTGTGACGCTCACATGTTCCTCCTCGATTGCGGGATCTCAGTCCCGGACCGCTTCTGGTTTCGAGTGGTCTGAGTCCCTCTTGGACCGGTCGACATTGGCTGTCCTGCCCGGTCGAAGTGCGAATGAGATGAGCGTAACATTAGTAAACGACCGTTTCCAGTACCAATCGCCATGTGACTCACGACCTGCAGGGCCGCTCGCCTTGGCCTTCCTAGCTGGATAGACCTATTGATCAACGAGAAGATGTGGCTAACGCTCTTGAGGGTGGCCATGTAAACGGTCGTTGCAATGCACCGTGGTGCGTGCTCAGATCAGCGAGTCGCGCACCGCTGACCATCGGATAACCCCACAACGAACGTCGGCGCACCAGGCGCCGCCAGATCAGGAGAAGTAATGGACTTCCAACTCAACCGCGACCAACTCGACCTGCAGAACCGCGCCGAAGCGGTCGGCGCATCGTTCCGAGGAGAGGCGCGGGAGTGGGACGAGTCCGACAATGCCCCCTACAACGATATCTTCGAGCGCATCCGGGCTGCGGACCTATTGGGTATTGCGATGCCAACCGAGTACGGCGGCCAAGGCGGAGGTGCGATCGAGTACCTCGTCGTGGTCGAGGCCCTGTTTCGCAACGCTCAGTCCTGGCTTCCTTCCGAGCCGGTCTTCTGCACCAGCGGCCCCGGCCCCTCGATGCTTCTCCTTGGTGATGCGGCCGTGAAGGAGAAGTACCTCCACGACATCGTCGCGGGCCGGCGAGCATGCAACATCGCACTGACCGAGCCTGATGCCGGCTCAGCGCTGACGCACCTCACGACCACGGCCGTTCGCGACGGACACTACTTCGTCCTCAATGGGACCAAGAGCTACGTCACCGGTTCCAATGTCAACGATCTCAACGCCACCTTCGTGCGCTTCGACGACATCCCGGGAGCCAAAGGCATCGGTGCCGTCGTCGTCGATACCGCCATGGACGGCGTCACGGTTCAGCGCGGACCCACCTTCATCGGCGACCGCGGCATCGCCCACGGAAACCTGATCCTCGAGGACGTGCGCGTGCCGGCGGAAAACCTCATCGTAGGGCCGGGTCAGTTCGCGCGGCTCATGACAGCCTTCAACCTCGAACGCCTGCACAATTGCGGATTCTGGCTTGGTTTCAGCCAAGCCGCCTACGATGAGGCCTCTACCTACGTTCAGCAACGCGAGGCCTTCGGCCGTCCGGTCGTGGAGTTCCAGGCCGTCTACCACACTCTCGCGGACATGTGGGTGCAGATCGAGGCGCTCCGCCTGCTCGCCTACCGAGCGGCCGCCGACGCAACCGACGGACGATTCCCCAGGCTCGCAGAGGTTACCCAAGCCAAGCTCTTCGGAGCCACGATTGGGCCACAAATCAGTCTGAAAGCACTCGAGCTGCACGGCGGATACGGGGTCACCACCGATTTCCCCATCCAGCGTATCCATCGCGACTGCGTCACCAACGTCGTCGCTGGCGGTGCTCCCGCAGTAATGCGCAACGGGGTGGCGGCAGGGCTGTTCCCCCACCGCAAATTCCCGCAAACCTAGGCCTGCGCGATAAACGTATTCCATGTCGCCTCGTGCCGACCCTGTCCATGGTGCACGTATCTTGAAAATTTGCCGTGCGGGGCGGCAAAGGGGTCCGAAACCTGCCCTCCCGCGGGGCGCGATTCCGCGATCGGCGACGGCGACGGCGACGGGGCTAGCTGTTTGTATCGGCGCGACTCCAGCAAGGACGGTGTCACCTTCAGGACCGGTTGAGTACGCACGCGCACGCGGCGCCCGCCGCGTTAGGTAGGCGCGGACCGAGATCTTTCGATCACGTTGGCGCCGCACATCGACTGCTGATCCGAAGTGCCTTCCGTGCCCTCCGGGACGATCTCCCAGCGGCGAGGACGGACGCGGCTCAAGATCCCGTTTGCGGCAGCGGCATACGCCCCTCACCGGCGAAGTGGGCGCTTTCTGCTATTAACGACTGTTTCCGGCGTGACAATACTGAATCTCCACCTCACCGCAGTTCTATTCAACGATCGTTTACATTACAGCGATCGTCATCTACTGTGATGGCAGTCTCATCTGCATAGGACTGTGATGACAGTCTCGGTACTTTTAAGAGAGAGGAGCAGGTCGATGACGTTTGATCGTCCGATCTACGGGCTCAGTCCGGGATCACAGTTGGCAGCGGAAGTTGTGTTCGGGCTTGGCGCGCTGCTGGCACTGGTGTACTGCGCATGGCTGGCCCGCAAGGAGGGGAAGATCTGGCCCCTGATGGTTTGGATCTCCGGGGCTGTCATGACTCTGTGGGAGCCGATGCAGAACATCGTCACTCACGTCAGCTACCCGGAGGTCGGTCAGCACACGGCCTTCGAGATCTACGACCTGAAGATGCCGGTCTACCTGGTACTGCTTTACGTGACCTACTTCGGCATCACCGTGCCGTGGCTCATGAAGAAGATCGAAGAGGGCGTCACCGTTAAGTGGCTGATGAAGATGTACTTCGGACTCGTGATGTTTGCTGCGGCGTTCGAACCGATACCCGTCCATGTGATGGATTGGTACCGCTACTACGGCGAAAACCAGCCGCTCAAGTTCTTCGGGATCCCCATCTGGTGGTTCTTCGTCAACGCCATGGTAATCATCGGTGTAGCGATGATCTTCGCAGTCGTTCGCAAATACGTGCTGACGGCGGACTGGCAATCCGTAGTGTTCATTCCGGCCGGTCTCTTGGTCTGCGGCGGACTGCACCACAGCGCTGGCATCCCGGTCTACACCGCCATCGGCAGCGAGTGGACCAGCGCGGCCACCATTCCACTATCGCTGGTGACCTGCGGGCTGGCTATCGCCTGGGTCTACCTCCTCGCCCGTCTCGTCGCCAGTCCATCGACCGCGACCCCGGCTCCATCTGCAACCGATGCTGCCGACCGCACGGACGGCCCCGTGCGCGCGTAGTACCGACCCGCAAACCCATTTCCCCTCCTAAGCGAAACGAAAGGCATCACCATGACAACCGACGACGACATCAAGTCCGCCCGCGAGATTCGCGAGCGCCTCAACGAGAAGGCCCGCGCCTACGCCGCCCGTGACGTCGACCGGGTAATGGATATGTACGAAAACACCTCTACAGTAAGCGTTTTCGATCCCGGACCGCCGGACGAGTACACCGGCTACCAGGCGGTAACCGAGACTATCGGCAACTTCATCAACGGTGCCGAAACGATGGAGCTGACCTACCAGGGGGATAGCGCCCTGGCGTCCGGCGATCTCGGCACGGCGTGGAGCCTCGTGCGGATCAAGACAAGACTGAAGAACGGCGTCGATGTCGACGTCATCTGCAGGCAAACCAACATCTGGCGGCGTGTCGACGGAGTCTGGAAGGTCGTCCACGAGCACAACTCAGTCACAATGAGCCCCGAACAAGCCGATGCGCTGTTCAGCCAGGACCCCGAGCTGGCACAGAATCTGTCGGCATCCGCTCAGACGGAGTGACGACTCCCTCACCAAAGCAGACCTTCGGTGAGACACCTTGCTGTGTACCGGCCGATCACACCAGGGCCGGTACACAGCAATACCCTCCTACATCCGGCGCAGGCGCCACAAACTGGTCAGCACTCGAAATGCTAGCCAGTCCACCCACCCGCCGAGAGTCGACAGTGATAAACCGTGCGATCGCTCAGGAGCCGATCGACGCGGTCGATCCCTTGCCCATCGTGCGCATGTCCCTCTGTTATTAGAATCGGGCCGCAAGTTGTGAACGATCGCTCACTTTTGATGTACTCTCAGTGCCATGCCTGATATCGAGGTCGAACCGGGTGTCCGCATCCACGCTCAGACGGTAGGGACCGGACCGCCAGTAGTCCTTCTACACGGCTGGGCGTTCGACCACCGCATCTGGGACCGTCAGATTCGCGTTCTCGCCGAAGCCGGATATGCCACTGTCGCGATCGACCTCCGCGGCCATGGACGCTCCGACCGTCCGTACGGTGACTACACGCTTGAGCGACTTTCCCGCGATGTGATCACTGTAATCACGAAACTCGGCCTCACCGATGCCGCTCTGGTGGGCTGGTCACTCGGCGGTGTCACTGCTTTCAAGGTCGCGGTCGAGGCTCCCCAACTCCTCTCCAGGTTAGTCCTTGTCGGCTCGAACGGTGTCGCCACCTCCCGGCAAACCGGCTATGAATTCGGCTATCCGGCCTCGGCGCACCTGCCAAGTCTCCGTGTTGCCGAGCTCGCCGATCGGCTCGCAGCGCGACGGTCACTCATCCGCGGCGCATTCGCGGACGTGCCCGCCGACGCTACCGTCGAGTACCTGCTCGGGCAGACGCTCGACACTCCCTCCTGGGCAGGTGCAGCCACACTCGCAACGCTATTGAACGCCGATCTGGTCGCGGAGGTTGATGGCATGACGGTCAAGACCGTCCAGATCATCGGGGAAAAGGATCCGGTCTTTTCGCGGCGCGGCGCGGCGTGGCTCGCGGAACGACTCCCTCAACTCGGACAAGTGGTACTGCCCGGATGTGGGCACTACCCGATGATCGAAGCGCCTGACGCGTTCGATGACGCTCTGCTCAGTGCGGTGCGGGGAGCTGCACCGGCCAATCGCAGCGATTAGTACGCAAGCGATCGTTCACAGACATTTTGGAGGTCAGATGGTTGAGAGTGCTACGAGTGCGGCCCGAACGGTGGAAGGTCATCGTAGATCGTTGCTTGTGGAGCGCGATGATGTCGACGAGACGGTCGCGATCCTCACGTTGAATCGTCCGGAGCGGTTGAACGCGCTGAGCCTGGACCTTGTCCGCGAGTTGCGTGAGACCGTGCAACGACTCGACTCCGACACATCGGTCCGGGCTATCGTGCTCACCGGCGCCGGTCGTGCGTTCTCCGCTGGCGCCGACCTGCGTGCCGGCCCCAGCGACGCGGAGGAAGCCCTGCGTGAGTTCTACAATCCACTCATTCGTGCGCTCATGGATCTCCGCAAACCGTCTATCGCCGCGATCAATGGAATCGCCGCCGGCGCCGGCCTTTCGCTGTGTCTTGCGTGTGATCTTCGCGTGGCGTCGGCGACCACGACATTCCAGATGGCGTTCGTGAAGGTGGGCCTTGTCCCCGATGCCGGGGCGACATGGTTGCTCCCGCGGGCGATCGGGAGTGCAAGAGCGTCCGACATGGCATTGTCCGGGCGGTCAGTGACTAGCGCCGAGGGCCTCGCCTGGGGCTTGGTCAACCAAGTTGCGCCCCAAGGTGACGCACTTGCTCAATCTGTGGAGCTCGCTCGGCATCTGGCCGCGCTTTCCTCGACGACTGGTGCCATCGCACGCCTACTACGCGAGGGCGCAGCGCGAACCTTGGACGAGCAGCTCGATGCCGAATCCACTGCGCAGGGATTAGCGCAGCGTGGCCCGGACTACAGCGAAGCCAAACAGGCCTTCGCGGAGAAACGAACCCCGGAATTTCGGCGCGGATGACCGCCCATCAACCAAGACCTGCAGAGGCGATGAGCGAATCCGAGACTTTCGTCGCCCCGTCGATGTACGCAGAGGACTTCCCGCCGGGAGCAGTGTTCGCACTGGGCTCCTACAACGTAACCGAAGCCGAGATCGTCGAGTTCGCCCGCCAATGGGATCCGCTCCCGATCCACACCCATTCTGAGACCGCACAACGGAGCTCCTTCGGCGGGTTGGTCGCTAGCGGTGTACATGTGCTCGGCATCTTTCAACGCCTCCACGTCGAAGCACTGCTCGGCCGGACTGCGGTCGTGGCGGGGCGAGGAACTCGCGAGCTGTGGCTCCGTGCTCCCACGCGCGGTGGCGATATCTTGACCGCTTCAGTCGAGTTCGTTGAAAACTCGCCACGCCGCCGACGCGGTGACGCTGCCGTCACCCTGCGAGGAACCATGGTCAATCAACACGGAACCCTGGTATTCGAAATGCTCGGAGAGCTTCTCATCCAGAGCAGGACAGGGCCAAGCGCAGAGGGCTAGCGTGTGGTCTCTACGCAGCAGTAATGCTGGACGATTTCAGACCTACCCGGCAATGCGCCCGAGCGGAGCTGGATCAGTTCTTGGTTGGGTTCCTTTTATCGCGCAGTGCTTCCGTGTCTCTTGGAGACACGTGCGAGGTACCAACGCCGAGCCCGAGAGCGCCCCACTGGACCGATCTCGCTGTCCCCGAACTTTTTTCTCCTGACGTTCAACGGCGCCGCTGCACGTCTCGGTCTCCGATCCGTACCCAGTACACCGACGATGGTTGCGTGCAGACAGACCAAACTACAGCTATTACGTCAACGACCGTATACTTCTGCGCGGATTGCTGACTTCGCGTTGGCCAATAGTTGCATTTCAGATCGTTTTTTGCTCGACAAAGTGGCCGTTCATGCATCGACATAGGGGAGAACGATTGATAACGTCTCAGGCATGGACACTGCCGCTGCTCTTCTCACGGACGAACAACAAGACCTCCGCGCGATGGTGCGTAAGCTCGCCACCGAGCGCTACGCACCGCACGCGCGACGGTGGGATCGTGAACGCGCCTTCTTCCCCAACGACGAGCGGCGCTATCTAGGTGATCTGGGCCTACTCGGCATCACACTGCCCGAGGAGTACGGCGGGGGCGGGCGCCCCCTGATGGACGCGCTGGTCGTGCTTGAAGAACTGGCCAAGGCTTCTCCGCTGGCGGCGTGGCCGACCTTCGAGGCGTCTGCCGGGCCGGCACGGGTCATCCACATGTTCGGAACAGAGGAGCAGAAGGCGCGACTGTTGCCACCTGTGGCGGCGGGTGATGTCACCATTGCGGTATCGATTTCGGAGCCAGGTGCGGGATCCGCCGCTACCGATGTCACGACCCGCGCAGTCGTAGACGGCGACGAGATCGTCATCGATGGTGCGAAACGCTGGTGTTCGGGTGCCGGACATGCGGAGCAGTACCTCGTGTACGTGCGGCTCGGGCCCGAAGCCGGCGGCAAGGGGGTGGGCGCCGTGATCGTCGACAAAGACACTCCCGGTCTCACGTTCGGCCCCCAAGAGGAGTTGATGGGGCATCGCGGCGTCGGCTCGGCCGATATGTTCTTCGACGGCGTACGAGTGCCCGTGGAGAACTTGATCATCGAAAAAGGCGGCTTCAATAAGCTTTTCACCGCGTTCTCGATTGAGCGCCTGGGTAACGCCACGCATTCGTTGGCGATTGGACAGGCCTGCCTCGATCGGACAGCAGCCTACGTGCAGGAGCGTCAGCAGTTCGGCAAGGACATCGCCGAATTCCAGATGGTGCAAGGCTCATTCGCCGACATGGTGATCGAGGTTGAGGCGGCGCGTTTGCTGATCCATCGTGCGGCCACGAACGCCGGATGCGGCTTTCCCGCTCCATTGGAGGCATCGGTCGCCAAGTGCTTCGCGAATGAGATGGCGAAGAAAGTTTCCGACCTCGCAATTCAGTTGCATGGCGGATACGGCTACTCCGCAGAGTATGACGTCGAGCGACTTCACCGTGACGCCCATGGGTGGGCACTGGCCGGGGGCACGACCAATATTCAGCGTATGCGGATCGCTTCGGAGTATCTTGGGCGCCGCTTCGATCAGCGTGCATGATTCTTACCGTCGAACGACACGAAAGGTTCCCAATGGATGTGAACATCTCGTCACAGACCGTTGATCTAACGAGGCGGCTCTACGACGCGCTTGCGGCACTTGACCTTGCCGAGCTCGACGCACTCTTGGATCCCGACTTCATCGGAGTACTCGCGGTAGGCATGCCGTTCGGGGTCGGCGGGGCACATTACGGCGCCGATGCGATGCGGCGTAACGGTTGGGGCGCCATCGGCCAGCACTACGTCGCGCGTGCCGAGCCTGAACAGTTTGCGCCGTTGGTGGACGGGCGACTGTTGGTCACCGGACGCTACGTGGGCCGTGGTCGACGCGGCGGGGGCTCTCTCGACGCTCCGTTCGCACACATCATTACAGTGACCGACGGCCGGGTGAGCGGGTTGGAGCAGTACACCGACACCGCGCGCTGGGTCGCCGCCGCTCCCCCGGCTTCCTCCTGAGGCAGAACGTATAGGCGCAGCAGGCGGTGGTCACGATGGTCCACCGCCGAGAAAGTGGGTCGGGACGCTGGCGCGGCGGGTCATCCTGTGTGGGTCGACTCACAGGGCGTCCCGCCTATCCGTCGTAGTGGAGGCCGAATTTGACGGACACCGGTGTGACGGCCCGGTACCTATAGGTTGCCGACAGCTGAGGCTTCAGCCGAGAACGTGATTCGTTAGTGCTGAGCCGGCGAAGAGGTTGAGATGTGTCAAGTCAACTGTTGGTCAGCCTGTAGTGTGCACACTTGTCCCGGCGAATCGCATTTGGTGGGGGTCCATTGATTCGTCCGGTCGGGGCCAACCCAGACCTGCGACGACGCACAGGTCGTGCACGGTGTCGACGTCTGCCCTCAGCGATGGCCATTCACCCGTCAGCGACACCGCACCCGACTCCCGATGAGCCAGGGCTGATCCCGCCCCAAACGAGGGCCGCAGCTCCTCACCACACGCCGAGAGCAGCAGTGTGGTTCCTGATCCGTGCCTATCCGCGCAGAACGCTCGCCTCCCGGCCGCGGCTGCGATGAACGAAGTAAGCTCGTGGTGTCGAAGTGCCGGGAGGTCAGCGAGCAACGCTCCCGTGATTGGTCCTCCGCCGTCGTCCCGCGCGGCACATACGCCATGCATGATTGCCGCGTTCACCCCGCCACTTGGTTCGTCCGTCACGGCCCGGGCGCCCAGCGATTCGACACTGGACGCAATTATCGGATCCGGGGTGACCACAACTACCGCGGCGACGGCGTGTGAGCGTATCGCTGCGGTAACTGTCGCGTTCACCATCGTGAGAACGAGTTCCTCGTGAGCGTGTGAACGTCCTCCGGCCGTCCCCCGAAGTCTTGATTTCGCAATGCTCAGAGATTTGACCGGAATCACCAGGTCGACTTGACCTCGATTCTTGATCGGACGGCTCTGCGACGATGGGTGTTTCATCAGATCACCGCCGGTGATCCTTGGCGGCAGGGGTCTTCGATGTTCGAGTAATTCGTCGTCCGGCGTCGTAGGCGCCGACCGATCCCGTGCACCAACGCTTCCAGGTTGGTCTCGTCGAGTTGCTGTCCGTGGGCTGCGCCGGCGGCGCGGCTGATGTTCTCATCCATCAGGGTTCCGCCGACATCGTTGACTCCAGCCTGAAGTAACTGCCGGACACCGTCGAGTCCAAGTTTGACCCACGACGCTTGTACGTTGTCGATGAGTCCGTCGTAGACGATTCTCGCGATCGCGTGCACCAGCACGACTTCTCGCCAGGTCGGTCCACGGCGCGCACCTCGTTTGAGGTAGATCGGCGCCGCCATGTGCACGAACGGCAGTCCTACGAACTCGGTGAAGCCTCCCGTCTCACGTTGGAGTTCGCGGGTACGGATGAAGTGCCGTGCCCAGTGCACGGGTTCCTCGACGGATCCGAACATCATCGTCACGTTCGACGTCAGGCCGATCGAGTGGGCGACACGATGGCATTCGAGCCATTCCTCGGTGTCGATCTTGTCCGGGCAGAGGATTGCCCGGATCTCGTCGTCGAGGATCTCGGCGGCAGTGCCCGGCAGCGACTTGAGTCCGGCATCCACCAAGCGCTGCAGGTACTTCTCGAGCGGTTCCCGGAGCCGCTTGGCTCCTTCGGTGACCTCCAGAGCGGTGAATCCGTGCACGTGAATGTCTGGGGCCGCCTCCTTCGCCGCGCGGCAGACGTCGATGTAGTAGTCACCGTCGAAACTGGGATGTATGCCGCCTTGCAGGCAGACCTCGGTGCAGCCGAGGTCCCACGCCTCCCGGACACGTGTCGCTATTTCCTGCAGCGTGAGGAGGTATGGTTTTCCGCGCAGGTTCAGCGACAGCGGTCCTTTGGAGAATCCGCAGAACGTGCATTTGAAGGTACAGACGTTGGTGTAGTTGATGTTTCGGTTCCGCACGAACGTCACATCGTTACCGACTGCCTGGGAGCGGAGATGATCGGCGAACTCGGCGATCTCGGCGACTTCACTTCCGCGTGCTCCGAACAGGGTGACGATCTCGTCTACACCCGGTTCCTGCCCCGAGGCGACACCGTCGAGGACGTCCGTGACGCGACCCGGGGACCCTCGTGTGCGGCTCGGCACCAGATCGACGGGTGTGAACTCGGCGCCGGAGCTCCAGACGGTGGAGCGTCGACCGATCTGGACTACTTCCGCCCCGGTGCCGACGTTCTTTGCGTCGGCGTGGCTTTCCGGGAACATCGCGCCCGGGTCGTCGCGGCCGAGCGATTCGGCGTCCGACCGGTCCATGACCGCGAAGCGCAGACCGGGGTCGATCCATCGTTCGGGGCGGCGCGAGTATTCGGGGTACACGGTGAGGCGGGGTGCGAGGAACTTACCGTGATGTTCCGTGACCTCACGAAGCCGGCCGAGCGACGGCCACGGCCGTTCCGGATTGACGTGGTCGGCGGTCACCGGAGACACGCCACCCCAGTCATCGATGCCCGCGTCCAAGAGCGAACCGAAGTCTTCCGACAGATTCGGCGGTGCCTGGAGATGCACGTCCGGCGGCAGGATCAGGCGGGCCATCGCGATCGTGCGAAGAAACTCGTCCTCGGGGCACGCCGGTTCGTTGCGCATCACGGTGTCGGGTTTGGGCACGAAATTCTGGACAATCACTTCCTGGACATGCCCGTAACGAATGTGCAGGTCAGCGATGGCACGCAAGGCCGTGACACGATCGCGCGGCGACTCACCGATGCCGACGAGTACGCCGGTCGTGAACGGAATCGCGAGTTTTCCCGCCGCCTCCAGCGTCGCCAGCCGACGTTTCGGAGTCTTGTCGGGTGCACCGCGGTGGGCGATCAGCGCCGGGTTCAACGACTCGATCATCATGCCCTGGCTGGGACTGACCGCACGCAGCTGAGACAGCTCATCCGACGTGAGAGCGCCGGCGTTGGAATGCGCCAGCAGACCCGTCTCCGTGGTCACCAGCTCACACATCGCGGCCAAGTAGTCGACGGTCGCGCCGTAACCATGATCGGACAACCATTCGCCCGCGACGGCGTATCGATCCTCCGGCTGTTCGCCCAGTGTGAACAGTGCCTCATGACACCCGGCCTGTGCGCCCTGTATCGCGATCGCCAGCACCTGGTCGGGGGTGAGGTACGGTGCCTCCACGCGTGCTGGGGAACGGGAGAACGTGCAGTAGCCGCACCCGTCGCGGCACAGTGAGGTCAACGGAATGAAGACCTTCGGCGAATACGTCACCCTCGTGCCGAACAGCGCGTCACGCACCGCGGCTGCCCGTTCCATCAGCTCCGGCAAAGGAAGAGCGAGAACGGCCGCGTCATCAGAGCACGCTGTCTGGACATCTACAGTCGGAGGTGTCACAACTTTCTGAAAATTCACTTCTTCTCGCTCACAATGCTTTACGTCGGCGATGCGGATTGGCTCCGGTGATCGCTTAGCGGTGGCAACTTGAGGCGGGGCGCCCCGGTGACGATCGCGCCTGCTGCCGGGATTCGTTGTTGGATGGTTCGGCGACGGTGGCGCGGGGTTGTGACCGGAGAGCATCGCTGTCATGACAGGCGGTGTTCGGCGGTACTGATTGCCTCGGGACCCGCCCGCCTCGGTCGGCGGACTATCGGACGTTGGAGCGCGACTATAGGTAGGTTTCTCGAATCCGTTGAGCGATTTGGAAATCGCATTCCGGGCTAGCAACTGCATACGTGAGCAGTTTGAGGAAGCGAACTTTTGTCATTCCGAACTTGACGAAGATCTCGTCCGAAGGCGCTCCACCGTATGGAGCCCACATATCGGCGAACTCCAGAAGGTCGGCCGCGTCACCCGCGATACTGCGATAGCGCCTCCATCCCGGATCTGTCTCGAACCTGGTAGATCCTCGGTAAAGGCGGGCGTGAGATTCAACGGGCGACGGCGTCGCAAGGCGGGTCCCAGGAGAACCATCTCCGGCCCCCGCGCGCGTGTTCTGTTGGTGATATGCCGCCATAACGCACCATCTCTCGGTCAGGACAGTCCTGGGTCTGTCGTTGTGTGGTTGCCAATGATGCGCAGACGCCCCCAACCGGGTGAGTGAACGCTGCATCTCCGTCGGCGCAACTCAACTCCTCGTTTGGACGCGTGCGGAACGGGCTGAACCGCACTCCACGGTGTACGTGAAGGACTTGACTTACCGATCATCAACCTACGAGCGCGACCACCGATGTGTCAACGATCGTGCACTCATTGAGCGTTTAACACGCGGATCTGAGTTACGTAAGCTGTATGAACTGGGAATACCGATCGATTCCGGCACGCACGTACGTCGACACAGCAGAGAACGATTGGTAACATATGCCGCCATGGTCATTGGCGGGGTGGCACTCACCACTCGTGTGCGGCTGAACCGGTGCGCACCGTACGTCCCTGAGATGCAGAAGGAGAGAGCAACAACGCTCGACTTCAGCCGGTGTCTTCGGTGCAGTGACCTCCGAAACGGGATGACAGAAGCGACCGCGGGTGAACATGGACCAACGCTCAAGTCCCCGCTTTAGAAGAAGGGCTGAAATGCAGCTAGGAATTGTTGGTGCGGGCAGGATGGGGGCGAATATTGCTCGGAGGCTGTTGCGTGCGGGGCATGAGGTCGTCATTTACGACAGCGATAGCGCTGCGGTCACCGAATTGGAGACCGAGGGTGCGGTGGCGGCGGCATCGTTGCAGGATGTGGTGAGCGGTCTCGATCAGCCGCGAGCGGTGTGGGTGATGGTGCCGGCGGCGGTGACCGGGGCCGTGGTCGAGGAGGTCGCCGCCATGATGGACGTCGACGATGTCGTCATCGACGGTGGGAATTCCCACTTCCGGGAGAGTGCCCTGCGTGCCGACACGCTCGCGGAGCGGGGGATTCACTATCTTGATGTCGGTACCAGCGGTGGGGTGCACGGCCTCGATCGCGGCTACTGCCTGATGGTCGGCGGCGACGAGACCGCAGTGAAGCGGGTGACGCCGATCTTCGAAGCGCTCGCCCCCGGCGTCGATGCCGCCGCGCGCACCTTGACGGCGGAAGGGGCACCGACCGCGGCCGAGCAGGGCTACCTGCACTGCGGTCCTGCCGGCGCGGGACATTTCGTGAAGATGGTCCACAACGGCATCGAATACGGCCAGATGGCCGCGCTTGCAGAAGGTCTGGCGATCCTCCGCGGGGCCAACGTGGGTGCTGCGCGCAGAGATGACGACGCCGAGACCGCCCCGCTGGCCGCTGCCGGCGCCTACCGATACGATCTCGACGTCGCGGAGATCACCGAGGTATGGCGCCGCGGTAGTGTAATCGGGTCCTGGCTGCTCGATTTGACCGCCTCCGCGCTCCGAACCGATCCCGAACTGTCGAGATACTCCGGCCATGTCTCCGATTCCGGGGAGGGGCGGTGGGTTGTGCAGGCCGCCGTCGACGAGGGTGTACCCGCCCATGTGCTCACTGCAGCGCTGTACGAGCGGTTCAGCTCGCGCGGTGAGGGCGAGTACGGCAACAAGGCGCTCTCTGCCATGCGGCATGCCTTCGGCGGACATCACGAGAAAGTGACCACACGATGAACCCGACCATTACACCGGAATGGGGAAAGCTCCAGGCACATCATGATTCGATCCGCGGCGCGCACCTGCGTGAGCTGTTTGCCGCCGACCCCGATCGGGGATCAATGATGACGGCTGAGCACGACGGCCTCTACCTGGACTACTCGAAGCAGCGGATCACCACCGAGACCCTCGACCTGCTGGTTGCGCTCGCGAGCGCAACCAGGCTCGGCGAGGGCATCGAGGCGATGTTCACCGGGGAACGGATCAACACCACCGAGGATCGCGCAGTTCTCCACACCGCGCTGCGGCGCCCCCACGATGCGCAGCTTCGCGTCGACGGGGAGAATGTGATGCCCGCGGTGCACTCGGCCCTCGACAGGATGAGTGTGTTCGCCCAGCGCGTGCGCCGGGGTCAGTGGCGTGGCTTCACCGGCCGACGCCTCCGCACGGTCGTCAACATCGGAATCGGCGGTTCCGACCTCGGTCCAGCAATGGCCTGTCAGGCCCTCGTCGACGTCGCCGATCCCAATCTCGAGTTTCGGTTCGTATCGAACATCGACGGCAACGACCTCGCCAGCGCATTGCGGGTGCTCGACCCGCAGGAGACGCTGTTCATCGTATCCTCGAAGACCTTCACCACCGTCGAGACACTGACCAACGCCCACACCGCGCGCCGCTGGCTGCTCGATGCGCTCGGGACCACGTCTGCGGTTCGTGACCATTTCGTGGCGGTGTCGACCAATACTGCAGCGGTCGAGGACTTCGGAATCGCCCGAGACAACATGTTCGAATTCTGGGACTGGGTCGGCGGACGGTATTCGATCTGGTCCGCGATCGGACTTTCGGTGATGATCGCGATCGGGACCGACCAATTCCGCGGCCTGCTCGCCGGCGCACGCTCGATGGACGACCACTTCCGGACCGCACCGCTCGAGCGAAATCTGCCGGTCCTGCTGGGATTGCTGGGCATCTGGAACCGCAACTTCCTCGGATCCCAGACCCATGCGGTTCTTCCCTATGATCAACGTTTGGCACGATTCCCGGCCTATCTCCAGCAGCTGGAAATGGAGAGCAATGGGAAATCGGTCGACCGACAAGGCAATCCGATGACCGTGGACACGGCACCGATCGTGTGGGGAGAACCCGGCACCAACGGCCAGCACGCGTTCTTCCAGCTGCTGCACCAAGGCACCACGCCGGTTCCCGCCGATTTCATCGGGGTCCTCGACCCCGCGCACGACCTGCACACCCACCACGACCTGCTGATTGCGAACCTTTTCGCCCAGACACAGGCATTGGCGTTCGGCAAAACATCCGAGGAAGCGCGATCCGAAGGCATTGCTTCCGAACAGATTCCACACCGAACCTTTCCCGGGAACCGCCCGTCGTCGACGATCCTCGCCGACCAGCTCACCCCCTACTCCCTCGGACAGCTGGTCGCGCTGTACGAGCACAAAATCTTCACCCAGGGCTGGATCTGGGGTATCGACTCCTTCGACCAATGGGGGGTCGAGTTGGGCAAAGTACTCGCCACCCGGATCCTCGACCAACTGCAGTCCACACGGTCCGTCGGCTCGGAGTTGGACAGTTCGACGAGCGCACTGATCGGCCGCTATCGGCAGACGATCCGAGAAGGGACCAACGCATGAGCCTCAAATTCGGTTACAAGGCCTCCGCGGAACAGTTCGATCCCCGCGAGCTGGTCGAACTGGCCGTGCTGGCCGAGGCCCGCGGGATGGACAGTGCCACAGTCAGTGACCACTTTCAGCCGTGGCGGCACCAGGGCGGGCACGCACCGTTCTCGCTCGCCTGGATCACCGCGGTCGGTGAGCGCACCACCACGCTGCAGCTGGGCACCTCGGTGATGACCCCCACCTTCCGGTACAACCCCGCCGTCATCGCCCAGGCATTCGCCACCATGGGCTGCCTGTACCCAGGGCGGATCATGCTCGGCGTGGGCACCGGGGAGGCCCTCAACGAGATCGCCACCGGCTTTCAGGGCCCATGGCCCGAGTTCAAGGAACGGTTCGCCAGGCTGAGGGAATCAGTGCTGCTGATGCGCGAGCTCTGGCAGGGCGGACGGGTCGACTTCGACGGCGACTACTACACGACCCGGGGCGCGTCGATCTACGACGTCCCCGACGGTGGCATCCCGGTCTACATCGCCGCCGGTGGTCCGGTAGTCGCCCGATACGCAGGCCGGGTGGGTGACGGATTCATCTGCACCTCCGGCAAGGGCATGGACCTGTACACCCAGAAGCTGATGCCCGCGGTCGCCGAGGGCGCCGACAAGGCCGGGCGCGAACTCGGGCAAATCGACAAGATGATCGAGATCAAGATTTCCTACGACACCGACCCGGAGAAAGCGCTCGAGAACACCCGGTTCTGGGCACCGCTGTCGCTGACCGCCGAACAGAAACACTCGATCGACGACCCGATCGAGATGGAGCGCGCCGCCGACGAGCTCCCGATCGAACAGATCGCCAAACGCTGGATCGTCGCCTCCGACCCCGACGAGGCCGTCGAACAGATCACACAGTACCTCGACGCCGGACTGAACCACCTGGTATTCCACGCCCCCGGCCACGACCAACGCCGCTTCCTCGAACTATTCGAACGCGACCTCGCCCCGCGACTACGCATCCTGTCCTGAGTTCGCCACGAATCCGCTCGATTCATCGCTGTCGGAATCCATCGTCTTGTTTGACGGGAGCACTTATTGCACGTCCCTCAGCAGAGGAGCGACACGCCGCGCGCGACCAATTGACCCATCCGAAGCACAATTCCGTGTATGTCACGTCTTAACGGCAGCGAACGCCTCTCGAGAAATGACGAAGGACGCTGCATGTGCCTGGTCCACCTGGAGCTTCCTTGCCCGCACGAAAGATCGTAATTATGCCACTGCCGATCACCGAGGATTGGGATTGGCAACTGAACGCTGCATGCCGCGGCATCGACTCCACTCTGTTTTTTCATCCCGACAACGAACGTGGCGAAACTCGGAACAGACGGATCCGTGCTGCTAAACGCGTGTGTCGCACATGCCCTGTCCTGGAAGCGTGCCTCAGGTATGCGCTCCAAGCCGACGAGCGATACGGCACCTGGGGTGGCCTTTCAGAAGATGAACTGAGAATCTTGCTGCGTAGAAAGACAACACTTGACAAGTTCAACACTGTAAGTCAAATGTCCTCACTTTCAATGATGCTTGAGCACTCTGCGCCTTGACCCTCAATGCCCGTGCCCGTTCCAAAGGCGAAATTTCTCCCGCATCCGCACTCTCGCGCAGAACACACCAGCACCACGCAGCCAGCTGGCCAACGAGCGCAGTGGAGCGCCCTGCGGCGGCGCCACGTGCCTGCGTTCGTTAAAGATGTTTCGGTAATTGGGTGAGAGCCGATCATAAGGAAAGCCCGGTGTGGTCGAGGAAGCTGTGACACAGGTCGTAGCTCGAACCGATCCGAGTCAGACCGGACTCGGTCGCGATGCGGACCTCGTCGAGGTATCGGGGCACAGGTGGCCAATACGGTGGATTTCATATTGCCCCAGACCTGTTCGATGGGATTGAGCTCAGGAGCATAAGCCGGCAGGCGTTCGACGTGGAGCCAGTCGCGTTGGGTGGCCAGCCACGCGGTCATCGCCTTGGATCGGTGGGCCATGAGCCCGTCCCAGATCACGATTGCCTTCTCGCCGGTGAGATGGGCGCGCAGT
>Ga0247825_10000374_pt1 | contig 28133 bp, 27 predicted proteins | sample 13C_Vanillin_Day_FD_194413 | JGI IMG/M metagenome (GOLD analysis project Ga0247825, IMG submission 194413) | Soil microbial communities from agricultural site in Penn Yan, New York, United States - 13C_Vanillin_Day48 | ecosystem: Environmental > Terrestrial > Soil > Agricultural land | place... | reverse complement strand
GCCGCGGCGGCTGCGCGAATCGCCCCGAGATCGAAACGACGCGGTGCGCGAGGTCGGCCACCTGCGAGGACTCCAGCGACATGATCGCCCCCTGCGAGAAGCCGACCAGCGAAGTGCCCGCAGGCCCGACGCCCGCCTCGGCCTGCCACTTGCGGATCGCGCTCTCGAACTGCGGCATCGCCGCGGCGATGCGCGCCGGCCGGTTCGTCTCGGTGACCCCCGCCACCGAGAACCACTCACGCCCCGCGCCGAAGCTCGACGGATTCGCCGCATCGACGCTGACCACCATCGCCTGCGGCCGCTGCCGCGCGATGAGTTGCGCGAGCGGGACCAGGTTGGCCGCGGACGAGCCGACGCCGTGGAACAGCAGGACCAGCTCGCGCGGTGCCTGCGGCCGCGCGACGACGATCGAGGCGTCCATCACGCCACCTCCGCCGCGGCGTCGACGTCGACGCGCGCGCCGAACACGTACGACTCCATCGCCAGCACGCCGTGCCGGATGCCACCATCCAGCACCGTCGCGGGCAGGACGTCGCGCGCGGCGCCCAGCGCCACCAGGAGGGGCAGGAAGTGCTCCGCCGTCGGATGCGCGCGTTGCGCGTGCGGCGCCTGCTCCAGCGAGCCGATCAGGCGGTCGCGGTCGCCCGCGAGAACGGCCTCCCGCACCCATTGCGAGAACTCGCGCGCGTACGCGGCCTCTTCGGTGGAGCCGGTGCGGAATTCGTAGAGGTTGTGCGTGAGGCTGCCGGAGCCGATGACCAGCACGTCCTCGTCCGCCAGCACGGCCAGCGCGCGCCCGAGCTCGTACGCCTTGCGGGCATCGAGATCGACGGGCATCGAGACCTGCACCACCGGCACGTCGGCGTCCGGGAACAGGTGCATCAGCGGCACCCAGGCGCCGTGGTCCAGGCCTTGTTCCTCGACGAGGGCCGCGCGGATGCCGGCGTCCGCCAGCACTTGCTGCACGCGCCGCGCAACGTCCGGAGCGCCGGGTGCCGGATAGCTCAGCTGGTACAGCGCGCGCGGGAAGCCGCCGAAGTCGTGGACCGTTTCCGGTCGCGAGGCGGCGCCGATGCCGACGGCACCGCGCGTCTGCCAGTGCGGCGAGACGATGACCACCGCACGCGGCTTGCCCAGCGTGCGGCCGAGCGCGCCGAGCTGCGCACCGGCGACGCCGGGCTCCAGCGCGAACGTCGGCGCGCCGTGCGAGATGAACAGGGCAGGTTGGGTCTTCATACCGTCACTCTAAATATTCCGAAGGAGAAGATAAATCTGCTAGAACGACAGAAACCATTCCACCAATCGAAACAATGGATCGCTTCCAGGAGATGCGCGTCTTCACGGCCGTGGTGGACGCCGGCAGCTTCGTCGCGGCGGCCGATGCGCTGGAGATGTCCAAGCCCGCCGTCTCGCGCCACGTGGCCGAGCTGGAGCAGCGCCTGGGCGTGCGGCTTCTGCACCGCACCACGCGGCGCCTGTCGCTCACGGTCGAAGGCGAGGTCTTCCTCGCGCGTTGCCGCGAGTTGCTGTCCGGCGTGGACGAGGCGGAAGCCGAAGTGAGCGCGCGCGGCGGCAGCGCGGTCGGCCTGCTCAAGGTGAGCGCGCCGGTGTCGTTCGGCATCCGCCACCTGGCGCCGCTGTGGGCGGAGTTCATGGCGCGGCATCCGCAGCTGACGCTGGACCTGACGCTGACCGACCGCTTCATCGACCTGGTCGACGAAGGCTTCGACATGGCCGTGCGCGTAGCCCGCCTGCCGAGCTCGTCGCTCGTGAGCCGCCGGCTCGCGTCCACCCGCATGGTGCTGTGCGCTTCGCCGGACTACGTGCGAAAGCATGGCGCCCCGAGCCGGCCCGCGGACCTGGCCGCGCATGCCGTGCTCGGCTACAGCCTGTTCGCGACCGGCGACACCTGGGAGTTCGAAGGCCCGGACGGCACCGAGTCCGTCCGGGTAAAGCCGCGCATGCAGACCAACAGTGGCGACACCTGCGTGGCCGTGGCGGTGGGCGGCGGCGGCATCGTGCTGCAGCCGCTGTTCCTGGTGGGCGAGGCCCTGGAAAGCGGCGCCCTGGTCGAGGTGATGCCCGGCTACCGCTCGGTGGAGCTCGGCATCTACGCCGTGTATCCCACGCGCAAGCACATGCCGCCCAAGGTGCGGTTGCTGGTCGATCACCTGGCCGAGCGGCTGTCCGCCTCAGGACAGCGCGATGTCGACCCGGGGCGCTGAAGGCAGCGGCTCGGCAGGCAGCGCGGGCAGCACCAGCACGTCGGCGAGCGCATGCGCCAGCACCAGCCGTGAATGCGTCCGCGGCGCCCACCACGCCGGCGCGTTGCGGGGCGGCCTGCCGATGACGACGAGGTCGGCCAGGAGGGACCGCTCCTTCGCCAGCAGCAGGTCCACGGAAGGGGCGAACACCACCGAAGGCGTCGTCGCGCGTGTCAGGGCCGTCGCGGCGGCCAACGTGCCGGGCGCGTCGTCGCCTTCATCCACGCTGGCCAGCACGCGCCGGTAGCCGACGGTGGCCGGCCTGCGCACGACGAGGGCAGGGCGCCGGCAAGCCTGGATCAGGCGCTCCGGGTGCGAACCGCCCAGCCAGTCGCGCAGGGGATGGGCTTGGGCGCTGCGCAGCACCACGAGGTCGGCATCGCTCGCGGCCGCGGCGACCTCGCGGCGCAAGCCGCCCCGGACCGCCTGCGCCAGCACCGCGATCTGCAGGCGCTCCTGCAGTTCCCACGCCAGCACGTCGAGCGCCTCCTTGGAGCGCGCGACGTTCGAGCTTCCGCGACCGACGTGAAGCAGCCGCAACCACGCGCCGTGATCGCGCGCGATCAAGCCGGCGCGCCAAACGGCGTTCGTGCTCGCGACCGAGAGATCGCACACCGCCAGGATGCGCTTGAGCGGGATCGTCGCCGTGTCCTTCATGGCGCGCCCCTTCCGGCGGCGAGCGCCATCGCGGCCCAGGCCCCGGGCAGGCCGATGCGCTCCGGCTCCAGCGGCTGCTGCACGCCGACGCAGGCATCGGGAACGATGAGCACGTCGCTGCTGCCCCGGCTGAGCACGCGATGGGCCACGCTGCCGCAGAGGAAGTCTTCCCAGGCGGACCTGCGCTTCTTGCCCACCACGACCAGGTCGGCGCCGGTGCGCTGCTGCCGCAGCACGGTCTGCCATCCTGCGTCGCCGCGCCCCAGCGCCGTCCGCGTCCTGTCGCGGCCGGGGCCGAACGACTCCTGGAACGCGGACATGTCCTTCTGCGCGCGGCGCCGGCGCCTGGCGCGGAAGGTCCGCACGGACGCCTCGTCCGTTTCCGCGGAGCGCAGCTTCGCCTCGTCCGCGGTGCTGACCGCGTGGAACAGCTCGACCTGCGCGAGCGGGTCCAGGCCGGCCGCGATGCGCGCCATCGCCTGACATTGCGGCGTGAAGTCCACCGCGACCAGCACCTTCGCGTAGTGCGCGCGCTGCGACCGTCGAACGACCAGCACGGGCGTGTCCAGGCGACGCAGCAGGCCGAGCACGGGACGGCCGCGGAAGAACGCCGCCGTCGAGCGTTCATGCCGGTGCGCCAGCACGATCAGGTCCACGCCCTGGGCTTCGCTCGCGATGTCGGCCAGCCTCCCGGAGCCCGCGGGCACGTGCATCAGCTTCAGCGTGGCCTGGTGCACGCCCGCCAGGTGGCAGGCCCTGCGCACCGCGATGTTCTGCGGCGCCGACAGGTCCGAGAGAACGAGGATGGATCCGATTCGCATCTCAGGCCTCCCGTTGCCGCAGGGGCAGCACGAGCAGGTCGGCTTCCGCTTCGCGGACCAGGTCCTGCACGAGGCCGCCGCAGAACACGTCGCCGAACGCGGAGCGCCGCCCCGAGCCGATGACGATGAGCTGCGCGTTGTGCCCGCGTGCCGCATCGAGCACGCGCCGGGACACATGCCCGAACGCGATCAGGCCGGAGGCGCCCGCGCCGCGCGCGCCCGCGCGATCGATCAAGGCTTCGATCTCCAGGTGCGCCCGCTCCAGGCGCCGCTGGCGATGCAGGCTCACCGTGAGATCGGAAACGTCGGCGAGGCGCAGCGAACCTTCCGCCCCGGGCTCGAGCACGTGGAACACGCGCAGCGCCTGCCCGCGCGCCATGAAGCGCGCGGCGCCGATCTGGCGCTCGGCATCGGCGTCCAGCTTCACGGACGCGAGCACGCGCCGGTAGCTGGCGTTCGCGGGCCGGCGCACAACCAGCAGCGGGATAGCCAGCCAGCGCAGCATGCGCTCGGGCAACGTGCCCAGCACCTTGTCGGCCCACGATTCGCTGGGCTGGCGCGGCACGACGACGAGGTCCTTGCCGGCCGCCAGCGCCGTCACGCACTCGCGCATGTCGCTGGCGACCGCGGTCGTGCTCGCGCGGACCTGGATGCGCGTTTCCAGCTGGAGGGCCAGCTCCTGCAGCAGGGCCTTCGCCGCCGCGGCGTCGGACGCGTGCGACTGGATGCTCACCAGGTGCAGCGGCCGGCCATGGTCGCGCGCGACGAGCGCGGCGCGCCACGCGGCGTTGATGCCGCCGGAGGTGGAGTCGATGAAGGCGAGGACGCCGTCGGAAGGGACGGGAGGCGCCGTGGCGACCGACGGCGAGCGGATGGGTTCGAGCTCGAGCTGCTCGGAGGAGGTGATGTCCACACACGATCCCTGAACGAGGTGCCGCCTGTCCGGGCAGGGGCGACCGGCGCTGTCCGGGGGCCCGGCGATTCAGGGTGCGCGTGAGAGGAGGTGAATCGCCGGGTCAGGGAAGTGCTGCCTGCAGCGGCAGCGACGAATGGGTGGAGTTGTTCACCGGCTCAGTTTAGGAAGTCCCGCGCGTTTGCACAAACGGGGGGCCGCAAAGACCCACCAATCCTTGCCAGAATGACTGCTTTCGTGAAGGTCCGCTTCTATACTTCGCGCCGTGAATTCCAGGCTTCTTTCGTACCGCACGCTCGCACATCCCTGAGCCCGGCGGTCGTCCTTCCCCTCTTCTTCAGCGCTGACACTCCGACCGCCGGGCTTTCGCCTTGCGCATAGCCGCGTCCCCCTGCACTGCTGGACGCACGGAGTGCCTGCATGGACTTCACCACCGCTTTCATCCGCGCGAAAGGCCCTTGCGCGGCCGGCTTTCGCTGGTACCTGCGCCACCACGACCAGGGCGCTTCCTATCAACAGGTCCTCGATTCACTGGTGGAGGCCGGCCGCGCCGACGACGCGTGCTGGTTGCTGGAACAACTGGGTCCCACCACGACGGTGCTGCGCGTCGACGAGCTCGTCGGCGATGCCGTCGTGTTCGCCGGAACGATAGAAGCGCGGCGCGGCATCGACGTGAGCACCGTCTTGCGCGCGGGGCTCGCGATCCGCAGCGGCGCGAGTATCTGCGCGGGCACCGCGATCGTCGCCGGTGGTGACGTGCACGCGCGCGGCGTCCTGCGATCCGGTGGACCGCTGCACGTTTCGGGCGACGTGTGGGCCGGATCGGGCGTGCAGGCGGATGGCCGATTCCATTGCGCGGGCCGGCTGAAGGCGGGCTCCCTGGTCTCCATCGGCAGCCACCTGGACGTGAAGGGCGACGTCACCTTGCGCGACGACCTCTTCGTGGAAGGCGCCGCGGAGTGCGGCAAGGCTCTGCGCGTGTCGGGCCGCATCGCCGTGAGCGGCGCCCTGCGTGCGGGACATGGCATCGAATGCGGGCAGGCCGTCTCGGCGGGCGGCCACCTCGAGGCCGGGCTCGGCATCCGCGCCAGCGGCGACATCAGCGCCGGTGGCGCGATCCGAGCGGGCGAGAGCATCCGCACGCCCGGTGCGCTGACCGCGGGCGCGGGCTACGGCATCTATGCAGGCCTGGGCGTGCCGCTCGACGCGTGGGAAACCAGTGCGCTCGTCTCGGCCGCCTCGCGGCCGGACCACCTGCTCAGCGGACGCTGGTGCGACGCCGCGCTGGCGATGGAGGCCTGAGATGCGAATCGACGTTCAAGTGCCCACGGCAAATGTCGAGGCCGAACTCGAGCGCATCGAGTTGCGACTGCAGGCTGCAGGTCGTCCGCTGCGGAGCATGACGCCGCTGGACCTGTGGATGCCCGGCTTGTGCTTCCGTCATCGCGAGGCCGACGGCGAGCATTTCGTCTATGCCGAGCACATCGCCAGCGGGCGCCTGGCGGGCTGCACGGTGTTCAACCGGCTCGTGGAACTCGACAAGCGCGCGGACCGCGTGCTGCGCAGTCCGCATTCGAAGTACGGGCGCCTGTACCAGCGCCGCGGCATCGCGAGCGCGGTGTACCGCTGGGCGCTGGGGCAGGGCATCTGCCTCTTGTCCGGCCCGCGCCAGTCGCCGGGCGCGCACGCGCTCTGGCATTCGCTGGCGAAGGCGCATCCGCTGGGCTACGTCTCGCTGGAGGACAAGGTCCTGCGCTGGCTCGGCGAGGAAGCCGGGGAGGACCGGCTGGGCGACCTGCACACGCGGATGATGTTGCTCGCGCCCGGCTGGGGCCTGGACCGCTTCCTGCGCGAGACCCGCGCGCTCAACGAATGCGAAGGTGCAGCGACCGCGCCAGGTCCTTGAACTGCTCGACCTGGCCTTCGACGTAGTCGTCGAGCTCCGGTCCCGTCAGCGCATGCGGCTGCAGGCCATAGCGCTCGAGCACTCGTGCGTACTCGGGGCCTTGCATGATCCGACGCAAGGTCAGCGCCCACGCGTCGCGGTCGCGCGCGCCGACGCCCGGTCCCATGTACAGGCCGCGCACCGTGGACCAGACCAGGTCCACGCCCTGTTCGCGCGCGGTGGGCACGTCCGCGAACCGGCCCGGCAGGCGCCGCGGCGCGAGTACCGCGATCAGCTTCAGCTCGCCGTCGGCCAGCGCTTCCGAGGCCTCCAGCACGTCGCCGCAGAACACGTCGACATGGCCGCCCTTGAGCGCGGCCAGCGCCTGGCCGCCACCCTCGAAGGCGACGAAGCGCATCGAGCGGTGGTCGCTGCCCGCCGCCTTCACAAGCAGGGCGGCCTTCACCCAGTCCTGGCTGCCGACGGTGCCACCGGCGCCGAACACGGCGGCCGCGGGATTCGTCCGAAGCTGTTCGCGCAGCACCTGCAAGGTCTTGAAGCGCGAGTCCTTCCGCACCGCGATCGCGCCGTACTCCAGGCCCAGCGTCGCGAGCCAGCGCACCGCGCTGGGCGGATGCCGGCCGAACTTGCCCTGCGCCAGGTTCAGCAGCGACCCCGACGAGAAGGCCACGAAGGTCCGCGGGTCCGACCACTGCTGGGTGACGGCACGGTCGAAAGCGAGCGCGCCGATGCCGCCCGGCAGGTACTTCAACTCGACTTCGGCGGTGGGGCTCGGCAAGGGCAGCCGCAGCATGTCGCGCAGCAGCCGGCAGGTGAGGTCGAAGCCGCCGCCCGGCTTGGCGGGCGCGATGCAATCGACCTTCGATCCGGCGGCCGCGTGGGCGCGCGTGAGCCACGGCAGGCCGAGGGCGAAGGAGAGGACGAAGCGCCTTTGCATCATGGGCCGGCTCCATCGCCGGCGGGACGCGGCCACCAGATCGTCGCCAGCAGGCCGCGGCCGTCGCGGCCCGCTTGCAGCCGCAATTCGCCGCCATGCCGCGCGGCGACCGAGGTCGCGATCGCCAGGCCCAGGCCCGAGCCGCCCGCGCGCGCATTGCCGCCGCGCACGAAGCGGCTGCCGGCGTCGGTGCGCAGGCCGGCCGGCAGCCCGGGGCCGTGGTCGTCGACGCCGAGGCTCCAACCCTGCGAGTCTTGCGCCGCGATCAACGTCACGCTCCCTTGGGGGACATGGGTGAGCGCGTTGGCCAGCAGGTTGGTGACCGCCTCGCGCAGCAGCTCGGCGTCGCCCCACGCACGCTGCGATGCCGCCTCGACACCGAGGTCGAGGCCCTTGGCCCGCGCCATGGGCAGGAACTGGCGGGCGAGGCTGTCCACCAGTTCGGCCATGTCGAACCAGGCGGGTTGCAGGTCCGCGGTGTCGCTGCGGGCCAGCGCCAGCAGCTGGTTGGTGCTGCGCACGGCGCGCTGGAGCTCGTGCGAGAGCGCCGCGAGCGTGGCGTGCACCTGCGCCGGCTCGGCTTCGCGCGAGGCGAAGTCCACCTGCATGCGCAGCGTCGTCAGGTGCGTGCGCAGCTGGTGCGAGGCATCGTCGAGGAAGCTGCGCTGCCGCGAGGCCAGTTCTTCCACGCGCCGCATGTGCTGGTTCATCGCTTCCGCGAGCGGCCGCACGTCCGCCGGCAGGCCCTCGACCGGCAACGGCGCGAGCACGCCCGGCTTGCGTTCCGAGAGCTCCCGCGACACCGATGCGATGGGACGCAGCACGAACACCACGGCGCCGACCGCGAGGCCGATCGCCAGCAGCAGGAAGGCGAAGTTGGAGACGAAGGCGCGCTGCAGGAACACGCGGCGGAAGTCGTCGCGCGACTGCGTGCTCTCCGCGACCTGGATCACCACGCCGCTCGACGCCGAGCCGGCCGCGGGGCGTTCCAGCTCGCGCGTGTAGGCCACGACCCGCACCGGCGATCCGAAGTAGCTGCCGTCGTAGAACTGGGGCACGCCGGCGCGCAGGGGTTGCGGCGGCGCGGGCAGGTCGGCGCTGCCCAGCTCCACCAGGCCGTCGGCCGAGGCCACGCGGTAGTGCACCGGGCCGCTGGCGCTCAGCTCGAAGAACTCGAACAGGCGGTAGGGCAGTTCCACCGCGAGGCCGCCGGCTTCGGTGGACACGCTGGCATCGATGGCCTTGAGCGCGCCGAGCAGGGAGCGGTCGTAGGCGGTGTCCGCGGCGCGCCGCACGTCGTGCGCGCGCACCTGCATCTCCGCCACCGAGAGCACCAGCAGCGCCGGCACCAGCAGCAGCAGCAGCGCGTGCGCCAGGCGCAGTTGCCTAAGCCGCTTCCAGCGCATAGCCCAGGCCGCGGTAGGTGGCGATGCGCAGCCCCGTGCCGTCCACGCGCTTGCGCAGCCGGTGCACGATCACCTCCACGGCTTCGGGGTGGATGTCCTTCTCGTCGGAGACGATGCGCTCCAGGATCTGCTGCTTGGACATCGGCTCGCCGGCGTGCTGCAGCAGCACCAGCAGCACGGCCGATTCGCGTGGCGTGAAGGCCAGCGGCTGCCCGGCCAGCGCGAACCGCTGGGTCGCGAGGTCGTAGGACAGCGGGCCGCAGGAAAGGCGCGACGCCGCCGCGCCGCGCGCACGCCGCAGCAGTGCGTGCAATCGCGCCTGCAGCTCCTCCAGCTCGAAAGGCTTGGCGAGGAAATCGTCGGCGCCCAGGTGGAACGAGCGCACCTTCTCGGCCAGCCCGTCGCGGGCGGTGAGCACCAGCGTGGGCACCCGGCTGTCGAGGCGGCGGATCTCCCGCAGCACCTCCTGGCCGTCGCGGTCGGGAAGGCCCAGGTCCAGCACGATCACGTCGTGCGCGCCCTGGGCCGCGGCGGCGATGGCCGTCCGGCCGCTGTCCACCCAGTCCACGATGATGCCGGCGCGCTCCAGCACCTTGCTCAGCCAGGTGCCGAGGCTGTGTTCGTCTTCGACGAGGAGGATGCGCATCTTGGGCTTGTCGACGGCACCTCCGCGCCGAAGGGGTGGAGGTGCGTTACTCGGCCTTGATTCTGGCCTTTTCGACCACCTGCTTCCAACGCTTCTGTTCGCCGGCGATGAACTGCGCGAACTGCGCGGGCGTACCGCCCACCGACTCGGCGGCGTCATGGTGCAGACGCTCCAGCGCGGAAGAGGACTTCATCGCCTTCTGCGTTTCGGCGGAGAGGCGCTCGATGTTGCCCTGCGCCATCGAGGCGGGCGCGAGCATGCCGTACCACTGCGTCATCTCGAAGCCGGGGAAGCCTTGCTCCGCCACCGTCGGCACGTCGGGCAGCTGGGGCAGGCGAGCGGACGAACCGGTGGCGATGCAACGCAGCTTGCCGGCCTTGATGTGCTGCAGGATGGCCGACGCGCCGACCGACGCGGCCTCCAGCCGGCCGGCCAGCAGGTCGGTGAGCTGCGGGCCCGTGCCCTTGTACGGCACGTGGGTGATGGCGATATCGGCCGTCGTCTTCAGGTACTCCATCGCGAGATGGCCCGCGCTGCCGTTGCCGGCCGAGCCGTAGTTCAGCGCGCCCGGCTTCGCCTTGACCAGCGCGATGAACTCCTTGAGGTCCTTGGCCGGCACGCTGGGATGCACGACGTAGAGGCTGGGCACCTTGGCCAGCAGGCTCACCGGCTTGAAGTCCCTGTTCGCGTCGTACGGCAGCTTCTCGTACATGTACGGGTTCACCGCCAGCGTGCCGATGTGGCCCAGCACGATGGTGTGCTGGTCGTCGGCGCGCGCCACCTCGGACATGGCGATGTTGCCGGACGCGCCGGGCTTGTTGTCCACGTAAACGTTCTGGCCGATGCTCTTCGACAGCTCGCCGGCCGCGGCGCGCGCCACGATCTCGGAGCTGCCGCCCGGGGCGAAGGGCACGACGAAGCGGATCGGCTTGGAAGGCCAGGCCTGCGCGAGGCCGGGCAGGGGCAGCAGGCCCGCGAAGCCGGCTCCGGCGCCGGCGATGAAAAGTCGTCTGGTGGTTTGCATGCGTGTCTCCTGTTCCCGCTGGGCGCGGGCGCCGGCGGGACACTAGCAAGCGGCGGCTTTCAGGCGGCTTTCAGTTCCGGCGGCGGGCGCCCGGCCGGGGACAATCGCGCCATGTCGAACGGACCCCTGTTTTCGCTGCTGCTCACCGTCGTCGAGGCCTGCGCGACGCTTGCCTTCGCCCTGTCCGGCCTGCTGGCGGCCGCCCGCAAGCAACTGGACGCCGTCGGCGTCTGCCTCGTCGCCGGGCTGGCGGCTTTCGGCGGCGGCACGCTGCGCGACGTGCTGCTCGACCGCCGGCCCTTCTTCTGGGTGTCGCATTCCGAATGGCTGTGGGTGCTGCTGGCGTTGTGCATCGCGGCCATGGCGTTCCTGCGCGCGCGCCATTTCGCGCCGACGGAGAAGGCGATGCAGTGGCCCGATGCGCTGGGCCTGGGCCTCTTCAGCGCCACCGGCACGCAGCTGTCGCTGGCGCAGGACCTGCCGGGCATCGTCGCGGTGCTGATGGGCGTCATCACCGCCACCTTCGGCGGCGTGCTGCGCGACATCGTCGTCAACGAGATCCCGACGGCGCTGCGCGACCACCGCCCCTACGCGGTGTGCGCTTTCGTGGGTGGCTGGGTGCTGGTGATCGCGCAGCACCTGGGCGTGCCGCCCGGCGTGGGACTGGTGCTGGGCGCGGCATGCGCCACGGGCCTGCGCGTGCTGGCGCTCGTCACCGGCTACACGCTGCCGCGCTGGTCGTCGGGCGCGAACTAGAAGGTGATCTTCACCGAAGGCGCGCTGCGGTTCGCGTCGCCGTGGAAGACGGCCTCGATGTTGTTGCCGTCCGGGTCCAGCACGAACGCGGCGTAGTAGCCCGGGTGGTAGGGCCGCTCGCCGGGCGCGCCGTTGTCCTTGCCGCCGTGGGCGAGGGCGGCCTTGTGGAAGGCGTCGACCATGGCCCGGTCCTTGGCCTGGAAGGCGAGATGGTGGCGTCCGGTCAGCACGCCCTGCGCCGCCTGGCTCTGGGCGGTCGAGACGAACAGTTCGTCCGCCCAGAAGTAGCCGTCACCGGTGCCGCCCATCGGCACGCCCAGCACCTCGAAGACCGACGAGTAGAAGGCCTGTGAGGCGGAAAGGTCCCGCACGACCAGCTGGACGTGGTCGATGAGGCGGCCGCGGTGCAGTTCCATCGTTTCCATTCAATCGCTCCTTCCCGGGTGGACCGGCGAAGGAGCGATTCTCACGCGGCCTTGAGCTCTTCCAGCGGTCCGAAGAACTCGTAGCGCAGGCGCTCGCGCGCGACGCCCAGCGCCAGGCCGCTCTTGAAGACCGACTGCATGAAGGGCTTGGGGCCGAGGAAGTAGACGTCCACGTCGCGATCGGCCGGCAACTGGCGCGCCAGCAGTTCCTGGGTCAGCAGGCCGGTGGCGTGCGGCTGGTCCTCGGGTCGCGGCTGGTCGTACACGTACAGCACTTCCACGTTGGCGTGCTGCGCGGCCAGCGCATCGACGCGCGCTCGGAACGCGTGCACGCCGCCGTGGCGCGCCGCGTGGATGAAGCGGATCGGCCGGCCGCTGGCGGCGGTGGCTTCCAGCATGCTCATGGCCGGCGTGATGCCCACGCCGCCGGTCACCAGGACCAGCGGTCGCTGCGCGTCGTTGGCCGCGGCAGCGAGCGTGAAGTCGCCGCACGGCGCCTGCGCGCGCAGCACGGTGCCGACCTGCGCGTCCTGGTGCAGCCAGTTCGACACGCGGCCGCCTTCCTCGCGCTTGACGCTGATGCGGTACCAGGGCTTGCCGGGCGCGTCGGAGAGCGAGTAGTTGCGGCGCACTTCCTCGCCGTCCACGTTCAGCACGAGCGTGAGGTACTGGCCGGGCACGAAGGCCAGCAGCGGCTGGCCGTCCACGGGCTCCAGGTAGAACGAGGTGATGAGCTCGCTCTCGTTCTCGCGGCGCGCGATGCGGAACTCGCGCGTGCCGCGCCAGCCGCCCGGCTGCGCGGCGTTGGCGGCATAGACCTGTTCCTCCGCGGCGATCAGCAGGTCGGCGAGGGCCGTGTACGCCTCGCCCCACGCCGCGATGATCTCGTCGGTGGCGGCATCGCCCAGCACCTCCTTGATCGCGCGCAGCAGGCAGGCGCCGACGATCGGGTAGTGCTCCGGCAGCACGCCGAGCGCCGCGTGCTTCTGGATGATGCGCGGCAGCGCGCCGGCCAGCTCGTCCAGGCGGTCGATGTGGGCGGCGTAGGCCAGCACGGCGCCGGCCAGCGCGCGCGCCTGCGTGCCGTGGGCCTGGTGGGCCTCGTTGAAGAACGCCTTCACCTCCGGATGCTCGCGGAACATCAGCTGGTAGAAGTGCGTGGTGATCGCTTCGCCGTGCTGCTGCAGCACCGGCACGGTGGCCTTGATGAGGGAGATGGTCTGGGGTGTGAACATGCAGGATGCATCCCAAGATCCGTGCCAGCGCGGAGGCCCGCGCAAGTCCCTGTCGCTGCAAGGAAAATTTCCGGCGTGGTCCAATCGACAACGATGTCTGTTGTCCCCGCGACCACCGGCGTGGTCGAAAGCACCACGCCCGCCTCTCCCGATCCCCTCGCCGAATCCGACCGCTACCGCCAGCTGCTCGCGGCAGCCCGGCAGCTCGTCGCCTGCGATGCCCTCGCGCTGCTGCGCCTCGATGAAGCCGTGCTCACGCCCGTCGCGGTCGACGGCCTCAGCGTGGAAACGCTGGGCCGCCGCTTCGTGGTCGCCGCGCATCCACGGCTGGCGCGCCTGGCGGAAAGCCCCGGCGTGCTGCGCTTCGCGCCCGACTGCGGCTTGCCCGATCCGTACGACGGCCTGGTCGCCGGCCAACCCGCGATCCTGCCGGTGCACGACTGCCTGGGCGCGCCGCTGCGTGTCGACGGCCGGCTCTGGGGCCTGCTGACGCTGGACGCGCTGCGGCCCGGCGCCTTCGACGATGTGAGCCCCGCCCAGCTGGAAGCGCTGGTGCGCCTGGTCGAGTCGGGCGTCGAGGCCATCGAGACGCTGCAGGCGGTGGCGCGGCGCTCCGTGCGCGAGCAGGCGCTGGCGCGCGAATGGCACACGGTGCACGCGCCGGCGCGCGAACTGCTGGGCACGAGTCCGGCGATGCAGCGGCTGCGTGGCGAGATCGATGCCGTTGCGGCGTCCGACCTCACGGTGCTGGTGCTCGGTGAAACGGGCGTCGGCAAGGACCTGGTGGCGCAACGCCTGCACGCGTCTTCCGCGCGCAGCACGCGGCCGCTGGTGCAGGTGAACTGCGCGGCGCTGCCGGAGTCGCTGGCCGACAGCGAACTCTTCGGCCACGTGAAAGGCGCCTTCACCGGCGCCGTGCAGAACCGCCTGGGCAAGTTCGAGCTGGCCGACGGCGGCACGCTGTTTCTCGACGAGGTAGGCGAGCTGCCCCTGGCCATCCAGGCCAAGCTGCTGCGCGTGCTGCAGAGCGGCGAGGTGCAGCGCCCCGGCAGCGACAGCGTTCAGAAGGTGAACGTGCGCGTGGTGGCGGCCACCAACCGCGACCTGCGCGCCATGATCGCGCAGGGGCGCTTTCGCGCCGACCTCTATCACCGCCTGGCGGTCTATCCGCTCCAGGTGCCGCCGCTGCGCGAGCGCGGCCGCGACGTGCTCACGCTGGCCGGCGGCTTCCTCGAGGAAAACCAGCACCGGCTCGGCGCGCGCAACCTGCGGTTGAGCCCGGCGGCGAAGAACGCGCTGCTCGAACATCGCTGGCCGGGGAACGTGCGCGAGCTGGAGCATGTGCTCAGCCGTGCGGCACTGCGCGCGTTGCACGAGCAGGGACGCGGCGGCCGCTGGGTGGCGATCGAGCCGCGGCACGTGGCGCTGGAGCCTTCGTCGCCGGCGCCGATGGCGCAGCCGCTGCCGATGAGCGCATCGGACCTCGCCGGCCAGAGCCTGCGCGAGGCGACCGACGATTTCCAGCGGCGCTGGCTGCAGGCCTGCATCGCGCGCCATGGCGGACACCTCAGCCGTGCGGCGGTCGAAGCGGGCATGGACCGCAGCAACTTCCACCGGCTGGCGCGCAAGCTGGGCGTGATCGCGGCGGCCCGCTAGTTCGAAACGACGGAGTAGCATGGGCTGAAGCTGAGGAGACCGCCCCTTGCCGACCTTCCGACTCCTGCTCCCGGTGCTCGCGTTGGTCCTTGCGGCCTGCGGAGGCGCGGCGCATGCCGCCGAGCGCGTGGTGGTCGGCTCCAAGCGCTTCACCGAGAGCTACATCCTCGGCGAGATCATCGCCCGCACCGCGCAGCAGTCGGGCGCGCAGGCCGATCACCGGCCCGGGCTCGGCAGCACGGCCGTCGTGCTCGAGGCGCTGAAGCTCGGCTCCATCGACGTCTATCCCGAATACGTCGGCACGATCGAGACGGAGATCCTCAAGCTGCCGCCGGGCAGCAGCCCGGAGACGATCCGGCGCGAACTGCGCAAGGCCGGGCTCGCGTACGCCGTGCCGCTGGGCTTCTCGAACGGCTACGCGCTCGCGACGACGGACCGCGTGGCGCGCGAGCGGTCGCTGCGGAGCGTGGGCGACCTGCGCGCGCATCCCGAGCTGCGCATCGCCGTGTCGCAGGAATTCCTGGGCCGCGCCGACGGCTGGCCCGGCCTGGCCAGGAGCTACCGCCTGCCGCACAAACCCACGGGCATCGACCACGGCATCGCCTACGACGCGCTGGCCTCCGGCCGCATCGCGGTGACGGACATCTACACGACCGACGCCAAGATCGCCGAACTCGGGCTGGCCGTGCTGCAGGACGACGCGCACTACTTCCCCAGCTACGACGCCGTACTTCTGTACCGCGTCGACCTGCCCCAACGCGCGCCGCAGGCGTGGCAGGCGATCGGCAAGCTCGAAGGCCGGATCGACACGAGCCGGATGATCCGCATGAACGGCGAGGCGGAACTGCGCGGGCGCCCGTTCGCGGCCATCGCCGACGACTTCGTGGAGGGCCGGTCGACGCCGCCCGCCGCAGGCAAGGCGCAGCCGCCCGGCGGACTCTGGAGCCGGCTCTTCAGCGACGACCTGGGCCGGCTCACGCGCCAGCACATCGGCCTCGTCGCGGCCTCCGTCGCCATCGCGGTGCTGCTCGGCGTGCCGCTCGGCGCCGCGGCTGCCGCGAGCCGGCAATTGGGCCAGCCGATCCTGGCCGCGGTGGGCGTGCTGCAGACGATCCCGTCGCTCGCGTTGCTCGCCGCGCTGATCCCGCTGCTCGGTCGCATAGGAACGGTCCCGGCCATCGTGGCGCTGTCGCTCTATGCGTTGCTGCCCATCGTGCGCAACACGGCGCTCGGGCTCGAGCAGGTCCCCGCGGGCCTGAAGCAGGCCGGCCTGGCGCTGGGGATGACGCCGCCGCAGCGCTGGCGCCACGTGGACCTGCCGCTGGCGTTTCCCGCGATCCTCGCCGGCATCAAGACCGCGGCGATCCTGTCCGTGGGCACGGCGACGATCGCGGCCTTCATCGGCGCCGGCGGCTACGGCGAGCGCATCGCGCAGGGCCTCGCGCTCAACGACGGCACGGCTTTGCTGGCGGGCGCCATCCCCGCGGCGGTGCTGGCGCTGGCGACCCAACTGGTGTTCGAGCTGCTGGAGCGCTGGGCCGTGCGGCGCGGTTGAAGCCGGCCCGTCCTCACTGGTGACGCAAACGAAGCGCGCTGAACGTGGCCGCGCATCCCGCCAGGACCGCCGCCAACCCGAGCGCGATGGCCGGCCCGCGGCCGTCGTGAACGCCCGCCAGGCCAAAGACCACGCCGACCATCACCGCGCCGACCGACTGGCCCGTGAGGCGCGCGGAGCCCAGCATGCCGCTGGCCGCGCCGGCCCGCGTGAGCGGCGCGCTGGTGATGATGGTGTGGTTGTTGGGCGACTGGAACAAACCGAACCCCGCGCCGCAAAGCACCAGCCGCCACGCCATGTCCAGCGCCGAAGGATGCGACGGCAACACGGCCAACGCGGCCAGGCCCAGCGCCATCGAGCCGAGGCCGATGCCGCCCAGCAATCCACCCGGATGGCGCGCGATGAGCCGCCCGGCGATCGGCGCCAGGCAGACGGTGGCCACGGGCCAGACGGTCATCACCAGGCCCGCCTGCAGGTGGCTGCGCCCCTGGCTTTCGAGCAGCAGGAACGGCAGGGACACGAAGGCCAGGGTCTGCGCCGCGAAGGCGGTGACGGAGGTGCACATCGACAGCGCGAACACCGGGATGCGCAGCAGGTCCACGGGGAACAACGGACGAGGCTGGTCGAGCTGCCGGCGCACGTAGAAGAAGCCGACGCCGAGGCCGGCCGCGAGCAGCAGGATCCCGAGCGTGGCGGGCACCGCGGAGCGTTCCGTGCCGGCCCGCGCGCCGATGGCGTCGGCGCCCAGGAACACCAGCGAGAACATCAGGATGTTGAGGCCCGCGTCGGCCAGCCGCAGCGGCCCCGCCGCGTGCCGCGGGCTGTGCGGCAGCGATCGCCGGCCGAGCCAGAGCACCAGCAGCCCGAGCGGAAGGTTGACCGCGAACAGCCACTGCCAGGAAGCGACCGACAGCACCCCCGCGGCGACGGTGGGGCCGGCGACGGACGAGGTCGCCACCACCACGGAGTTGAGCGCGATGCCGCGACCGAGCGAGTCGGCCGGATAGATCAACCGCACCAGCGCGGAATTGACGGCCATCATTCCGGCCGCGCCGATGCCCTGGACGGCGCGTGCCGCCGCGAGCATCGGCAGGTTGACCGCGGCGATGCAGGCCAGTGATGAAACCGTGAACAGCGCCAGGCCCCAGAGATAGACGCGGCGGTAGCCGAGCCGCTCGCCCAGGCTCGCGAACGGCAGCAACAGGCCCAAGGTGGCGAGCTGGTACGCGGTCACCACCCAGACCGACGCCGAGGCCGAAGCGCCGAGGTCGCGCGTGATGTCGGGGAGTGCCAGGTTGACGATGCTGCCGTCGATCACCGACACCGAGATGCCGAGGAGGCTGGCCGCCATGGCCCAGTAACGATCGGGAACCGGCAACCCATCGGGTGCGGTGGGCGAGGGTGTCGAAGCTTCCCCTGCGCTGTTGTCTTGGCTCACCGGCGGAGTCTACGTCGCTGCACGGCTGGCTCGATCGGGCTACTGGGGAACGGAAGAGTTCGACCCGCGCCCAGAATCGGTGCACGGAGGTTCGTATGGACAAACACGGGCCCGCGCCGCACGTCCTGCTGTTCTACTGGTGCGTGCTGCTGATCGATGTGACGTCGGTGCGACTGGGCAGGTTCCTGGACCGAACCTTCGCGCGCAAGCGGCGGGAACCGCGCAGCCGCTCCGGCGAACGGTTCCGGATCTTCATCAGGAAATCTTCATAAGCACTGAAGAACTTCGCGCTTTTTCCTGATCGAAGGCGCGCCTAGACTTTCCTTGCACCAGGCCCTCGAGGCCAACGTACAAGGAGATTCTTCGATGAGCACCGCATTCCGCCCCCGCGCCTGGACCGCCGCTGACGCCCGCGACGACACGTCGTGGATCGTGCGGGTCTCGCCCGAGGCCGCCGAGGGCTTCCACCAGGCACTGCTGCATGCCAAGGCTTCGGGCAAGGCGTTCACCGCGATGACGCCCGCCGACTTTCCGCTGCCGCAAGCTTCGCGTGCCGTGCTGGACCAGGCGATCGACCTGACGCAGGGGCGCTGGGGCATGTGCCTGGTCAAGGGCATGCCCACCGACCGCTGGACCGAGGACGAGGCGCGCCTCGCCTGCTGGGGCATGGGCCTGCACATGGGCACGGCGCGCACGCAGAACAAGGCCAGCGCGTTCATGAACGACGTGCGCGACGAGGGCGGCAGCTACAAGACGAAGAACGGCCGCGGCTACAACACCAACGCCTCGCTGGACTTCCACTGCGACTCCTGCGACGTGGTCGCGCTGCTGTGCCGGCGCACGGCCCGCAAGGGCGGCGAGAGCAAGGTGGTGAGCTCGATCGCGCTGCGCGACGAGATCGCCCGCCGCCGCCCCGACCTGATCCCGGTGCTGCAAGGCCCCTGGTACCACAGCTACCAGGGCGCGCAGGGCCCGGGCAAGCCGCCGTACTACATGCTGCCGCTGCTGGGCGACGACCCGGAGCAGCTGGCGATGCGCGCCAACCGCAAGAACGTGATGGCGGCGCAGCGCGACTTCCCGGAGGTGCCGCGCCTGACGCCGCTGCAGGTCGAGGCGCTGGACCTTCTGGACGAGCTGATGGCCGACCCGAAGCTCTGCTATTCGATGTGGCTCGACCGCGGCGACCTGCAACTGCTCAACAACTACGTGACGCTGCATTCGCGCACGGACTTCGAGGACTTCGAGGAGCAGGACCTCAAGCGCCACCTGTACCGGCTTTGGCTGTCCGTGCCGTCCTCGCAGCGGCTGCCCGAGCAGTGGGCCGTGTACTTCGGCGACGCCCGTGCCGGCGCGGTGCGGGGCGGCCTGCGCGGCGACCACCTGACGCAGGACTTCATCGACTTCGAGACGCGCCAGGCGGCGTATCACTCGATGCCGCTGATCCCGCGCACGGTCATCGAGCCGGAGCCGGCGACCGCGGCCGCCTGAGTTCGGCGGCGGGCGCTTCGGCCATCGCGTCGCGCAGCGCCTGCAGCTTGCGGCTCTCGGCGTCGTCGCGCCGCGCCACCAGCGACACCTGAAGCTGCGGCGCGTCGCGGCCCAGCCGGACGATGCGCACGCCGTGCGCCAGGACCGCTTCGGGATCCGGCTCCGGGATGACGGAGACGCCGAGCCCGGCGCTCACCATCGCCACGATCGCGTGCACCGACTGCAGTTCGATGGTGGGCCGGGCGCCGGGCGCGTGCTTGCGGACCCAGCGCGCGGCCAGCCGCCCGGTGCCGGTCTCGGGGTCGAAGCGGATCCAGTCGTGCGACTTGAGCAGCGCCGGTGCGCGCGACTCGGCCGCGCCGTGCGGCGCCACCAGCACCATCTCCCGGCTCAGCACCGGATACCAGAGCAACCGCTGCGAGCCGCCGGTGGTGGGCTGCACGACGACCGCCGCGTCGAGCTCACCGCTCTTGACCGCCTCCAGCAGCTCGACCGAGCGGCCGCGCACCGGCCGCACCTGCAGCGCCGGGTGGTGATTGCGCAGCCAGGCCATGCAGGCCGGCAGCAGCGACGCCTGCATGGTCTCGATCACGCCCAGCCGCAGCTGGCCTTCCACGCGGGCGCCGGTGCGGCGGCGCAGCGACTCGAGCCGGCCCAGCGCTTCGCGCATGGTCTCCGCGATCTCCAGCGCGATCGGCCGCGGGCGCACCGACAGCCCGGCGCGGTCGAACAGCGGCTGGCCGAAGTGCGCCTCCAGCTGCTTCATCTGCATGCTCACGGCGCTCGGCGTGACGTGCATCTCGCGCGCGGCGCCGGCCAGGCTGCCGGTGCGCAGCACCGCCTCCAGGGTCGCGAAGAAGGAGAGCTTCATCAGTTTTTCTTCATTGCCAGTTGCAGAAATGTGGCTTTATGCAGCGGGAGGGACGCCTAGAATTTTTGATCAAGATCGCCCGGGCGCATGCCTTGCGCGGCCAACGCATCAACAGGAGACATCATGAACCAGCCGACCCGCCGGGCCGTGAACCTGGCCCTCGCCGGAATGCTGGCGGGCCTCGCATCGACGCAGGCCGCCTTCGCGGCCGAGGACGCCGCCAGCTATCCGTCGCGACCCATCACCATCGTCGTCGGCTTCCCGCCGGGCGGCCCGACGGACATCATCGCCCGCGTGGTGGCGACCAAGCTGTCGCAGACCTGGGGCAAGCCGGTGGTCGTGGAGAACAAGCCCGGCGCGGGCTCCAACATCGCGACCGAGCAGGTGGTGCGCGCGGCGCCGGACGGCTACACGCTGCTGGTGGAGACCATCGCCAACGCCACCAACATGTCGGTCTACAAGAAGCTGAACTACGACACGCGCCGCGATCTCGCGCCCATCGTGCAGTTCATGGCTTCGCCCAGCGTGCTGGTGGTGGGACCCAAGGTGCCGGCGAAGAACCTCAAGGAACTGCTGGCGCTCGCCAAGACCCAGCCGGGCAAGCTGGACTACGCCTCCACCGGTGTCGGCGGTTCCCCGCACCTGGCCGGCGAGATGCTCAAGTACCGCGGCGGCGTCGACATCGTCCACATCCCCTACAAGGGCGCGTCGCCCGCGCTCAACGACCTGCTGGGCGGCAACGTCGCGATGGGCTTCATGACCTCGCTGGGACTGGGCCAGCACATCCAGTCCGGCAAGCTGCGCGCCATCGCGGTGGCCAGCCCGAAGCGCCTGCCCGAACTGCCGGACGTGCCGACCACGGCCGAAGCCGGCCTGCCTGATTTCCACGTGCTGTCGTGGAACGGCCTGGCGGCGCCGGCCAGGACGCCCAAGCCCATCATCGACAAGCTCAACGCCGAGGTGAACCGCATCCTCTCGACGCCGGAGGTGAAGAAGCAGCTGGAGTCGCTGGGCGGTTTCCCGGTCGGCGGCACGCCCGAGGAGTTCTCCAAGTACGTGGACTCCGAAATCCGCACCTGGGGTGCGGTCGTCAAGTCGGCCAACTTCTCGCTGGATTGATCTGCCGATGGCCGCGACCCCCGTGCAGCGCTGCGCGCTGATCACGACCGGAGGCACCATCGTCTCGCGCATCGACCCGGCCACCGGCCTGGCGATGCCGGTGCTGTCCGGGCAGGACCTGCTGCAGGCGGTGGGTGAAGAAGCCGGTGACGTGGAGGTGCACGACTTCTGCCGCGTGCCTTCACCGCACCTCGGCCCGCGGCAATGGGTGGGCCTGGCGCCGCTGGCGCAATCGCTGCTGGATCGCGACGACATAGCGGGCGTGGTCGTCTCGCACGGCACCGCCACGCTGGAGGAAACCGCCTGGTTCCTCGACCTCACCGTGCGCAGCGACAAGCCGCTGGTGGTCACCGGCGCGCAGCGCAATGCTTCCGCGCGTGACTTCGACGGCCCGCGCAACCTGCTGACCGCCCTGAAGATCTGCCGCGCTCCGGCCGCGCGCGGCCATGGCGTGCTGGTGGCGCTGAACGATCACGTGAACGCGGCGCGCGAGGCGACCAAGTCGCACACCGTCGACGTCGAGACCTTCCAGTCGGGCGAATGGGGCTACCTGGGCTCGGTGGTCAACGAGCGCGTCACCTTCCATCGCTCGCCGCTGCGGCGGCTGCACCTGCCGCTGCGCTCGCCCGAACTGCCGCGCGTGGACATCGTGCCCATGTACGCGGGCGCGGACGGCGCCCTCGTGCGCGCCGCGGCCTCAGCGGGCGCGCGCGGCATCGTGATCGAGGCGGTGGCATCGGGGCACGTGAACGGCGAGATGCACGAGGCCATCGTGGAAGTGATGCGCGAAGGTGTGCCGGTCGTGGTGTCCACGCGCATTCCGCGCGGCGGCACGCGCGTGGGCTACGGCTTCGCCGGATCGTCCGCGTTGCTGGTGGAGCAGGGCGCGGTCCTCAGCGGCGACCTCTCGCCCTGGAAGGCGCGCATCGTGCTGATGCTGGCGCTGCAGCAGGGCGACGCGAGCACGGAAGCGCTCGCACGTCTCTTCGAAAGCTGATCGCTCAGCGCCATGCCGCGGTGCCGCTGTCCAGCGCGGGCGGCGGCAGCTCGGCCTGCGGACGCCGGCCGTCGAAGCGGATCGGATTCGCGACCATGGGCGGCACTTCGGGTGACGGCGGATCCAGCCGCATCCCGCGCGCGACCACGTGCGGATGCTCCAGCACCTGCCCGACATCCAGGATGGGCGCGCAAGGCACCGCGGCGCCGTCCAGCCGGTCCACCCACTCCTGCGTGTCGCGCTGCACGGTCCAGGACGTGATCAGCGGGATCAGCTCGGCGCGGTTCGACACGCGCGCGTGGTTGGTCGCGAAGCGCTCGTCGCGCGCCGCATCGGCATGGCCGGCCAGCTCGCAGAAGCGCGCGAACTGCCCGTCGTTGCCGACCGCCAGCACCATCTGGCCGTCGCGCGTGGCGAACACCTGGTAGGGAACGATGTTCGGATGCGCGTTGCCCATGCGCGTGGGCGTGCGTCCGCCGATCAGCCGGTTCGAAGCCTGGTTGGCGAGCATCGCGACCTGCACGTCCAGCAGCGCGGCGTCGATGTGGCGGCCGCGGCCGGTGGACCGGCGCTCGTGCAACGCGGCGAGGATCGCCGTGGTGGCGTACAGGCCGGTCATCAGGTCGGTGACGGCCACGCCGACCTTCTGCGGCTCGCCGCCTTTCTCGCCGGTGATGCTCATGAGGCCGCCTTCGGCCTGGATGGCGAAGTCGTAGCCGGCCTTGTGGGCCAGCGGCCCGTCCTGGCCGTAGCCGGTCACTGAGCAGTAGATGAGCCCCGGATTGATCGCATGCAAGCTGGCGAAGTCCAGCCCGTACTTGGCGAGCTGGCCGACCTTGTAGTTCTCCAGCAGCACGTCGGCTTCGCGCGCGAGTTCGCGCACCTGGGCCGCGCCCGCTTCGCTGGCGATGTCGATCGCCACCGAGCGCTTGCCGCGGTTGGCGCAGACGAAGTAGGCCGCCACGCGGTCCTCGCCTTCGCCCCACCAGGGCGGGCCCCAGGCGCGCGTGTCGTCCCCGGCGCCCGGGCGTTCCACCTTGATCACGTCGGCGCCGTAGTCGGCCAGCAGCTGGCCCGACCAGGGGCCGGCCAGCACGCGCGAGAGGTCCAGCACGCGCACGCCGGCCAGCGGGCGCGGTGCAGCTGTCGTGTCGGCCATCGCTTTCAGTTGGAGAAGGCGGCGATGCCGGTGATGGCGCGGCCGAGGATCAGCGCGTGGATGTCGTGCGTGCCCTCGTAGGTGTTGACCACCTCGAGGTTCACCAGGTGGCGGGCCACGCCGAACTCGTCGCTGATGCCGTTGCCGCCCATCATGTCGCGCGCCATCCGCGCGATGTCCAGCGCCTTGCCGCAGGAGTTGCGCTTCATGATGGAAGTGATCTCCACCGAGGCCGTGCCCTCATCCTTCATGCGGCCGAGGCGCAGGCACCCCTGCAGGCCGAGCGTGATTTCGGTCTGCATGTCGGCCAGCTTCTTCTGGATGAGCTGGTTGGCCGCCAGCGGCTTGCCGAACTGCTTGCGGTCCAGCACGTACTGGCGCGCGCGATGCCAGCAGTCCTCGGCCGCGCCCAGCGCGCCCCAGGCGATGCCGTAGCGCGCCGAGTTCAGGCAGGTGAACGGGCCCTTCAGGCCGCGCACCTCGGGGAAAGCGTTCTCCTCGGGGCAGAACACCTCGTCCATCACGATCTCGCCGGTGGTCGAGGCACGCAGGCCGACCTTGCCGTGGATCTTGGGCGCCGACAGGCCCTTCCAGCCCTTCTCCAGCACGAAGCCGCGGATGGCGCCTTCATCGTCCTTGGCCCAGACCACGAACACATCGGCGAACGGCGAGTTGGAGATCCACATCTTGCTGCCGGAAAGCTTGTAACCGCCGTCCACCTTGCGGGCGCGGGTGACCATGCTGCCGGGATCGGAGCCGTGGTTCGGCTCGGTCAGGCCGAAGCAGCCGATCCACTCGCCCGTCGCCAGCTTGGGCAGGTACTTCTGCTTCGTGGCTTCGTTGCCGAACTCGAAGATCGGCACCATCACCAGCGAGGACTGGACGCTCATCATCGAGCGGTAACCCGAGTCCACGCGCTCGATCTCGCGCGCGATCAGGCCATAGCTCACGTAGTTCAGTCCCGCGCCGCCGTACTGCTCGGGGATCGTGGGCCCGAGCAGGCCCAGCTCGCCCATCTCGCGGAAGATGGCCGTGTCGGTGCTCTCCGCGCGAAAGGCTTCCAGCACGCGCGGCGCCAGCTTCTCCTGGCAGTAGGCCTGCGACGCTTCGCGCACGGCGCGCTCGTCGTCGGTGAGCTGCTGGTCCAGCAGCAGGGGGTCGGCCCAGTGGAAGGTGGCCTTGCTTGCCATGATGGGAACTCCTGGAATTTTCAGTCCGGCAGGACGGCGGTGACTTCGATCTCGACCTTGGCGCGGTCCTCGATCAGGGCCTTCACCTCCACCGCCGTCATGGCGATGTCGTAGTGCCCGATCTGTTCGCGGAACGCCTGCCCGACCTGCCTGCCGGCGGCCAGGTATTCGCGCTTGTCGGTGACGTACCAGGTCATGCGGACGATATTTTCCGGCTTCGCGCCCGCCTCCTTCAGCACGTCGGCGATGTTCTTCAGCGCCTGCCGCGCCTGGTCGCCGAAATCGTCGCTGTGGAAGTGCTGGTCGGCGTCCCAGCCGATCATGCCGGCGATGTAGAGCTGGCGGCCTTTGGCCAGCACGGCGTTGGCGTAGCCCTTCGGCCGAGGCCAGCCTTCCGGAAGAACGACTTCGTGGCTCATTGTTTCTCCTAATCAGTCGGGGACAGAGCTGAAGATCTGTCCCCGAGGTCACTTACGAATGTCTTTCAGAAGCTCGCGGGCGATGATGAGCTGCTGCACCTCGCTCGCCCCTTCGTAGATGCGCAGCGCGCGGATGTCGCGGTAGAGCGTTTCCACCGCCTGCCCGCTGACCACGCCCAGTCCGCCGAACATCTGGACCGCGGCGTCGATCACCTGCTGCGCGCCCTCGGTCGCGGTGAGCTTGGCCATCGCGGCCTCGCGCGTCACATTGCGGCCCTGGTCCCGCTGCCACGCGGCGCGATAGACCAGCAGCGCGGCGCTGTCGATGGTGGTCGCCATCTGTGCCAGCTTGGCCTGCGTCAACTGGAAGTCGGCGAGGGTCTGGTTGAACATGCGGCGCGTGGTCGCGCGCTGCAGGCCTTCGTCCAGCGCGCGCCGCGCGAAGCCCAGCGCCGCCGCGGCCACGGAGGTGCGGAAAACGTCCAGCGTGCGCATCGCCACCTTGAATCCCTCGCCGGCCTCGCCGATGCGGCGCGACAGCGGCACGCGGCAATCCTTGAAGCGCAGCCGCGCCAGCGGATGCGGCGCGATCACCTGGATGCGCTCGGCGATCTCGAAGCCGGGCGTGCCCGCATCGACGATGAAGGCCGAGATGCCGCGAGCGCCCGGCGCCTCGCCCGTGCGCGCGAACACCACGTAGAAGTCCGCGATGCCGCCGTTGGAGATCCAGGTCTTCTCGCCGTTGAGCACGGCGTGATCGCCTTCGATGTGGGCCGCGCACTGCATCGCCGCGACGTCGGAACCGGCCTCGGGCTCGGACAGCGCGAAAGCAGCGATGGCCTCGCCGCTCGCCACGCGCGGCAGGTAGTGCTGCCTCTGCTCCGCCGTGCCCTGCAGGCTGATCGCGCCGGAGCCCAGTCCCTGCATCGCGAAAGCGAAATCAGCCAGCCCGCTGTGACGCGCCAGGGTTTCGCGGATCAGGCAGATCGCCCGCGTGTCGATGGCTTCGGCGGCGCCGTGGCCGCCGCCCACCGCGTGCCGCAGCCAACCGTCCTGGCCGAGCGCGCGCACCAGGGCGCGGCACTCGGCATCGACGTCGAGGCCGTGCGTCTGCGCGACGTGCTGCGCCGCCCAGTCGTCGAGCGAGAGCGCCAGCTCCTTGTGCCGGGGCTCCAGGAACGGCCAGTCGAGGTAAGCGCGGTCGGCCATGTCAGTTGCCCTCGAACACCGGCTTCTGCTTGGCCACGAACGCGTGGTAGGCCCGCTTGAAGTCCTCGGTCAGCATGCAGATCGCCTGGGCCTGGGCCTCGGCTTCGATGGCCTGCTCCAGCGTCATCGCCCATTCGTGGTGCAGCTGGGTCTTGGTGATGCCGTTGGCGAAGCTCGGACCGGCCGCGATGTCCGCCGCCAGCTTCTGCGCATCGCCCAGCAGCGACTCGGCCTCGCACAGGCGGTTGAAGAAGCCCCAGCGCTCGCCCTCCTCGCCCGACATCGAGCGGCCGGTGTAGAGCAGCTCGCTCGCGCGGCCCTGGCCGATGATCCTCGGCAGGATGGCGCAGGCGCCCATGTCGCAGCCGGCCAGGCCGACGCGGTTGAACAGGAAGGCGGTCTTGCTGCGCGCCGTGCCCAGGCGCAGGTCCGACGACATCGCGACGATCGCGCCCGCACCGGCGCACACGCCGTCCACGGCCGCGACGATGGGTTGCGGGCAGGCGCGCATCGCCTTCACCAGGTCACCCGTCATGCGCGTGAACATCAGCAGCTCGGGCGCGGACAGGCGCACCAGCGGGCCGATGATCTCGTGCACGTCGCCGCCCGAGCAGAAGTTGCCGCCCGCGCCGGTCACCACCACCGCCTTGACGTCGGTGGCGTAGCGCAGCTGGCCGAACAGGTCGCGCAGCTCCGCGTACGAGTCGAAGGTGAGCGGGTTCTTGCGCTCGGGGCGGTTGAGGGTGATGGTGGCCACTGCGCCTTCCACCGACCAGGCGAAGTGCCGCGCGGCGTAGCCCGCCATCGGCTTCATGTTGCCGGCCGCCAGCGCCGGGTCCAGCCGCGGCGCGTTCTCGTTGCTCATGCTGTCTCCTTCTTGGATGGACTTCAGACGCCCTGCGCCTGGTTGGCTTGCTCCAGCGGCGACAGGCCGGCGCTCTGCGCGGCCATCGCCCGTTCGCGTTCGAGGTTGCGCTCCAGCTGTGCCTTGCCGGAGAGGTATTGCACCGGCCACTTGACGTCGCCGTAGCCGATGCGCGCCGCCTCCAGCAGCGTCCAGGCCGGGTTGGCCAGGTGCGGGCGCGCCACCGCGCACAGGTCGGCGCGGCCGGCCGCGATGATGCTGTTGACGTGGTCGGCTTCCGAGATCGCGCCCACCGCCATGGTGGCGATGCCGGCCTCGTTGCGCACGCGGTCGGCGAAAGGCGTCTGGTACATGCGCCCGTACACCGGCTTCTGCTTCTTGCTCACCTGCCCCGACGAGCAGTCGACCAGGTCGCAGCCTGCTTCCTTGAACGCGCGAGCAATGGCCACCGCGTCGTCGGGCGTGATGCCGCCTTCCACCCAGTCGTGCGCCGAGATGCGCACCGACATCGGCAGGTGCTCCGGCCACACGGCGCGCATCGCGCGGAACACCTCGAGCGGATAGCGCAGCCGGTTCTCCAGCGGGCCGCCGTACTCGTCGGTACGCAGGTTGGTCAGCGGCGAGATGAAGCTGGACAGCAGGTAGCCGTGGGCGCAGTGCAGCTCCAGCCAGTCGAAGCCGGCCGCCGCGGCGAACCGCGTGCTGCGCACGAAGTCTTCGCGCACCCGGTCCATGTCGGCGCGCGTCATGGCGCGCGACCAGTCGCTCACGCCGTCGATGTACTGCTGTGGCGAGGCCGACAGCAGCTCCCAGTTGCCCTGGGCCAGCGGCTGGTCCTCGCCTTCCCACGGCACGCGGGTGGAGCCCTTGGAGCCGGCGTGGCCGAGCTGCATGGCGATCTTCGCGTCGCTGCTCGCGTGGACGAAGTCGACGATGCGCTTCCAGCCCGCGGCCTGCTGCTCGTTCCACAAACCCGGGCATCCGGGCGTGATGCGCGCGTCGGGCGAGGTGCAGGTCATCTCGGCCACCACCATGCCGGCGCCGCCGAGCGCGCGGGCGCCCAGGTGCACCAGGTGGTAGTCGGCCGGCAGCCCGTCCACGCACAGGTACTGCGCCATCGGCGAGACCACCACGCGGTTCTTCAGAACGGTGCCGCCGATGTTCACGCCGTTCAAGC
>Ga0247825_10000373_pt1 | contig 28147 bp, 27 predicted proteins | sample 13C_Vanillin_Day_FD_194413 | JGI IMG/M metagenome (GOLD analysis project Ga0247825, IMG submission 194413) | Soil microbial communities from agricultural site in Penn Yan, New York, United States - 13C_Vanillin_Day48 | ecosystem: Environmental > Terrestrial > Soil > Agricultural land | place... | reverse complement strand
ATCAATTCTCTGTTCCCCCTCCCCGTCGACGGGGAGGGGGAACAGAGAATTGATTGAGCCCTAGATAAAGGAAGGCCACATATGGCAGAGAATCGGATTCTTACTTCCCACGTTGGCAGCCTGCCGCGGCCCGTTGACCTCCTCGACGCAATGCGGGGGAAGTACAGCGGCGAGGCTTATGACGAGCCGGCTTTTCAGCGCAAGGTGACCGAGACCGTGCGCGACATGGTCGCGACCCAGAAGCAGCTGGGCATCGATATCGTCTCGGATGGCGAGCAGGGCAAGCTGGGCTTCTATTCCTATGTAAGAGAGCGCCTGACCGGGTTCGAACTGGCGGAGCGAGAGCCGATGGAGATCATGATGGGCCGCTCGAAGGAAGTGCGGGCCTTCCCGGAGTACTACCAGCGCTACTTCGCCAAGCGCAGCGGCCCGCGCATCGGCGAGTCTTCGACGCCGGTGAAGTGCGTCGGGCCCGTCACCTACCAGGGCATGGATGCGCTCAACGTCGACATCGCCAACCTCAAGGCGGCGATGCAGGCCGCGGGCGTGACCGAGGGCTTCATGCCGGCCATCGCGCCTCGCGGCGTCGGGCGCAACGAATACTACAAGACAGAAGAGGAGTACACGGAAGCGGTCGCCAACGCGATGCACGTCGAGTACAAGGCGATCATCGACGCCGGCCTCTACGTGCAGCTGGACGACGCCTGGCTGACCAGCCTCTACGGCCAGGACGACGTCGAGGACATGGCGGCGCGTCGCAAGGAGGCGGAGAAGTACGCCGAGGTGCTCAATCACTCGATACGCGACTTGCCGCAGGACCGCGTGCGCTTTCACACCTGCTACGGCATCAACGAGGGGCCGCGGGTCTACGACGTGCCCTTCGACGAGATCATCGGCATCATGCTGAAGGTCAATGCGGGCGCCTACTCCTTCGAATTCGGCAACCCGCGTCACGAACACGAGTGGCACCTGTGGGAGCGCTTCAAGCTGCCCGAGGGCAGGAAGATCCTGCCGGGTGTGATCACGCACAGCACGAACGTCGTCGAGCACCCCGAGGTGGTGGCAGAGCGCCTGGTCAACTTCGCGTCGGTGGTCGGCCGCGAGAACGTGATCGCCAGCGCCGACTGCGGCTACTCCTCGAACGCCAGCTACGAGGCGGACGTGCCTCTCTCCGTAGTGTGGGAGAAGTTCAAGTCGCTCTCGCAGGGAGCGGAGATCGCTTCGAAGAAGCTCTGGGGTTAGCGCCGCATCGGACGCGTCTGGGTGCCGCCGAGGAGTGTGCGACTCCGGGTTAAAGCCCGGAGCTACGGATCGAAGGCGCCCTTAGCCGACGGAAGGCGCCTCACTGGGCTTCTTCGTTGGGCGGGCGTCGATGTCGGATTCGTCCTGGGTGACGAGGTGGTGCTCCGTCCAGACGCCGAGCTTGTTCGCTGCGGCTGCGGCCTTGATCTTCGCCGGTGCGTCCGGGACTTGCTGCAGGAGTTGGTCGTAGCCCTGGTCCAGCAGGCGGGCGCGGATCTCGTCCTCGGTCATCGAGAGGGAGCCGTAGTCGCGGGGCTTCCACGATTCGTCCTTCTGCACGTACTCTCGGCCGATGACGTAGTGCTTTGTCTTCATGAACAGGGTGTCGCCATCGGCCTCCATCGCCGCCCACTCGGGTGACTTGTACGCGTGCTGGAACGCCGCGTAATCGTCGAACCAGAACTCAGACCAGCCGTCGTGCGTGCTGGAGCCCCGGTAGATGCTCTCGACGGCGACGGGGCACTGGATGTAGCGGCGCAGGCCGGGGAGCTTCGACGCCAGGGGCACCTGCACGTCTGTCCAATGGCGGAAGAAGTCCTGATGGTCGAGGCCGGGCTTGCGGCAGACCATGACGATGACGTTGACCATCGAGGGCGTCTTGGCGCCGTCGATGATGATGTTTTCGTGGCCGAAGATGTCGGCGTGCTGGTCGTCGGTGGGCCAGCGAGGGTCGCGGTCGAAGAGCTGGCGGTCGTCGGTGCCGTTGGCGGGCACGTTGGGCTGGATCTGCTGCTTGAACATGACGTCGAGGTCGGTGCGCCAGAACATGGAGATGCCGATGTAGCTGGCCTTGGGCTCGTTCTCGTACGCCTCGGGCAGGGAGAAGTAGTGGTGGTAGCGCTGGATGCCCGCGTTGTTGGCGACGAGCTTCCCGTGGCTCTCGGCCCAATACTGCTGTGCCTCGGTCCTGGATCGGCCCGAAGTCAGGTTCTCGTTCGCCGCGGTGATTCGCTTGATGCCCATCGTTGCCCCTCCTGGTCGTAGAGCAATCGGCCTCGGGATTTCCCGAGGCCGATGACTCCCTTAGGTGAAGACCTAGGTCTTCTTCGATGCGTCGTACCAGTACTGCGAGAGGACCTGGCCGGCGCCGTTCGGGTTCTGTTCGATGTACGGGTTCCACCAGCCCCATCCGCCAACCCAGGGTTGAGCGACGAAGTACGGCTTGAAGTCGACCGGGAAGTGATACGGCAGGTAGTACATCTTGTCGATGTCGTACTTGACGAACTCCTGGAAGATGGCTGCCCGCTTCTTCGGGTCCAGCTCACGCCGCTGCTTGAGCACGAGGTCAGTCATGTGCTTGTCTTCGTTCGACTTGCCCATCCAGAAGTCCGTCGAGGACGGGTGGTAGGCGAGGTACAGCGTCCAGTCGAAGTCGTGGTGGTCGAAATAGAACGAGATGCTGATGCCGTCGAAGTTACCGCCGGTGTTGCGGATCTGGGTGAGGTAGAGGTTGAAGTCCGTGTGGACGTTGAAATCCCAGTTGAAGAGACCATCCTGGGCGTAAAGGCCGAGCATGCCTTCGTATAGGGGGTCGCGGGCTGGGTTGGCCGTGTTGTGGTAGGTCTGCTTGATCGGCGTGCTGATGCCGGCAGCCTGGACGAGCTTCTTGGCTTCCGCGGGGTCGTGCTTGAGGAACTTCGATTGCGCGCCGATCTCGTCCTTCGTGGGGTCGAGCCACCAGTCGTATCCGGGGCCGCCCCGGGCGAACCAGGCGGTCTCGACGGGCAAACCCTCAGCCTCGAACTTCTTGCGGTTGCTGTAGTTGTCGCCCCACAAGTCCGCGTCCATGCTCATGGCCATAGCCTTGCGGACGCGCTCGTCGTTCCAGGGTGAACCGGGTTTGCGACCGAAGAAGATGGCGCCGCAGCCCTTGGCGAAGAACGGGCGCTGGTACATGACCAGTTTGGGGTTGGCCTTCTTGAGAGCCAGGACATCCTCCTGAATGAGGCCGACGTGGAAGTCGAGGTTGCCCTGCTCGAACTGCGTCCTGATCGAGGAGTACTCGATCAGGTTGTGCACGTTCAGGTTGTCAAAGTACGGCTCACCCTGGTGGTAGTAGTTAGGGTTTCGCGTCATCTCGGCATTGCCGGACGGCCGGTTGTCCGGCAGGGTCCAGGCGCCGGTGCCGCGCGCGATGCTGCGCGTCTCGTAGCCGCCTTCTGCTTCAACCGGGTAGATGTGCGGGAAGAAGGTACTGCCGAGGTAGGCGAACAAGGGCGCGAAGGGGAACGCCAGGTGCATGACGACCGTCTGAGCGTCGGGTGTCTCGATCCTGGTCACAGGCGCGTCGGCCGACTTCTCGTTCGCGAGCTCCGGGGCGCGCGTGTTCGACTTGACGAAGCGTTCCCAGCTGTACTTGACATCTTGTGAGGTGCTAACACGTCCGTTCGTCGGCGCCCGGTTGTCGAACTTCATGCCGCGCAGCTTGAAGGTGACCTTGAGGCCGTCCGCGCTCTGCTCGTAGGACTGCGCGAACTCGGGCTCCATCTCGCCCTGGGGCGTCTGGTCGTAGGTGCCGATCTTGGCGCGCATGAGCTGGCTGTAGGTGCTATGCACGAGGATGCTGCCCGATCCGTTGCCACCGAGCGCCTGTTCCAGTGTGGCGTTTGCGGTGCCGGCTGGCGGGCCAGCGATGTTCAGGGTGCCGCCGCGCTTGCGCGTGCTGGTCTGATCAGTGGGAGTGGTGAGCAATCCAGACCGGTCGACGGGACCCGTAGAGCCTCCGCCACCGCCGTCGTCGTCGTCGCCACCGCAGGCCGCAAGGAAGGCTGCCGCCGCGGTGGCGCCTCCCGTGGCTAGAAGTGCCCGGCGTCTGCTAAGCCGGCGGGTCGTGAACCTGTCCCAGTAGTTGGCTGTCATCGACGTCCTCCATAGCCTTCGGCGAATTCCAATACGTGGAATCCGTTTCCGTCATGCTAGCCATCTCATGCACCTTGTCAATACTCGAATTCGTCGCCCCTCTAGTTGTGCCGCGGCCGCTGGAACGGCCAACGTCGAGACGAGTGCCGCAAACCCCATGCCCTGGAATGAGTCTGCCCCGACTGTGGCATCGGGGCAGACCAGGGTTCAGCGCATGAACGGCTAGGTGCGCTTCGTGGGGTCGTGCCAGTACTGCGAGAGGATCTGGCCGGCGCCGTTCGGGTACTGCTCGATGTAGGGCTGCCACCATCCGTAACCGCCGACCCAGGGCTGGCCGATGTAGTACGGCTTGAAGTCGGTGGGCCAGTGGTACGGGATGTAGTACAGCTTTTCGACGTCGTACTTGACGAAGTCCTGCCAGATCGATTCTCGCTTCTTCGGATCCAGCTCACGGCGTTGCCGGTTTACGAAGTCCGTCATCTTCGGGTCTTCGTTCTGCTTGCCCATCCAGAAGTCCGTGGAGGACGGGTGATACGAGAGGTACATCGTCCAATCGTAGTCATGGTGGTCGAAGTAGAAGGCGATGCTGTGGCCTTCGAAGTTGCCACCGGTGTTCCGGATCTGGCTGAGGTAGATGTTGGTGTCTGTCCAATTCTGGATGTCGAACTGGAAGTCACCGCTGTCCTGGAAGATCCCCATCATGCCCTGGTACTGCTCATCGCGAGCTGGGTTGGGCTGGGCGTGCCATGTGCTCTTGATCGGCAGCTGCATGCCGGTCGCCTGCAGGAGCTTCTTCGCCTCCGCCGGGTCGTACTTGAGGTTCTTGGAGGCGGCCCCGAGTTCGTCCTTCTGGGGGTCGAGCCACCAGCTGTAACCCGGTCCGGCACGCGCGAACCACGCAACCTCTACGGGTAGGCCCTCGGCCTCGAAGCGCTTGCGGTTGCTGTAGTTGTCGCCCCAGAGGTTGGCGTCCATGTTCATCGCCATGGCCTTGCGCACGCGCTCGTCGTTCCACGGCGAGCCCTGCTTGCGGCCGAAGTAGATGGCGCCGGAGCCCTTCGCGTAGAAGGGGCGCTGGTACATGATCAGCTTCGGGTTGTCCTTCTTCAGCTTGAGGACGTCTTCCTGCAGGAAGAACTGGTGGAAGTCCAGGTTGCCCGAGGCGAACTGTGAGTAGATCGTCGAGACCTCGGTCAGGTTGTGGATGTTCAGCTTGTCGAAGTAGGGCTCGCCCTGGTGGTAGTAGTTCGGGTTGCGCTCCATCTCCGCGTTGCCGGTCGGCCGGCTGTCCGGGAGCAACCACGGGCCCGTACCGCGAGCGGTGCTCTTCGTCTCATAGCCGCCGTCGGACTCCTTCGGATAGATGAAGGGGAAGTAGGCGCTGCCGAGGTAAGCGAACAAGGGGGCGAAGGGGAACGCGAGATGGAAAACCACCGTCTGAGGATCCGGTGTCTCGACGCGCGTAACCGGTGCGTCCGGGTGCTTTGCGTTGGAAAGCTCCGGGGCTCGGCCGTTACCGCGCTCCCAGCGGTCCCAACTGAACTTCACGTCTTCGGAGGTACTGACGCGCCCGTTAGTCGGCGCCCGGTTGTCGAACTTCATGCCCCGGAGCTTGAAAGTGACCCTCAGGCCGTCGGCGCTCTGTTCGTAAGACTGGGCGAACTCCGGCTCCCACGCGCTCTGCGGCGGGGCGTCGTAGGTGCCGATCTTGGCGCGCATCAGCTGGCTGTAGGCGCTGTGCACGAGCAAGCTACCCGAGCCGTTGCCACCGAGGTTCTGGTCCAGGGTCGCAGTTGCCGTGCCACCGGGTGTCGAAGGTCCGGCTATGTTCAGCGTGCCGCCGCGCTTGCGGGTGCTGGTCTCGTCCTTGGGCTGTGCAAGGAGACCGGACCGGTCGACGGGACCTGTGCTGCCGCCGTTGGATGAGCCGCTATCGTCGTCGCCACCGCAGGCTGCCAGGAAGGCAGCGGCAGCAGCGGTACTGCCGGTCAGGGCGAGGGCGTGTCGTCTGCTCACTCTGCGAGACGTGAGCTTTTCCCAGTAGTTAGAAGCCAAGTGTTCCTCCAGAATTCCGATGCGTGAAATGGTTTTCCGTAATGCTTAGCGGTGGACATCTTCCTGTCAAGCCTAAAATGTTTAGGCCCTCGTAATTGCCGGGCGCAGAGACCCCCGGTCAGGCCGAGGCGGGGATGCCTGCCGACTTGCTCAGCAGTGCGGAGCCTTCGGCACGCACGCGCGGGGCGACTTCATTCGCCAGCAGCTCTAGCGTGCGGTAGTCGCCGGGGTGATCGAACATGAAGACGAAGTCGCCGACTCCCTGGCCGCAGTACTGCAGCAAGGTCTCGGCGATCTGATCCGGCGTGCCCTGGCTGCGGTGACGGCCGTCGCTCTTCTTCGCCTGCTCTTCGACCTCGGCATCTGTGACGCCGATAACCGGCTTGATGTGGATGGACTTGCGGATCTCCCGTGGGTCGCGCCCGACGTCCGCGCAATGGCGCTCCAGCGCTTCGAGCTTGGGTGCGAACTCCTCCGGGCTGGGTGACGTCCAGTTGTTCCAGATGTCCGCCGACTCCGCGACGATGCGCATCGATAGCTGCTCGCCGATGCCGCCGACGAGGAGGGGGAAAGGCTGCTGCAAGGGCTTGGGTTCGCAGCGGGCCTCCTTGAAGTGGTAGTACTCGCCCTCGAAGGTCGTGGTCTCGTTGCGCACGAGGCTTCGCACGATCTTCGCCGACTCGGCGAACATGCGCAGGCGCTTGCCGCGGGTGTAGTAGGGGATGTCGTACATGCGGTGCTCGGTTTCCGTGTGACCGGAGCCCATGCCCAGCTCCATGCGGCCGCCCGAGATGTGGTCAATGGTGCAGGCGATCTTCGCCAGGATGCCGGGGTTGCGATAGGTGTTGCCGGCGACCATGAGGCCGCAGCGCATGCGGGTGGTCTGCGCTGCCATCGCGGAGATGATCGTCGGGCCCTCCCAGACCGGTGAGTCGAGCATCGCCGGGTTCTCCGGCACGAAATGATCGACGGAGTAGCAGACGTCGTAGCCCAGGGCCTCTATCCGAAGCCAGTTGTCCCGGTACTGCTGGTAGGTCCAGCCGCGGGTGGTTGCCTGGACGTTGAAGCGGATCGTGTTGCCGAACACCTGCATGGGATTGCTCCTTTTCGAGCGGTCTCCTCGGTCCTTGTGGAGAACAAGAATTCCGCGTGGCGGAACACTAAGTCTCTAAGCGATAGATGTCAAATGCCGCTGGCGGGTGAAGGTTCTCGCTTCGAGAGACGCAAGATCGAGGTCTTGACAACCAGCGTTGCAAGGATACTATCCGGAAGTACTTTCCACCCACTGAAATGCAACGGAGACGCGGTTTTCCGTCGGATGCGTCGTCCGGAAGGAGCGTCCCCTGGCTATCAAGCGCATTACCGCCGCCAACGAGAACCGCCAGACCGGCCGCTCTCGCATGGAAGCGCAGCACTACTGGGCAGAGACGCACGGCCGACTGGTCGCGAACAGTCCCTCCCTGCGCCGCTATCACCACTATTTCAGCCTGTACGAGGCCTACCAGAACGAACCTAAGCCGACGTTCATCGGCATTTCGATGTTTTGGCGCGACAACCCGTTGTTGCCCCCAGCTCGTGATCCCCAGGCGCAGGACGTCTTCACCCAGTTCTATCGCAACCAGCCCCTCGGTTCCGACGACCGCCAGCTTTTCGACCGCGAGGCTCGCTGGCCGATCGACGACCAGCACGCCGACATCCTGGGCGAAGAGCACGTGGTGGTTGACGGTCAGACGAAAGCTTCGATGGTCAACGCAATCTTCATGGTCTGCCGTAAGCCGGGGCTCGACCACCGCGACTTCTTCGACCACTGGCTGAACGTCCACGGCCCGATCGCCGCGCAGCTCCCGGGTTTGCGCCGCTACGTACAGAACCACGTTGTCCTCGAGAGCTTCGCTGCCGGGACCAGCACGCACGACGGCTGGTCCGAGCTCTGGTTCGACGACTATTGGTCCTTCCAGCAGGCGACGAAGTCGCCGGAGTGGGCGGCGATGGAGGCGGACGGCGCCACGCTGTTCTGCGAGGAGAAGGGCATCGTCATCGGGCGGGAATACGTGCAGAAGGACGAGGACTGGAAGCCGCGAGACTACGGCGCGTTGAGCATGACCGCGGACGAGATTCGTGCGCGCCTGCTCAAGGAAGGGTACAAGTCACTCGCCTGTGACCCCGCCGTCGCAGGCCGGATCAAGCGTGCCGCGCAGAAGGGCCAGATCGCCGTCTGGACTCCCGAGCACCTTTGCGTATACGGCGACTCGATCATCGATGCCCGGCCACAGCGCTAGGCGAGGGAGGGTGGAGACATGGCCATCAAGCGAATCACTTCAGCGAACGAGAACCTGACCAACGGTAGGGACCGCGTCGAAGCTCAGCATTACTGGGCGGAGAGCCACGGCAAGCTCGTCGCGAACAACGCGCTCCTCCAGCGCTATCACCACTACTTCAGCGTGCCGGAGGCGTATGACCACGAACCAAAGCCGACGTTCATCGGCATCTCGATGTTCTGGCGCGAAGACCCGCTGGCGCTGCCTGCGCCACCGGACCCCAACCGCTTCTTCCCGGTTCGGGGTGACGACGAGCACGTCTTCGACCGTACCGTTCGCTGGCCAATCGACGACCAGCACGGGGACATCCTGGGCGAGGAGCACGTGATCGTCGACGGCCCGACGAAGGCATCAATGATCAACTGCGTCTTCATGGTCGTCCGCAAGCCGGGCCTCGACCACCGCGACTTCTTCGACCACTGGCTCAACGTCCACGCCGGTATCGCGGCGCAGCTACCCGGGCTGCGGCGTTACATCCAGTGCCACGGCGTCCTCGAATACCTCGCTCGCGGGACGGCGACGCACGACGGCTGGTCCGAGTTCTGGTTCGACGACTTCTGGTCGTTCCAGCAGGCGACGAAGTCGCCCGAGTGGGCGGCGATGGAGGCAGATGGCGCCACGCTATTCGCACCGGAGAAGGGCATCGTCATCGGCCGGGAGTACGTGCAGAAGGACGAGAACTGGAAGCCCCGCGATTACGGCGCGCTGTCAATGACCGAAGACGAGATTCGTGCCCGCCTATTGAAAGAGGACTACGGAGACCTCCTGCGCAAGGTCCCGGACGCGCCCGCGAAGATCAAGACCGCGGCCCAGAACAACCTGCTGGGCGTATGGACGTCCGAGCACCTCGTGACCCTCGACGAGTCGCGGATCGACGCACGGCCTTCGCGCTGGCCTGCATGGGCGGAGTCCACGTCCAACGAGCCGTAAACCCTCCCCTGCCCTCCCGCTTGCGGAGAGGGGTTGCTGTTACCCCAAAGGAAGGAATCAATCTTGGCTTCAACCGTAACTTCGACCAAATACCGAGCCGATCACGTTGGCAGCCTTCTTCGACCGCCTGAGCTACTGGAAGCTCGGGCCCAGTTCGCAGAGGGCAAGATCGACGAGGCTGCTCTTCGCGAGGTCGAAGACGCGAGCGTCCTCAAGGCCCTGGAGCTGCAGCGCAACGCCGGCATGGACGTGTTCACGGACGGCGAGTACCGGCGGGCGAGCTGGAGCACGGCTGCGACCGATGCAATCGCCGGCCTCGTGCCGGTGGAGGGTTCACCGATCCGTCGCATTTTCGACGTGTGGCGCGGTCCGAGCCCTGAAGACGGCGCCGAAATCAACAGCAACATCGCGCGGGCGAGAGCGATGGTGGCCGGCGGCAAGATCAGCAAGGCTCGCCGGTTCGTCGCGACAGACTCGGCCTTCCTGCGCGACCACGCGGGGGGCGCCTGGAAGGTGACGCTACCCGGGCCGATGTCCATGGCCGGCGGCATGTGGGAGCCCGGTGTCAGCGAGCAGGCGTACCCCACGCGCTTCGACCTCGCCCGCGACCTCGCGGGGATGGTCAACGATGAGATGCACGCCCTCGTGCAGGATGGCGCGCCCTACGTCCAGCTCGACTCCCTCCACTACGTCGAGCGCGTCGCCGACACAACCGTGCGGCAGCGCATGATCGACGAGGGTGAGGACCCGGATGCATACCTCGACGGGCTGATCGAGCTGGACAACCTGGCGCTGGAAGGTCTGCGTGGCATGCCTGGGGTCACAGTTGGCCTGCACATGTGCCGGGGCAACGCCCGCAGCCGGTGGCACGCCGAGGGCGGTTATGACCCCATCGCTGAGAAGGCGTTCGCCGAGCTGAACGTCGACCGCTTCCTGCTGGAATACGAGAGCGAGCGCGCCGGGGGGTTCGAGCCCCTGCGCTTCGTCCCGCGCGACAAGATGGTGGTGCTGGGCCTGATCAGCTCGAAGCTGCCGCAGCTGGAGCAAGTCGATCAGATCCGGCGCCGCATCGACGAGGCGTCCAAGTTCATACCCGTCGAGAACCTGGCAATATCGACACAGTGCGGCTTTGCCTCGACCCAGCAGGGCAACCTGCTAACGTGGGACGAGCAGAAGCGCAAGCTGGAGCTGGTCGCCGAGGTGGCGCGCCAGGCATTCCGGTAGGATATCGGGGAGCAAAGATCGGAGATAGCGATGGCTAAGGTATCGGGACTTGGGCACTTTGGTATCTTCGTCCGGGACATGCCGAAGATGGTCGACTTCTACTCAGGCGTACTGGGACTGACTGTGACGGACAGGGGTCCGGATGACCGCATCGTCTTCCTCAGCGGCCACCCTGAGACGGAGCACCACGAAATCGCGCTGGCGAAGTCGCCTGACCAGAAGACCGACGCCGGGCAGGTGTCGTTCCACATCGACTCGCTTGCAGACCTCAAGGACATGCACCGGAAGATCGCTGAATCAGGCTGCGAGATCGACCGTGTGGTCAACCACGGCATCGCCTTCGGTTGCTACTTCCGTGACCCGGAAGACAACCGTGTCGAGGTCTACTGGTCGACCGGCGTCGACTACCCGCAGCCCTACGCTGACCCCATCGACCTCAGCGAAAGCGATGAGACCCTGATGAAGCTCATCGAGGATCTGCCCGCGCGCTCGGGGACGGGGCCGCACTACTACGGCAAGGACGTGGGGAAGCGTCTGCCGCGCGAGGCAGCCAAGGTCTAACTCACCCCCTGGCCCCCTCTCCGATTTCGGAGAGGGGGAGAAAGAAAGGGGACAGCTTAATGAGGGTACTTACCTCGGGAGAAGACGATGTCGAAAGTAAGCTCACTCGGTCACGTCGGCATTTCGGTCACGGACATGGACAAGATGCTCGACTTTTACACGCGCATCCTGGGGCTGACTGTTACGGATGGAGGCGAAGGCCGGGGCGTGTTTCTCAGCGCCCATCCTGAGACGGAGCACCACGAGTTCCTGATCAGCCCGCAGCCGGACCGTCACACGAACGCGCAGCAGATCTCCTTCAAGATCGAGTCGCTGGATGAGCTGCGGGAGATGTACCACGACCTTCGCGACTACGGCATCGATACGTTCCGGATTACGAACCACGGCGTCGCAATCGGCTGTTACTTCCGCGACCCGGAGAACAACCACGTCGAGGTCTACTGGTCGACGGGTATGGACTACCCACAGCCTCACGGCGAGCCCATCGACCTCGACTTGAGCACGCCGGAGCTGATCTCGATCATCGACAACATGGCGCCAAAAGAAGGCTCCGGACCTAAGTACTACGGGCGGGATGCCGGGAAACGGCTGCTGAGCTAGACCCTATTCGAGGTTGTACTTCGCGAACTCGGTGTTCGCCTTGGGCATGTCGCCCATGACGGCGATGTGCGCCGACATCTCCGCAGCCATGGCTTGTATCTGGCGTGCGAGCCGGGCGTCCTCCTCCGGATCATCGTGGATGCGGCCCAGGCAGAGCATCGCCAGCAGAGGATGGCCATCCAGATCGAGCACCGGCACGGCGAGCCCGCGCGAGGACTCAAAGCGCTCGTAGTGGTCCACGGCGTAGCCGCGCTCCCGAATGCACTCAATCTCCTGCTCGAGTTTCGCAGGGTCGTCGATCGTGTTGTCCGTGTACTTGCGCAGGCCATCGACTTCGTACAGGTAGGCGCGCTCAGCCGGCGGCAGGTACGAGAGCAGCAGCTTCCCGTCGGCCATGGCGTTGGCCGGTTGGGAGACGCCGGGCTCGAAGTCGGGTCGTCCGTGGTCGGAGTTGCCTGCCGCGCGCGCGAGATGGATGACGCGCATGCCGACCAGCGTGCTCAGGGCGGTGTGGTAGCCCGTCTGCTCCGCGAGGCGGTTGAGGAAGACACGGCCGTTTTGGACTACGGGGCTGGTGATCAGTCCTGTAGAACCAATTCCCAGCATGCGCGTGCCAAGGCGGTACTTGGCGGTGCGCGTGTTCTGGTCCACCCACCCAACGCTAATCAGGGTCGCGAGCATGCGGTGCACGCTCGCCGGCGAAAGCATCACGCGCTGGGCAAGCTCCGCGATGCCCATCGGGTATGGGTGCTCTGCGAGGGCCGTAATGATGCGTGCTGCGCGCTGGACCGACCGCACGGTTCCGCTGCGCGGCGAGTCGAAGTCCTCGTTCTTACTCATGCTTCCTCCGCCAGCCCGAAGGCTCTTCGGGAAAGTGTACGAACAACGAAGACTATGCGCTGCATGGTGATATCAATGCACGGCACGCTTCACAGGTTACAACACACGGCATACAATTCCGCCTGACGGAATTGTGCGTCGCATCGAGCGTTCGAGTAGTGGAGGGTGTGCCTTGATTAAGCGGATAACGGCCGCGAACGAAAACCTCACGGCCGGCCGGACGCGTGAGCAAGCCCAGGCGTACTGGGCCGACAGTCACGGCAAGCTCGTATCGAATCGACGGAACCTGGAACAGTACTACCACTACTTCAGCCTGCCCGAGGCCTATGAACACGAGCCGAAGCCCACGTTTATCGGCATATCGATGTTCTGGCACGAAGACCCGCTGGTCGTCAACGCGCCCGGGTCCAACAACGACTGGCGCCCGGTGCTGCCGGACGACGCCCAGCTCTTCGACCGCACCGACCGCTGGCCCCGGGACGACCAGCACGCCGTGATCTTCGGCGAGGAGCACGTGCTCATCGACGGCGAGACACGGCCGGGGATGGTCAACGCCATCTTCATGGTCAACCGCAAACCCGGGCTGGACCACCGGGACTTCTTCGACCACTGGCTGAACGTGCATGGCCCGCTGACGTCGAAGCTGCCCGGCCTGCGCCGCTACGCCCAGTGCCACGGCGCTCTCGAGGCCTTCCAGATGGCGAACATGACCCACGACGGCTGGTCCGAGCTCTGGTTCGACGACTACGCGTCGTTCCAGCGTGCAGTCGCCTCGCCTGAGTGGCAGGCGATGCAGGAAGACGCCCGCACGCTCTTCCAACCGCAGATGGGGATCGTCATCGGTACGGAGTATGTGCAGAAGGACCACACCTGGAAGCCGCGTGATTACGGCGCGCTTTCGATGAGCGAGGACGAGATCCGCGCCCGCCTTCAGAACGAAGGCTACCGGACGCTGGCAGCTGACCCGTCGGCGCCGGCCAAGATCAAGGCTGCTGCCGCTGCCGAGATGCTCGGCGTGTGGACACCGGAGCACCTCGTGACGCTCGACGAATCCCGCATAGACGCGCGGCCGGAACGCTGACCCATCGATTTCATCTCGCGGCCTATCGTTCCGAGAGAGGAGACCCCCATGCCATCCATCGCGCGCGCTGAGACCGTCGGTAGCCTGCTCCGTCCCGCGTACCTCTATGAAGCCAGGGAGAAGGCCCGCAGCGGCGAGGGCAGCGCCGATGAGCTGCGGGCCGTCGAAGACCGCGCCATCCTCGAAGCCATCGACCTGCAGAAGTCCGTTGGCCTCGATGTGATCACGGACGGCGAGTACCGCCGCGTGGGCTGGAACCCGGCGACGAGTTACCAGCCGGGCGCGCCCATCGAAGGTTACGGGCCGGCGGAAGACTATCGCATCACCTACATGAAGTTCTGGCGCGACAACAGTGGCAAGCTGGTGCAGCGCAACCTGGGGCCGGGCACCGTCGTGAAGACCCCCCTTAACCTGCGCAGCGACATCGCGGGCAAGGAGTACGGGTTCCTGCAGCAGCATGCCGGATTCCGGACGAAGTACACGTTCACCGCGCCGAGCTACCACCGCCACTTCTGGCACCCGAAGTACTCAAGCGACGCCTACCCGACCGTCGATGCCTACCTCGCGGCTGTGCGCGACCTGATCAGGCGGGAGATCGTCGACCGCGTCATTGCCCTCGGCGGCGACTACATCCAGCTCGATGCGCCCAACTACGGCCAGGCCTACACCGACCCAGACGTCCGCGCTGCCTTCGAGGCCGAGGGCCATGACCTCGAAGCAGAGCTGATCGCCGATGCCGAACTGGACAACTCGCTCTTCGACGGCATCACCGGCGTGACCCGCGCCATCCACGTCTGCAGGGGCAACGGCGGCGGTGGTTACTGGTCGGCGAGCGGCGGCTATGAGCACTTCGCGGCGGAGATGTTCCCCCGGCTGACCAACATCGACAACCTGCTGCTTGAGTACGACACCGACCGTGCGGGCGGGTTCGAGCCTCTGGAGCACGTCCGTCCGGGCGCCACGGTGGTACTCGGCTTGTTGACGACGAAGAACGGCACGCTGGAAGACCGGGCGACGGTGGAGGCTCGGATCAAGGAGGCGTCGGGCTTCCTTCCTCTGGAGAACCTTGCGCTGAGCACGCAGTGTGGCTTTGCATCTTCGGGGCCGGGCAACCCGCTGTCGTTCGACGAGCAGCGCGCGAAGCTCGAACTGATTTCGTCGGTCGCGCGAGACGTCTGGAACTAGGGCGACCTCAGATCTATGTCTCAGGTTTTGCGGCGGTAGCGGCGGCGGCCGGCGCGGAAGCCGGTGTTGGTGGTAGCAGCAGTGCGGCGCCCAGGCCGATGAGACCGATGATCGCCACCGAGAGGAGCGCCAGTCCTAGGGCACGGTTGCGTGCGTCGGCGTTGATGCGCGTGACCTCATCGACGACTTCCTGCGGCTGTCCTTCGAGCATGTCCTCCACTTGCTGATCGCTGAGCGTTGCGACATCCCCCTGCATGGCCTCGTAGATCTGCGTCTTCTCAGGATCAGTGAGCACCGTGCTCTCGTTGGTCAGCGATGTGATGCCGGAGGTGAGGGTAGAGATCAGGACGGCGCCGGCGATCGCGGTGCCCATCGATGAGCCAAGATTGGAGACGGCGCGGGAGACGCCGGAGAGTTCTCCCTGGTCGCGGTCGGACACGCTGGACTGAACGACGTTAACCGAGGCAGTGAGCATGGAGCCGGCGCTGAAGCCGACCACGAAGAGGCCGGGTGCCATGAGCCAGACGCTGGAGTCCGGGTTGATGACGAGGATGATGTAGAGGAGGCCGGCGAGGATGCCGACAAACCCGCCCCGAATGATCGCGCGCTGGGAGAACCGCCCAAACATCTTCTTCGCCCTCGCGGAGGCGAGCAGGATGCCGATGGTCGCGGGAAAGAGAGCGATGCCGGTCTCGATGGCGTTGAGGCCTTTGCTGACCTGGAGGAAGACGGAGATGATGAAGAAGGTACCGATCATGATGAACCACTGGCTGTTCTGGGTGATGAGACCGAGGTCCGACACCTTGTTACTGAACAGTCGGGTCGAGATGAGCGGCTCCTTGCCCCTGCGTTCGCGGGCCTTCGTGTAGATCCAGAACAAGAGGAGAAGGCCCAGTCCAATGCCGATGAGGACAAGCACCGGGGAGATGTCGCCTTTGCTGAGTACCACCGTGTCGCCAACGGTGAAGTCCTTGCGCGCCTTTAGCCAACCGTAGCTGCCAGCCTGCAGGATACCCAGGACGATGAAGACGAGTCCGCCGGCGGAGAGGATCGTCCCGCCAATGTCGAGGGTGTGCTTCTCTTCCGGAACGTGGTCCGGGATGTGGCGGGAGAGGTAGAGGATGACGAGGATGGCGATGACTTCCATGGCGAAGGAGGCTCGCCAGGTGATTGCAGAGGTAATGATGCCGCCAATGAGGGGCCCGGACGCGGCGCCGAGGCCGGCCGCGGCACTGACGACGCCGAAAGCCTTCGCGCGGTCACTCATCTTCGGGATCGAGACGGTTACGATGATGTAGATCGGCGGGATCATAAGGGCGGAGCCGATGCCTTCGAGCAGCGACCAGCCGAAGATCATGGCGCCGAGTCCGGGCGAGAGGGCTGTGATGAAGGCGCCGGTCGCGTAGACGGCGAGGCCGAGGCGGAAGCAGCGACGGCGTCCCCAGATGTCGGTCAGCTTGCTGCCGGGAATCATGAGGGCAGCCATCGTCAGCGTGAACAGGCTGATTGCGGTTTGCACACCGGTCACCGTCGTATCGAGGTCCTCGACGATGCTGCTGATGGCGACGTTCATGCTCGACGAGTCGTAGCTGGCGAGGAACTGCGCCGCCGCCAAGGGGATCAGCATGGGGCGCAAATCGGTGACCGAAGACGTTTCGGGTAAAGCTTTCGCCACGGGAGCGCTGCGGTGGTGGAGCCGATCGAGAAAACCTGCCACCCACGTATTGAGCAGGCTCAGGACACGTCAGTCATTCCGAGTTCTGGTGATATTCCGCGCATGTAGGGATATCTGAGCCCTGGGATCAGAGTTCGGAGAAGCCGCTCACGCCATGTTGTGCTCAAGGGGCTTCGTTGCTGAGGGCAACGGGGGCGGAATTCGCAAACACGGGTGGACGTCACGCGCGCGGGCCGCGCGCCCTTATCAATATTCGGCATTGAGCAGGTGGGCGGTCTGGATCAGTCTAGGTAGCTCCGGAGGTGACCAGACATGCAGAACTCCTCATCCAGCGTCCGTGTTGCTCGCGACCCAAGGCCGGAGGACGCGTACCGCAACCCCTACGAAGAGCAAGAGAGCGAAGTCGAAGGCACGAAGTCATCCGACGAATCGCTATACCGCCGGCGAGCGCAACGCGGCGCGCTGTACGGCGCCGGAGTGGGCTTCATGGTCGGGGTGATCCCGCTGATCATGTCAACGATGATGGGCGCGATCGCGGGGCTCTTAATAGCGAAGGCAAGCCGCATACGCGTCGACCGGGTCAATCCCCCGAGCATTCACTTCGCCAGCCACCCCAAGAGCACCCCAAGCAAGTAGCCCGCTGGTTAGGCATCCTTTCGCGTGTCCTCACGGAAGGACGGCGATCGCATCGATCTCGACAAGCGCGTCGGGGCGTGCGAGGCCGGCCACGCGCAGTACGGTAATGGCGGTGGGTTGATCGCCCCAGGAGTCTCGTGATGCCGCGAAGCCGGCGCCGAGGTCGGCATCGACGCGGACGTAGATGTTGAGCTTGGCGACGTGCTCAGGCCCCGCGCCCGCCGCTTCTAGCACGGCAAGGACGTTGCGGAAGGCCTGCGCGGTCTGTTCGGCGATGCCCCCGGTAATCGTGCCGGTGGCATCGGTTCCGTTTTGTCCTCCCACGTAGAGCGGGCGTCCCGCATCGGCGATGACTCCCTGGGAGAAGGCCGGTGAATTGTGGAGTTGGGCGGGGTTGACGTGACTCAGCGTCATGGCTTGTCTCCTTTTGGACGTGATCGTCAGTGTGGATTGTTTCCATGGCTCCGATTTGCTGCAATTAGCGGTGAGCCCACGGAGTTGATTTGGAAACACGCCGCCTTGAAGTTACCCCACAGCCACCGTTTGCGTTCGACCATATCCTGACGTCATTACGCATATCCGCCGGCACGGTCCTCGAAGTCATCACCGACGACGAATATCGCAGAGCGGTCTGCCTGGAAGGCCGGCCGGCGCTGATCACCGTACGCGATGGGGGCGACATCGCGAACCCGCGATTGTCTGTCAGCTTGACCGCTGAGCACGTGGACGCGGCAGTCGAGGCGGCAGCCCTGCGCACCGTGCGCCGAGTGTTTGCTACAACGGACGATGTTTCGGGGCTCGAGGCAGTCTTCTACCGGGACGAGGTGCTCTGGCAGGCCTGGGAACGATGCCGGGGGTTTCGTCCGGTGGCCCTGCCCGACCTCTTCGAGGCCATCGCCTGGGCGATCATCGGGCAGCAGATCACAGTCGTTTTCGCCTCGAAGTGCAAGCGGGCCCTGACTGAGCGATACGGCGAGCGCCTTGCCGTCGAAGGCGACGAGTATCTTCTCTTCCCCAAGCCTGAAGTCGTCGCAGCGCTCAATGAGGACGACTTGCGCGTAATTCAGTTCAGCCGCCAGAAGGCCCGCTACCTGCTCAACCTTGCCCGGCAGATCGTAGGCGGCGAGTTTGACGTCGAGGCGTTGTGGAATTTATCCACCGAGGAGGCCTTGCAGCAGCTCCGGACACTCGTAGGCATCGGACGCTGGACCGCAGAGTACGTCCTGCTGCGAGGTCTGGGCCACGCGGACTCAATCCCGGCCGGCGATGTGGCGCTGCAGCGGGCAATCGGCCGTGCTTACCACGGTCGCATGGCGACTGAAGCGGAGGTGCGCGCCCTGGCTGAACCGTGGACGCCCTGGCGTGGCTACGCGGCCGTCACCTGGTGGTACACCCAAAGACTGGACCAGCTAAAGAAGCTTCGAGGACCGGCTTTGGAGACACCCTTCGAATAAGCCTGCCGTGGACACACCCGTTGTGTGGCAAGAGACTGTCTCGACGAGCCAGACCTCGCTCCGGTTGACACCCTTCGTGGGCGAACCTAGGCTACGCGCCAGGATGGACTCCATCTCAAGGAGCGCAGAGCCATGATTCTCCTGGACCCCACTAGCGAGGGACTCAAAGACTCCTACAACCTGGCGCCGCGCCGGTTTCGCAGCCTGGACGGCGTGCGCCTCGGCCTGCTGGGCAACAGCAAGCTCAACGCAGACAAAATCCTCGATGCCGTCGGCGAGATCCTCTCCGAGCGCTACGCCGTCGAAACGGTCTTCCATCGCATGAAGCCCTCATTCTCCCGGCCCGTGCCGGACGACCTGAAAAAGGAGATGCTCGGGCATTGCGACGTCGTAATCGCCGGGGTGGGCGATTGAGGGAGCTGTAGTGCCGCCAGTGTGGCGGACGGGACCATCTTCGAACACGAAGGCTTGCAGGCAGTGGCAATCGTCACCTCGCCCTTCCTCAAGACGGCCGACTCCATGGCGCGTCGTAACGGCTACCCGGAGTATCGCTACGCTGTGATGCCCCACCCCATCGGCAACCTGCGCTCGGACCAGATCCGTCAGCGCGCCGAGGCACTCGTGGATGACGTGCTGTCGATCCTAGGCGTGACCGAGCCCGGCACAGCGAAGTAGGCCAATGGCGAACACAACGGACATCGGCCTCGAAGAGTTGACCTCGAACGACGTCAACAAGGCGCGTCGGGCGATCGAGTACTACTTCGAGAAGGGCTGGACGGACGGGCTGCCTGTCGTGCCGCCGATTGCGTCGTTCGTCGATGAGTTCCTCGCCCGCACGAAGCGCTCGCCGGACGAGGTCATCCTCACTCAGTCGCACCTCCACCGGGCATGCACCGTGCGCCATGCGGCGATCAACGCGGTGATGGCGGGCTGCCTGCCGGAGTACTTCCCGACCCTGCTCGCGGCCATCGACGCCTGCGAGAAGATCGATGGCGGCCGAGGGATGATGCAGAGCACGACGGGGCAGGCGTTGCTGCTCTTTGTCAACGGACCGGTGCGCAATCAGATTGAGCTCAACTGCACGAACAACATCTTCGGCTCCGGTGACCGTGCCAACGCGACCATCGGCCGGGCGATGCGTCTGATCACGCTGAACGTTCTCGATATCCGGCCCCACGACCTCGACCAGAGCTCGCATGGCACGCCGGCCAAGTACAGCTGCTGCTTCGGTGAGAACGAAGAGGAATCGCCGTGGCAGCCGTACCACGTCGACAAGGGGTACGCGCCGGAGGCCAGCACTGTCACGGCCCATCTCATCCGCAGCGACCTGCACATCGAGCACCGCAGCACGCAGACGCCGGAGCACATCCTGCACACGATTGCCGATTCGCTGTCGTACGCGGGCGCGATTTACGAAGCGCCGCCCTACAACACGATCAACACGGCGGTGGTGGCGATGGGACCGGAGCACGCCAACATCATCGCGTCGAAGGGATGGAGCAAGCAGGCGGTGCGCGAGTTCCTCTATGAGAACTGGGGGCGCAAGATCAGCGACCTCAAGCGGTTCGGCAAGGTCATCGAGCTCGAGGACCAGCCGGACGACGCCTTCATCAAGAACTCGGAGTCGCCCGACTCGATCAGCCTCGTGGTCACCGGCGCCAGCAACGCCGGAGTCAGCACCGTCTGCCTGAGCTTCGTCAACCGCATCGCCACTGCGCAGGTCGAAGAGCCCTAGCGAAGGCGTTCACCGCCACGCGTCTACCGACACAGTCTTGCGGTAGACCGCGCCCATCAGACGCCAGTAGGCGTTTGATTCGCCGCCGGTGACGATAACCTTGATCTCCGACGGCTCGAACATGTGGATCAGCTCGTCTGGAGGCACGGCCAGCTTGCTCGCGAACGGCTCCTCACCGGCGGTGGCGCGCGGATAGACGTAGTTCTTGACGATCTGGTAGTCCCAGAACTCGCCGGCCGGCATCAGCGCCGTGTCGTAGACCCACTGGATGAGCTTCGCCTTTGTGTCAAAGCCTGCCCGGTCGATGAACTGGCGGGCGGTTAACGGGTCCAGCACAAAGACGGGCTTACAGCTCGGATCCATACCGCGCAGCATATGGTAGATGTGGTCACGCCAGTGCGCTTCCGGCAAGCCGAAGGTGAATGCGGTGGACCAGACGTTGCTGAACAGGCTGACCGTGCTGTCGCCGGGCTTGAAGCCGTGCTCGACGTGGAAGGGCTCCCAGGGCGAGCGCTCCTCGTTCTCTGGGAACGTCAGGTTGTTATAACCGTAGTTGTTGCCCTGCGATCCCATGTAGGTGATGCCGGGCTTGGAGCCGCCGCCGCCGTTCTGCGATAGCAGGCCCCACGCTCTGCCGATCGTGGCGTTGGCGTGGTTGTACGGACCCATTGCGCCGATGCCGGCGTTCATGTTGAGCTCGTTGCGCACCGGGCCGTTCACCAGCGCCATCGTCGCCATGGAGCTGGACGACGTGCCGCGCGCGCTGACTTCGCTGGCAGCCATCGCCAGGATGACGGGGAAGTACTCGGGACGCGCGCCCGCCATGACCGCATTAACCGCGACTTTTTCGACTGTGTACTCCCACAACTCGTGGAGCTGGTGGCCCATGTGGCCGAGGACTTCGTCGGACTTGTGGCTGGTGGCCGCCAGCATCGCCGCTACGCGTTCCTCGGTGGGGAGGACGATGGGAAGCTTGTCCGTCCAGTCATTGTCGAGGAACAGTTGTTGCAGCTCGTCCTCGGTTGCCGGCTCGACCATGCGAGGTGTCGAGCGGTCGAACTTGAGGCGAGCGATCTCGTCCTCGTCCGGTGGCAGGTCGAGGGTCAGGCCTTCGATGATCTCCTGCCAGACCGGCCTGCCCGACACCGGGTCGGTGCCTTCGATGTAGTCAGTCAGCTCGCCGGCCGTCTTGCCCATGACAGGCTGAGGCACGAACAGATAGCGGGCCTGGGGCATGCCGCGCAGACGGGTGACGCTACGGACCAACGTCCGGAAGACTTCGGTGTGCAGGGCAACGGTCGGTACGCCGTACTTGCTCTCGAGGGTCATCTGGTGCACGGCAACTGCCGGCGCGCAGGTGCTTCAATGACCGACGCCGATGATCGCGGCATCGGCGTTCGCCTGCACTTCCTCCCATGTCTTTGGGTCGTCGTGGTGATAGACGTTGGACATCTGCACGATGCGCGTCGTCACATTGGGCAGCCTGCGGGCGAAGACATCCTGAAGCTGCTCCATGAACAGCCCGGAGTCGTCGAATCGCGGGTCGATGATATAGATGGTCTTGCCGTCGAGGCCTTCGAGGCGGGGTGCCATGCCCTTCAACGTGACCTTTGGCGGGTAACCCATGGGGTTGTAGACGCTGACTCTATCCGGCATAACTACCTCCACTTAGCTGGGCTGCAATTATCGTCCTCTAACGTGACGAAACGCCGCGATCGCCGCAGTTGCACCGTCCCCGGCTGCTGTGACGAGTTGCGCTACCGAGTGCTGGCGTATGTCGCCCGCAGCGAAGATGCCCGGCAGCGACGTACGCATCAGGATGTCTGTCACAACGTGGCCTGCGGGGTCGAGGTCGACGACACCGCGCAGGAAACTCGTGTTCGGCTCCAGACCGACGTAAACAAAAACGCCTCGTAGCGTTTGCTCGGTACCGCCGCTCAGGCGCACGCCCGACACCGCGTCGTCGCCGACGATCTCTTCGACTGTCGTCCCCGTCGCGATGCGCAGGTTGGGCGCCGTGTCGGCGCGGTCGAGCAGGGCTTGCTGCGCCCCCAGGGCTTCGCCACGGTGATACAGCGTGACCTCGGAGGCGTACTGCGTCAGCACCAGGGCCTCGTCGACAGCCGAGTCGCCGCCGCCGATCACGCACACCGGCTCGCCCTGGAAGAACGGCCCGTCGCACGTCGCGCACTGAGAGACGCCTTTGCCTGTTAGGCGCTCTTCGCCGGGGATGCCCAGGTGCCGCAGCGTGGACCCCGCGGCGACGATCACGGCCTTCGCTCGCAGTGTCTCTTCTACACAGGTGACGATGTGAGTGTCACCTTCCGGCTGCAGCGATTCGGCCGTGTCGAGGATGCTCTCGGCGCCGGCATTCTCTGCCTGCTCCTGCACCAGCGGGCCCAGGTCGTAGCCGGCGACGCCTTCGGGAAAGCCGGGGAAGTTCTCGATACGCTCGGCGTTGAGGATCTGCCCGCCGGAGCCCATCTGGTCGACGATCACGGTGCTCAGTCCGTATCGAGCGGCGTACATGCCTGCAGTCAGCCCGGCAAGGCCGGCGCCGATCACAACGAGGTCGAATTCGCGCATGTGTGCCTCCGGGATGAGCTTACTAGAGTGAGGGTCGATTGGTGTGAATGGGCCTCAAGTTCCCCCTCTTCGAAGCAGGAGAGGGGGCAGGCGTGAGGTTGGACGCTAGTCCCAGACCCGCTCCGGGAGAGGCAGACCGGCGAGGTCCTCGGCGGTCAAAGGCCCCTCCGGCGCTATCCCTAGTTGCTCGAGGAACATCATCACCTGGCGCGTATGCTGAGCCGTGTGCCATGTCTCGCGCTCGAAGACCTCGTGCAGCGTGTGGTTGCCCCAGTAGCTGTCGATGACGCGGTCCAGCGGGTCCTCGCGGCCGCTTGTCTGCCACCAGTCCTGCAATATTGCCTGCGTTTGCTTCAGCTCGGCGGCGATATCGGCGCCGCTGAGAGTCGTGGGCACGTTCTCTTCGCGGAAGGAGCTGTTCGGGAACTCATTGCTGTCATAGGCGGCGACGAACGCCCTGCCGATGAGCACGATGTGCCAGCCGAGGTCCCTAAAGGTGCGGTCGCGGTCCGGCGCACGATGCGACAGGCCTTCGAAGGGCACCTGAATCATGAAGCGGCAGGCGGCGTCCAGGACCATCACAAACTTGTCGAAGAGCTGAGACGGCGTCAGCGTGTCCGGCGCGGCGTAGTCGAGGCCCAGGAGCTCGGCGATGGCGACGAGATCGCCACCCGGCACGCAGCGGTCGCCGAAGCAAACCGCGGGCACGGAATCGAGACCGTGGTCTGTCAGGCGCGCCTTCGCCACCTCAGAGCCGGCGATGTTGACGGCTTCGAAGTCCACCCCGTAACGCGAAAGAAACTCTTTCGCCCGCAGGCAGCTGGTTCAACCGGGCTGGTAGTAGAGCTCGATCGCTTCGCGGTTTGTCATGCGTCCTTGCCTCGTATCTTGCAGACTATGCGGGCTCAATGCTCCGCCGGACGCTATCAGCCCGTCAAGCCTGATACTCGACCTCGTTTGATTCTGACACTACGCTTACGCTGCGGAGCCTCACGGCATGCGGCTCCAATCTGGAGGCGCTTGAGAGTCCTGGGACCGACCACCGTAGCTGTTCTCCTCGGCCGCGAGTTCGTGGATGAGATGAGCCTGTCCCTAGCGGCAGCACCGGTCTACGGCGTCAGGCAGGAGCATGAAGATGGTGCCACCAGCTACGCCATCGTCCTTGCGTCGGCGCTGGGCCGCCGAGCGCTGATGGACCTGCTGTACACACTCGCGCCTTACAAGGCTCATGGCCCGGACCGCTTCGCCCGGGTGCTCGACAACTGGGGCATTTACGACAGAGCAGCAACGAACGGCGGCTCGAACGCCCTCTTCATGCAGCACGCAAAGAGCCTCAAGTCGAGCTGGCAGGTATTCGGCGAACATCGCGCCGTCTTCTTCGACATCCTTGCCGACCAGACGGAGGGCACGCGGGCCATCCCGATTCTGACCTGGGAGAGGGCTGCTGATGGCAATCGCAGCTGGCAACTCGGGGCGGCTGGCGATGACATCATACGAGCCTTCGAAGATGCCGGCGCGATTCCTGGCCCTGCACCGAGACCAGGGATGGATGCGGTGCTCGGTCTGGTGACCCTCCCTTACTTTCTGCCGGAGCTGCGCAAGAACTGGCCGGCCTGGAAGCCCCTGGTCAAGGACGGCAAGTCGAACTACATCGGCCCGGCATCGGTGCCGATGATGGCGCTCCTGCACAGGCGAGCGCTGCTCAACAGCACTCTCGTGCGGTCGGCAGAGGAATGGCTCGCCTCGATCGAGCCTTCCTAGCGAAGCATGCTCGCCCTACGACGGAAGCGGTTCCAGCAAGAATGATGGGCATCTATAGTGACCTAGCTACTGCACCGATTGGTTCTTGTCGGATGCGCAAGCGAGTCGCGACTTTGCCGAGGGAGCGAAGAGCGACGCAGGAAGGGGCCTCATGTGAATCGGCTCTGAGTGTTGTGCGTAATGCCCGGTCGGGCTGTAACACCGCAGCGCTCGCCTGTTTGAACTGCCGAGCCTCCTGCGGTCACTGAAGTGAAGCAGGAGTTCTCATGCCTTCCTACATTGATGCGTTAGACAGTGTCATCCGCGATGTGATCGCGCCATCGGCGCTAGAGATTGATAAGACCGGCCGCTTCCCCAGCGCCGGCGTTGCTGCGCTCGGCAGGGCCGGCCTGCTCGGGCTGCTCAGCTCGAAGGACGTTGGCGGGCACGGGGAAGGCCTCGGCGCGGCGGCGGCCGTGATTGAGCGTCTGGCCGGCGCCTGCGGTTCGACCGCCATGGTCACGCTCATGCACTACGCAGCCGTGGGCGTCATCGAAGCGCTGGCCCCTCGCCATGTGCGTGAGGCCGTGGCTCGGGGCGAACACCTCAGCACGCTCGCCTTCTCAGAGAAGGGCTCCCGCAGCCAGTTCTGGACGCCCATGGGTACAGCCACGCGCGCCGGCAACGACATCAAGCTCGACGCGGAGAAGAGTTGGGTCACGTCGGCGGGCAATGCCGATAGTTACGTCTGGTCCAGCCGGCCGCTCGCCGCCGAGGGGTCGATGACGCTATGGCTCGTACCGTCCAGCGCAACGGGTTTGAGCCAGGGTGGTGAGTTTGACGGGCTGGGACTGCGCGGGAACGGCTCCACGCCGGTAACGGCCAGCGCTGTCGCAGTGCCTGAATCTGCCATGTTGGGTGAAGACGGCAAAGGCCTCGACCTGGCGCTGACGCTGGTGATCCCGGCCTTCCAGACGCTATCGGCAGCGTTCGGCCTCGGCATCATGGAAGCCGTGATGGCCGAGACCACGAGTCACCTGAGCGAGGTGAGGTACGAACACCTCGACCGCAGCCTCGGCCAGGGCCCCCTGCCCCGGCACGATCTCGCACGCATGCGTCTGATGACGGACCGCGAACGCGCGCTGATCGACGACACACTCTCGGCCCTGCAGACGCAGCGGCCGGACGCGATGCTTCGCGTCCTGGAGACCAAGGCTTCGGCGGCCGAGACTTCGCTGTTAGTCACCGACCTGGCGATGAAAGTCTGCGGCGGGTCGGCCTTCCGCAAGGAGCTGGGCGTTGAGCGTCACTTCCGCGACGCGCGCGCGGCCCGCGTCATGGCGCCGACAACGGACGCCCTGCTCGACTTCATCGGCCGCAGTCTGCTCGGCTTGCCCTTGATCGACGAGGCGACGCCGTGACGGCCGAAGCCAGGGTGCTGGTCCTCGGCGCGGTCGCCTACGACCCGAAGGTCGTGACGATCTGGGACGGCTTCCGGCGCTGGTTCGCCGCACGGGGCTTGCCGATGACGTACGTGCTCTACGCCCACTACGAGCACCAGGTGGAGGACCTGATGGCGGGCCGCATCGATGTGGCCTGGAACTCACCCCTAGCCTGGATTCGTGCCAGCCGAATGGGCGCAGCTCAAGGTGCCGAGGTACGACCGCTGGTCATGCGGGACAGCGATTGCGACCTCACGTCGGCCATCGTTGTGCGCGCCGACTCGGGGATTCAGACGGTTGAAGACCTGCGTGGACGCGTGGTAGGCACCGGCGCAGTCGATTCTCCGCAAGCGACGCTACTGCCTTTGAACCACCTGCGAGAGGCCGGCCTCACGCCCGGCACGGACTTCACGGTCAGGCGCTTTGACGTTGGCGTCGGCCTGCACGGCGACCACGTGGGCGGCGAGCGCGACGCGGCACAGGCACTGATGGCGGGCGAAGTGGACGCCGCCTGCATGCTCGACGCTAACCACCTCGCGTTTTCGCGGGACGGGACGCTGCCGGCCGGCGCCACGCGCGTGCTGGCTCAGACGGTGTTGTTCGACCACTGCATGATGACGTCCGGCCCTTCTGCGAGTGCGGATGTGCTGCAGAAACTCACGGATTTGCTGCTTTCGATGTCCTACAGCGACCCGGAGGCGCGCCCGCTGCTCGACATGGAGGGGCTCAAGGCGTGGGTGCCCGGGCGTACTTCGGGTTATGGACCGCTGGATGCAGCCACGGATGCGCTTCACTTCTACGACGCCGAGGGCAACATCGTTGCAGCCGACTATCGACCTTGAGGGCCTGGGCTTCGACAGCGGCGCGCACATCCTCGTCCAGCGCGCGCTGAGGGGCCTCTCGCCTGGCGGCAAGCTATCGGTGCAGGGACGCGACCCGGCGTTGCGGTTGCACCTTGCTGCCTGGTGCCGCCAGCACGGGCATCGCATCGAGTTTGGCGACGCGAAATCCCTGGGGCTGACGTCTGCCGTGATCACGCGAGGGCAGGTCGAGGCTGACCGCTGGTCTGGTGCTCAACGCGCTGGCGGACCGAGTGCGCAAGAAGTGGTCGACCAAGCCCCGGCGGCCTGGGGTTTGGCTGCACGGGGAGCGCTGGTCGAAGCGGGAGGCCCGGACTCCGGCTTCGACCTCGATAACAAGGCCGCGGTCTGGAGCGACCTCGCGCCTCGTCTCTACGTCCAGGCGGCAGCCGCGCAATGGGACCCGGCGACTGCTATCGACTGGACTGCCGGCGGAACCCTGCAGCCGGACATCGAAGCCGCGGTCGTGCAGGTGATGACCTACCTCGTGGAGAACGAGCAGGCCGCTCTGGCCGTGCCTGCGCGCTTCCTTGGGCGCATCCACCCCCACTACCGGGAAGTCGTGCAGTTTCTCGCCGTTCAGGTCGCGGACGAAGCCAGGCACATGGAGGTCTTCTCACGCCGTGCAGGCCTCAACGGCCAGATGCCGGGCACCTCGACGGTCGGCGGGCGCGCGTCGCTGGCAACGTTGTTGGCGGAACCGGACTTCGCTCTCGCGTCGTTCCTGCTATCTGTGCTCGGCGAAGGCACCTTCCTCAACCTGTTGTCCTTCCTCGAAACGCATGGCCCGGACACTGTGACCCGCGACGTCACACGCCTCGCCCGCCAGGACGAGACACGGCACGTCGCCTTCGCGATGGGCCACCTGGAGTTTCAGATCGGCCTGCAGCCGCAACTGCAGGACCGTATGCGCGCCGCCGTGGAGCGCCGGTACGAGGCCCTGCGCACGACCTCCGGCCTGAGCGAGGACGTATTCGACTCGCTCGTCATCCTCTCTGCCGGCTCCTGGGAGCCGTCGGCGATCGCGCGAGGGCACGCCGCCGTTGCCCGCCTCGAGCGGGAGA
>Ga0247825_10000372_pt1 | contig 28166 bp, 23 predicted proteins | sample 13C_Vanillin_Day_FD_194413 | JGI IMG/M metagenome (GOLD analysis project Ga0247825, IMG submission 194413) | Soil microbial communities from agricultural site in Penn Yan, New York, United States - 13C_Vanillin_Day48 | ecosystem: Environmental > Terrestrial > Soil > Agricultural land | place... | reverse complement strand
AGAATCTCGTGCACCGGGCTCAAATCGATTCCGCGACCCGCGAGCTCTCTGAATTCCTCGACGTTGTACGCGATGCCACCGCCAACGCCGCCGAGCGTGAATGAAGGCCGGATGATCGCCGGAAAGTCGATGTCCTCGACGATCGCCAGCGCTTCCTCGAGCGTCGTAGCCACGCCGCTCTGGGGCACCTCGACGCCGATCTCCTTCATCGCATTGCGGAACAGGAGTCGGTCCTCGGCCACTTTGATGGCGTCGATCTGCGCACCAATCAGCTTGACGTTGTGTCGTTCGAGGATCCCGCGCTCGTGGAGCGCGACGGCGAGGTTGAGCGCGGTCTGGCCACCAACGGTCGGCAGGACGGCGTCGGGCTTCTCCTTGATGATGATTGCCTCGACCATCTCCGGCGTCAGTGGCTCGATGTAGGTGGCGTCCGCAAGTTCCGGGTCCGTCATGATCGTGGCCGGGTTGCTGTTGACCAGGATCACCTCGAGCCCTTCGGCGCGCAACGCCTTGCACGCCTGTGTGCCCGAGTAGTCGAATTCAGCGGCCTGGCCGATGACGATCGGCCCCGAGCCGATGACGAGGACGCGTTTGATGTCAGTGCGCTTGGGCATTCAAATAGCTTCGCGGCGTACCGGCGTCACCGTTTCTCCATCGACTCGAGGAACTGCCGGAAGAGGTAGTCGGCGTCGTGCGGCCCGGGTGACGCCTCGGGATGATACTGCACCGAGAACATCGGCTTCGTGACGTGCCGGAACCCCTCGACAGTCTTGTCGTACAGATTCAGATGCGTGACGGTGGTGTCGGCAGGCAGCGAATCAGGGTCGATCGCAAACCCGTGATTCTGCGAGGTGATCTCGATTTTCCCTGACTGCAGTTCCTTGACCGGGTGATTCGCACCACGGTGTCCGAACTTCAGCTTGTACGTCTGTCCACCGACGGCGAGGCCCATGATCTGATGGCCGAGGCAGATGCCGAACATCGGTACCTCGGCGTTCATGAGTTGACGGACGTTGTTCACACAGTACGGCAACGCTGCGGGATCGCCCGGGCCGTTGCTCAGAAAAATCCCGTCCGGTTCGATCGCCAGCAGATCCGACGCGGGAGCCGACGCAGGAAACACGTGAACGTCGCAGCCATACACGTCCAGCCGTCGCAAGATGTTGTATTTGATGCCGAAGTCGTAAGCAGCCACCTTCAGCCGCTGGGACGGCTGCCGGTCCGGGGCCACACCGAACTCGAGGTGATCCTGCTCCCCCGCCTGCGGGGCACGATCGCGCCACCAGAACGGCGCCTCGCAGGTCACGTCCTTCACCAGATCGGCGCCTTCCATCTTCGGAATCGCACGGGCTTTCTCGACCAACTCGGCCGGATCGACCTGGCCCGTCGCGATGACGCCGCGCATGACGCCAGCAGACCGGAGCACGCGCGTCAGCGCGCGCGTATCGATGTCAGCAATAGCCACGATGCCGTGACGGGTCAGATAGTCGCGAAGGGTCCCGTCTGCACGGTAATTACTGGCGAGAGGCGACGCCTCGCGCATGATGAAACCGGCGACGTGCGGCGTCTGCGATTCGGCATCGCCCGCAGCGACACCGTAGTTGCCGATCTGCGGCGCCGTCATCGTGACGATTTGCCCGGCGTAAGAGGGGTCAGTCAGGACTTCCTGGTAGCCGGTCATGCTGGTGTTGAAGACAACCTCGCCTGAGGTTTCACCAGACGCGCCTGCGGCAACGCCGCGGTACCAGGTACCGTCTTCGAGAGCGAGGGTTGCGTTCATGGAATCAACCGATCGTAACATTCACACTCGGTTTTCTTGACACTGCGCGCGACGCTCTGCAAAAGTACTGAAAGGTGCAGTCCCACACAGGTTTGACCGCCAGGTCCCCCACCGCCGGACAGGGGGACGCAACCGCGAGCGGTCGCATTCCCGTCGATATACGTCGGTTCCCGTGGATCAGACGGCTGGCGTCGGACTACGCGTTCGACTTCGCGCGCCTGGCGGACTTCTTTGCCGGCGATCCGCGCGATACCGCCGCGTGGCGCGACGCCATCGCACGCGCATCCCGTCGCCGCCGGCAGCGCGACGCCGTCGTCCAAGTGCTTCAAGCGCAGCAACAACGCCGCGGTGCGCCTCCCATTGCCCAGGCAACCGCAGCCGTCCTTGGCGATCCCGCCTCTGTGGCCGTCGTGACGGGCCAGCAGGCTGGGCTCTTCGGCGGACCGCTCTTCACGTTGTTGAAAGCACTCACTGCTCTTCAGCTCGCCGAGCGTGTTCGAGCGGAGCACAACGTCCCGGCGGTCGCGGTCTTCTGGGTGGATGCCGAGGATCACGACTGGGACGAAGTGAAGTCGTGCGGCGTGATGGACACGGAGAACGCGCGGCGGTCTGTCGCATTGGGAGATCTGCCGGGCGCCCACGCGGGACCCGTCGCGCGCGTGCAATTGAACGAGTCGATCAACGCCGCGATTGCCGAGCTGCAAGCGGCGTTGCCAACGACCGAGTTCACGCCGACACTCCTCGACGACCTTCGTCAATGCTATGAGCCTGGCACCGGCATGGCGGACGCATTCGCGCGCTGGCTGGAGCGCGTTCTGGGACCGCGCGGCCTCGTCGTCTTCGACGCGTCCGATCCCGCCGCAAAGCCACTGGCGGCCGAAGTCTTTACACACGAGATCGAGCGAGCGGGAGAAACATCGCGCCTGGCGTCAGCGGCTGGAGCCGCCCTCGCCGCCCGTGGATATCACGCGCAGGTCACGCCGAACGAAAGCAGCCTCTCGCTGTTTCATATGAATGCGGGCCGCGAGCCGATCAAGATCGCGCCTGATGGGTTCCAGGTCGGCGACGCGACGCAGTCGAAGGCCGCACTACTCGATCGCGCGCGAACCAACCCGGCGGAGTTCAGCCCCAACGTGCTGTTGCGGCCGATCGTGCAGGACACGATCTTTCCAACAGTCTGTTACGTCGCGGGCCCAAGCGAGCTGGCGTACCTCGGCCAGCTTCGCCGCGTCTACGAATCATTCGATGTGCCGATGCCGCTCATCCAGCAGCGCGCCACTGCGACCATCGTCGATTCGAATGCGATGCGGTTCTTCTCCAAGCACGATGTCCAGCTCGAAACGCTGCGCGCGCAGGACGAAGCCGCCCTCAATGACCTGCTGATCGCTCAACTCCCCACCTCGGTTGAAGTCGCGATACAGGTGGCCGGAGACACGATCGAACAATGCATGGACGCACTCGCGCGAGAAGTGCCACGAATCGACGCGACACTCGAGGGCGCCACTCGCTCGACCATGTCGCGCATGCAGGACGACCTGAAGAAGCTGCACGGCAAGATCGTTCAGGCGGCCAAGCGGAAGGACGAGACGCTTCGTCGGCAGTTCCACCATGCAAGATCCCAGACGTTCCCCGGGGGACACCCGCAGGAGCGCGAGATTGGGTTCGTCACGTTCCTGAACAAATACGGCCCCACCCTGGTGGACCGGCTGTTCGAGACGCTTCCCCCCGAGATGGGAACGCACTGGGTCATCACGATCTAGCCCGGTTCATGGCCAAACCCGGCCCGGCGCGAACTTCCCCGCCATGAAATCCGTCGAAACTGACGTGTTCGGACCCAGACACCGTCGCCCCCCGTTCACCGACCCACTGAACTGGACCGATTACCGCTGGGATACTGGCCCGTGGCGTCACGGCGGCGCCGCGAACGTCTGGGGACACCGGCGGCGCGCGCGGCAGCGCAGCCATCCGTTCCTCCTCCTGCTCCTCGCCGGCATCGCTGCCGTGGTGGGGACAAAGATGCTCTCTTCGCTTCAGTCACGGAACACATCCTGGGCTCGCCGAGGCCTGTATGCCGTGCTTCTTCTGCTGATTGTGGGTGCCTTCTCCAGAAACCGCCGCAATTCCTGGTGGTAGTGGAACCCGGAACCCGGAACCCGGAACGGGATCGGCAATCCCTCTTATAATTTCCCTTAATGAACCAGGAGGTCTTTGCCGCCCTGGCGGAGGCACTCGAGCGCGGGGAAGAAGTTGCGCTCGTCACGATCGTCGCCGCCCATGGGTCCACACCTCAGCGCGTTGGGGCAAAGATGCTCGTCTACCCTGATGGCCGCACGGTCGGCACGATCGGCGGCGGCTGCTACGAGAACGATGCGTTCTGGAAAGCCCGCGAGGCGATCACGAACCGTCGCCCGCTGAACGTGAAGTACGAGCTGAACGACGACTTCGCGCAGGAAACCGGGCTCGTCTGCGGAGGGCAGATGGAAGTCTTCATCGAACCGGTGGAGGCATCGCCTGACGTCTACGTGTTTGGCGCCGGGCACGTCGGCTACTTCGTCGGGAAGCTTGCGCACGAAGTCGGCTTCCGGGTCCACGTGGTCGATGACCGCGAGAAGTTCGCGAGCCCTGAGCGATTTGGCGAGGGGATCGAGGTCGTCGTTGACAACATCCCGCAGTGGCTCGCAACACACACGCTTCCGCCGACGGCGTACGCCGTGATCGTGACGCGCGGCCACACGCACGACCTCGATGCACTGCGCGCCCTTACTGCGGCGCCGCTCCGCTATCTCGGTCTCATCGGGAGCAAAGCGAAGGTGCGTCGTATCTTCGATGCTCTTGTCGAGGAAGGCACGCCGCCACAGTCGCTTCAAGGCGTGCACGCGCCAATCGGCCTGGACATCGGCGCCATTACGCCGCAGGAGATCGCGGTCAGCATCGTGGCGCAGCTCATCGCCGTCAAGCACGGCAAGATCTCCGATCCCCACGTCGCGGCCGTCAGCATGCGATGGGAAGGGGCACTCCGAAAATAGTGGGCTATAATTCGATCTGTAAGCCCTAAGCTCCTGACTCGTAATGGGTTCCTTCGAACTTCCTGAACGGTCACGTCGCCTGCTCGCGACCCTGGTCCGCGAGTACATCGACAGCGGAGAGCCGGTGTCGTCGCAGGTCATTGCGCGCCGGAGCAGTCTTGGTCTGTCCTCAGCCACAGTTCGCAACGTCCTGGCGCAACTCGAAGAGCACGGCTACGTGCACCAGCCTCATACCTCGGCTGGCCGAGTCCCCACCGATCTTGGATACCGCGCCTTCGTGGACTTGCTGCTTGAAAGCCGGACTCCGGTCGTCGCGCACGTGAACGTCGAACAAGAGCTTCGACGCCAGCAGGTGCAGACGCCGCTCATGGACGACCTGCTCGCCGCGGTTTCGCACCTCGTGTCCCGTGCCGCCAAGCACGTTGGCTTCGCGTTCTCGGCTGACGAGGCGGCAGTGCTGCAACGGATCGAGTTCGTACCTCTTGATGGCTCGCAGATCCTGGTCGTCGTGGTGGCGCGAAGCAATCAGATCACGCAGAAGGTCGTTGACGCAGGTGAACCGGTGCGTCCTGACGACCTTGCACAGGCGGCGCGATACCTGAATACCGAGTTTGCCGGCCTTCCGCTGCTGCAGGTGCGCGAGGCAGTGCAGGAGCGGCTGCGTCAGGAGCGGACGCTGTACGACCAGTTGCTCGCGCGAGCGTTGAGGCTGGCGCATTCGACGCTTCAGCATCTCCCGAACGTGCAGACCATTCACTTCGATGGTGCGGCATCGCTCCTCGACCATGGTCCGCACGAAGGCGTGTCAACCGTCACGCTGCGTGCGCTGTTCGAGATGATGGAAGAAAAACAGCGGATGGTTCATCTGCTCAATGCGTACATCGACGGTCCAGGGCTTACGGTGGTGATCGGCACCGAACACACCTCACCCGATCTGCGGCGATTCAGTCTGATTGCGTGCACTGCAGTTGATGGCAGCACGACGAGAACGGTTGGCGTGATCGGACCGACCCGCATGCACTACTCGCGGACCATCGCGCTCGTAGACGGCACCACGCAGGCTGTCTCGCGCGTACTTCGCGACGCCCATTAGCACGATCGCGGAGGCTCGAGCCTCTGCCCACGAATTACGATGACCGAACAGGCGCTCAACGATCAGGATCCGCAGCAGGAACAGGCGGACGCCCAGAACAACGACCCGCTCGAAGAACTCCGGCGCGAGAAGGACTCGCTCCAGGACCGTCTACTGCGGACGGCTGCCGAGTTCGACAATTATCGCAAGCGGGTGGAACGCGAACGCCGCGATCTCGCCGACTACATGAAGGCGGACATCCTGGCCGAGATCCTTCCGATTGTGGACAACTTCGAACGCGCGCTGCAGGCGCCCTCGTCCGACACCGACTCGCTTCGCAAAGGCGTGGAGCTGATCCATAAGCAGATGCACGACTTCCTGCGTAAGCGCGGAGTCACCCCCATCGAAGCGCTTGGCGCCGACTTCGATCCGAACTTTCATCAGGCCGTGATCCACGAGACCAGCCCGTTGCATCGCGAGGGCGAAGTCATCGAGGAGTTGCAGCGGGGCTACATGCTGGGCGATAAGCTCCTTCGGCCCGCAATGGTCAAGGTGGCCAAAGCCGCGTGAGCAAACGAGACTATTACGAGATCCTGGGGGTGTCGCGTAGCGCGACTGATCAGGAGATCAAGAGTGCGTACCGGAAGCTTGCGCTGAAGTTCCACCCTGATCGCAATCCAGGCGACAAGACCGCAGAAGACAACTTCAAGGAAGCAGCCGAAGCCTACGCCGTCCTCGTGGACACCGACAAGCGGCATATGTACGACCGCTTCGGCCACGCCGGTCTGGGAGGCGCGGCGACCGGTGGTTTCGATCCGAACGCGTTCTCCGGTTTCGAAGACATCCTCGGCGGACTCGGCGACATCTTCGGCTTTGGCGATGCGTTCGGCGGGGGCCGGCGACGGGGCGGTCCGCAGCGCGGCGCGGATCTCCGCTACGACCTCGAGATCTCATTCGACGAAGCAGCCAAGGGAACCGAGGCGGCGCTCCAGATTCCACGACAGGAAATTTGCGAGACCTGCAAGGGCAACGGCGCGGCGCCCGGCACCACTCCGACGACGTGCCCGCAATGCCAGGGCCGCGGGCAGATTCGATATCAGCAGGGCTTCTTCACCGTTGCGCGCACGTGCGGCCAATGCCGCGGCACTGGCTCGATCGTGGCCAAGCCATGCCTGACGTGTCGTGGCGCAGGACGCGTACAGAAGGAAAAGAAGCTGAGCGTCCGCATCCCTGCCGGCATCGCCACGGGACAGCGGCTGCGCCTCAGTGGTGAAGGTGAAGCGGGTCCTGGCGGCGGTCCTCCGGGCGATCTCTACGTCGTCGTGCACGTGCAGGAGCATCCGTTCTTCCAGCGAGACGGCAACGACCTGTACTGCGAGATTCCACTCAGCTTCCCCACACTCGCGCTCGGAGGCGAGATCAAGATTCCGACGCTCGACGGCGATCAGGACCTCTCGATTCCGACAGGCACGCAAAGCGGCGCAACGTTCCGCGTGCGCGGCAAAGGCATGCCTGACGTCAGCGGTCGCGGCCACGGCGATCTGCTCGTCACGGTCCGGGTCAACACGCCGAAGAAGCTGACGAAGGAGCAGAAGAAGCTGCTCGAACAGCTGGCGGCGACGTTGCCAAACGAAGCGTTCGAACCCACACCGACCTCGGAGCACGCCGACAAGGGACTGCTCGATCGAGTCAAAGACATCTTCGGCTAGCCGGTGAACGACAGCGTTCGTAGCTGGCCCGCGCTCGACATCCATCCCGTCTCGGAACTGCTGCAGGCAGCGCTCGTGGACTACGACGCGTCGGCCGTCGACGAACGCTCGGCGGACGACTGGCGCGTGTTCTTTACCAGTCCGAGTGAACGCGACCGTGCCGCCGCTGCGCTCAGAGTCGAATTTCCCGACGCCACGATAGAGTCGATCGACGTCCCCGATGAAAACTGGGCCGCGCGATCGCAGGCAAGCCTTCGTGCCGTTCGCGTCTGGGGCATCGTGATTGCTCCTCCCTGGGATGTACCGGCGGGTTCTCCCGTCAGCATCGACCAGGCGGGTCCACAGAACAGGACCCGCCCTACGGACCCTCTCGTCATCGTCATTCAGCCCTCGATGGGCTTCGGCACCGGTCACCATGCCACGACGCGCTTGTGCATCGATGCGTTGCAACGGCTGAATATCGGTGGGAGGACGGTGCTCGACGTTGGGACAGGATCAGGGGTTCTTGCGATTGCGGCCAGCCTGCTCGGCGCGAGTCGATCTGTCGGCATCGATGACGATGCGGATGCGATCACAGCGGCGCGCGAGAATCTGGAACTCAATCCGCAAGCCGAAGCTACGCTGCTCGTTGCCGATCTGCGAGCGACCGACGTCGGATCGGCCGACGTCGTCATCGCGAACCTGACGGGCGGGCTTCTAGTCTCGGCCGCGCGGGCGCTTCAGGACCTCGTCGCGCGCGGAGGGTCGCTCGTTCTGAGCGGGCTCATGGCCGTGGAAGAGACGGACGTCCTTGCCGCATTCCCGGCCTGGACCCTCGAGCACCGCTCGGAAGAAGACGAGTGGCTCTGTGTGGTTATCTCACCGCCGCCGTTGCCCATCGCTCCGACAGCTTCCTGATGCGCGCGAGCGCTTCCTGGATGTTCTCGAGCGAATTGGCGTAGCTGAAACGCAAATACCCGTCGCCGTAGCTACCGAACGCCGTGCCGCTCAAACACGCGACGCCAGCGTCGTTGAGCAGCATGTCCGCGAGCTCGCGACTGGAGAGGCCGGTGCCCGTGACATTTGGGAACACATAGAACGCCCCAGCCGGGACGCTGCAGCGGAAGCCCGGGATGTCGTTCAGCCCCTTCACGATCGCGTCGCGGCGGCGACGGAACTCCGAAACCATCTTGTCCACATCGTCCTGCGGTCCCTTGAGTGCCGCGAGTCCGGCGCGCTGCGTGAAGCTCGCGGTGCACGAGTTCGAGTTCACCATCAGCTTGTCCACCGCCTCGGCAACCCAGAGCGGCATCACGCCGTAGCCGAGACGCCAGCCGGTCATCGAGTACGTCTTCGAGAAGCCGTCGAGGATGATCGTTTTCTCGAGCATCCCGTCGAACTGCGTGATCGACGATGGCACTTCCTCGTAGCAGATGCGCGAGTAGATCTCATCGCTCAAGATCAGCAGGTCACGGTTGCGCACGAGATCGGCGATGCGAGCCAGATCCGCACGCGGGATCACGCCGCCCGTCGGGTTGGCCGGCGAGTTCAGCACGATCATCTTCGTGCGGCTCGAGAGCTTCGACTCGAGCAGATCGAGATCGAATGAGAACCCACGCGCCTCCACGAGCGGCATCGGAACCGGCGTGGCGCCCAGGAAGTTGATCACCGACTCGTAGATCGGGAAGCCCGGGTTCGGATAGATGACCTCGTCTCCCGGCTCGACGACAGCGAGCATCGAGAAGAACATGATCGGCTTCCCACCCGGTACGACGATGACGTTCTGTCCCGAGACTTTGATCCCGCGGGACGTCGAGATGTAGTCGGCAATCGCCTCGCGAAAGTCGGGAAAGCCTGGCGTAGGGCCGTATCCAGTCCACCCTTCATCGAGCGCCTTCTTCGCCGCCTCCTTCACGTGCGCAGGCGTCGGGAAGTCAGGTTGCCCGATCTCAAGATGGACGATGTTCTTGCCCTGGGCCTCGAGCGCACGCGCCTTCTGCAACACCTCGAAGGCAGACTCGATGCCGATTCGCGTCATTCGTTCTGCTAGCTTCATACGGTCAGTATATCGAGGCAAACAGTCCACAGGCTACGGGCCGCCTACTTCGGCTTCTTCTCGTCGGGATACCAGTACACGACGTGACAACTCTCGCACGCGCTGTCGATCGCTTCGCCGACGTCGAGCAGTCCGTCCTTGTCGTGCGCCTTGGCGGCAGCCAATGCCTTCACCGCGGTGGCCTGAAGATCCTTCGCATGCTTCACCCATTCGGCCCGGTTGTCCGCGATCTTCTTCTCGATTTGTGCTGGCGTGAGCTCAGGTGCGTCGGGTTGGCTCTTCGAGTTGGCTTCCTCCGGGCGTGACATCGCTCGGCCAGGAGTGAACAGGAGATTCGCGGCTTCGGCAAGCGTCAGCGCATTGTGCTCGACCACTGCCCACTCGGCATCGGTCTTGGCAGCCTTCTCGACAACGCCGCCGTTCGCCGTTGACTCCGCACCAACTGCATCCCAGATCGCCATCGCGTTGGGATCGAAGATGCCCTTCATCACGTCCTTGACGATGCCGATCGTAGGCAGTGGCGACGGCTTGTCATCTGAGGACTCGATGAAATCTTCGTCAGGATCGGCCCGATCGGCTAACTTAGAGCGCGTGACCCCGCCGATCACATCGCGAACGATTCGTCGTCAGCCACACCCCACCCCGCAAACACTGACAGCAGACGTCTGCGTCCTCGGCGCTGGCATCGCCGGGGTGTCCGCCGCACTCGAAGCCGCACAGCTGGGGCGACACGTGATCATCGTGGACGCGGCCCCATCGCTCGGCGGGCAGGCGGTCGGGTCGATCATCGGCACCATCATCGGGCTGTATACGCATGGCCCGCAGCCGTACCAGATCACGCATCGGGTCGCCGACGAGCTGATCGCCGACCTCACGGAGGAAGGCTCGCTGAGCCGCCGCGAGTCGATGACCGGTACCATCACGTTCCAGTACGACGAGGTCCGACTGGCGCGATGGATGGAACGGAAGGTCGAAGAAGCAGGCGTTCGCGCGCTCGTCGGCGCGGTGCTCACTGATGTTGGTTTCGACAACCGCCGAGTCCGGCATCTCGAGCTGGCAACCAGGTTCGGCACCGTCCGCGTCGAAGCCGCGTCGTACGTCGATGCATCCGGAGACGCGACCCTCTGTTATCAGGCCGGACTCGAAGTGCGCGAGCCCGATGCGCCCGTCTACGGCTCACTGAACTTCATCATCGAGGGCTACGACACCGACGCCGTCAAGGATCTCGTCATCAAGGATGTCCACGATCGACTGGCAGCGCGTGGCAGTCAGTACGGCCTGGTTCGACACGACGGCTTCCTGATGCACTTCCCGGGGAAGACGGTGATGCTTGCCAACGTCACCCACTTCGAGACGCCACTCGATCCGGCCGCGGGAGCGCAGATGGTCTTCGAGGGCCGGCGCCAGGCAGACAACATCATCCGGTTCCTGCGCGCGGAGTTTCCGCGGATCTTTGCCAACGCGAAGGTTCGGACCTACGGCAACCCGGGCCTCCGACAGACCCGGTGGATCGTCGGCGCGCGACAGCTCACACTGGACCAGATTCGATCCGGTGAACGGCCTGCGGATGCCGCGGCGCGCTGCGCATGGTGGGTTGAGTTGCACAACGCGAAGGAACTCGTGCACTGGGAACGCTTCGAGCCCGACCACGTTTATTACATTCCGCTCTCGTGCATGGTCCCGCGCGAGGCGGACAACATTGTCGCGGCCGGCCGCTGCGTCGACGCCGACGTCAGTGCGCTGTCAGCGATCAGGGTGATGGGGCCGTGCATTGCCATGGGGACGGCGGCGGCCCATGCCCTCGATTTGGCTGGAACGAAGTCCGTTCACGACATCGATCTCGCCACGCTTCAGACACGCCTCACAGATAACCTCGATCGACGGTGATCTCCGTCTTCACCGAGTTGGCGATGTAGCACGACTCGTGCGCCTTGTGGTGCATGTCCTCCTCGGCCTCCTGTGACGGATGCGGCCCGGCGTAAATGACACGCGGGCGAAGCCTGACGGAGCTGACCCAGGGAATGCCGCGCTCGTTCTTCGTCATCGTGCCAACGGCCTCGTCCTCGTAGCTCGATACCTCGAGCCCAAGACGGGAAGCGACCCAGAGAAACGTCAGCATGTGACAACTCGAGATGGCGGCAACGTAAGCCTCTTCCGGATCGACGTTGGCCGCATTCGAGTAGGGAGGCTTCACCGACGTCGGCGACGGTGACGCGGGCACCGTCACGCCGCCATCAAAGGTCCATGTGTGTTCGCGCGAGTAGCTCCCTTTCAGGAAGTCGCCGAGCGAGTGGGTCCACTTGATGAGTGCTCTGTGTTCAGACATAGGTTGCCCTACTCAAACCCAGAATCGGGCCCGTCGCAGCCATCGATGCATCGACGGCGAGATCGATCATCTCGTCTTCGTCGTCGTCGCGAAGGATGGCGTCTGAATCGGCCCTAGTTCGTCGCTTTCGTTCCCTCGAGTGCCGGAATCAGATTCGCGTGACCAAACTTGCGCGCCAGCTCGAGCGGGTTCAAGCCGTCTTTGTTCCGAGCGTCTGCCTTCGCACCCGAGCGAAGCAGCAGTTCGACCATCGCCGAGTCGCCAAAGTCGATGTTCGACGCCCACAAGAGCGGCGTCATCCCCTGCTTGTCAACCACGTTCACGTTGGCGCCACGCTCGATCAACATGCGCGCCATCTCGAGATCGTTGTTGAGCGCGGCACGCCCCAGCATCGTGATGCCGTTGCCGTCGGCGAAGTCGATCGGCGCCCCGAGATCGAGCAGCGTGCGCGCGACCTCCATGTCGCCGAACTTGAACGCTCCCAGCATCGGTGTCGTGCGCGACGTTCCTATCGCGATCATCGCCTCATCGAGTTTGCCCCCGGCCGCGAGCAGGCGCTTGAGGCTCTTCGCATTGCCGGCATACGAGGCAAGGAAGAACGGATTGGCATTGAACACCGGCGCAGTCGCAGGCGTCGCCACCTGTGCACCGCGATCGAGCAACAGGTTGATCGCCGCGTCGCCCTCCTGATACTGGGCCGCCACCATCAGCGCCGAGTACCTGGTGTTGGCCCGGGCGTTGACGTCGGCGCCGCGGTCGAGCAGCAACGTCATCTTCTCGACGTCGGGGGCCGTCATCATCAAGGCCGTCGTCCCGCCGGACTTCGTCGCCGCGTTTGGATCGAGTCCACCATCGAGCAGCTTCCTCACCTCATCGCGCGTGCCGAAGATCATCGTCTCGACCCACGGCTCGACGCCGGCAGGTTCAGTCCCTGGCAGGACCGGAGGTTCGACCGGGCGCGCCGGCTCCAGCGCATACGAAAGCGCCATCACCGCCCAGCTTGCACCCTGCATTGAGAGGAACTGATCATGGCCGCTGGGATACCCGGCATCGAAGTACGGTGGGCTGAGCGGCGCCGGCGGATGCAATCGCGACGTGACGTGCCACGCGCCATCTGCCGCCTGCGTCTTTAACAGGAACTCGATACCACGCTGGTATGAAGAGTCGATGATCGCGACGCCGCCACCGTCGTGGAGCGCGACCAGCGCCTGCGCGGTCGAATAGGCATCGCTGTCGCGCCCGTTGACAGAATTCCATCCTCCGTCAGGGCGCTGCGCCGCCTTCAGGTCGCGCGCCAGCTTCTGCAGCGTCGTGCGCGCTGCTCCCGCCCAGCGGAGACCGAGCAACTGATAGCTCCGCTCTTCGGTCTCACGTGTCGTGCGCCCCTCGAGGAACGTGCGCGCCCGCGCGACGGCGGCATCGGCCTGTGCCTTCTGGCTGGCATGCTGATACAGCTGGACGGCACGCAGCCCAAGGGCTGCCATGGTGATGCGACTGTACGAGGAGGGCGGACGCTGGTGAAATCCGTCCCAATCACCTTGAGCGTTCTGGCGTGAGATGAGAAGGCGGGCGTAAATGGCTGCGCCGAGGTTCTGCTTCACACCGGCAGCACTCGCCGCCACCATCCGGTAGGCATCGTCAACCGCTGGCTCGATGACGTAGGTGTACTGAACGGCCTTGTCGACATCGGAGAAGTCGAACGCCTTCGTCGCATCCGCCCGGGCGATCGCCTCGTCCAGCGGCACGCCATGGTCGCGCGCCACGCGATAGGCAAGCGCCGGCTGGTACTGGTGATGACACGACGCACACACCTGCTTGTTCGTCGTGTACCACGGAGCCTGCGCTTTCTGGATGGCGACGAGGGCACGCGTGGCCGCCTCGCGCACGCGTTCTGCGTCGACCTCCTGTGCGGAAGCCATCGCCGGAAGCCAACTGAAAGCCAGGAAGAGTGCCAGCCGTCTCATCACGTTATTTTCCCGATTTCTGAATCTCGACGATGCCCAGATCGCCGTCCACCATCACCCAGTCGCCCGTCTCGATCAGATCCAGTGGGTTGCGATCGAGATCCGTCACGCTCGGCACGCGCATCACTACCGCTCCGAGCGCAACCTTCGTCGTCATCTCATTGAAGATGAGCGCTTTTGGTGCCGCCCCCGCGAGACGTGCCGTGTGATACATCGCCGACCAGCCAGACGATCCCTTGGCGCCACGAAAAACGAGCACCTTGTCTTTGAAGCTCTTGCCTCTCAGCTCGTGGTGCGTTTCTGTAATGACACCTTGTTGCGGGTTGACGCCGCCCCAGCCGGGAATCGCTTCGCGCGTCACGAGCGCTTCTCCTTCGGCGCGGCCACCGACTACACCTCGACCTCGCAGCACGATCGTCGCAGATACCGTCATGGCCGCTCTCCGTTCCAGCGGCCGGTGACGGCCGCCTGGATGCAGTCGCGCGTCGAGCCAAACCACGCCTGCACGCCGAGAATCGCAGGCAGATAGTGCGCCTGCTTCGCCGAATCAAGTGCCGCCACTTTCGTGCCCGGAGGAATCGCCTGCGCGAAAGCGGAACACGTGTCGGTCAGCACCACTCCTCCGGCATCGTTGATCGCCTTCACGTATCCGAGCCGTCGCGCTTCGCTGTCCACCGCCCGCGACGTGAAAATCCACAGGTTGCAGTTGCCGCTGACGCGTTGACCTTCGAGCAACGCCGCCGCTTCTTTGAGCTGCTCGAGCGCCGCATGTGGACATCCCAGCATCACGTAGTCCACGTTCGGATCGCTCGCGTTGGCGTTAAGGCGATCGTATACCTGCCGGCGCTCGGCTTCGCCGTAGGTGAATTGCTCGACCGGCCGGTTGCGTCCAAACGCCATTTCAACGGACTCGGCTTCCGGTGTCGTACCGACAAGGTGAAACATCTCGACACCACCGGACGAGGACGCCGACGCGCCGAAGTGTTTCAGGCGGACGATCTCGGGCACGGCGAACGATCCGACGACAACGGGGATGTGCTCCTGCACCACGTCGCCGACGTAATACCCCAGCATGCCCCAATCCATTACAGACTCTACCGGCACTTGTACGTCGACACGATGCGTGCCGAGGCGACACTCTGTGCGATGCAGTCCCCAGTCAGGGATCTTGCCCGTCAGCATCGCGGCGCTCGTGCTCTCGCGTCCCTCCGTGTTGGTGCGCGCCCCGAGCACGGAGTTCGCGAAAATCACTGCCGACGATTCCATCCACGCGCAGTGCTCGCCCTTCGCCGGCAGATTGCCAGCCAGGTACGGTGTGCACGTTTTCAGGATGGTGACGTCGTGTCGCGCGGCGAAGGCTTCGCGCTCCTGGTAGTTCCGGAACACTTCCACCTTCACGCCGAGCGTCTGCCATTGGCGTGGATCGGCTCCGCCCTGCAGGTGATAGGTGGGGACGAGCGCTTCAGGAACCTCGACGAGCTCGTCGGAGTCGAGGTCGAAGTAGGAAAAGATCGCGTCGAGGCCGTCGGCGTCCTTGCCAGCGTAGTAGCGCTGCAGAAACGGATTCGCCGAGCCCGGCACGCCCGCAACGTTTCGCGTGTCGACGAAGCGTTCCGCGCCCAACGCCTCGGCGTAGCGAACGAGCAACTCCATCGCCTTCTGCCGCGCCTTGCCGTTGCGGCCATCCAGCATGGCTTTCTCGCTGTCGGTGAGTGTCAGCATCCTAGGACGCTGCGAGCTTCTCGGATAGCTCCAGATCGCTTCGCAGACTCCTCGCGCCCACCATGTAATGTATCGCGGCCCAGAAATTGACGACGCCGATGATGACCAGCGCGTAGCGGAGTGAGTTCGTCTGATACGCCGGCTGGAGCCGGTCGCTGATGTAACCGGTCACCGATGGACCGAGTCCGTTACCGATCAGCGTCTGGATGAACAGTAGAACGGATGTGGCAACCGATCGCATTCGCAGGGTGGCCAGCGCCTGCGTCATCGCAAACGATGGCCCGAAGAAGACCGCCGCCATGAGCATGAGGCCGACGAACGACGGAAGTGTGACCGCGAGGCTCGGGGAGAGATACGCGAGGACCTGGAACGGCACGCAGATGAGCGTGGCCATTCCCGGCACCCACATGTACCAGCGTCGATCGTTGGCGCGGCTGCTGAGCCGATCGGAGAGATAGCCGCCGAGGAACGTCCCTATTCCGGCAATCGCGGCAAGCACCGAGATCCAATAGCCTGCCTCGGCGACGTTCATCGCGTGCGAGCGCTGGAGAAACGCGTTATTGAAGGCGCCGCTGCCGTACCACACGACGGAATGCAGCGCGCACGCGAGACTCAGATGTCGAAACGAAGGCCGCTGCCAGAGGAAGGCGAGGACTTCCATCATGCCAGGCGTCTTCTGTGACACTCGGGCGCCGACCGTTCCATCTGACATCCCGCGCGGGGGTTCCTTCACGGTGAGGAACACGATGATCGCGAGCACAATGCCGGGGAGGCCGATGGCGATGAACGTATTCCGCCATCCCAGGTTCTGATTGCCCCACCCGCCGATTGCCGCTCCTATCGACGTCCCCACTGGAACCGCCAGCGCGTAGAGCGCAAAGGCGGTCCCGCGTCGAGCTTTCGGAAAGTAGTCAGAGATGAGCGAGTGCGATGGTGGGCTGCCACCCGCTTCGCCGACGGCAGTTCCGATGCGCGTGAGGAACAGCATCGTGAAGTTCACGGCCGTCCCGAAGAGCGCCGTCATGGCGCTCCACGTCCCCACGGCGATCACGAGGACATTCCGACGACTCGAGCGATCGGCCCACGCTGCGATCGGAATGCCCATCAACGAGTAGAAGATCGCGAATGGCAGCCCGCTCAGCAACCCCATCTGAAAGTCGGAGGCGCCGAACTCCTTCTTGATCGCCTGCACAGACGCCGCGAGAACCTGCGATCGATCGACAACGTTCACTACGTAGCAGAGGGTGAGCATCAGAAGGACGTAGTATGCGTACCCGGGCTTGGTCATCAGCCCTTCCTGCCCGGCCACAGAGTGAACACGCGACTGAGTTGCTGCCAAGCAGCCTCCTCCTGACCTGCCGCATACTTCCTACCGCCTACTGCCTACTGCAGATTCGCGGCGGCCTGATAGATTACGTCGAATCGAGGCCCACGATGCCAAAACCGCTGCGAAGCAACTTCGAGCCCGGCTCTCCGCGCGAGGCCGTCCGCCGCGCCCAATGGAAAGCGCTCGGGCTGAGCGACGCCGACATGCTGAAGCCCAAGATCGCCGTCGTGAACAGCTCGTCGGAGCTGGCAATCTGCTTCAGCCACCTGGACGGCATCGCACGCGTCGTCAAGGACGCCGTTCGAGAGGCTGGCGGCCTTCCGTTTGAGATTCGCACCGCGGCGCCCAGCGACTTCATCATCAGCGCGGCAAAAGGAGGCGGCTACATGCTGGCCAGCCGCGACCTGATCGTCAACGACATGGAGATTGCCGTCGAGGGCGCGCAACTCGACGGCATGATCTGCCTGTCGTCGTGTGACAAGACGCCGCCCGCGCATCTGATGGCAGCAGGCCGCTTCGACATCCCCACCATCCTCGTCATCTGCGGGTATCAGCCGAGCGGGCACTATCAAGGCAGGCACGTGGACATCGAAGAGGTGTTCATCGGCTCGGTGCAGGCGATGTTCGGCAAGCTCTCCAAGGAAACGCTCGCCGGGATGTGCGACCACGCGATCACTGGACCCGGTGTGTGCGCCGGTATGGGCACTGCCAATTCAATGCACATCGTCTGCGAAGCACTCGGGATGACGCTCCCAGGTGCCGCGCCAGTGCTTGCGAACAGTCCGAAGATGTTCGACCTCGCGCGCGCCTCGGGCCGGCGCATCGTCGAGATGGTGAACGAAGACCTCACGCCTCGCCGAATCCTGACGCCGGGTGCATTTCGCAACGCCGCTGCTTCCGTACTGGCGGTCAGCGGCTCCATCAATTGCGTCAAACACCTTCAGGCGACCGCCGTCGAAGCGGGGGTCGCCGTCGATCTCTTCGCACTCTTCAACGAGCTTGGCGAGAAAGTCCCCGTACTGAGCGCGATCGCTCCCAACGGCACCGACACGATCGACGCGTTCGAGGCTGCAGGCGCAGCTCGTGCGCTGCTCAAGCAGCTCGAACTGCTGCTCGATCTGGATGCGCTCACGGTCACTGGACGCACGCTGCGGGACAACCTGGATGGGGTCATCGTCCAGAACGCCGACGTCATTCGTCCACTCGACCGCCCGTTCTCTCGGCACGCATCGATCGTCGTGCTTCGCGGTTCGCTTGCCCCCGAAAGCGCGATCGTGAGGCCCGGCCTGCAGCGACCAGGTCAGGATGGCCACTTCGAAGGGCAAGCGATTGTCTACGACGATGTGCCCGAGGCGATCGCTGGCGTGCAGAAGGGAGACGTCAAGCCCGGGCACGTGCTGGTGTTGCGCGGATGCGGACCGAAGGGCGGCCCTGCGATGGCTGGCTCGGCGTCGCGGGTGGTGTTTGCGATCTACGCATCCGGTCTCGAGAACGAAGTCGCGTTCGTTTCGGATGGACAACTCTCAGGTCTCTGCAACAAGGGAATGACCGTGGCGGAGGTGTCGCCCGAGTCAGCCGTCGGCGGACCACTCGCTCTCGCCGCAAACGGCGACCGCATTCGCATCGACATCGACTCGCGCATACTGGATCTCGACGTGCCTGCTGCGGAACTCGATGCCCGGCGCGCCCGGCGTGGTGAGGTTCCGCTGCCAGCAGCAACCGGATATCTCTCGATTTATCAGCGCAGCGTGCAGCCCATGTCGACGGGGGCAGTGCTCGTCACGCCGGAGAAGAGGTAGGGGTATGAGCGACGGGCTTCAGGCTACTGGCTTTGGGTTGCTTCTTGTCGGCGCTCTCCTCTCTGGCGCCGCTCTCGCGTTCGCGCAGCAGCCTCCGGATCAGCCCGCCGTCACCGTGCGTGGGCAGACATACACACCGAGATCGATCCTGTCGCGCAACATGGGCACTGACGAGGACCAGACCACGGCGTTTCCACCTCACAAGGTCGCCGGCAACGTCTACTACGTCGGGACGAGGACGCTGAGTTCGTTCCTCGTCACGACGCCAGCGGGCCACATTCTCATCAACAGCACATACGAGCGGAACGTCCGTACGATCGAGACGTCAGTCACGCAGCTCGGGTTCAAGTTCAGCGACATCAAGATCCTGCTCGGGACTCACGCGCACGGCGATCACCAGGAAGGCGACGCGCTGGTCAAAGAACTCACTGGCGCGCAGGTCATGGCTATGGCCGAGGATGTCCCGGCCCTCGAGGCAATCAAGCCCAATGGCAAGGCCCATCCGATCGATCGGATGCTCCGCGACGGCGAAGCGATCACACTGGGAGGGACAACGCTCGTCGCCCATCTGACCGCTGGGCACACGCGCGGGTGCACGACCTGGACGATGACAACGCAGGAGGGCGGGACGGATGTGAACGTCGTGTTCGCTTGCAGCTATCGCTCTCCAGCGACGGTAACACCAGGCATCGAGAGCGAACTCAATCGAACGTTCAAAGTCATTCGATCGCTCCCCTGCGACGTGCCGCTCGGCGATCACCCGGCGCAATACAACATGGCGGCCAAGTACGCGCGAGTGAAGGCCGGCGCGCCGAATCCGTTCCTCGATCCCGCCAACTGCTGGGTCGAGGCCGAGATTCAGGAGGCGATGCTGCGCGCGCAGCTCAAGCTGCAGCAGGGCGCAAAGCCTTAATGCGCGTTTGGGATCTGCCGGCAGGCTACCTGAATCGTCAGAGCCTGCTCGGCGAACACCGCGAGCTCCACGGGATCCATTCGATACTCACCCAGAACATAACCGGCTACGCCAGTCACCCCGAAACACTACGGTGGGTGCGCACCCTCAGCGGGCTCGCGATGCGCCATCGGCAGCTTGCCGCCGAGATGTCTTTGCGCGGGTACGTGGACCGTACTCCGATCCGCGTGACGATGTCTCGCGCGAAATGGCCGGGCGTGTTCGTGACGGAGCCGGCGGATCAGATCACGCTGTTGCGCGGCAAGTACGTCGGCAAGGAGAAGGGACGAATTCCGCTGCCCCGTAGCGCGCAGGAGCTCTGGGCACATCACAAGTACTCGGTAATGGCGCGGAGCCGCGAGAGCTACCGCGCGATGGGTCGAGCGGTAGCGCGGATGCGACATGGCGCCGCTCTGTCGTCGCTCACCACGGATCTCGTCTGGATTCTTCGCGACATACCGAGTGACGGACGTCTGGCGAACGCACTGGAACACATGTGGGGTCACGTTCGCGAACACGCCGCGCCGGACGTTGTGACCGCTCGAGCGAGCCTCGGTCAGTTACTCGCGCTCACACAGCAGCTGGCTCGTCGCGTTCGAGAGCCGTTCCTGCTGTCGTCCACGGCGCTGTCCGAGCTTGCGATGTTCGTGGAATGACGTCAGGACGCGTTTTGCAGCCGATCCAGCAGTGTTCGTACGCGACTCGCGTTCGTTCCAAGGTCACCGACGCCGACGCGCGACTTCGAACGCACATCGATTCGCGTGCTCCCTGGGGCTCCCATCTCTCTCACGCGAATCACTACATCGTCCTTGAAGCCAAACCAGAAGGTCGTATCGACAGCCTCGATTCGACCGGCGTCGCGTTCGCTGGCCACCACGTTCCAGCCGAGGTCGCGGACGGTGGCGAGCGCGCGGTCGAAGGCCTTGTCTGCCGCGACGTTCATCACCAGCGGCTGGATATCGGGATAGGCGCGACGCTGTTGCGCCGTCACATCGCCACCAGCGTACTCAGGCGGGTTCGCCGCGCCCGTGCGCAGCGGCAGAATCGCGACGAAGAGTGGAGGGTTGTCAGGATCGGTCGTGTTGTCGTGAATAGCGGGCTTGCCGCGCGCCGACAGAATCGCCGCGCTCGGCACGCTGACCACCGCAAGGCTGATCACGATACCCGCCGCCGCGAGCGCCCACTGCCCCGTCTTGATTCCCGCGACGAGGGCGAGCGATGCGCCGACGAGCGCGAGCAGCACACTCAGTCCCAGCATCAGAAAGCCGATGATGAAAGACCACATGCCGACACGGGTTCCAAGCGGACCGGCGAGCAGCAGAACCGCGCCGAGGACAGAGGAAGCGAGACCGATTTTGATCAACTGAGCTGCCGCTACTATTTGGCATCAGACGATGGTGGAGGCGCGTCGCCGCCTGAAGAGCCGGCGAAGACCTTGCGGCCATCGGTAAGCTTGACGACGCGCGCATTGGCCATCTTCGTGCCGTTCTTGGCAAGCGCTCCTTCGACCGTCACTTCATCGCCGACGTTGAGCGACGTTCGCGTCCAGCCATTGCGACGCAGAACGTTGGGGCTGGCGAGCTCGAGATTCCAGTTCGTGACCACGCCCTTCTCGTCTTTCACGTCCACGTAGAAACGCGCGTGCGGGTTGGTCCACTCGACCTTCGTCACAATGCCGACGAGAGTGACCGGTTTGTTGGCGTCGTACTGCGCCGCGAAAGAGTGATGTGCCTGAACGTTCGACGATGCGAGCACGAGGAGGAGTCCGAGGAGAACTCCCACACCAGGTTTCATGAAGGCCTCCAGCACCGCGATGGTACGAGCCACCTGGCGTTCTGTAAAGTCCTGATAAGCACGTCACTAGAGACCAGAGACCGAGGACTGAAGACCGAGGACCGAGGAACCTATTTCACAATCGCCTGCGCGACGGCGTTCTCGAAGTCGCGCTGCAGAGCCGGCGTGCTCGTCTGCATCAGGATGATCCGCACCATGTCGGCCGCCGGCTCGATGTGGACGTTGGTGCCGTAGGCACCGGCCCATCCCCACGCGCCCTTCGACACACGACGATCGGCCGCGACGGGATCGTCAATTACCTGCACGCCAAGACCGAAGCCGATGCCCCTCGGCGACATGCCCATCTGACCTCCAGCCATGTCACCCGTGTGATTGGACGTCATCAGCTCGATCGTTCTCGGGCTCAGATAGCGCTTGCCATTCAACTCGCCGCCGTTGACCAGCATCGTCCCGAACTGCGCGTAATCTTCGGCCGTGCTGACGAGACCGCCGGCGCCAGAGAAATAGGTCGCGCTGCTCAGCCCGTTCTGATCCGGCAGCCGCTCGAGACCGTTCTGACCGCGGCGGTACAACGTGACGAGTCTCGGCTGAATCGCGGGGGTAAGCGCAAAGCCGGTGTCCTTCATGCCGAGCGGATCGAACAGGCGCTCACGCAGGAACTGATCGAAGGGCTTGCCGGACGCGATCTCGACGACGCGACTGAGGACGTCGAAGCCGGCAAGACCGCTGTAGCGCCAAAGGGTTCCCGGCTGGAAGTCGAGCGCGACTGAGCCGAGTTTCGGAACGTAGGTCGCGAGCGTGTCGTTCGGGCGGCGCAACGCAGCCTCGCCGGCTGTGGCATTGCCAAGGCCTCCGCTGAGCAGACCGGATCCGTGCGTCAGCAGATCGCGAATCGTGATCTCACGCGCGGCCGACACGAGATCGACTTCAGGAGGCGGCGGACCACCACGACCACCAGGACCACCTGGACCGGCCGGTGCGGCGCCGCCGCCGCGCGAATTAGGCTTCGGCACCGCAACCTTCATCGACTTGAACTCGGGGATGAAGCGCGAGACGGGATCGTTCAGTCGGACCTTCCCCTCCTCAACCATCATCATCACCGCGACTGCAGTGATCGGCTTCGACATCGACGCCAGGCGGAACACCCCGTCCTTCGGCATCGCCTTCTTGCTCTCGACGTCCATCAAGCCGTGCGCATCGAGGTGCGCGATCTTTCCGTGGCGCGCGACGAGCGTCACCGCGCCCGACAACGAGCCGGCGTCAATGTGACGCTGGACGGCTTCGTGAACGCGCATGAGGCGTTCGGACGACAGGCCCACGTCTTCCGGCTTGGCCATGGCCACTGATCCAGCCCCATGCAGGCGCAGCCCCGCACAGGCACAAACCAGCAAGACGCAGACAGGACGTTTCATCGCGAGATTCCTCCGGATATGACGGCGAATGATAGGAGCAGGCCCGATGGGGGTCAAGAAATCACCATGCTATCTGCGAGAAGGGACCGAAAGTCGCCGCATCGAGGGCCTTGAGCGAGGCCAGGCGTGCCAATCTGTGCAATTGTGGGCATAAGTGCGCAGGCACACTGGTTGCGACTGTCAGGGGGCAGTGACCGTCGCTTCGCCATAGTGGCGGCACGGAAGCCTCTCCTGAAAGGGGCTCCCCTCCTCACGCCCTGATCGCTTTGTCCCGGCAAATGTCCGGTGCGAAGCGGTCAGGGTGCCCACTTCAACGACCCAGCACCTCGCGGACTTTTCCGATCAGCGCGTCGGCGGAGAACGGCTTCTCCAGGAACGCCCCACCCTTGTCCGCGATCGTCGGCTCGAATGTCGCGTAGTCCGTGTAGCCCGACATGAACAGCACACGTAGTGACGGCTGACGTTCGACGAGCGTGTGAAAGAGATCGAAGCCGGACATGGCCGGCATCACCACGTCGGTCAGCAGCAAATCGACCGACTCCATCGCATTGAAATGCTCGAGGGCTTCCTCCGGTGTGGCGGCTTCGACGACGCGATGACCGGCCCGCTCCAGAATGATCCGCACCAGTTCCCGCACGGCCTGCTCGTCTTCGACGAGAAGCACTGTCTGCGAGCTCGTCGCGACCGTCGACTCGAGGGCTCGACCTGCCGACTGCGCAATCTCCTGCTCGCGCGGAAGGTAAACGATGAATGTCGAACCCACGCCAACCTTGCTTTCCACCCGGATCGCTCCGCCGCTCTGCACGACGATGCCGTAGACGGTGGCGAGGCCAAGTCCTGTCCCCTGCCCACGCGGTTTCGTGGTAAAGAACGGCTCGAACAGCTTGGACTTCGTCTCCTCGCTCATGCCGATGCCGTTGTCGATCACCGAGAGCGTGATGTAGCCGCCGCGATTGAGCCCCGGCGTTCGCGCGGCCAGCGCCGAATCGACGTTCACCGCTTCAGTCACGAGGCGTATGTGTCCGCCGGAGCCGCACGCATCGCGTGCGTTGATGACGAGATTCATCACCACCTGCTCGAGCTGACTGGAATCGGCGCGCACATGAGACAGGCCCGACGCGAGAGTCGTCGCCAGCTCGATGTTCTCACCAATCATGCGGCGCAGCATGGTGACCATGTCTACGATCAGCAGGTTCAAGTCGAGAACCGCGGTTTCGACCATGTGGCGCCGGCTGAACGCCAACAGCTGTTTCGTCAGCGCCGCTGCGCGGCTGGCCGCTTTGACGATCTCTTCGAGATCGTGGCGCTGTGCGTTATCGCCCGCGGTCTCGAGAGCGAAGCGGCCGTATCCCATGATCGCCGTCAGCAGATTGTTGAAGTCATGCGCCACGCCCCCTGCGAGCTGGCCGAGCGCTTCCATCTTCTGCGACTGTCTGAGCTGCAGCTCGAGGAGCCGCCGCTCGGTCACGTCGGTGACAACACCCACGACGCGCGCCGGCTCCCCGTCTTCGTTGGTCACCACTCGGCCCCTGAACTGAAACCAGCGCGGACCGTCTTGGGTCGTCAGCAGCCGGAACTCGAGCGCGAACTCTCCTCGCTCGTCGATCGCCTTCTGGACGGCCGCGCGAATAAGTTGCGCGTCATCCGGGTGGACCCGCTCGTAGAGCTCGTCTTGCGAGAGGCGCCGGACGTCGGGAGGAAAGCCAAACAGCTGCGCGATGGATGGCGAGAGCTCGACGAACGACGAACCTAGATCGCGGTACGACACGCCGCTCCGCGCCGCCGTCATCGCGAAGTCGGTCTGCTCTTCGTGTTGGCGCAGTTCGTCGGTCTGCGCCTGCAACTGTGCGACAAGGCGCGCGTTTTCGTACGCCATGCCGGCCATCGCGCCAAGCGTCGAAGCGACCTGCGTATCCTCGTCCGAGAAGACGCCCGCGTCCTCCTTCTCGACCAGCGCGAGCCAGCCATAGACGCGCGACGGCGACGCAACGGGCACGAACACGTACGAGTGAACGGGCGGATGTGACGCGGGCAAACAGATCGCGACCGGATCGCCCCCCGGGTTCACGCCGCGAACGACCTCACGCGAGGCGAAGGTGGCACGCGCAGGGTGATCGTGATTGGCTGCCAGTGATTGGCGCAGCTCGGCGACAACCGTCTCGTCGAGGCCCACGGCCACGAACTCGTCGATCGCTCCGTCGTCGTCAACGACACCGACGCCGACGTAGCTTGCCTGCGTCAACGGGCGCGCGGCGGTGCAGACGTGACGTATCAGCGCAGCCGGATCGCGCTCGGCCATCAGCCGCTGCGCTTCCTCGAGCAGCAGCGCCATCCGACGATTTTCGAGATTCACTCGTGCAGGGATGATATCCCGACTTTTTCGCCCTCTTTCCAGGCAATCATCCGTTCGCGGTCTGTGCCGCCACATCTCCGCGGGGTTAAGATGCAACCCCAGATGTGATGCGTCGTGCGCTGCCGGATTCGCTGATACGCCCTGCCACCTGCCTCGTCGTTCTTCTCGCCTTTAGTGTCTCCGTAGCCGCCCAAACCAACACCGGTGAAATCTCGGGTGTCGTGCGGGACGCCCAGGGAGGGGCGCTTCCCGGTGCACGCGTGATCGCGGAACACGTCGATAGCGGAGTGCGGGTCGAGTACCCGACAGACGAAGCGGGTCGCTACCACCTGTTGTCGCTGCGCGTCGGGATGTATGTGATCAGCGTCGAGCTTCCCGGCTTTCGTCGCATCGTTCGCTCCGGCGTTCTCGTTCAACTCGGGCAGGCGCTGAATCTCGATTTCACGCTCGACGTCGGCGGGCCGGTAGAAGAAATCCGAGTGACCGCGAGCGTACCGCTGCTGCAGACGGGCAGCGCCGAGATCAGCGACGTGATCGAGAACCAACAGGTCGTGCAGCTCCCACTGAACGGACGCAACTTTCTAGCGCTCGCGCAGTTGAGCGACGCCGTGGTCATTCCGCCTGGCGGCACGCGCGGTGATTCGTTGCAGCAGGCAGGACCGCTGCCGAACGTCGGCGGCCAGCGTTCAGGTCACAACATCTACCTGCTTGACGGGGTCAAGGTCACCGATGAACTGTTCAACAACCTCGTCATCAATCCGTCGGTCGATTCGATCCAGGAATTCAAGATTCAGAAGTCGCAGTATCCCGCCGAATTCGGCGGCAAGGCATCTGCGTTGATCAACGTCGCCACGCGCGCCGGGGCGAACAGCGTACGTGGAAGCCTGTTCGAGTTCTTCAGACACGACCAGTTCGACGCGCACAACTTCTTCGATCCGAAGGATCAGCCAGTGCCGCCGCTCCGCCAGAATCAATTTGGCGGTGCGCTCGGCGGGCCGGTCGTACGAGATCGCAGCTTCTTTTTCGTGAGCTACGAAGGACAGCGCGCGCGGCGCTCGCTGACGCGGACGTTCTCGGTGCCGACAGAGGCGGTTCGAGGCGGCGATTTTTCAGGCAGCGGAACGATCTGCGATCCGCTGACCATCACCACAAGCGAAGCCTGCACGCCGTTCGCGAACAACCGCATCCCGATCGGGCAACTCGATCCACTGGCGGTGACATTCCTCGAGCAGGTGCCGCTCCCAACGTCGAACGCGGCGCTCCAGAACCTCACGTCGATCGAGCAGCAGGCCAAGGACATGGACCAGTTCAGCCTGCGTCTCGACCATCGCTTCGACTCTGGCGGTCAGCTCTTCGCACGCGTGAGCACGTTCGATGCCGACGAAGTGCAACCGTTCGGCAGCAGCAGCCTGCAGGAAACGCTGGTGCCCGGCTTCGGACGCACACTCAATACCAAGGCCAGAAACGCCGTGGTCAGTCACACCCACATCTCGAGCCGGTTTCTGAACGAACTTCGATTCGGCTGGATGCACGTCACGGGAGGACAGGTCAGCGCAAACCGTGGCGTGGACTTCGCCAGCCAGGTCGGCCTTCAGGGTGTAACGAACGATCCGCGCGACATGGGCTATCCGCAGATCTCGACGCGTGGTCTCTACAGTGTCTTCGGCGATCCCACCACGTTCACCTATCGAGACAATCAGCACTTCGAGTTGTACGAGAACGTGTTGTTCGACCGTGGCGCGCATCGCATCAAGTTCGGCGGCTACTTTTTTCATCTGCAGTTCAGGCCGGAGCAACCCGACAACGCGCGCGGCGCGTTCACCTATACGGGTCAGTTCACTGGCAACGCGTTCGCCGACTTCCTGCTCGGATATCCAACGACGGCCGTCACTGGAATCGGGCGTGGCGATGAGAACGGCCGCACCAACTGGTTCCATGTGTTCGCACAGGACGACTGGAGAGTTCGCAGCAACCTGACCGTGAATCTCGGGCTGCGGTACGAATACAACCAGCACATGCGGGACGAGGCGAATCGGCTGTCGTCCGTTGACTTCGCGACGCCGGGCGGCCGCTACGTGATCGCAAGCGACGATGACGGCGTCATCAACTCTGATGCAGCGGATCTGCTGCCGCTGATGCCAGTGCCTTATGTCACATCAGCCGAAGCTGGATGGGATCGCGGCCTGCTCGGCCCGAGCAAGCTTCGTCTTGCGCCGCGCACGGGTTTCGCGCTCTCGTTCGATCGCGACCGCGCAGTGGTCCGGGGCGGTTACGGCATCTTCCTGAATCAGTGGGCGTACAGCGTGCAGACGGCGTTCGCGCGCAACCTCCCGTACTTCTTCACACGACAGGTTGACGTCCCGACGACGCAGCGCGTGCCGTCGTTTCAGACACGCGACATCCTCACGGCCGATCCGACGGGCGTCGCCGCGCCCAACATCATGGACCACGACTATGCGGTCGAATACACGCAGACGTGGAGCGGCGGCCTGCAGTACGAGCTGTTGCCTTCGACGATGGTCGAGGTCGCGTATATGGGTTCGTGGACGCTCGGCGCGGACAACGCAACCGTCCGCAATGTACCGGAGCCTGCCGCGGGATCGGTTCAAAGCCGACGACCCATTCCAGCGCTCGGTCCGATTCGCACGATCCGCTTCGATGGGAAGTCGATCTATCACGCCCTCACCCTCAAGGCCGAGCAACGCCTGCATCGCGACTATTCCTACTCAGTGAGCTACACGCTGTCGTCGTCCACCGACGACGCGTCGAGCCCGGGGGCGACGGAAGCAGAGACGAACGTGCCGCAGGACGTGCGCAACGTGTTCGACGAGACAGGCGAGTGGGCCGCGTCGAGCTTCGACCATCGTCATCTGTTCGTCGCCAGCGGCACATATC
>Ga0247825_10000371_pt1 | contig 28173 bp, 27 predicted proteins | sample 13C_Vanillin_Day_FD_194413 | JGI IMG/M metagenome (GOLD analysis project Ga0247825, IMG submission 194413) | Soil microbial communities from agricultural site in Penn Yan, New York, United States - 13C_Vanillin_Day48 | ecosystem: Environmental > Terrestrial > Soil > Agricultural land | place... | reverse complement strand
GTGTCACCGACGAGCACTTCGATCGCGTCCTCGCCGTCAACCTCAAGGGCCCCTTCTACACCATCCGCGAGGCTGCCCCGCTGATGAAACGATCCGGCGGCGGGTCGATCGTCAACATCTCCAGCGTGTCCGCACTCGTGGGAACGCCGATGCCGCTGTACTACCCGGCCTCCAAGGCCGGTGTCCTCGGCATGACCCGAGCCGCGGCCGGGGAGCTCGCACCCCACGACATCCGCGTCAACGCCGTCGCACCGGGCGCGGTGGACACCCCATTGCTGCGCGCCCAGCCCGACGAGATCGTCGATTCCATCGCCAGCGTGCAGCCGATCTCGAGCCTGGCCAAGCCCGAAGACCTCGCCGCCACCATGCTGTTCCTCGCCTCCGACGACAGCAAGTACTACACCGGACAGACCCTGTCGCCGTCCGGCGGCCTCTACATGTAAACCCGCCCGGACGCACAGACAAAGAGAGCAACCATGAGCACACCCACGACCACCTTCGACCAGGACGCCCTGCGCCGCATCCGCACCACGATCGGCGAGGACATCGACGCCGGACACTACGACGGCGTGGTCATCGCCATCGCCCGCCACGGCGAGATCGGCATGCACGAGGCCATCGGATACGCCGACCGCACCACAGGACGCACCGCGACCGTCGACGACGTCTTCTGGATCTTCTCGATGACCAAGGCGTTCACCAACATTCTGGTCCTGCAGGCCATCGACCGCGGTCAGCTGGATCTGACCACCCGGGTCGTCGACGTGATCCCCGAGTTCGTCGGCCGCGACCCGTTCCGTGCCGCGAAGAAGGACCGCGTCAACGTCGGTCACCTGCTCACCCACCGCGCCGGTCTCGTCGCCACACCCACCCCCCTGCCGTACTCCGAAATCGGCAACCTCGACGCCGTCATCGACGCGATCAGTCAACTCGACGTCGTCGGCGAACCAGGGGGGACCTTCAACTACTCCCCCACCCTCAACCACGCGCTGCTCGGCGAGATGGTGCGCCGCGTCACCGGATACGGCAGCTACGGGGAACTGCTCACCACCGAACTCTTCGCCCCCCTGAAGATGACCGACACCGCACTCGGCGCCCCCAAGGCCTGGGCCGATCGGATGGTGCCCATCAAAGCCCACTTCCCTCCCGGGGGATGGCTCAAGTCGTCGGACATCGAGGTCATGCAGGAGATCGTCGTCGAGGGCGCGGAAATGCCGTGGGTCGGCGCGGTCTCGACCACCAGCGACATCCTGCGCTTCGCGGAAATGATCCGCCGCGGCGGCGAACTCGACGGCGTCCGCATTCTCTCGCCGAGCATCCTCGATCTCGCCACCACCCTGCAGACCGGCACAGCACCGAACGACCTGTATGCCATGCTGTGCCACGCCCGCGGGTGGGACGTGCCCCCCGGCAACTTCGGTCTCGGCTTCGCGCTGCGCGGCGAAGGGGTGTACCCGACGTTCTTCGGCGCATCCACCAGCCCACGCACCCACGGCAACTACGGCGCCGGCTCCACCCTGTTCTGGGTCGACCCCGACAAGGACCTGACCTTCGTGTGCCTGACCGCCGGAGTGATGGAGGAAGGCGACAACCTCGCCCGCTTCCAACGTCTGTCCACCATGGCCGCGGCCACCGCCCTCTGAACGGACCCCGACATGACCAGCACCTACGGGCAGCGCCCCGCTGCACCACCAGAATTCAATCCGCTGAGCGAGAGCGCCCTGCTCGACCCGGCCTCGATGTACGACCAGATCCGCACCGAGCGGCCCGTGTTCTGGCACGAGCAGCTCGGCACCTGGGTCGTCACTCGCCGCGACGACGTCGACACAGTCCTGATGGACTGGAAGACGTTCTCCTGCAGGGGTAACGGCGGAAACCTTCCCGTGCCCGAGCAATTCACCTCCATCGTCACCTCCGAGCTGATGGCGCACATCTCCATCAGCATGGACCCGCCGATCCACACCGAAATGCGTCGGGTCGCGCAACGCGGCTTCCTCAAGCCGGTCATCGACGCCCTCGAGCCGGAGATCGAAGCCCGCGCCCACCGCATCATCGATCGGCTCGCCGACCGCGGCACCGCCGAGCTGATGGAGGACTACTGCCTCGAGCTCACCACCCAGACACTGATGGCGCTGATGGATCTGCCGGACTCATACGAGCCGATGATGCGCCAACTGCGCGACGACCACTTCGCGGTCCTCGCCAGCGGACGAGAGCCGATGGAGGAGCCGCGCCGCACCGAGGTGTGGACGCGGTACACCAACGCGCAACTCGCGCTCCGCGAACTGGTGCGCGAACGCCGCGACAGTACCGCCTCCGATCTCATCTCGGTGATGGCCTCGGCACGCAACCGCGACGGCGAACCAACCCTGTCGGACGAGCGTGTCGCGCTTCATCTGTGCGAATTCTCGGCCGCCGGGACCGACACCACTGCCCAGGGCATGGCCAATGCTGTCATCTTCCTCTCCCGAAACGAAGACCAACTCGACCAGGCCCAAGCCGATCCGAGCCTGTGGCCGCGGGTGTTCGAGGAAACCCTCCGGCGGCGCCCGTCCGCCCCGTTCGCCTCCCGGCAGGCCACCCGTGACGTCGAGCTGTCGGGGGTCACCATCCCCGCCGGGGACATGGTGTGGGTGGCACTGGCCAGCGCCAGCAACGACCCCCAGCATTACCCGGAACCGAAGAAGTGGAACATCCACCGCGACGAGCCCACCGATCACTACGCGTTCACCAAGGGCCGACACACCTGTCTGGGCCAGCCGCTCGGCCGGACGCAGGGCACCGCCGGGGTCCGTGTCCTGTTCGAACGACTGCCCAGCCTGCGCATCGCTCCCGACTTCGCACAGGACTTCCTCCCCTTGGTCATGCTTCCGATCCGACGTAGCCTCGTCGCGACCTGGGACCCGGCCGACAGCACCACCGAATAACTCGCCGACAAGGACCTCCCCATGCAAACGACACCTGTGATCGACACCGACACGTCCCTGCCGACGTCGACGGAGAACCGTATGACGTTGACTGTCGCGGCACGGACCGTGGTCGCCGATGCTGTCGTGGAACTGACTCTGGCCCACCCTGCCGGGTGGCCGCTACCCCAGTGGACACCCGGTGCACACCTGGACCTGGTCCTCGGGCCGAACCTGGTGCGCCAGTATTCGCTGTGCGGCGACCCCGGTGACCGCTCGGCATACCGGGTCGCGGTCCTGCGTGAACCCGATAGTCGCGGAGGCTCCCTCGCGGTCCACGACATCCTCACTGTCGGGGCCATGCTCGATACCCAGGGTCCGCGCAACAACTTCGCGTTGGTCGACGCGCAGGAGTACTTGTTCATCGCCGGGGGAATCGGCATTACGCCGCTGCTTCCGATGATCGCCACCGCCGAGGCGCAGGGTATTCCGTTCCGGCTTGTCTACGGTGGGCGCGCACGGTCCTCGATGGCGTATGTCGAGCACCTCGAGAACCGCTATCCCGGACGGGTCACGATCTGTCCCCAGGATGAGGTGGGGCATCTGGATCTGCCGGCGATCCTCGGGGAGCACCGGCCGGGCCGCCGGGTCTTCACCTGCGGGCCGGGCCCTTTGCTCGATGCCATCAACTCCTATTGCACCTCGTGGCCGGCAGGCGCGGTGAACATGGAGCGGTTCCGCGCCAAGGCCGCCGACCCGGGGAGCGTCGACACCGAATTCGAGGTCGAACTGGCGCTAACGGGCGTCACGGTGTCGGTTCCGTCCGACCGTTCGATCCTCGACGTCGTCGAGGAGGCCGGCGCGCTCGTGGTCTCCTCGTGCCGGGAGGGAACCTGCGGCAGCTGTGAGACACCGATCCTCGAAGGTGAAGCCGACCACCGGGACTCGCTGCTCACCCAGGAGGAGAAAGACGCCAACGAGACGATGTTCATCTGCGTCTCCCGGGCCTGCTCGAAACGGATCGTCCTCGACCTGTAACGCCCACACCGCGGAGCAAATGCTCTGGACCTGACACGCACAAGGAATGCCGGAGGACTTGCCGTGAAGAATCAGAGTTGGATTGTGGACCGGGCGTCGACCGGCACCTACGATCCCCGCTGTTTCTGCCTGATAGAAGGTCCGATTCCCTCAGCTCCAGACGGCAAGATCGTGGTACAGACGCTGCTGATGTCCCTCGACCCGACGAACCTCAACTGGCTCAAACTCGATCCTCAATTGCAGGCGATACCGTTCGGCATCGGATATCCGATGATCGGTGTTTCCATCGGTGTCGTCATCGAATCCCGCGCACCTGCCCACGCCGTCGGTGACGTCGTGACGGGAATGTGGGGGTGGCGACGATTCGACGTCGTCGATCCCCTGCTCGTGCATCCGGCGAAACCTGCTACGGAAATGTCGTTTGAGCAACAACTGGCGATCTTCTCGCACGTCGGGCGCGCAGCGGCCGGTGGCATGACTCTCATCGGTGAAGTGAAGCCGACCGATGCGGTGTTGGTGTCCGGGGCCGCCGGGGCCACGGGCTCGTTGGCCGCCCGAATCGCGAAGGCGCAGGGCTGCCGCGTGGTTGGCATTGCCGGTGGACCGGACAAGTGTGAGTTCCTTCTGGACGAGTTGAACTCGACGGTGCGATCGACTACAAGCAAGAAAACATTCGCGAGGCCGTCCACCGGCACTTCCCGGGCGGTGTCGACCTGTTCTTCGACAATGTGGGTGGGGAAGAAATCGATGCCGTCCTGACGAACATGGCAGTAGGGTGTCGCATTGTTCTGTGCGGAGCGATTTCTCAGTACAACATTAGCGAACCGTCCAATCTCTACGGTGTACAGAATTTACCGTTGCTCATTTTCCGCAGCGCACGCCTACAAGGATTTGTTGCGGACTTCGGTCCACGCAACCACGTCGTCGACAACCTGCTCGACGACCTTACACAACGCGGACAGTTGATTGCGCGCACACATGTCGTCGATGGCTTCGAGAATGTTCCCGACGCGTTGGCTCTGCTACTCAACGGGAAGAACCGAGGAAAATTGCTGGCACAGGTTTAATTCGACAATCCCAGGATAGTCGGCTGGGTCGCAGCCCCATGCCCGTCTGGGCGGACCGGCAGCTATCACGATCCGGTTCCCCGTCCCCCGCTGGCCGCTATTCGGCCTCGAAACCCCACACACAGAAGGACAATGATGACAGCGAGTGCAAACCGCGCGGTGACCTATGTCGGCCCCGGCAAGGTCGAAGTGCGCGAGATCGAGTTCCCGAAACTCGAACTGCGGGACGGTCCCGGCGTCAACCCGGCCAACGTCGGACGCAAGTGCGAGCACGGAGTCATACTCAAGGTGGTCTCCACCAACATCTGCGGAAGCGATCAGCACATGGTCCGGGGCCGCACCACCGCCCCTGAAGGACTGGTCCTCGGGCACGAGATCACCGGCGAAGTCGTCGAAGTCGGCCGCGACGTCGAATTCATCAAGGTCGGCGACTTGTGCTCGGTACCGTTCAACATCGCCTGCGGACGGTGCCGCAACTGCAAGGAACGCAAGACCGGCATCTGCCTCAACGTCAACCCCGACCGGCCCGGATCAGCATTCGGGTACGTCGACATGGGCGGCTGGGTGGGCGGCCAGGCCGAATACGTGATGGCACCCTACGCCGACTTCAACCTGCTGAAGTTTCCCGACAAGGACCAGGCGTTGGAAAAGATCCGCGACCTGACCATGCTCTCGGACATCTTCCCCACCGGCTATCACGGCGCTCTCACGGCCGGCGCGCGCGCAGGATCGACCGTCTACGTCGCCGGCGCCGGCCCGGTCGGACTCGCCGCCGCGGTCGGTGCGCAGCTCCTCGGCGCCGCGGTCGTGATCGTCGGCGACCTGAATACCGAACGCCTTGCCCAGGCTCGCTCGTTCGGTTGCGAGACCATCGACGTCTCCGGGGGCGCCCCGCAGGACCAGATCGAGCAGCTGCTCGGCGTCCCCGAGGTCGACGCAGCAATTGATGCCGTCGGTTTCGAAGCGCGCGGTCACGGCGGCGACGCCGGGCACGAACAGCCCGCCGCAGTGCTCAACTCGTTGATGGAGCTGACCACCGCCGGTGGCGGCATCGGCATCCCCGGACTGTACGTCACCGGGGACCCGGGCGCCGCCGACGATGCTGCCAAGGCCGGAGCGCTCTCGTTGAGCTTGGGAACCGGCTGGGCCAAGTCGCTGTCGTTCGCCACCGGACAGTGCCCGGTCATGAGCTACCACCGAGAGCTGATGAACGCGATCCTCGCGGACCGGGTACAGATCGCCAAAGCCGTCAACGCGACCGTCATCACGCTCGATGATGCACCGCGCGGCTACAGCGCCTTCGACAGCGGGGTGGCCCAGAAGTTCGTCATCGATCCTCACGGGATGATCGCCGTCTAACCCGGCGCTTCTCCGTTTGCACGCACACCGGCAGTCCGTCCCCCACTCCCGACTGTCGCTACCCATCCCCCGGGCGGCGGGGATCGGGTCGCCGCCGGTGACCTGCCTCCTCCACCCCGGCCGGTATGGCCTGTTTTCGATATCTCACCGGCGCAGAAACCCCGCCGTCTCCCCGGCCACACACCGGAGGGGACGGCGGGGCTTCATCCTCACCGGGCGGGCGTACAAGGGCACCGCTGAGTAAACACACCTGCGTCAGTGAAAACGTCCGCTCCGTCCGCTACAGGTAGGTCCGGGTTCTCCGGTAGCCGCCCCCAGCGGCGGCTTTTCATAGAGGCGTCCGGCACGCCACTGCGGAGCCGCACCATATCGATCAATGACAACAACGCCAGCAGGGCGCGCCGGAGCAGCGACGGCGCTCCGCGGAGGCCCCGGCCGGAGCACCGCTACGAGTCAGCACGGCGCTCGCGGATCTGCAACGAGCCGTCAACCGACGAACCGCAGGTCGGATGATCCGATCACCACGAGACCGCCGATCAGCAGTAGATCCGCTGCAGCACAGCTCACCATCTGCGACCGGTTCGAGTGGATGCCCGGCTGCCGCCGAACGCAACAGCACACATCAGCACGTCGTCGGCACGCAGTTCACCTTTCACTGGACGGTCCCGGGACGCTGGTGGCCAAGCGTCCGGATGCAGAGTCGGCGTCGAACGCTCCACTCGGGCCATGGGTCAACACGATCGCGCTGGGCGGTGGCACCGCCCAGCGCGTCCGGGGTCCGATCGGCTCAGCGAGCTTTTCGGTAGTAGCCGGTCTGCGATGATCTTGCGCTGGATCTCGCTGGTGCCTTCGAAGATCGTAGTCAGTCGCGCATCGCGCCAATACCGTTCGACTCGTCGTTCGGTGGTGTAGCCGTTGCCACCGTGCAGCTGACTGCCCAGATTTGTCACCTCCACTGCCATCTCGGTGGCCAGTAGTTTCACCATCGCAGCTTCACGCACGCACGGCTGGCCGGCATCTATCTTGTGGGCCACACGCTGGTAGAAGGCGCGAGCCTGCTCGACCTTTGCGGCCATTTCGGCCAGGGTGAAGCGCAGGTACTGAAAGTCACCAATCGGCCGCCCGAACTGCTCCCGTTCTTGCAAGTAGACAATGCAATCTTCGACCGCACCGCGAGCGAGTCCCACTGCGCGGGCCGCAGTTTGCACCCGAGCAGTGTTGAGCTCCGCCTCGACCGCTTTGAAGCCGGCGGTTGAGACAGCGGCGGTCTCGGTGAGCGGAGTGGAATCTCCCGCCGGCTTGGGGAATTGGCCAACAGCTTGTTGGCCAATTGCGTTGCGATTCCAGGCTTGCTCTCCACCGTATGCACTGCAGAATGGTCCGAATTAGCCCGAGCATATCGGGTAAGGCTGATCGAAAACCGCCGGAGAGTCTGTCGATCACCTTCGTGTAAAAGCCCTGCATTGGTTGACATCTTGACCTGGACCAAATCTCACGGCATCTCTGCACGCCAAGATGTCAACAGAGTGGGCAGTTCGTGGCGCTATTCTGGGAGAATTGCGGAAACGAGGTTCGGGACAGCGGAAATGTCTGGAACATTAAGGAAATCCGGGCGAGCGTACGCGGGATTCGGGTACTGGTAGTAGCCTTCCCCGGTTTGCATACCATGCAAATTCTTGTCGAGGAAGTTTTCCTTGATGTAATCAGCGTTGGCACTCATCTGCGTATCGCCACTCTCCTTGCCCCAGTGAGCAAGAACGTCGTACGTGGTCTTCATGCCGATTATATCGATCATGCCGAGCGGACCCATCGCGGCGCCGAGAAACATGAATGTACGATCGATGTCCTCAGGATCTCCGATGTCGTTGGTGACCAATGTCTGGGCTGCGTTGAGCAGGGGAACGGTCCACGTGTTGACGAGGTAACCGTTCTGTTCTCTACGTACCGGGATGGGCACCATCCCGATCTCGATCGCGAATTCGGTCACCTCGGTCACTGTTTTTCGGGCAGTACCTGCGTGGGCCATGATCTCTCCGAGGTTCATCCTCCAGATCATGTTCGCAAAGTGCAATGCACAGTACTTCTCGGGGCGACCGGTGTCCGCAGCGAAGTCGCGAGGAAGGAAAGTCGAGGAGTTCGTTACGACTAATGTATGTGAAGGTAGGATTTCCGCCATCTCCTTGTACAATTTGGTCTTCACGTCCGGGATCTCCGGTACAGCCTCGATCACAAGGTCCGCCTGCCCGACGGCAGCTGCAAGATCTGTTGTGTAGGTCAGTCGATCTCGCGTCGCGGCGATATCTTCTTCGTTGGCGCCGACGTCCGCTAGGTAGATTGCAGCGTAACGCTCATGAGCTGCTTTACTGCGCTCGATGGCATCGTCTGAAATGTCGTAGGCGGTGACGGATTTACCCTTAAAGGCACTTTGCCAGGCGATCTGCCCACCCAACACACCCGATCCGAGCACTGTCACGTTATCTACATGAGACATAGGTTCCTTCTTTCGTCGACGAATATGGCGCAAACGCGCGCGGGAGGAAGTTCATCAATTGACAGCATCCGTGAGATCGAACACCGAGTTGACCGTCGGGTCGAATCAGGAAACCATCGATGTGACCGTTGACACAGGATACGATTGGTTTCCGAAAGTTCGCTTGTACCATGACGCCAAATGTTTTGCGCTGATTGTTATGGAGTGACAACGCCGCGCCCGGTCTCAAGCGAGGTCCGGCGCTTGGGGTACACCGCGGATAGTTTCGCTACAGTCATACGATCGCAGTGGAGGTGGCGCACGATTACCCATAGTTGGTCTACGAAGCGAGCCAATGTGGTTCCGTATCTTTCGAATACTTCTTCCTCGGGGACGCCTCCGTACGGTGCCCAGTTCAAAGCGAGATTGAGTAGTGATCCGGCGTCACCTGGGTGATTGTGTACGTGCATTTGCGGATTGTCGTTTGCGATCCTGCGTTGTCTCTCTTCGTGATAGCGATGTGAGAGTTCGTCGAATAGCACCTGTGCTAGTTGTGTGGGATCAGTTCTCGGTGAGTACGAACGCCGGTAGGTGGTCATGTGCTTTTCCGGCCGTTTGGGAAGCGCTGAGGCTTGGATAGTTGGTGAATGAGCCAAGGGTTCGATCAAGCGGGGCGGGTAGGCACAACCTCAGCGAATCATCCTCAATCCCGACTGTTTGCAGCGAACCGAAGCCAGCATTGGGAATACAAACTTTCATGCGTCGGACAATGTGCGGATGCCGAGTTTCCTTACGTGGGGCCGATCGTCGCGCGAAAATCTGAAAACGACGCGATGTCCGTTGCTAGTTTTCACCGAGATGAGCACCAGCACGGACATTCGTGTGCGTGTCCTGCGTGGACTCGAACCAGGTGGAGATTGTGCCGATGATTTGCGGGCGCCTCCATGCCAGGCCTTCACGGATCCCCTCGGGAAGTTCTGCAGAACGCCAACTTGAGCGGCGTACGGTCAGGTGAGTTCGCGTTTGAGGATCTTCCCGGTGGCGGTCGTGGGCAATGAGTCGACGATGTCGATGATCCGGGGATACTTGTATGCCGCCATCTGTTCTCTGCTCCAATCGATAAGCTCATCACCGGTTAGTGTGGCTCCGGCGTTGGGGATCACAAACGCCTTGATTTCCTCGCCATGACGTTCGTGCGGAACCCCGATGACCGTGGCGAGGCTGATACCTGGGTGAGTCATCAGGACTTCCTCGATCTCCCTTGAATAGACGTTGAAGCCGCCGCGGATGATCATGTCCTTGGATCGGTCGACGATGAAATAGAAGCCGTCGTCGTCCTTTCGGGCAAGGTCCCCGGTACGGAACCAACCGCCGCGGATGGCCTCCGCCGTGGCTGCAGGGCGCCCGTAGTAGCCCTTCATGATGTTGTGGCCTTTGACTGCAATCTCGCCGACTTCGCCGATTGCGGCAATCTCATTCCACTCGTCGTCGATGAGCTTGACCTCTACACCCCAGACCGGGAGACCGATGGAACCGGGGCGCGAACCGCGGTCGGGGTCATTGAAGGTTGCCAGCGGTGATGTCTCGGAGAGTCCGTAGCCTTCCAGAATCTGCACGCCGAACTTGTCTTGCACCCGGGAGATGATGTCGGCAGGAAGACTCGCGCCCCCTGAGAGACCGATCCGTAGGTTACGGGCGATCCGCTCGACGTCGACATCGTCGGTGAGCGATTCGAGCAATCCCCACCACATCGTCGGAACACCGGCGAAGAACGTGATGTCTTCTCTCTGGAAGAGATCGATGACCTGACTAGCATCAAAACGTGGGATCAGGTGCAGCGTGGCGCCCGTCGAGAAGCCGGCATGCATCTGTACCGTCGCACCGAAAGTGTGGAAGAGTGGGAGTGCCACGATGTGCGTATCCGTGGTCTTATTATCGAAGAGTCGATTGCAGGTGAGGGCGTTCAAGAGCGTATTGGCGTGAGACAGCTCCGCACCCTTGGGTTGGCCTGTAGTGCCGCTGGTGTAGAGGATGGTGGCGGTGTCGGTGGCCTCGGTGGGGACAGACTCGAATACATCCGACCGCCCGGAGAGGGCCTGTCCGAGCGTCTCGACGCCGTCGATTGGGCTTGACGCGGCTGGGTCTGCGGTAATGAGGAAGAAGTTCGCGGTGGTCGACTCCTGGAAGCCGGCGTATCCCACCATTCCGATTGGGAGTTCTTCGGTGCCCTCGAAACAGAAGAAGGCCACGGCGTCGGCATCGGTCAGGTGATAGGCCACCTCTCGTCTCTTGAGCAAGATGTTCAGCGGAACAACAACACACCCAGCCTTGAGGACGCCGTAGTAGACGATGGGGAACCAGGGGAGGTTGGGGCTGCTCAGCGCCACCTTGTCGCCTGGTTGGACCCCCCGTTCCACCAGCAGGTTCGCAACCTGATTCGCCGCTCCGTCAACCTGTGCGTACGTCAGCTTGGTGTTGCCCAGGACCAGCGCATCCTTGGATGGATATCTACGCGCTGAATCCTCAAGGAGGACAGACAGGTTCAACATGATTCTCCTGAGGTCGTCAATAGTTGTACTGCTCCGCGGTGAAGCCTTCACGCGAAGTCGGTTGAGTTCAGCGTGATACAGACGGGCAAACCTTGGCCGGACACGCAATCAGATCCGGCGGCACCGTGATGGGAGCTGAGATGGCATCGAGATGTGTGCGCGATCACAACACTGGGTGTTGCACTCTCACTGGAACGGATCGATGAGGATCTTCGCGTGGCGCTCGGGATCACTGAGGTCGTTGAACGCCTGTGCGACGCCGTCGAGGCCGACGGTCGCAGTGTGCAGGGGTGACGGGTCGACCTTGCCGGAGGCGATCATGCCCAGCGTTTGGCTGAACTCTGCGGGGTCGTAGCCGAAGACGAAGCGCAGGTCGATCTCTTTGCTGAGGGCAACAGCTGGTCGGAACCTGTCGACCTCGGTGCACATTCCCACCACTGTCACCAGTGTACGAAGCGGCGCGTTGGCGATAACGTGATCGATGATTCCGGGGACGCCGGCACATTCGAATACGACGGGGCCGCTCGGGGTTTGCCCGAGTCGATCGGCGCCGAAGAAGATCTTCTCTATCGAGAGCATCGGGATCCTACGCACGGCTTTGGTCATCTCGAGTGCGAACGCGAGGAGTTCCGGTGTCGAGTTGACCGGGCTCTTGAGTGTGAGGGTGTCCCAGGGCGATTGAACCTTGGGGTCGACGACCACATCGGCACCGCACTGGCTGGCGAGCTTCCGACGGCCGGGCGAGAGATCGGAGGCGATGACCTTTGTGACCCCCGCGGCCTTGAGCATCAGGATCACTGCCAGGCCGATGGGCCCGCATCCGATGACGACAGCGGGGCGCTTCTTGCCTATTCTCGATCGACGTACTGCGTGCCGTGCGACGGTGAGGGGCTCGGTGAACGCGGCCTTGTCGTGGGAGACGCCGTCAGGAACGGGGAATGTCAGCGCTTCCTCTACAAGGGTGTATTCGGCGTAACCGCCTGCTGCATGGCTGTCGAAGCCCGTCATATGCATTCCTACCTCCGTCTGCAGGACGGGCAACGCTGTCACCGTCGTCCCTGCGGCCCAACGGCCGCGGGTCTTCGGGCCGTATGACACCACCTCGCCTAGGAGCTCATGGCCGAGAATGACCTCTTGGTTCGGAAGGATCGCGGTCGCGTAGCCCGATTCGAGCAACAACGCGTTCACCTCGGTGGCGTCCTTTTTGGCATGCAGATCCGATCCGCAGATCCCGGTCCGCAGTACTTTGATCAGGACCTGGCCCGGACCTGGTTCGGGTGTCTTCACCTCACGAACGCTGAGTTCGCCCTCCGTACAGACAACGGCCTTCATCGCGTCCTTCTCCTATCGATGGAAATTGAGTCCTGAGCGCGAGAGACGCACAGGATCATGTGGTCGTCGCATTCGTATTCGGTCAGAACGTTGCGATACGGACTCATGATGTCGGGGCGTCCGCAACAGCGTCCGCCCGTATCGCCGCGGGCGACGTCACCAGATAGGCGACGGCCTGTTATGCCGAGCCCTCATGGGACGGATGATAGGTCGGCAGGAGTACTTCCAAAACCTTCACGAACCAGTGTTCACCTTCAACGAACCGGAGGTGACGGATGTTGATGTAGTACGAGGAGAAGCGCCCACCCGGCCTCGACTCGAACGGCAATCCGGCCGGCCGAAATTCACGTTGCGGGCGGGAAGCGCGACCTTACTGGGGTCGCTGCGGCGCTGTGGTCTGATGGTCATCTCGAATCTTCGTCCTGCTGCGTGATGGTGCTGATGAACTCGGTGACGAGGGTGGTGATCAGGGTGGGGTTCTGCTCCACCACCCAATGGTTGCCCGGAATCGCGTGCGTGCACAGGCGGTCCACGAACGGCTTTGGTGCTTCGAGTCCGAGCGGAACGGTCACGTGGGCGTCGTCGGTCGGGGCGAGAACCTGCACCGGACACACCGCTCGAGTGGGACGTGGCGTGAGCAGGTGGCGAAAATTGGCGCGGTACAACCCGATCCCGTTTATTGCGTCACGCCGTGACCGGCGTCCGGACGGGATCTGACGGTCGGTCGGCACGCCGATGTTCTCGGATCGCGAGACCATTTTCTCGACGACACCGCGCCGCACCAGCAGTTCGGGGAGGAAAGGGAGTTGGAACGCGACGATGTACCAGGAGTCAACCAGTTGACGTGCGAACTTACGCGGGTGACGGTGCCCACGTCGCAACCACGCACCGGCCATGTCCAGGCCCGGCCCCGAGACTGACGTGAAAGACGCCAGTTTGTTGGCAAACGCTGAATCGGATACGGCGGCCCAGCTTTGGATCGATCCCCAGTCGTGGGCGACCAGATGAACGGGTGAGTCGGGACTGGTCAGGGAGATGACGGTGGCGAGATCGTCTCGCAATTGGGACATCGCATACCCGCCCCGCTTGGCGGGTTGCCCTGATGCTCCGGTACCGCGCACGTCGTATGTGACGACGTGGAAGTCGCCGGCCGTTAGAGCGATTACCGGTTCCCAGACCGAGTGGTCGTCGGGATATCCATGGACGAACAGCACCGTTGGCCGATCGCTGTCGCCGTACTCGTAGATCGCGAGCTTGACGCCGTCGGTGGCGTCGGCGAATCGCGTTGGCTCACCTGGCCGAGTGGCTTTGTCGGCGGTGGGTGCGGGGGTCTCATGCGTGGTCGGTGCGTTGGTCACTGGACGGCTTCTTTGACTTGCTCGGTCGCGTCGTCCGCGAAACCGGCGGCAGGTGAAGCGGCCGACGTGAAGCGAAGCTCGGGGTCGTCGATCGGGTCCTTGCCGAGAACGATCCGGTCGTGGTTAAAATCCTGGGGAGCTTGCCACGGTCCGTGGGTGCCCTGTTTGGGGAACAAGTGCATCGCCCGGTTGATGTAGCCCGCGTCGAATTCGAAGAATCGCTTGACCGGCATCGAACTGTCCGAGACGACGGGTACGACGCTGGAGTAGCCGTTCTCGCTCATGTGGTCGAGAAGTCGGCAGAACCACTGTGCGACGAGGTCTGCTTTGAGAGTCCACGAGTGGTTGATGTACCCAACGGTGAACGCGAAGTTCGGGAGGCCGCTCACCATCGCGCTCTTGTAGATGACGTGATCGGGTAGATCGATCCGTTGGCCGTCCACCTCGAATGCGATCTTTCCGAAAGGCACCATATTCAGACCCGTGGCGGTGACGATGATGTCGGCGTCGAGCCGTGTGCCTGATTCGAGTTCGATCCCGGTTTCAGTGAACCGCACGATCTTGTCGGTGACAACCGCCGCGCGGCCCTTCGCGATTGCTTTGAACAGGTCACCATCTGGGACCGTGCACATGCGCTGGTCCCACGGGTCGTACTCCGGATGGAAGTGAGTGTCGACGTCGAAGCCCTCCGGGAGCGCGGCGGCCGTGATTTTGCGGACGAGTGCCCGAGCCTGTCGAGGGAACTTCCGGCTGCCCTTGTAGACGAGATTCCCTTTCCGAATGCTGATCTCACGGGAGATCGAGTAGGCAGTCTTCTCGGGGAGGATTCTTCGGAGAGTGTTAGCGAGCGGATCCTTGCGTGGGATGGGAATCACGTAGGACGGGGATCGCTGCAGCATTGTGACGTGCTCGGCCTCCTCCGCAATCGACGGCAGAAGTGTGACCGCGGTGGCGCCACTTCCGATGACCACAACCTTCTTGCCCGAGTAATCCAGGTCTTCGGGCCAATGCTGCGGGTGGACGATCTGTCCCTCGAAGTCATCACGGCCCGCGAAGTCCGGCGTGAAACCCTCGCCGGCGTCGTAATAGCCGGCGGCCGAGAACAACATCGACGCGGTCACGTCGTGTCGGACTCCGTCACTGACGCGCTCGAGGGTGACCACCCAACGCTGCTCGGGTGTCGAGAAATCCGCCCGAACGACCGTGAAACCGAGATGGATGTGGCGCTGCAGACCGTTTTCGCTGACGGTTTCCCGGAGGTAGTCGAGGATCTCGTGGGCGTCGGCGATCGAGTTGTCACGGCGCCATGGCTTGAAACCGAAGCCATACGCCTGCATATCGGAATCCGATCGAATCCCGGGGTAGCGGAATAGATCCCACGTACCGCCGAGCGATTCGCGCCCATCGACGATCGCGAAGGTTCGGCCGGGCTGTGAATGCTTGAGAGTGTATCCCATCCCGATCCCGGAGAGGCCGGCGCCGACGACGAGGACGTCGACGTGATCGAATGCGAGGCCCGAATCAGGCGCATGGGCTTTAGGCATGTCAACTCCCGTAGTTGAGCTTCAGTGTGACGATGCTTACAAGCCTCGCAACCAGGCGGCGGGAAAACTTGTCCTCAGACGACATAATTTTGCCATTTGGCGACAGTGCCAAGTGGGCGTCGGTTGCGCCGACCACCTAGAGGATCGGATCCTCCGGGCGGCTACCGCGGCGCCGTTTGAGCAGGTCGCGCGGCGATTCGCCGTACCAGCGGCGGCAGGCCCGGGTGAAGCTGCTCTGTTCGGCATAGCCCAGGGCCGAGGCGAGCTGCGAGGCCTGCAAGCCGGTTGCGGCGAGCTCCCAGGCTGTCGCCCGTCGAACCTCGTCGAGTATCTTCTCGAAGGTCGTGCCTTCGGCCGCAAGTTCGCGTTGCAGCGTGCGCTCATGCAGTGACACCGCTCGGGCCACCCGGCTGAGACCCGCCTCGCCGACCAGCAGCAAGCGCCGCGTGACGTCGCGGACATGCTCGGCCAGCGCCACGCCGGAATGGACCCGGGCCAGATATTCCTGAGCAAGTGCGAGTGCGGCTTCGTCGCGATCCTCGATGACGCGGGTGAGATGTGCCGGCGACAGGTGAATAGCGTTCTGACTCTGGCCGAACTCCACGGGGCAAGCGAACACGTCGAAGTAGGACTCCAATGGTGCGAGCCGTTCATGCTGGAACGTGACCTTTATCGGGATCACTCTGTCGCCGCTCATGACGTTGATCGCGTTCATGGCCAGTGTTTGGCTCTTCTCCACCGTCTGGCGCCGGTCGAAGTCGTTGTGGAGGATCGTCGAGTACGAGTAGATCGCCGATCCCGCCGAGGTGGTCAGCCGCGCAGTGTCGGCCGGAGCGAGGTTTCCGAGGAAGCGACAGACGTTGGTGATCGCTTCGCCCACTGTCTCAGCATTCCGCAGGATGACGCTCAGCGGTCCCAGCGATGCGATGCTCTGCATGCCACCGAGACGCAATCCGAAGTCGAGACAGTCGAACTCGCGGGCGGCGTGTCCGAGAACCGCGGCCGCGTCTTCGTAGCGGACATATCGGTCGAAGTCGCCGACTGCGAGCGGATCGATGCCGTGGGACCGGAGGAGAGCGTCGGCATCACCTCCGAGTTCGGTGATGAGCTCGTCTACCCGGGAGATCGCCGAACCTCGCGTCAAGACAGCCACGGATCCCAGTGTGGGCGCAGTGTCGCACAAAGACAAGTTTTGGCCGGGGTGGTTCTCAATTATCGGGCGAGTCACTGCAGCCGCGTTTACCCTTGAGCTTGCCGGTGCGACGGCGCAGGTTCCGTCCGCATCACCACATCAGATCTGACTAGCAGGGTCAAATACCAGGGGTTCTCGTCAAGGTTAGATGACACAACTCAGCCTGTGGAGGCTAATAGGTTGTGACGCAATCAGTTTCATCGTCAGGAGCGAATGCACCCGAATCGACTGTCTCGATGTCGTGCCTGTGAGATGACATCCTGGAACGATGATGCGCTCGCGCCGCCCGTCTGTAGTTCGTCATCTCCCGTCTTCACCCAGCTGAAACGCGCGAAGCCCGACGAAGAGCTCCGCGGCCTGCGCCGGATTCATAAAATCCCTACCGGTCAGGTCGCCGATCCGCCGGAGTCGATAGAGGACGGTGTTGCGGTGGTAGTGCAGGCGCGCGGCGGCGTCACTCGTGGACCCCTTGGATGCGAACCAGGCGTCGAGCGTCGCCAGCAGGCTGTTTCGCTCGACCTCGGGCAGATCGAGTAGCGACCCGAAGATCTGACGGACAGCGATGCGGCTGCTGTCGGGATGGGTCGCTAGCAACAGCGGCACCGGAACCGCGCCAAAACGTGTGACAGCACTGTCGTCAACGCGCGCGCAAGCCCGCGCCAACCTGGCCTGGGCAACAGCCTTGGCCGTTCCGGACGGCGAAGTGAACATCTCGCTGACCCCCACCGCGCCGGATACGTCCAGATGCGCGACCACCTCGTTGACTATCGCGTCCGACCGCCCGAACAGCAGACCGAGAACGCCGTCGGCCTCCGAATCCCACACCGCGCCTACCTCACGCGTGGAGAACTCGAGCCGGTCCGAATCCGCGGAAATCACCACGAAACTGCCACGTTCGGGAATCCGCAAGGTATGCACAGCGGCTGCCACCGCAGACCGATTGGACGCGTGGTCGCCGAACAGTGCTCGAATAAGACGTCGCCGCGACTCGGCATCCTCCTCGCTTCGGGCGTCGACCGTGTGTCGATAGGCCTCGGCGGCCGCATCCGAACACACATCGACCATCGCCCAGATCTGGGCGGCCATATCGAGCAGCGCGCGCGTCGCCTCCGCCTCCGACCGGTTCATCAGTTCTTCCCAGATCAGCCGACCGCCCAGACGGAAGGCGTGCAACAGGGCGGCGAGCGGAACACCCTGTTCGGCTTTGAGCCGCCCAGCCTCGGCGGCCGACTCGAGCTCCGGCTCGACCTCGCCCGCCAAACAGGTGATCATCGCCAGCAGGTTGGCATGACACGCGTCATACAGCTGCTCGCGGGTCAGCAAGGATGACTCGAGGTAGCCGCGCTCGGCGGACAGTATGCGTGCAACCAACTCCGAAGCCATGCCATCCACCGTTGTCAGCAGCGGGAGAAGCAGGGTGTTCCGCACATGCACGGGTTTCGCGGCCGCTCTCGACATGGGGCCAGCCTAGACCCGAACTGGTGGACACCACGAAGTTGTGCAACGGCACAACCAGACGCGGATGTTGACGAGCAGCGGCCCATAGCGGACCAGGGCCCGACGAGACCACAATCCATATACCGCGCCGCGGTTCCCACCCCCAGCACAGAGACGAGTGATCGCAGTGCCCAACGAAACCGGTTCCGACATGCACGTCACGAACACCCCCACAGGACACCCGACCGTCGACCGGGCCCTCGACGAGCTGAGCACTGGCGAGAAAACATGGGCGTCGCTGCCCCTCTCTGCTCGACGGGCGCTGCTCGAGCGGGTTCGGGACCTCACCGCCGCCCACGCCGAGGAGTGGGTCACCGCCGCCACCGCGATCAAAGAGCTCGACCCCTCGTCCCCACTGGTCGGAGAGGAATGGATCTCCGGTCCCTACGCATTCGCCGGCGGTGCCGCCACGCTGGCACACAGCCTGGCCTCCCTCGAGACCGGCACCAGCCCCATCGCCGCCGCGACATTCGGATCCGCGCCGGGTGGTCGCACAACGGTCCGAGTCCTTCCCCTCGGCATCTTCGACCGGCTGCTGCTGAACGGATTCAGCGCCGAGGTATGGCTGCAGCCGGGAACCGACGTCGAGCGCGCCAGGCAGACCGCCGGCCTCGCCCAGCTCGATCCGGCCCACACCCACGGCATCGGCGCCGTGCTGGGTGCAGGCAACATCATGTCCATCGCACCGCTGGACACTCTCTACGAACTCTTCGCACACAACCGCGTCGTCGCACTCAAGCTCAACCCGATCACAGACCCGATGCTCCCGGTCTTCACCAAGGTCCTCGCACCACTGATCGAGGTAGGAGCAGTTCGTGTGCTCACCGGAGGAGCCGAGCTCGGCACCTACCTGGTCAACCACGCGGCGGTCCACCATGTGCACATGACCGGTAGCTCAATCACCCATGACACCATCGTCTTCGGCCCGGGCCAGGAGGGTGCCGCCCGTCGAGCGGCCAACGATCCCGTGCTGAACAAGCCGATGACGAGCGAGCTCGGCGGCGTGTCACCCACAATTGTGCTACCCGGCGAGTGGAGCGACGCCGACATCAAATACCAGGCGGAACACGTTGCCACGCAACGTCTCCACAACGGCGGATACAACTGCGTTGCCTCGCAGGTCGTCGTGCTCTCATCCAAGTGGAAGCAACGCGACCAGTTCGTGGCCGCCCTGCGCACGGCGCTGAACAACACTCCCGGTCGCAACCCCTACTATCCCGGGAGCGCCAACCGCGTCGAAGCGGCCCTCACGGCCTATCCTCATGCCGACAAGCTCGGAAGTGGACGGGTGCTGATCCACGACATCGACCCGACGGACGAGGCCACACTCCTGCAGACCGAGTACTTCGCGCCGGTTCTCGGCATTGTCGAACTCCCCCACGCTGATGAAGCATTCGCGGCTGCGGCCGTGCGCACGGCCAACTCCGACTTCGTCGGAACCCTCGGAATCAACATCATCGCCCACCCCCGATCGATCCAACAGATGGGCACCGGGTTCGACATACTCTTGGCGGAGCTCAACTACGGAACGATCGCGGTGAACGCCTGGACCGGTGTCGGCTTCCTGACCGCCGGCGCCACCTGGGGCGCATTCCCGGGCCATACAATCGACGACATCCAAAGCGGAATGGGCATGGTCCACAATGCCCTGCTCATCGACGGAGCCGAACGCACAGTTGTCCGCGGACCGTTCCGCCCGGCGCCGCGATCGATCGTCAACGGCGAATGGACCATCTCGCCCAAGCCGCCATGGTTCGTCACCAATCGAACCGCCGCCACCACCGGTCAACTACTGACGGCATTCGCCGCGAAACCGTCTTGGACGAAACTTCCCGGCATCTTCGCGTCCGCCCTCCGCGGATAGAAGAGGAACACCGCGCCGCCACAACATCTCCGCCAACTCTGTCGAGTCGGTAAGGGCTCCTCGGGGAACCGTACTCGCCAAACGGCTCAGCGCAGATCCACGCAACTCCGTCGTCACGCTGGAAGCGGGACCGGAAGACAACAACATATTCGCCCGCATGCCGACGGCCTTCTCCACACTATTCCGAAGCGACGTCGAGTGGAACTACCACACCGAGGCACAGCCGCAGCGTGTCATGCCTCAGATCGAACTGAGTCACCCAATCCCGGTTTAGCCTGTCAATACCGTTCAGTTAGTGAACAATGATGGTGCATTTCGGCGGCTGGGTGGGTTGTGGATGGTGTTGGTGGTGCGCACGTTTGGCTGCCCATTTGAGGACTTTCGTTTGACGACCCGGGGTTTGGCGCAGTGGCGGCGTACCGGGTTGATACGGCGCAGTAGTTTGGCGATGCCCTGATTCCACAATCTGGTGGCGACGTTGCGGCTAGGAGGGGGAAGAGAGCTGTGGGACAGTGATCTTCGGGTGATCCGCAAGGCGGCGACGAAGGACATCCGGTCCGGGTCGTGACTGCCGGCGGTCGCGGCATCGCGCATCAGGGTGCGAATGGCGTAGTGACAGCACAGGTGCCCCCAGATTTCCTGCCGGACCAACGGTGGGGATTTCGACCGCAGCACGGCGCGTGGTCACCAGATCCCGGGTCGGTTGGTGGTGTGCCGCATCCCCGACCTGCGACCGCCCAAGGACCAGGGACAGGGCACGTTGTTCGACGTGTGTCGGTTCCACACGTTCTTCACCACCACCGACCCCGACGACCTCGATACCGTCGCCGCCGACAAGACTCACCGTCAGAACGCCATCATCGAGCAGCTGCACGCGAACCTGAAGAACTCCGCTCTCGCGCATCTACCCTCGAACTCGTTTCCGGCGAACGCCGCCTGGCTGCTCTGCGCGGTGATGGCGTTCAACCTCACCCGTGCCGCCGGCACCCTCACCGGCGATCCCAAACTGACGAAAGCGACCACCGGCACCCTCCGGCGCACCCTCGTCTCAGTCCCCGCGCGCATCGCGTCCTCGGCGAGACGGTTGACGCTGCACCTGCCGACCGACTGGCCGTGGGAAACAACGTGGCACAACTTGTCCGACAACACCTTCGGTCACGCACACCCGATCGTCGCCTAACGCCCAGGGCACCTGCCCGCCCTCGACGCGAAAGCCTCAGTGGAACAACCCGACACGAGAGATCGGACGCTCAACCATGCCCACACACCGTTCCATGCCGCCCAACGAAACTCGCAGCGATCAGGTCAGCGAATCGGTGAATTCAGGCTGAGACAGTTGACCGTCGTTCGAGAGTTCCTGAACTGCTTGTATCCTCGTTATCTGCTGGTGCTCAGTGCATCGAATTTGAGACTTCCGGCTACTTGACGTCGGCATCTGGCCCTGTGAGTGACAACACTTTTGGGAGCCGCACCGAAATTCACCCGGGTGGGTCGGCGCTGCCCACCCGACGACTTCTACGCCGTTACAGTGTCGTTTCGCGGCGCGGCGATCATATTCTGATCGATTAGAATTGCTGAAGGTATGCCCGTACGCGGGGGCCCATGTCCGAGAACCCAAAGAGGCGTGTCTGATTGTGCCATTCGCGCTCGAGTTGGACATCGAGGGTCGATTCCAAGGACTGCCGCAGCAGGCGCTTGACCATACTAACGGCCACGGGCGGTAACTTCGCGATCTCATCTGCCCGAGCCAGGACCGCGTCCCGAAGCTCGGATGGTTCCACGACCTGATTCACGAGCCCGAGTTCTAGCGCCTCGTCGGCCTCGATGGGCGCGAGGCGAGTCAAGAGTTCGAACGCCTTCGAATATCCGACGAGCCGCGGCAGGATGTAGCTCAACCCCATCTCTGGGGACACGCCAAGGGGAATGAACGCAGGCACCAGCCTGGCCCTGGTCGACGCGATGCGAAAGTCGTGCATTAGCGCGAACGCCAGACCGCCCCCTGCCGCTCCGCCGTTGATTCCCGCGATGCTCGGTGTGCCGATATCCATCATTCGTTGAACCCAGCGGCCGACACCAAGCGTGTCTGCCCTGCGCTGCTCGCGCGACTGCGGCGGCATTCCCCAATCGCCTCCGAGCGCGCCCTGAAATCCCACCTCATTGAGATCGATGCCGCCGGCCTGCGCAAGGCTTGCGAAGACGTCGCGGTCAGCGCCGACGCAGAACGTTGACCCTGCGCCGATTGTCGCGATAGCGCGCACGTTTTCGTCTGCATGGGCTGCTTCGAAGGCGTTGACAACGTCCCGGAACAGGGCCCCGTGCACCGAGTTGCCGCGATCGGGCCGGTGGAGCGTAACCATGAGGGTGTTTCGGACACGCTCGGTAAGAACGTTCGGCCCGTCCGTCGATTCCGCGTCAACGTTTTTCAGAGTGTCTGTCATCGTACGGTCCAATCAGTAGGATTTGGGCAGCCCGAGTGAGTGCTCGGCCACGAAGTTCAGAACCATCTGATGCGAGACCGGCGCAATCTTGATGAGCCGCGCCAGCCACCACACGTCGGTGAGGCCGTACTCGAGGGTCAAGCCATTTCCGCCGTGGACCTGAATGGCCTGATCAATGCAGTGAGTTCCGGCCTCGCCGGCGGCGTACTTAGCCATATTGGCGACCTCGCCGGCCCGCGGGTCGGCCGCGTCATACAACGCACATGCCTTCTGGACAAGCAGCTTGGCCGCTTCGAGCTCAACCTTCGCAGCGGCCAGCGGGTGCGAGACACCCTGGTGCGCACCGATCGGCACCCCCCACACGTTGCGCTCCGTGGCGTATCTGACCGCCTTGTCTAGAGCGAATCTACCCAGGCCTATGGTCTGGGTAGCCCCCAAGATGCGCTCGGGATTGAGACCCTCGAACACGGCACGCAGACCGTTGTTCTCCCCTCCGATGAGTCGGTCGCCGCTCACGCGGACATCGTCGAAGAAAAGAGTCCACTGCTTTTCGGGGACATCCACCGCCATCGGGATGAGTTGCCGTTCCATGCCCACGGCGTCGGCGTCGACAATAAACAGTGAGAGCAGCCCACCACGTCCGTCTGGCCGGTCGCCCGTGCGAGCCACCACGACGATCTTGTCAGCGTCTTCGACGCCCGAGATGAAGGTCTTGGTACCGGAGAGGACCCATCCTCCATCGGCTGACTTGACGGCGTGCGTGCTGATTTTATGTGAGTTGGTGCCGGCATCTGGTTCTGTGATCGCGAAGGAGAAACGAAGAGCGCCACTGGCGATACCCGGGATCCAGTCCTTTTTGTGCTGCTCGGTGCCGAACTTGGTGATGAGCTGGCCGCAGATCGCTTGCGAGAAAACCAGAGGGACCATGGGACAACCAGCCGCAGCAGTCTCCTCCATCACCGCTACCAGGGCGTGCAGGCTCTGCCCTCCGCCGCCGTATTCCTCGGGCAAGCACACTCCGAGGAATCCCTGCGCCCCCAACACGTCCCACATCTCTCGCGCACCGCCGCCATTGCGAACCTGATCCATGTACCAGGTGTGACCGAAGCCGTGAGCGATCTGGGAAACAGTCTCTCGCAGCGCCCGCTCTTCGTCCGAAGGAAACAAGTCCATGACAGGTGGCGCGGTGCCGGCGACGGTCGTGTTGGTCATAACTACCCCTAACAAGAGTGAATGGTGCCTCTGAAGTGGATGTGCGTCCGAGAGCGTAGATTGCATACTTATATGACCATATAAGAATTGTGGAGAGCGGGCAAGTAGGCTGCGTCGCGGAACAAACACGCGGTGTTGGCGGGCGAGACGAGGAGTAATGACCGAGGGCGCGGAACCTGCAGCAGGGAGCACCACTGAGGGCAGAAGAGAGCAGGCCAAGCGCGAACGAATTGGACGAATCTTGACTGCCGCGCGGGGCCTTCTGCGCGAGGGGCCTGGGGAACGGCTGACGATGCCGCAAATTGCGGACCGGGCCGGTGTGTCCCAAATGACCATTTTCAACCTCATCGGGGCTCGAGATGACCTGTGGGCAGCGTTAGCCGACGATGCGCTTGCGGACTGGCAAGCGCACGTAGCCCCCATTCGGGACCCGCAGAACCGCGCCCGCGCGATAGTCGAGAGGGTCACACAAGCGGTCGTCGACGATGCGCCAGTGTTCAAGGCTCTCATCTCCTCGTGGGGTGACAGCGGCCGTGTAATCCAGCGCGAGCCAAGTCACGCCCTCCTAAATTGCCTTGAACAGGCAGTCGACGAACACCAGATCGCTGCTGGCATTGATCTGCGCCGCCTCGCAGCCACCATCTTCAGCGGACTTGTGGGCCTGGTACATCAGTGGGCAGCCGGCCTCCTCGACGACCAGGATCTGGTCTCCCGCGCAGGCGATCTAGTCGACGTCGCCTTCACTGCCGGTCGCCCCGGCTGCGAGCCGCGCCGTTGGCGGTTGGAGACGACCGCACCCGAACCTAGCTCGTCCCCCCCGCCAGATTGAGCCCGCAAAAGGCGGCATGCTAGCCGTAGCCGTAGCCCGCGACCTCCACCAGGCCCGCCGAATTTGGCCGCGCCACGTTTCATCGACCATCCCGGCTTCTGTCGCGATAGCTGTACAGATATCGAACCTTCGAGACTGTGACACAACATGTTCGCCACCAGTAACAAGAAGGAAGTGGAAATGGCGACGTTGACAGGGACGCGCGCTGGAGTCAGCTGGCGCCCGAGCCAGCTTCGTCAGACTTTGGCAGAGCGGCGTCGTGCTCGCGCAGGACAAGGTCCATCAGGCCAGGGAATATTCGGTCGAGTTCCTCACTGCGAAGCCAGTTCCGGTGGCGATTGCCGTCGACTTCCTGCTTGATGATCTCGGACTCGCGGAGCACACGCCGGTGTCTTGTCAGCGCCGACTTTGATACTCCGAAGTCTGAGTCGCTGCACGCCGTCCCGGGCTCCTGGGCGATGGAGTGAACGATCGCACGGCGGACGGGATCAGTCAGTGCAAACATCGCCTCGAACGGGTCGAGATCATCCTCGGCCGGGATTGAGAGCGGGCGCGCCAAACGACTTGCCATGGTCCGCTTCCTCACCGATCGAAACTGCGCTGTACACATTCGTGCGTACATCAGCTAGGTAGATGTACACGCATATGTGTACATCTAGTACGACGTTGGCCCACGCCCGCCGATTGCCTATCAACATCTGCTTGCCCGCACCCCGCTGAGCGGGAACACACGAAGGAAACGATGAAAATCACTGTAATCGGTGCCGGAGCGATCGGCAGTAACCTCGCACGTCGTCTCAGCGAATCCGGACACGATGTTGTCGCCGCCGATGCCCGCGGACCGGAAGCCGTTGCCGAAGAACTTCTGGCGGCGGGAGTGCGTGCGGACGAGGTGGACGCTGCAGTCGCGGACCGTGACGTCATCGCGCTTTCAGTCCCGTTCTCCGTCCAGTCGGATCTCGCTGACTTACTGGCCGGCGTGCCTGACGACACGATCGTTGTCGACACGTCGAACTATTACCCCTTCATGATGGGCCCGGTCGAGGCCGTCGACAATGGCCAGGTCGAGAGCGAATGGAGCCAGGAGAAGCTCCGCCGACCAGTCGTCAAGGCGTGGAACGCGGCCCTGGCGGCCACTCAACAAACGCAGAGCCGCCCGAAAGTCTTTCCCGTGCAATCAATGGTGTCAGAAGATCGACGCACCCGAAGGTCGATCATGACCGGATGCCCACCGATCGCGGTGTCGGCCAGCTGTCGGCGGTACCGGGAACGCACGCGAGCGGACTCACCATCACAGTGTCCATCGATCCCGTCACACCCTCCTTGGAGATCACTGACGCGGCGATCTCCAGAATGTGGGCGCGGTTCTTCACCGCGTCCGCACGCGTTCCCGCCGGTGTCGTCGTAGCCATCTGCCAGTCCACGTCCAGCCGAGGCTGTCATACTCGAACGGCCCCGAGCAGATCCTGGACCAGTGAGTCGTCTCCGTTGACCTGCAGCAACTCGTACGGGCGTCGACGCCACAATACGAGTAGCACATCTTGAGCCGGTCCACTCAACGCCGCAACGTCTTTCGCGTGGCCACGAGTAACTGCGACTGATTCGTCGGAGAACTCGAGTAACCATTCGGCGTCGGCTGCGTCGGTGCACTGAAGGTGGACCGACTGACCCCGGAGAGCTACCGGCGTACCACCGGATTCGAGGGCTCGCGGCAGCATTAATCGTGCCCACTCGTCGACACCGTCCGCGGCGACTTCCGTGTCGGCGCCCTCTGGCGCCGATCCACCTACACCGCGCACAGCATCGGCAGCGTCGAATCGATGCACGGTTGCCTCGTGGGCCTGCCGACGGGCCCACGAGGCGGCTGTGCCGGATCCACCGATCGTCGGTACAGGTCGCCCGGGGTCGACCCGCGCGAACTCAGCGAGCAACTCGTCGAGTACTCCGGAATACTCGACGAGGCACGCACGTCCGCGAGGCATCCCGCGGTCGGTCCGTATTTGACTGATCTCCGCATGCGGATCGGCTCGCAGCGCAGCAGCCACCCACAGCTGAACCTTCCCGACATGGCGAACCACCTGTTCCAGCGTCCATCCCGGGCATGACGGCACTGGAGCATTCAATGCGTCAACCGGCATGGCCGCGATTCGGCTGCCTTCCGTGCGAAGGACAGAAAGGAAGCGGTCGAATGTGACAGACGTCGATGTGCCCACGGTTTATTGTTGCCCGGCCTTCTAATAGGAGACGGTCGTATTATAGAGCGGCGAATCGCAACTTCTTGGTCCGTACATGCGCTAATGGTCTGTCGTTGAGACCGACCGTTTCGAGATCTTTCCGTTCCGCTCTCCCCCCAGAGCCTCCAGACTACGAACAGCCATGTCAGCCAGAAAGGGACCCACGTCCTTCGAACCCGCGGGACCACCGGACCTCGTGGCGTCTGACATCAGCAATGCTTGCACAGCGCGAGTTGCTGTGCGCAGTCGATCGGCTGACCAACCCGGATACAGCCGTTCCAGACAGTCCGTCCACCGCTCGACGTAGCGACGGAGTCGACGCTGGTAACGACGCTTGTACGGCTCCGCCAATGCACGATGTTCGCGCTCCCAGATTCCTGCCAGACGTCGATGCGTCAGCGCAAAGGATACGAGACCATCGATGAGTTGTCTCAGTTCTTGGTGGGGATCGTCGTGAGGTGCGGTTAAACCGACCAACATTGCGTCAATCGCTCGATCGAAGAGCGTCGCGAGGATTTCGTTCTTCCCCTCGAAGTGCCTGTAGATCGCCGATCCAGTGACGCCTGCGGCTTCGCCGATCTCGTCGACACCAACGGCATCGAAACTCCGCTCGAAGAAAAGCTCTTCGGCGACTTCGAGGATCTTCTCGTCTCTTCCCACCCGAGTATCGTACGTCACGAACGTGAACGACCGTTGCCGAGATGGTCTCAGAACCCATATCGACTCGCCCATTACGCCCCGTAGGGTGAATGTTGAAGGAGCTGGTCGAAGCTCGACAAGGTGCAACCCATCATCGGGAACTCCGATCAATGGCGGGGAGACGACGTCAGTCGCATCCCCACTCCGGTGTCGAACGGCAAAGCATGTCGCCCGCTGCGTCTCGACCAGGAAAGAGTCTTCCTTGTTGCTCGGATCGAAGGACACTCACGGTTCGCGCTGCTCAGACCGGGCCGGGCTTGGGCACGTCGAAGCAACATCGGTTGCGGAGTGAACGTCGGCGGTCTGGCCGGCACATCGCGCTCCATGCGTCAGCGTTCGAGCGCGCCCTTCACTGCGTAACGTGCGTTCTGTCGATACGAGTCTGAAGCCTGCAGCAGCGATTGGTCAGAGCGATAAGAGAGTCACTCGACATTACGCGTTCCATCACCGGCGCCTATCGAGCCGGATCAGCACGGCCTTCGACACCGGGGTGTTCGACTTGACCGCCACGTGATCGAGCGGGATCAGCGGATTCGTCTCCGGGTAGTAGGCGGCGACGTTCCCCCGCGGCGTCGGGTACGGCAC